>Ga0137418_10001239_pt1 | contig 23472 bp, 24 predicted proteins | sample CZODoug3_1_2_16f_FD_122242 | JGI IMG/M metagenome (GOLD analysis project Ga0137418, IMG submission 122242) | Vadose zone soil fungal communities from Angelo Coast Range Reserve, California, USA - CZODoug3_1_2_16fungal (Hybrid Assembly) | ecosystem: Environmental > Terrestrial > Soil > Vadose...
GGTGGGACCGAAGTCGGGAGCCAACGTTCGCTCGCGCAATGCCTCGAATTCACCCTTGCGAATGTCGGGCAGACGCTGGTGCTCGGGACGCGTCGCGGCCTTGGCGTAGAGGAACACCGGAATCGCCAGCTCTTTGCCCACCCGCTCACCAAGCTGCCGGGCCAGGTCGGCGCACTCTTGCATCGTACTCCCCACCACCGGCACAAACGGCACGACGTCTGTCGCGCCCATGCGTGGGTGCTCGCCGGTGTGTTTGGTGAGGTCGATCCGGTCGGTCGCGACGCGCATGGCTGCGAATGCCGCTTCCACCACGGCAGCCGGGTTGCCGACGAAGGTGAACACGGAGCGGTTATGCGCCGTGTCACTCTGGACGTCGAGCAACCGCACACCGGTGACGGCGGTGATGGCCGAGCGTAACGCGTCGATCGTGGCGGCATCGCGGCCTTCGGAGAAATTCGGTACGCATTCGACCAGCGGCTCGGGCATCAGCTCTTCCTCAATAGATCGATGAGCCAGCGGTGCATCGCGGCGTTACCCGCGACGATGGAGCAGTTCCCGACGTCACTCAGCACGTCTGCGGCGCCGTCGGGCCGGGTCACGATGCCGCCCGCTTCGCGAATGAGCAATGTGCCCGCCGCGATGTCCCACGGCGCGAGCTGCAGCTCCCAGAATGCATCGAGCCTCCCAGCCGCGACATCCGCCAGGTCGAGCGCAGCGGCCCCGGCACGCCGGATGCCGCTCGCTGCACCGATCACGGCCGCGAACTGCGATAGATAGATGTGCAACAGGTTCAGCGCCTTGAACGGAAAGCCGGTCCCGATGAGGGCGCGTCTGGGCTCCGTCACGGCTGAGACGCTCAGGCGCGTGTCTTCCTCAAAAGCCCCGCCGCCGCGGATCGCCTTGTACGTTCGGTTGCGGCACACGTCGTGGATCACGCCAGCCGCCAGTTTCCCGTCGACGAGGCATCCGATGCTGACGGCGTATTGCGGATAGCCGTGTAGAAAGTTCGTCGTCCCATCCAGCGGATCCACGATCCAGACCAGCTCGCCCTGCGCCGCCCGTTTGGGAGAGAGCTCTTCGCCGACGATGACCGACTCGGGCGCCTCGCGCAGGAGGACTTCGGTGATCACGGCCTCGGCCGCGCGATCGACCTCGGTCACGAAGTCATGTTGTGACTTTTCCGTCCAGGTATGGACGGCCGGGCGCGACGCGCTGCGCAAATAATCGGCGGCGCTGAGCGCCGCGCGCTCAGCCAGCTTGACTAAGTCGTTGTATTCACGCACTTTGCATCGCCAATGGCGCGCATTTTCAGCGGCATCCAACCCTCCGGCGAGTTGCACATCGGCAACTACCTCGGCGCCGTGCAGAATTGGGTCCGGCTGCAGACCGAGCACGACTGCCTCTTCTCGATCGTCGATCTGCACGCCATCACGCAGCCGTACGACGCGGGCGCTCTCGCGTCCCTGACTCTCGATATGGCGGTAAGTCTGTTTGCGGCCGGCTTGGACCCCGACAAATGCATCGTCTTCGTGCAGTCGCACGTCGCCGAGCACACCGAGCTGAACTGGCTGCTTACGACCCTGGCGCCGCTCGGTGAGCTCGAGCGCCAGACCCAATTCAAGGACAAGGCGCAGCGTCAAGAAAGCGTCGCCATGGGGCTGCTGGCGTATCCGGTATTACAGGCGGCCGACGTGTTGCTGTATAAAGCTAGTCTTGTCCCCGTCGGTGAGGACCAGGTCCAGCATCTCGAGTTGATGCGCGAAATTGCGCGCCGCTGGAACGCCCGCTACGGTCGCGACTTCTTTCCCGAGCCGCAGCCGTTGTTGACCAAGACGAAGCGGGTGCTGGGCCTCGACGGCAAGGCCAAGATGTCCAAGAGCTTGGGGAACACGATCGGACTGTTCGAGTCGCCCGAAGCGATCTGGGAGAAGCTCCGGCCTGCGGCGACCGATCCTGCACGCAAGACGCGCAAGGACCCCGGCACGCCGGAGATCTGCAACATCTTCACGCTGCATCAGGGGTTCTCGCCGCCCGATACGGTGGAGGAGGTCGCGCAGAAGTGCCGGACCGCCGGGTGGGGCTGTCTCGACTGCAAGCGTGTGCTGGCCGACAATATGATCAAGACGCTGGCGCCGATCCGTGAGCGCGCGGCAAAGTTCAAGCTGAATCCAATGGGCGTGCGGGAATGGCTTCGTGCGGGCGCGGACAAGGCCCGTTCGCTAGCCCAGCGCACGATCGGCGAGGTGCGGGACAGGATGGGGTTCCTCAAGAATGTTTAGACAGATCGTGGAGATGTTTCGTCTGGAGCTGATGCTCCAGGTCGGTCTCGCGACGCTCCTGGGCGGCGCGATCGGTCTCGAGCGCGAGCTCGGCGGCAAACCCGCCGGCCTCCGTACGAATATCCTGATCTGCATCGGGTCGGTCCTCTACACGCATTTGTCCATCGCCATGTTGAGCGCCATCGCGGGCGGTGGAGGGACGGGCACCGATCCCACTCGCGTCGCGGGCCAGATCGTGACCGGCGTCGGGTTCATCGGGGCGGGGACCATCCTGCATGCCCGCGGGGCCGTCGTTGGGCTCACCAGCGCCGCCACCATCTGGGTCGTGGCGGCGATCGGCGTGGCCTTGGGCAGCGGTTACTACCTCGAAGGGATCGCCACCACGCTGGTCGTCCTGGTGGTGCTCGCCGGGCTCGGCAGGGTCGAGACGCTCGTGGAACGTCAGGCGATGCGGTCGACCATCACGATTCACGCGCACCCGGGTCCCACGGTCCTCGAGGATTTGGAGGCACTCGTTCGGCGAGCGGGGCTCGAGATCAGCGCCGTGTCGAGCCGTCAGGAAAACGTCGATCTCGTCATCGAGTTCAATATTCGTGGGTCCAAGCGACTGCACGATCAGGTCATGATCACCCTTCTGCACCACGACCACGTGCGTACGGTCTCCACGGGAGAGTGAGCGCTCCCCCGGTCTCCAGACGACTTGTCGTCGATCTGGCCTCGCTCCGCGCCGCGTGGAGAATTCCGAAAACCAGCGTGGTCCAGATCAAGAACGCGCTGGGTGCGGCATGGGACGTGATGGAGGTCAAAGCCCCCGCGGTGTCCGACGGCGATGGCGGCTCGGGATCCCCGGAAGCGGTCTCTGCGGCGCGCGGGGCCGAGATCTATCTCGGCTTCGGAGTCCCATCCGGCGTCGCCGCCGCCGCGAAGGGCACGTTGCGCTGGGCGCACAGCGCCACCGCCGGAATCGGCGCGAGCCTCACACACATGTCCGGAAGCGGCGTGCTCCTCACCAACTCGGCGGGCGTCCACGCGGAGCCGATGGCCGACTGGGTCGTCGCGGCAATCGGCTATTTCACCCGCGGGCTCGATCGCATGCTGGCCGCGCAACGCCAGGGACGCTGGGCCAAGGAGGACTTCACCGACGGCGCCATCCCGATGCGAGAATTCCGCGAGCTACGACTCGGCGTGTTCGGGCTCGGAGGTATCGGGACCGCGGTCGCGCGCCGCGGGTTGGCCCTCGGCATGAAGGTGTCGGGCGTCCGGCGGCGCGCCGAACGCGGGGGTCCCAAGGGTGTGGAATGGGTCGGGGGGTTGGCCGACCTGCCGCGCCTCGCCGGCGGAAGCGATGTGCTGGTGATTGCGGCGCCGCACACGACGGAGACCGTCGGGGCGGTCGATCGCCGGGTGCTCGAACGGCTGCCGCATCAGGCGGTGGTCGTGAATGTCTCGCGTGGTTCGCTGCTCGACGAGGCGGCGCTGCTCGAGCTCCTCGAGCTGCGGAGGCTGCGCGGCGCGGCGCTCGACGTCTTCGCGACCGAGCCGTTGCCCGCCGGGCATGCCTTCTGGAGCCATCCCCGTGTGCTCGTGGCGCCGCATGTGAGCGCGGTGTCCGGCCGCTTCTGGGAGCGCGAGACGGCTTTGATCGTGGAGAACATCCAGAGCTATCTTGCAGGTGCGCCCCTCACGAATCTCGTCGACCTGGAAGCCGGGTATTGAATGGAAAAGATCATCAAGGCCGCGGTGGACCGTGGGGCGTCCGACCTGCACATCAAGGCGGGCGACGTGTTCCGCGCCCGTATCAACGGGAAACTAGTCCCGCTCACCAAGCAGCGGCTGACCCCCGATCAGACCAAGGCGATCGCCCAGCGCCTCATCGCCAATGACGAGGACCGGGGACGCATCGACAAGCTCCGCGACTACGACTGCTCGTGGGGCATGCCCGGGATCGGCCGCTTCCGGGTCAACATCCTGCGGCAACGCTCGTCGTTCATGATCGTCATGCGCGTGATTCCGTTCGACGTCCCGACCTTCGAGTCGCTGAAGTTGCCGGCGGTGCTCGCCGAGGTGGCGAACGTGGAACGCGGGATGATCCTCGTGACGGGGGTGACCGGCTCGGGCAAAAGCTCGACGATGGCGGCGATCATTAACCACATCAACCAGAACCAGAATCGTCACGTCCTCACGCTCGAGAACCCGATCGAATTTCTGCACCGCGACATCAACTGCTCGGTTACGCAGCGCGAGATCGGCGTCGATACGGACGATTTCCGCACAGGCCTGCTCGCGGCCCTGCGTCAGGATCCCGACGTGATCCTCATTGGCGAGATGCGCGATGCCGAGACGGTCGACACCGCGATGAAGGCGGCCGAGACCGGCCATCTGCTCGTGTCGACGCTGCACACGCCCGACGCAGTCACGACGGTGAGCCGCATCGTCTCGATGTTTCCGCCGGAGGAACAGGAGATCGCGCGACTGCGGCTGTCGGAAGCGCTGCACGCGGTCATATCGCAGCGGCTGCTGCCGCGCGCCGATGGGCAAGGGCGCGTGGCGGCGCTCGAGGTGATGATCTGCACAGACATCGCGCGGGACATCATCAGAGACGCGGAGCGGACCTCCGAGCTGCCCGACTACATCGGAGACTCGCGCGAAAAGTACGGCATGCAGACGTTCGATCAGCATCTGTTTGACCTCGTGAACGACGGGGTCGTGAGCTACGAAACCGGCCTAGCCGCGGCGTCGCAGCGCGCGGACTTCGAGCGGCAGACGCGATCCCTGCGGCGCCGGCCCCCCGCTCCCACCGCCGCCGCCGCGGAGAAGGCCGTCGAACCCGCCGTGAAGGTCGACGACCTCTCGAGCCTGCTGCCGCCGCCGTGAGCGACGCGAAGATCCCGCCGGCAGGAATCTTTCCGCCGGTCACGACGCCGTTCGACGCGAGGACAGGCGACGTCGCGCCCGGCCAGTTCCGGCAGAACATCGCCCGGGTGCTCGCCCAGGGCGTCGCGGGCGTGGTCGTATCCGGGTCCACCGGTGAGGCACCGCTGCTCGACTCCGCCGAGCAGCAAGAGCTGGTGGAGCTCGCGCGCGAAGAGGTGCGTGACGGCAAGCTGCTCATCGCGGGGACGGGTGCCGAGTCGACGCGACAAACGATTGCGTTGTCCAGGGCCGCCGCCGCCGCCGGTGCCGACGTCGTGCTCGTGCGTCCCCCGTCCTACTTCTCCGCCGGGGCGACGCTCGAGACGCTGGCGACGCACTTCCGCGCCGTCGCGGACGCGAGTCCCGTGCCCGTCCTCGTGTACAACATCCCCAAGTACACGCATCTGGCGCTCGCGCCGGTCCTGCTGGAGCAACTGGCGAATCACGAGCGAATTATCGGCGTGAAAGACTCGTCGGGTGATCCGAAGAGTGTCGCCGCCTATCGCGAAGCAGTCCCGCGGTGGGCCGTGCTGGTTGGTGGGGCGTCGCTGCTCCTCACGGCGCTGGAGCTCCAGTGCCAGGGCGGTATCGTCGGCGTCGCGTGCTTTGCGCCGGGCCTGTGCGTGCAGCTCGTGCGGGAATTCGAGCGAGGGGATCGTGCCGCCGCCGGTGCGCTGCAGGATCGAATCACGCCGCTGGACAAGGAAATCGTCGGCAAACTCGGGCCGGCGGGCGTGAAGGCCGCGATGGACGCCGTGGGGTTGTACGGTGGGCCGGTGCGGGCGCCGCTCGCGCCGATCACGCCCGCCGACCGCGAGCGCGTGAGCGCGCTCGTGCGCGGTGACTGACTACACGCTGCTGTTCCGCGAGCTCGCCGTTCCCCGGCTCGTCGCTACTGCCAATCATCAGAAGGTTCGTGAGGTCCTGAAGCGCGAGCTGACGGCGCGCGGGTATGCCGTCGAGGAGCACGCGTTTTCGGGACGACCGGCCCGGGCGCTCTTGGGTGTCCCGCGCACAATATCAGGGGTAAACCTGATCGCGCGGCCTGTCCGCCCATCGGCCCATCAGCCTGTCTGGCTCGTTGCGCATTACGATTCGAAGGGTCAGCCGATCTCGATGGCGATTCGCCTGGTCGGCTTCGCGGCCCTGCTGCTGGGTCTGATCACACTGTTCTTCGCGAAGCTGCCGGCGATCGTGCTCCTCGCCGTCGCCGTCGTCATCGTGTCTCAGAACCGCGTGAATGACAACTCGGCCGGAGCGGTGGACAATGCCACCGCGCTCGTGGCCATATTCATGGTGCTCGATCAGCTCAGATCCGCCGCCGCGGTCGGCGTGATTTTTCCCGATGCGGAGGAGTTCGGTCTCGTGGGCGCCCGCGCGTTAGCGGCTGATCGCGCGGAGCTGTTTGACGGCGCGGCGGTGATCAATCTCGATGGGCTGGACGACGTCGGCCGGCCTACCGCGTTTCTGCATCGGCCCGGTCGCATCGGACGCGCCGTGGCGGAGGCGCTCGAGGCGCGCCGATGGCGCTGGTTGCCCGTGGTGGTCGATGGCATCGCCCTGGCACGCGTCAGCGGTGAGTGCGTCTCGATAATGAAGGGCAACGCCCGCACGATGCGGATAATTCATCGTCCCGAGGACACCCCGGTCCGCGTTCGTCTCGATGGGGCCGCCCTTGTCGCGGCGGGGCTGGCGCGCGTACTACGAGTCCAATAGCTTCCCGCAGAGGATAGTGCAGTGCACGGGCCCCCACCGGGGCCCTTTTTGTTGCCAGCGAGGATATCTCGAGTGTTCGGACCCAAGACCCAGTGTGTGGTGGTAGTCGGCGCCCAATGGGGTGATGAAGGCAAGGGCAAAATCGTCGACGTCCTGGCCGAGCGTGCCGATCTCGTGGTCCGTTATCAGGGCGGGGCCAATGCCGGGCACACGGTGGACACGGGTGAGGGTAAGTCGTTCGTGTTGCATCAGATCCCATCCGGGATTCTCCAGGGCGCCGTGTGCGTCGTCGGCAACGGTGTCGTGCTCGATCCCGAGCAGATGTTCGCCGAGCTGGATGCGCTGGAGGCCAGAGGCGTGCGCACCGAGCAGAAGCTGCACGTCTCAGAGCGGGCGCATCTCACGCTGCCGTACCACAAGCTGCTGGATCTTGCGCGGGAGAAACAGGAGAAGATCGGGACGACGGGGCGGGGGATTGGGCCGACATACGAGGACAAGTACGGGCGCCGTGGTGTACGCGTCGGGGATCTGCGCAATCTCGCGCGCGCCCAGGAGTCGGTGCGGGCGCGAGTCGCTGCGGCGAACCAGATGCTGGGAATGCTCGGAGCGGGGAGCGGCGAGCGGGCCAGTGCGGAAGAACACGCCGCGCTGATCGAGCGCCTCGCGCCGCGGTTATTGCCGTTGGCGGTCGATTCCGGCCGGGTGGTCTGGGAGGCGCTGGCGCGCGGCGAGTCGGTTCTGCTCGAAGGAGCCCAGGGAGCGCTGCTCGACGTCGATCACGGCACGTATCCCTACGTCACGTCATCCAACACGACGGCGGGTGGCGCTGCGGTCGGCGTGGGCATCGGCCCAACGGCGATCGACGCGGTGCTCGGCGTCGTGAAGGCGTACACGACCCGCGTCGGCAATGGACCGCTGCCGACCGAAGCGGAGCCCGTCGTGGCAGAGCGGATTCGCGAGTTGGGGGGAGAATTCGGCGCAACGACGGGAAGGCCGCGTCGGTGTGGATGGTTTGATGCCGTAGTAGTCAGGTACGCCGTGCGGGTGAACGGACTGACGGGGCTCGCGGTAACGAAACTGGACGTGCTGGACACGTTCGCGGAAATACCGGTCGGCGTTGGATACAGGCTTGACGGCGAGACGATTGATAGCATGCCGGCCGATGTGGAGACGATTGGGAGAGTCGAGCCGATCTATGAGATGGTACCCGGCTGGCAAAAGAAGCTGGTGGATGTGCGACGGCTGGCGGATTTGCCGCCCGCTGCCCGGGCATATGTGGATCGACTGCAGGATTTGGCCGGAGCTCCTGTACGCTATGTCAGTGTTGGCACTCGCAGAGACCAGATAATAGAAGTCTAGAGGCGCAGCAGACGCAGCAGACGCAACAGTGGCTGTCAGCTGTTAGCAGGAAGAAAATGCTACTCGCTGCGTTCGTTTGGTGATGATGAATTCACGTCGCTGATTACTCTTGCGGCATGCTTTTCAAGGATCTGAAGGCCTACCAACACGCGCGGCGGCTGTCAGTGCTGTCGCGACCCCTCATCAAGCGACTGCCGGAATCGGAGACCGATCTCGCCGATCAGTGGCGTCGTGCCTGTAATAGCATTGCGTTGAACTTGGCCGAAGGCGTGAGCCGGCGGGGCTCTAAGGAATTCCGACGCTTTACGGACATGGCCCGGGATCGCTGGTCGAGCTCGAAGCCGTCCTCGATCTCGTCCAGCACCTCGCGTACTTCGAACCGTCAGAGCTCGAGGAGATCAACGCGACCCGTGACGAGTGCGGCAAAACCGTTTATGGTTTGTTGCGAAAGCTTTCTGCAGTGGCTAGTAGCTGACAGCTTGTAACCACTGCTGCGCCTGCTGCGCCTGCTGCGTCTGCTGCGTCTCTCACTGCTGCATTCTGCAGTCTTTAATGCATAAAACAGTACAGTAGTTTTACTAGGTCGTCCGACTCACAGTTGTCGTGACAGGGGTTACAACAGGGCATTGTTTTTGCTTTCGGAATAGACGGAACTCTCGAAAAGGGCAAACCGCCGGCGACGGCGGGGCGCAAAGCAAGGGGTCTCAGCAATGAGATTGCCCGGCTGCCAGAGTGAACGGAGCGCCCGCCCGATTTGCGAGAAGGAGTTCGCTTAGCTCACATCGGGTTCTAGGGCGCACGGTGTGCGGCAGGCGATCACCCCCTGGGGAAACTCAGGGGGTTTCTCGTTTCCACGTATCTTGCCGTCAGTGGCCCCCATCATCCTCGTCGCTCCCGCAGCCTTCAAAGGCACACTCGGCCCACGGCAAGTCGCCGAAGCGATCGCGACCGGCGTGCGGCGCGCGGTGCCGGGTGCGCTGGTGCTGGAATGCCCGGTCGCCGACGGCGGTAACGGTCTGCTCGATGTGGTGCTGCCGGCCGGCGCGCTGCGCGAGCGGCTACCGGTGACAGGCCCGATCGGCGAATCGGTCTCGGCGGAATTGGGCTGGATCGACGGTGAGACGGCGATCATCGAGAGTGCGTCGGCCTGCGGGCTCGCACTCGTCGAGCCGGAAGACCGCGATCCGATGCGAACGACGACGCGCGGCGTGGGCGAGCTGATCTGGACCGCTGCCGACCGCGGTGCCAAGACGATCGTCGTCGGCCTCGGCGGCACCGCGACCGTCGACGGCGGAACGGGCGCCGCCCGCGGTTTCGGTTGGACATTCGAGAATGCGGGGGGCGAGCAGCTCCCCGATGGCGGCGGCTCACTGGTCGATCTCGCGTCCTTCAGGTCGGGCTGGGGTCTTGGCGCCCGTGTCGTCGCACTTGCGGACGTGGCCACGCCGCTGCTTGGTCCCGACGGTGCCGCCCCGGTCTTCGGGCCGCAGAAGGGGGCTCGCCCGGAGGAGATTCCGCTGCTCGTGGCGGGCCTCACTCGCCTCGCCGAGCTGTGGACCCAGGCGGGCCGGCCCGGGCTCGGGACGCAGTCGATGGGTGGCGCCGCCGGCGGGCTCGGCGCTGGACTCGCATTCTTCGCGAAAGCAGAACTGACGCGGGGAGCGGACTGGGTGCTGGAGCGCGCCGGGTTCGACGCGGCACTGGCCAAGGCCGATCTCGTCATCACCGCCGAAGGGGTTTTCGACAAGACGTCGCTCGTTGGAAAGGCGCCGGGAGAAGTGGTGCGGCGGGCCCAGGTCGCCAAGAAGAAGGTTGCTGTCGTCGCCGGCCGGGTCGAAGGGGTGATCGGCGTTCACGCCGTCGGGGGTGACGGCGATGGGCGCTTCCTGGACGCGGCGGCGCTCGCCCAAATGGCCGAGCAGGTCGCGCGTGAGGCGCTGCGTTTGTAACTTCCGGCTCCTTATGCCCCCCGCAACCGCAGACAAAACGATGGAGAAGCTCGTGTCGCTCGCCAAGCGGCGCGGCTTCGTATTTCAGTCCTCCGAGATCTATGGTGGCCTTGGCTCCGTGTGGGACTACGGACCGCTCGGCGTCGAGCTCAAGAAGAACATCAAGGAGCGCTGGTGGCGGTCGATGGTGCATGAACGCCACGACATCGAGGGTCTCGACGCCGCGATCCTGATGCATCCCAAGGTGTGGGAGGCATCGGGGCATGTGGCCGGGTTCACCGATCCGCTCGTGGACTGCAGACAGTGCAAGAACCGCTTCCGGGCCGACGATCCCAGGATCAAGGGCACGCCCGGCCAGCCCGACGCCCAGTGCCCCGTGTGCGGCAGCAAAGGCACACTCACGGCGCCGCGCCAGTTCAACCTGATGTTCAAGACGTTCATGGGGCCGGTCGAGGATCAGGCTGCCGTGACCTACCTGCGGCCCGAGACGGCGCAGGGGATCTACGTCAATTACCTGAATGTGCTGCAGTCCTCCCGGCAGAAGATTCCCTTCGGGATCGCGCAGGTCGGGAAGGCGTTTCGTAACGAGATCACGCCCGGCAACTTCATTTTCCGCACCCGCGAGTTCGAGCAGATGGAAATGCAGTTCTTTGTGAAGCCCGGCAGTGAGACCGAGTGGTTCGAGTTCTGGCGCACGGAGCGGATGAATTGGGTCAAGGGGCTCGGGATTCGGGACGAGAAACTCCGTTGGCATCCACACGGCAAGGACGAGCTCGCGCATTACGCCAAGGACGCCTACGACATCCAGTATGAATTCCCGTTCGGGTGGCAGGAGTTCGAGGGCATTCACAACCGGACGGACTTCGATTTGTCGAACCACCAGAAGCATGCGGGGAAGAAGCTCGACTACCTCGATCCGAAGACCAACGAGCGGTTCATTCCCTACGTGGTCGAGACCTCGGCTGGGGCCGACCGCACGACCTTGGTGGTGCTGTGCGACGCCTATAGAGAGGAACAGGTGCGCGGCGAGGAGGCGGCCGAGGGTGGCGACCAGCGTGTGGTTTTGAAGCTCAAGCCCTCCCTGGCCCCGCTCAAGGCGGCGGTGTTCCCGCTGGTGAACAAGGACGGCATGCCCGAGCTGGCCCATCGCATTCATGACGACCTCCGCCGCCATTTCAACGTCTTCTACGACGACGGCGGATCGATCGGCCGCCGCTACCGCCGCCAGGATGAAGCGGGCACTCCGTACGGGATCACAATCGACGGTCAGTCTACACAGGATCAAACGGTGACCGTGCGCGATCGCGATACGCTCAAGCAGGACCGCGTCTCCGCGGCGAAGCTCGTCGAGTACCTCACGCAGAAGCTGGCGGGGTGACCTTCGAGGACTTTCAGGCGCTCGTCCGCCGCCTGCAACACGACATCCCTGCGCAGTTCGAGAGCGGCGTCGCCGAGATCGACGTCAGTGCCAAAACGGTTCCCGATCCCGTGCACCGCGACGTGTACACGCTCGGCGAGTGTATTCCGCTCACCTGGACCGGCGACGGTTCAGATCTGCACTCTCGCATTGTGCTGTTTTACGGCTCGTTCCGGGCGCTCGCTCGCCAACGCGCCGATTTCGATTGGCGCGCCGAAGCATGGGACACGCTGACCCACGAGCTGCGCCATCATATCGAGTTCCGCGCTCATGTCGACGCGTTGGAGGCGTATGACTGGGCCGCGGACCAGAACTTCGCGCGACACGAAGGAAAAACGTTCGATCCGATGTTCTATCGGTCGGGCGAGCGGATCGCGGAGGGGATCTTCAAAGTCGATGACGATGTGTTTCTCGAAGCGAGCGGCGATTTCTCGTGGCACGGCAAGCGGTATCGCGCGCCGGACGCCGGCGTGAAGCCTCCCGCGTTTCTCACTCTGCACGGTCTCTCCGACGCGCCGCACGGCGACGCCGTGCTGGTGCTCCCCAAACGCGCGTCGCTGCGCGATCTGTGGCGGCGGTCCACCGTTGCACAAACGACTGTCGAGGTCCAGCCAATCGATGGCTAAACGTGTGCTCGTAGAATGCCGCGACCTGTTCTTTCGCGGCAAGCTGCAGGAAGTCGTGCGGACTGCCGGGGGCGAGCCCGTGCGTGAAGAGCCGTTCGAGCTGGCCGTGATCGAGCTGGGCCGAGCCGATGGATCCGCACGGATCATCGACCTCGTGGCGCGCGGCATTCCCGTATTGGCGTTCGGCTCCCATGTGGACGCCGCGGGCCTACGCGCCGCGCGGGACCTGGGTGCGCGCGCCGTGCCCAACTCCGAAGTGGAGAGCGCCCTGCGCACGCTGTTGTAGATTCCCGGCGTGCCACGAGATCGTAGACGCGTCGATGTGCTGATCCTCGGCGCCGGTGCCGCCGGGCTTGCGGCGGCCCGAGATCTCTCACATGCCGGTCTGCGCATCACCGTTATCGAGGCGCGGGCGCGCGTCGGCGGTCGAATTCTCACGCTGCACGATCCGCGCTCCCCCGTTCCGCTCGAGCTCGGCGCCGAGTTCATTCACGGCGAAGGAGCCGAAACGCTTCCCCTCGCGCAGGCGGCCGGGCTCGCGGTGCTGGAGCTCCCCGGCACGCACGAGACCGCCACGGCCGGCCGGTTCAAGCCGATGGGCGATTTTTGGGAGATCGTCGATCGCATGAACCATGACCTCGCACGTCGGCTCGCCGGTCGGGGCAAGGATTTCCCGGTGAGCGAGTATCTCGACTCGGCACGGGTCCCGGCGGCACGCCGTGCGATGCTGCGCGATTTCGTGCAAGGGTTTTACGCCGCGCACCCCGACCGGTTGAGTGCGCAGTCGCTCGCCGTCGAAGCCAACGCGGGCGGGGATGAGGAAGACGAGGTCCGAGGCCAGCAGTTCCGGATCGCAAATGGCGGCGACGCCCTGATGAAATGGCTGCGGGATGGGTTGGATCCCGACCGCGCCGAGGTGCGGCTCAGCACCGTCGCGGAATCGGTGCAGTGGCAACGCGGGTCCGTCAGTGTCGCGTGTCGCGCCGGCGACCGTAGCCCGTTGCCGACGTTGACGGCCCGTACCGCGCTGATCACGCTGCCGCTCGCCGTCCTGAAGGCGGGAGTGGTGCGGTTCGACCCGGCGCTCCCCGCAAAACAACGCGCACTGGCGGGGCTCGAGATGGGGCAGGTATTCAAGATCGTGTTGCGCTTCCGGGAAGCCTTCTGGGAGAAACCGGGATTCCTGAACGAGCGGCGCGCGAAGTCCGTCTCGAACGTCCGGGGGGAGGGGCTGGGCTATCTGCACGCGCCCGGCGCCGAGGTGCCGGTGTGGTGGACCTCGCTGCCGGTGCGCTCGCCGGTGCTCGTCGGCTATGTAGGCGCCGTAGCCGCCGAGCAGCTGCTCACGGAGGAGGCGCCGTCGCGGCTGGAGCGCAGTCTGGTGGCGCTCTCCGACGTGTTTGCCGTCCCGCGCCGCGAGCTCGAGGAGTTGCTCGACGCGTCGGCCAGTCACGACTGGCGCGCCGATCCGTTCGCCCGCGGCGCCTATAGCTACATCGGCGTCGGTGGCAACGGCGCCCCCCGCGCCCTCGCCCGCCCGGTCGAGGGGACGCTGTTCTTCGCCGGCGAAGCGACGAACGGCGCGGAGATCGGGACGGTGGCGGGGGCGCTGTCGAGCGGACGGCGCGCCGCGCGTGAAGTGTTGCGCGTGCTGCAATAGCCGTGGACCGCGACCGCGAGCTGTTGCGCCATTTCCTCGCCGCGATCGCCTATCGCACGCAGAAAGCGCTGCGCGGCGCGCCGGAGCACTATCCCACCTTCAGTGCAGGCAACCGCGCACGCACGCCGGTCGAATTGGTGCGACACATGACGGGGCTGATGGGGTACGTGCGCACATTCTTCAAGGGCGGATCGTACCGGCCCGAGCCGTTGCCCACCTTCAAGGATGAAGTGGCGCGCTTGCATACGATGCTGGACGACGTTGGCGAGCTGCTCGCCAGCGGCGCGCCATGCTCGATCTCCACAGAACAGCTGCTGCAGGGGCCTTTCGCCGATACCATGACGCATGTCGGCCAACTCGCCATGCTGCGCCGTCTCGCCGATTCCCCCGTGGCTCCCGAGAACTTCATCTACGCTGATATCCAGGCCGACCGATTGCACGCCGATCAGCCGCCGCCGGTCCGGCCCGACACGCAGTGGCCGGAGAAGCCGGAATGACCTTCCAACAGGTGCGGCGGTTGTTGCTCTCATTTCCCGGCGTGGAGGAAGGTCCGTGCTACGGAACGCCGGGGTTTCGCGTGCGCGGCAAATTCCTCGCGCGTTTGAAGGAAGATGGTACGACGCTGGTCGTAAAGTGCGGTGATGAGGAGCGGGACTTTCGCATGGAAGCGGACCCGTCGACCTTCTTCATCACCGATCATTACCGCGGATATCCGACGGTGCTGGTGCGGCTCGCGCGGATCCGCGCGGGCGTGTTACGCGAGGTGGTCGAGCAGGCATGGCGTCTCAACGCGCCGAAGCGCCTCCTGGCGCAGCGCCCCACGCCAAAGCGCGGATCGCGCTGACGCCTTGACAGTCGCTCAGCCGGGTCGCGTAGTTCAATGCGACCCGGCATCGGAGTCTCAGATCCCTTCACACCCGCAGTCGTTGTCCCAGACGGATCCTACACCGCAGGCGTTGCTGGCCGCGATCGTTGCGTCTTCCGATGACGCAATCATCAGTAAGACGCTGCAAGGCATTGTTACGTCCTGGAACGTTGGCGCGGAGCGGTTGTTCGGCTACACCGCCAAGGAAGCCATCGGCAAGTCGATCACGATGCTCATCCCCCCCGATCGGAAGGCGGAAGAGGAGATGATCCTCTCACGGTTGCGGCGGGGCGAGCGGGTCGACCACTACGAGACGGTCCGCCGGGCCAAGGACGGCCGGCTGATCGACATCTCGCTGACGATTTCCCCCATCCGGAACGACGCCGGCGCGCTCGTGGGCGCGTCGAAGGTGGCGCGGGACATCTCGGTGCAGAAGCGCGCCCTGCGCGAGCTCGAGGAAACGGATACCCGCAAGAACGAATTCCTCGCGTTGCTCGCCCACGAGCTGAGAAACCCGCTCGGTCCGATCCGCCACGCCGTCACCATTCTCCGTGCGCGCGCGCCGAGCCCCGAGGAGCTGCATTGGGCGACCAGCATCATCGGCCGTCAAACCGAGCGCATGACGCGGTTGGTAGACGATTTGCTCGATGTCGCGGGGATCTCGCGCGGCACGCTCGAGCTGCGGCGCGGGCGCGTGGATATCGTGGACGTGCTGAAGGCGGCCGTCGAGTCGAGCGGGACGCTGATCGAGCGCGCCCGCCATCAGTTGTCTGTCACGCCTCCCGACGAACCGCTCTACGTCGAGGGCGACCCGACGCGATTGACACAGATGATCACGAACCTGCTGGACAACGCGGCCAAGTACACGGACCCGGGCGGGCAGATCTGGTTGTCGGCCGGGCGCGAGGGAGACGAGGCGGTGATCCGCGTGAAGGACTCGGGCATCGGCATCGCCCCCGAAATCCTCCCGCGGATCTTCGACATGTTCACGCAAGCCGGACTCTCGCTCGATCGGGCACAGGGCGGGCTCGGGGTCGGCCTCTCCCTCGTCGACCGGCTCGCCAAGCTGCATGGCGGCTCCGTATCGGCGTACAGCGGCGGATTCGGTACGGGGAGTCAATTCACGATCCGTCTGCCGGTGCTGCAGGCGCTCCGACCGCCCGCAGCCGAGCCGCGACCGGCCGCGCAGGCGGCTCCCGAAAAGCACTGCCGCATCCTGGTCGTCGACGACAACCAGGACTCCGCGGAGAGTCTCGCCATGTTGCTGCACATACTGGGGCACGAGGTCAAGACCGCGCACGACGGTGAGAGCGCGCTCGCGGCCGCCCCGGAGTTCCGTCCCGACGTCGCCATTCTGGACATCGGCTTGCCGAGAATGAACGGCTACGATCTGGCGAAACAGATTCGGGAACAGCCGTGGGCAGGCAATGTCGTGCTGGTCGCGCTCACGGGGTGGGAACAGGAACAACACGGCGGCCGCTCAGCCGAGTCGGGGTTCACTCATCATCTCACCAAGCCGGTCGAGGTCGACGTGCTGCAGCGGATTCTTGCAGACGTGGATGCGTGACTGCCGAAACGCAACGCGCTATCTTTTTCCAATGCGCCTCAGCGTTGCACTCGCAGTCCTGGCCGGCCTCGCCGCGTCGTCTCCCCCGTCCGGCTACCGGATTCTGGTCGCCAGCGAATCGGGCGACATCGTCACGCAGCTGACGTGGGACGGGTCGGCACTGGCGGTGGCGAAGGTCGTTCCCGTCGGCATTATGCCCGCCGATATCGATGGTCCGCACAACGTCGCGGCCGCCCCCGACGGCTCCGCATGGTATGTGACGATCGCCCACGGCACGCCCTACGGATCATTATGGAAGATGAGCGCCGGAAGCGACACGCTGCTGGGCCGGGCGCAGGTGGAGATGTTCCCGACGACCATCGGCCTGACGCCCGACGGCGCGCTGGCGTTCGTGGCGAATTCCGATTTTCACGGCGATCATCCGCGCGTCAACGTCGTGACGATCGTGCAGACCGCTTCGATGACTCCCCTCACGAATCTGCCGGCCTGCGACATGCCGCACGGCGTGAAGGCTAACCACGCCGGCACACTGGTATATGTGTCATGCATGAATTCGGACGAAATTCTGGAGATCGATCGGCAGAGCTTGCGGATCCGGCGCCGGCATAAGACTGGCGAAGGGACCTCTTCAGGTCCGCCGCAGCACGACTGCATGCCCACGTTCGTCTCGGTCTCTCCGGACGACCGCCGGTTGTACGTCGCGTGCAATCACGGCAACACGTTGCAGGTGCTCGATGCCGGATCGCTCGAGCCGGTCAAGGAGATCCCGGCCGGGGCCGGCGCCTACAATGTCGAGCCGTCGGGCGACGGCCGGTGGATCATCGTCACGAACAAGAAGGCGCAGAGCGTGTCGCTCGTGGACGCCCAGACGCTGGCCGAAGTCGCCAAGATCCCGACCACGAAGCCGCTGCCGCACGGTGTGGCGTACTCGCCCGACGGCCGCTGGGCATTCATCTCGCAGGAGAGCGTCGGGATCGATCCGGGTGCGGTGGACGTCATCGATCTCACGACACGAGCCCGCGTGGCCAGCATCCCGATCCCCCGGCAACCGACCGGCATCACGATTCTGCGGACTCCATGATCCACACGACGACCGTCTCGCTGTCGCCCGCCGAGGTGGTAGCGCGCGCGCAACAGTTCTTCGCCGAGCGTGTCCCCAACTCGGCCGCATTCCTGGAGAAGTCGGGACCGAACTTCGTGACTCTGCGCGGGCAGGGCGGCGAAGAGGTGGTGTTGAGCGCCTGGGAAGACAAGGACCAGGGCGTCACGCGCGTCCGCGCCTCGACGCTGTTCTTCGACCAGGCGCTGGACCGTTTCTTCTCCACGCTCCCACTCGCGTCGCCCGTGGAGGTCGCGTGACCGCGGGGGCCGGCGTCGGCGAGCGCTATGCTGTGCGCGTGATGGTGACGTCCGCATGGGAACAGGTCCCGCTTCAGGTCGACGCCAACACCACCGTCGCCCAGCTGAAACACGAGGCGCTGCGCGCCGCGCTGAAGACGACGGCCGGCGAAGAGGCGTACGTCGTGAAGTTCCGCGGCGCGCCCATTCTCGACGAGTCGATCACCCTGGGCGCCCTGGGCGCGGTTCCCAACGCGCCCTTCATCGTGCTGCCCGGCCGGCGGCAACCGGTGCGATGAGTACGTACGCATTCACCCGGGCCGTCACGATTTTCGCGGTCGGCTTTCTGCTCCTCAACGCCGTGCTGTTGGTGATGATCGACCAGATCGTCTGGGCCGTCGTGTTTGCCGGTGTCGCGCTGCTTGCCGTCGTCGGGTGGTTCTGGTTCCGGCGCGCGATGGTGGAGCTCGTGGATGCGCGAAAAGAGATGAAACGCGAAATCGAATCGCTGCGCGATCTGCTGCACACGCACCGCAAAGAATAGGTGTCCGTCACGGTCGTCTGGAATCCGGCCTGCCGGCATCACTACGCCGGCGCCGGCCATCCGGAACGGCCCCAACGATTCGAAGCCGTACTCGAAGCGCTCCGCCGGCCGGAGGTCGCGCCGCTCATCTCGTGGATCGAGGCGCCGCCCGCGACTCGCGCGGCCACCGAACGCGTGCATTCCCCGGAATACCTCGACCTGCTCGATGCGTTGGCCGCGCGCGGCGGCGGCTCGCTCGATGCCGACACGTTTCTCGGCCCGCGGAGCCTCGAGAGCGTGCTGGCGTCGGGAGGTGTCGCGCTCGCGGCCGTCGCACAGGGCCTGCAGACTGGCCGGGCCTTCGGTATCACGCGTCCTCCCGGACACCACGCGCTCGCCGCTCGCGCGATGGGATTCTGCTTTCTCAACAACGTGGTGCTCGCCGCCCGGCAGGCGCAGGCGCTGGGGTGCGCGCGCGTTCTGATCGTGGATTGGGACGTGCATCACGGCAACGGCACACAGGCACTGGTCGAGCACGACCCGTCCATTCGCTTCGTCTCCATGCACCAGGATCCGTGGTATCCGGGAACGGGGGCCGCGGACGAGCGCGGCGTCGGGAACGTCTTCAATGTCCCACGACCGGGCGGGTTGCCGCGCGCTGTCTACGTGCGCGACTTCCTCGCCGGTGTGGACGCGGCGCTGGCGCAATGGAGTCCGGACATCCTCCTCGTCTCCGCGGGTTTCGACTCGCTCGCGGGCGATCCGCTCGGCGAGTTCACGCTCGAGCCCGACGACATCGTCCAGTGGACCGAGGCGCTGCGCGAGCGGATGGGCACGCGGCCCGTCGTCGGTGTGCTGGAGGGCGGCTATCGGCTCGATCTGCTCGCGGCCGGTGTCGTGGCATTCGTGCGGGCGCTATCTTGAGGACGTGACCGCCACCACCGTACCGGCGCAGCAGCCGCAGGCCTCGAAGAATTGGCCGGCCAGCCTCTACCGGCGGCCCGATGGCGCGCTCGAGCAGGACATTTCCCCCGCCCGCATCCGCGAAATCCTTCAGTCGGGCGAAGGCGAGCTGTGGGTGGACATCGACAGCACGAACATGCACCAGCATGCGCTGCTCGAAAAAGTTTTCGAGTTCCACCCCTTGTCCATCGAAGACACCCTCTCGCCCGGGACACGGGTCAAGTTCGAGGAGTATCCCCGCTACGTCTTCGTCGTGATGGCCGTGGTCCGCTTCGACGAAGGCACGCCGGAGCCGTACGATCTCTCGACGTCGAACCTGTATTTCTTCCTGGGGAAGAATTTCCTCGTGACGGTGCATGCCCTGCCGTCGAAGAGCTGTGCCATCGTGCGCGAACGACTGCTCCGCAATCCCGACCTGCTCGCTCGCGGGGCCGAGATGGTGATGCACAACATCATCGACCAGTCGGTGGACGCCTATTTCCCGCTGGTCGAAGAGCTCAACACCATGGTCGACGGGCTCGAGGAACGGCTGTTCGAGCGGTTCGACCCGGGGCTGATTCACGAAATCTTCAAGGCGAAGCGATCGGCATTTTCGCTGCGGCGCCACGTCGGCCCGCTGCGCGAAGTGCTCAACATTCTGACCAACCGGCCGTGCGGTTTCATTCGACCAGACACGCAGCTCTACTATCGCGACGTGTACGACCACACGATCCGGATCGTGGAGTCGATGGACACGGTGCGCGATCTGCTGGCGGGCGTGCTCGAGACCTATCTCTCGCAGACGTCGAACCGTTTGAACACCGTGATGAAGCAGCTCTCGATCGTGGCCACGATCGCGCTGCCGCTGATCGTCATCGCGGGGATTTTTGGCATGAACTTCAGCCAGATGCCCTTCACCCATAACCCGTACGGCTTCTACGGCGCCCTCGTCGTCATGGCGATAACCTCGGGCGTGATCATGTGGTGGCTCAAGAAGAATCGCTGGCTGTGAAGCTGCACGTCGAGCAGTGCTCCATCACCACCCGCCACCCCTTCGTCATCGCCCGTGGCTCGACCAACGGGTACAAGCGCGCCTGGGTCCGGCTCGTCGATGACGACGGGCAAGAGGGATGGGGCGAAGCCGATCCATCCTCGTTCTATGGCGAGACGCTCGAAACGGTGCTCGCCGGCTTCGAGCGGCTCAGCGCGCACATGCCGCGCGATCCGTTCGACCTCGAAGCGGCGGAAGATCGCTGGGAGCACGCGCTGCCGAAGAACTGGGCGGCCCGCGCCGCGCTCTCGGCGGCGCTACACGATCTCGTGGGGAAGAAGCTGCGGCAGCCGTTGTGGAGGCTGTGGGGACTCGATCCTAACCGTGCTCCCCTGTCCTCCTTCACGATCGGGATCGACTCGGCGGACAAGATGCGGGCCAAAGTGCGTGAAGCCGAGGACTACCCGATTCTGAAAGTGAAGCTCGGTACCGACCGCGACGAAGAGATTCTCCGTATCGTGCGCGAGACGACGCGGAAGCCGCTGCGCGTGGATGCCAACGCGGGCTGGACCGTGGCACGGGCCAAGCAGATGATCCCGGTCTTGAAGGAGCACGGCGTCGAGTTTCTGGAGCAGCCGCTCGCGCCTGACGATCTGGACGGCCTGCTCGAGGTGCGGCGCGTGGCGTCCAAGCACAACCTGCCCGTCGTCGTGGACGAAAGCTGCCTCGTCGCCACCGATATTCCGCGGCTCGCCGGTCGCGCGGACGGGATCAACATCAAGCTTGCCAAGTGCGGATCGCTGCGGGAAGCGCTGCGCATGATCGCGACCGCCCGCGCCCACGGCATGCTCGTCATGGTCGGCTGCATGATCGAGTCGTCGCTCGGCATCACCGCGGCCGCGCATTTCACGCCGCTCGTCGATGCCGCCGATCTGGACGGCGCGGCGCTTACGGTGGACGATCCGTTCACAGGTGCGACCATCGAGCGAGGCCAGATTCGGCTGCCGACCGAGCCGGGGCTTGGTGTTCGGCGGCGATGACCTATGCCGCAGTCGTCCTCCCAGTTCCGGTAAGCCGCTCCTACATCTACGAAGTCCCCGACTCGCTGGCGGCCCGCGTCGCGCCGGGTGCGCGGGTCGTCGTGCCGCTGCGGGGGCGCAGCGTGGTGGGCGTCGTAACGGAAGCCATCAGCCATCTGCCGTCAGCAGACGTCGCGATCAAGGCAATCATCGCAGCCCCGGACGATGAGCCGGCGATTTCGGCACCGCTGCTCGAGCTGGGGCGCTGGATGTCGGACTACTACGGCGCGCCGCTCGGGCTCGCGCTGCGGGCCATTCTGCCGGGACCGCTCTGGAGCGTGGCTCGACCGAAAGGCCCGGCACCGGCCGCGGAGCGGGTGCTCGTGCTCACCGGCAACGGCATGGACTCGCTGCTCGAGCGGGAGCGGCGGTTCAAGCGCTCGCCCAAGCGGCGGGCGGTCTACGAGACCGTGGAGGCTCTCGGGGGGAGCGCACCGGTATCGCACCTCGTGGGACAATTGCGGTTATCGCGGAATTCGATCGACGGGTTGGTGCAGCAAGGTCTCGCACGCATCGAGCAGGTGCCGGAGATGCGCGATCCCTTTGCCAATCTGTCATCGCCGCCGCCCCCAGAGCTGACCACCGCTCAGCGCGCCGCGGTTGCCGGAATTTCGGCAACGCCCATTCAGAATCCCGTTCTGTTACACGGCGTTACAGGCTCGGGCAAGACGCTCGTATACCTCGACGTGCTTCGTGCCGTCGTGCAGTCGGGAAACGGGGCAATTCTGCTGGTGCCGGAAATTGCCCTGACGCCGCAGACCGTCGCGCGGGTGCGCGGCGTCTTTGGAGACCGTGTGGCGGTGCTCCACTCGGGGTTGTCCGATGGCGAGCGCGCCGACGCGTGGCGCGCCCTGCGCCGAGGCGAGCGGCTCGTGGCGGTCGGCCCCCGGTCCGCCGTGTTCGCGCCGGTGCAGCGGCTGGGCGCGATCGTGGTGGACGAGGAGCACGAGCCCAGCTACAAGCAGGGGTCGGCGCCGCGCTACCACGCCCGCGATGCGGCGGCGATGCGCGCGCAGCTCGAAGGCGCTCGCCTGATTCTCGGAAGCGCGACACCATCGCTGGAGACGCTCAGTGACGAACGGATTGTCACGATCGCGCTCCCGGATCGCGTGGGGGCGCATCCGCTGCCGCCGGTGGAGATCGTGGATCTGCGAAGCGCGCCGCGGATCGCGCCGTCAGAGACCGCCCCGCCAGGAGTGATTCCGTGGAGCGAGGCACTCGATGCCGCCATCGCGGGTGCTTTGGAGCGCGGCGAGCAGGTCATCCTGCTGCTCAATCGCCGCGGGTTCGCGACGTTCGTCCAGTGTCCCGCGTGCGGCAACGTGCCAGGTTGTCCCCAGTGCGCGATCGCCCTCACGGTGCATCAAACGCCGCCCGCGATGCGGTGTCATTACTGCGGTCACGAAGAGCGAATACCGGATACCTGCGTCGTGTGCGGCCAGACGACACAGCGGCTGCGGGGCCTGGGCACGCAGCAGCTCGAGCACTTCGTCGGGTTGCGCTATCCCGGCGCCCGGATCGCGCGGATGGACCTCGATACGACGACGAGCAAATGGGCCCATCATCACATCCTGGAGCGCGTTGCGCGCGGCGAGGTCGACATCCTGCTGGGCACGCAGATGATCGCGAAGGGGCTCGACTTTCCCAACGTCACCGTCGTCGGCGTCGTGGACGCCGATACGGGCCTGCATTTCCCCGATTTCCGGGCCGGCGAGCGCACATTCCAGCTTGTGGCGCAGGTGGCAGGAAGGGCGGGGCGGGGGGCGCGCGGCGGCCGGGTGTTCGTACAGACACGCGCGCCCGATCACCACGCGATTCGGGCCGCCGCGGCGCACTCTGTCTCGCAGTTTGCGGCGGCGGAGCTGCCCCTTCGTTCCCCTCCATCCCCTCCATATCCTCCACACACAGGGCTGGTTCGTTTCGTCATCGCCACCGATGATCAGGCCCGTACCGCGGAGCTGGCCGAGCAGGTGGCGGCGTGGCTAAGACGCGCCTCGACAGAGCACTTGGACGGTGCGCTCACGGTGCTCGGCCCGGCGCCCTGCCCGCTGATGCGCCTCAAGGGGAAGTGGCGCTGGCACGTGTTGGCGAAGTCCGCCGAGCCGCGCGTGCTCGGCCGCGTGGTGCGCGCGTGGCGGGCGAAGGCGCATCGCGCGGTGTCAGTCGATCGCGATCCCGTTTCACTCTTGTGAAAGCCGTTTCACTTCGGGTATTTTGACCGGCCTGTGAGTCGTCCTCGGTTTCAGTA
>Ga0137418_10001241_pt1 | contig 23453 bp, 27 predicted proteins | sample CZODoug3_1_2_16f_FD_122242 | JGI IMG/M metagenome (GOLD analysis project Ga0137418, IMG submission 122242) | Vadose zone soil fungal communities from Angelo Coast Range Reserve, California, USA - CZODoug3_1_2_16fungal (Hybrid Assembly) | ecosystem: Environmental > Terrestrial > Soil > Vadose...
CGCGCTTATCTCGCGGAACGCGGCTTCTCCGTGCCGGGCTTGACGAGCGGCCAAGGCCAAACCCAAATCCGGCCCGAAGACCTGGTCGTGGCATCGCCTCCGCCTTCGGGCGCGGAGGTACTGGTGAGCCGCGGGCGCTGGGATGCCCTGCGGCAGGAGTATCAGATCTATCTGCGGTGCTCGAATCCGAAGGAGTGCCGTCCGTTTTTGGTCGCGATCCGTATCCGGAACGTAGAGGCTTCTGCTGCGCTTCGCGGGCTTGTTTCCAGCGGCTCCGCTTCTGGCCGCTTCGAGGGTGCTGGAATTTTGGAGCGAGTTTCTCCTGCGATGCCACCGCGCAAGGAGAGTCCACCATTGGTGCTGTCCGGTGAACGTGTGCGGCTGCGCCTGGCGGGGCCGGGAGTGCGCATCCGGTTGGAAGCGATTTGCCTCGAAGCCGGCGGCCTCGGGCAGCACGTGCGGGCTCGCGGAGTCGGGCTGGCACGGGTGTTCCGCGCGCGCGTAGAAGGTCCGCGACAGCTGGCCATGGAGTTCGAATGATGCTGCTTACGAAATCGTTGACGAAATTTCGGCAGGCGCCTGGCGCTGCTCGCAGACGCTTCGTGCCCCTTGCGCTGCTGGCAGGCATGTTCTTTCCATCCGCCCAAGGAAAGGAAAAGCCGCCGCGGCACGAGGCCCTGGAGGACTATGTGGCTCGAGTGGGCCAGGCACAGCCGCCGGCGCCGCCGAGAGGCACGGTGGGGAGTTTGTGGAAAGACCAGGGGCTACTGGCCAATATTGCGAGCGATTACAAAGCGCACCACGCCGGCGATCTGGTGCAAATTGTGATCACGCAGAACACGGTGGCGCAGAACAGCGGCAGCGTGGGCACGGCGCGAACATTCTCGGCCAGCTCGGGGATCAACTCGCTGCCTGGGGGTTTCGCGCCATCGCAATTGCAGAATCTGTTTTCGCCGCAATCGGCGGCGACGTTGACCGGGAAATCGACGGCCGCCTCGAGCCTGACGCTGACCACCACGCTGATGGGACGGGTGGTTGCCGTGCTGGCCAGCGGCGCGCTGGTGATCGAAGCGCAGCGCGGGATCGCCATGAACAATGAGCGGCAAACGGTGGTGCTGCGCGGCGTGGCGCGACCGGGCGATGTGGCTGGAGATGGGTCGGTGCTTTCGACTTCGTTGAGCGATCTCGAAGTGGAACTGAAGGGCAAGGGCGTGGTCAGCGAAGGCACTCGGCCGCCGGGAACGGTGATGCGCTGGCTGCTGCATTTGCTAAATTTTTGAGGCGCGTTTTTTTTCGTGGGATGCGGGATCGATTGCCGCACCCAGGAGGGTGCAGCAGATTCTTCGCTGCGCTCAAGAATAACGGTGTTGGGAGGATCATGGTTATCAAAAAGCGTCGGTTTGGCGGGGCGAGGTTTGGTGGAGCAGGGTTTCGCGTCGCGCTAGCTCTGGCGGCGTTGAGTTGGGTGCCTTCACGCGCCGATACCACGATCGCGCCGGTACGGGTTCTGATTCGCGATATCGCGTCGGTGGAGGGTGTCCGTTCGAATCCACTGCTGGGATATGGCATTGTCGTCGGTCTGAATGGGACGGGCGACCGGCGGCAGACGGTGTTCACGACGCAGACTCTGGCCGGCGTGCTGAGCCGGATGGGGGTGCAGATTTCGGCGGGAGCGGTGCGCGTGAATAATGTTGCGTCCGTGTTTGTTACGGCCATGCTGCCTCCTTTTTCCCGCCCGGGGACGCCGCTCGACGTGACCGTGTCTTCGATTGGCGATGCCAAGAGTCTTGAAGGCGGAATGCTCTTGCTGACGCCGCTGCGCGCGGCCGACGGCGAAGTCTACGCGGCGGCGCAGGGGCCGCTGACGGTGGGCGGCTATAGCGCGGGGGGCGCGGGCAATGGCAAGCAGGTGAATCATCCAACTGTGGGCAGGATTCCCTCCGGCGGGCTGGTCGAGCGCGATGCCGCTGTGGACCTGCACAGCCCGTCAAAGGTGTCATGGCTGCTGGCGGATGAGAGTTTTAGTACGGCCGGAGAACTAGCGGCGGCGGTGAATCTGGAATTTGGCTTGCCCCTGGCATCGGTTGTCGATAGCCGGCGAGTGGAAGTGCTCGTGCCGCCAGACAGAAAGACCAGTCTGCCCGCGCTCATTGCCCGCGTCGAGAAGCTGCAGATCTCGGTCGAGCAGCGTGCCCGCGTGGTGGTCAACGAGCGTACGGGAACGATTGTGATGGGCCGGGACGTGCAACTGCGCGCGGTATCGATCCTGCACGGCAGCCTGTCGGTCGAGATTGCGACCCAACTCGCGGTTTCGCAGCCCGCGCCTCTGGGCCAGGGGCAAACAGCGGTTGTCCCGGAAACGAAACTGAAAGCCGACGAAGCACCGGCCCGGCGGGTGGAACTGGGCGAAGGAGCTACGGTCGAGCAACTTGTCAATGGTTTGCAGGCGATTGGGGCAAGCGCGCGGGACGTGATCGCGATTCTGCAGGCTCTGAAAGCCGCAGGAGCGCTGGAAGCGGACTTGGAGGTTTTGTGAGGCTGGACACGGCTTGGGCTCCCCTTTCTCCCGTCGCTCCGTTCTCAACCGGCAATCCCGCCGCTCCGGCACCGGTCGCCGAATCCCTCGCCGGATCGCCCGCCGGATCCCCCGTCGAATCCCCCGTCGGATCGAAGGACCGTGGCAAGATCGGGCAGTCGGCGCGGCAATTTGAGGCACAGTTGCTGACGTCCGTTCTGGCCTCGCTGGAGAAGTCGTTCGGTGCGGTACCGGGCAGCGACGATTCGGGCGTTGGCGCGCAGTACAGGTCGCTGGCGACGCAAAGCCTGGCGTCCGCCTGGGCGGAAGCGGGCGGCGTTGGGATTGCCCGCATCCTGACGAATGCGCTGCTGAAGACTTCGCGCGAACAGGGTTCGCCAAGCACGGCTTCGCCAGGCAACGCTCCGCCAGCCAATGCTCTGCCAGCCAATGCTCCGCGAGCCAACGCTTCGCAAACCGACGTACCTAACGCGACGTTACCCGCGGATTGGGTGCGGGCGGTTCAAGGACTCCCGCACCAGGTCGATATTGGAACTGAGTCAGAAGGCGGCGCGACGAGATAGCAGTACGCCGGTAAGTATTTTGGGTGCGAAGGTCTCTGTTCACTGAAGTTCCGGGCTGGGGCTGCCGATATTGTGGGGAGAGGCAGTCCAGGAACTGGAGGTAGCAAGATGCGAATCGACTTAAATACACGGGCGACCGAGGGTGTGGGAAATGCAGCGGGCAATTCGGCGGCTGCGCCGGCCGCGAAAGCGGCGGGGGAAGTCACCGGGCAGCGGGAGGATACGGCTCAGTTTCTTTTCGACCGGGTGAAAACGCAGGCGCTCACGCCGGATTCGGCGCAGATCGAAGCCGGCAAGTTGCGAGTGGATGCCTTGCGGAGGGTCTTGGCGGATGGGTCTTACAGCGTGCCTCCGGAACTCATCGCTGGAGCGATTGTGGCGGAGGCGCGGGTGTAAGGTGCGCACGGCGCGTTTCGGAATCGCCATGGGCAATTGACGGAACGAACTGACAATCGGATCACGTACATGGACCCTAATCTGAATCTTACGGATGTATTTGCCGTGCTCGACCGGCGCCTGCAAGTGCTCCGGCGGTTGGCCAGTTCGTTGTCGGCTACAAAGCCGGCGGGCCCAGCGGCAATGATCTCTTTTTTGGAACAACGTACGACCGAGCTGTGCGAGTTGCTGGCCGAGTGGGCCCGGATTGAATCGGCGCTGGAGAGTTGCGTTTCGACGAAAGGACTCTCTCCGGACCGGCCTTCTCCGGACGGGCTTTTTCCAAAGGTTCATTCGCCGGAGGTACACGCGCGGCGGATCGAATATCGGGTCCGCTTTCTGCGCCAGCTTGAGGAATTGCAGGCATGCTGCCGCGTCGAGGCGGCCGTGCTACGGCGCTCGCGGCGCACGGCGGCGGCGCTGAGTGCGTTGCTGACGGGCACGGATTCCACCTATGCTCGGCCCTTGTCTATACCATCTGCCGCTTCCTCCAATATGAGCGGCCACGGAGGCAGAGGGCTTCTGGTGGTGGCATCAAAGTCGGCCAGCCCGACTGCCGTATAGGCTCTGGTCAACATCATGGGATCCTTGTTCTCCAGCTTAACGATCGCGGTCGGTGCCTTGCAGGCAGAGCAGGGGGCACTGAACGTTACCTCGAATAACGTTGCTAATGTCAACACGCCCGGCTACGCGCGCCAGCGCGCAGTGTTTCACGAAGGTGTTCCGGTGGAACTGCCGCCGCTGGTGTTCGGTACGGGAGTGGTATTCGGGCAGCCGCAGAGCGTACGTGACGACATTCTCGAACTGCGTTTGCACGAGGAAACGCAGCAGCAAGGGCAGTTCGACGCCGAAGTGCAACAGCTGCAACAGGCGCAAACCGGTTTTCAGGGCACGAACGATGTGGGCACGCAGCTGACGAATTTCTTCAACAGCCTCAACAAGCTTTCCGCCGATCCTTCGAGCCAGCCATTGCGGCAGGGGTTTTTGACCGCGGCTGGGAATCTGGCGTCGTCATTTCAAACCACCGCGCGCAGTCTGGAAATTCAGCGCACGAACATTGATCAAAGTGTTGTCCAATCGGTGAGTCAGATCAATACCCTGACGCAGCAGATTGCGGGGCAGAACCAGCAGATTGCGGCTCTAGAAAACGTTCATGAAGATGCCGGGGTGCTGATCAGCCAGCGCACGGAGAGCATCCGGCAGCTGTCGCAACTGATCGACGTGCGCGTGGTCCCGAACGAAAGCAGCATCTCGCTGACCACGGCCAATGGGGCCCTGCTGGTGGCTAGCAGCCAGAGCTTTGCCCTATCCGCGCAAGTGAGTCCTTCGGGCGTCCAGCACATTTTCTCCCAGGGGAACGACATCACCGGCAAGCTTTCAGGCGGTAGCTTGAATGGCCTCATCACGGTGCGCGACCAGAGTATTCCCGGCCTGCTCAACCAACTCGACACGTTGGCGGCGGGCCTTTCCACCACGCTCAACGGCATTCACCGGGCTGGCTTTGATCTGAACGGCGCAGCGGGGGGCGACCTGTTCACTCCACCGCCTGTAGGCGTCACAGGAGCGGCGTCGAGTATCAGCGTGGCCATTACAGATCCGTCGCTCGTCGCTGCCAGTTCCGATGGCAGCCCAGGGTCGAACGGAAACGCAGCGGCGCTCTACAACGTCCGCGGTCAGGCCGTTGCCAACGGACAAAACCCTTTCGACTACTATGCCTCGGTCGTTTTCAACGTGGGCAACGGTGTAGCCACGGCGCAAACAGAATCGCAGGCGTCCGGGCAGATTCTGCAACAGCTGACCGATCAGCGTAATTCCATTTCCGCCGTTTCGCTCGACGAGGAAGGGGCGAATCTGCTCCGATATCAGAACGCGTACCAGGCGGCGGCAAAAGTCATTACGACGATCAACGAGCTGACGCAGGCAGCGGTGAATTTAGGGACTTATTAGGCTCTTGAGAATTCAATATGCGAGTCAATCCGAATCCGATCGCTGACATTCTCGCTTCCATTGCGCTGGACCAGCAAACTCAGGAAACCGCGCTGGCGCAGTTGGCGTCCGGCCGGCGCGTCAACCTGCCTTCCGACGACCCAGCCGCTGCCGCGACCTTGAGCCTGAACCATGCGCAAGCAAGCCAGGACGACCAGTTCCTGCAAGTGATCAGCGGAGTTTCGGCGCGGCTTCAGGTAGCGGACTCGACAATTGGGTCGGTGGTGAGTTCGCTGGATCGCGCCATTTCCCTCGGAATCGAAGGCGGGGGCGGGGCCACATTGTCCAATGCCAATCGCAGCGCGATTGTCACCGAGTTGCAGGGACTGCAACAACAGATTCTGGGCCTGGCCAATACCTCGTTTCAGGGCAGTTATATTTTCGCGGGAACGGCTAGCACGGCCGCGCCTTTTAGTGCCAATCCGGCATCGCCTTCGGGCGTGAGTTATGCCGGGAACACCGGCACGAATACCCTTGCTGTGGGGCAGAGCTTCTCGGTCACGGTCAATCTGCCGGGATCGCAGCTCTTCAGCGGTACAGGCGGGGATGTGTTCCAGTCGCTGCAGGATTTGATTGTCGCGGTCCAGAACAACACCGGCATCGATACGGCGGTACTTGGGTTGCGCAAGGCCTTCGATGTGGTTACCACGCAGCGCGTGTTTTACGGCAATGTTCTGCAGCAGCTCGACGCGCAGCAGACCTCGATCAATTCCGAAAAACTACAACTGGCGCGGCAGGAGAACGCGGTGGGCGGTGCCGATCCGGCGGCTGCGGCGAGCGCGGCGGTGAGCGCCGCCACGGCGCGGACAGCAGCCCTGCAGGCGGCGACTTCGCTGCTGAACACGAGTCTGTTTAATTTCCTGAAGTAGCGAAAGCGTGGAACCGTTCTTTCGCACCTCCCAGGATGGTTTCGCGGTCGTCCCGGTCTTTCCCCCAAGGCGCCCGCAGGCTTTATCCTTTGCCGTTACGTGGCAGAAATCCACGGAAACTCAGCAAAAATCCCGAGGGAACCCACGCGACCCCGGCCGCTGGCTCGAGTATGGCCGCTGTTGCCAGGCGCCGTGGGTTCCTCATCTGCCGCGGGATTAGAAGTGGAAACCGACCTCGGCGGTGAGAGTGCGGGGAGTTACGTAGTGTGTGCCGCTGAATGTGGACAGAAAATTGTAGAGCGCGGTTTTGTTGGTCACGTTAATCGCTGTGACCTGCAAGCTCCACTTGTACTTGTCACCGTGGAACAGGTTGTCGTGGCCGAGACTCACATCGAACAGGTTCCGCGGCGCGATGCGGGGCGGGTTGTGGTCGTCGTTCTCGGTGCCTGGGGCTGGCGGAGAGATTAGGGTCGAGCCATATCCGGACGAGCATGTGGTCAGCGGAGCGCCCAGCGTCGGCCGCTGGCTTCCACAGAAAAGACCGGCCTGGAGTTGCTGGTCCCCAGTGAGGCCAGTCAGATCTACGAAACCGGTGGAGTCGGCGACAGGCACGGCACCCGCCACCAAGCCGTTGTCATAGCGCCAGTTGAAGCCGACCCACGGCCCCTTCTTCCATGGTTGGTATTGCAGATGGGTTGTCTGGTTGAATTTTTCGTCGTGGTCAATGCGAAAGACCACTGGCGCGCCGGGAGTGGCTCCGGCACCGCTGAGTTGGGGTTGAAAGAATCGGGCTGCCACGCTGGAGAAGACCGTGAGCGCGGAGAATCCATGGAAATTCGGTACACTCACACGGCCCGCGAATCCAGGAATTTTGGAACGGTCCCAGGCGACCGGGAAAAAGATGGGAGTGTTGCCGAGGATGCTGAAATCGTAGGCATTGTGGGTGTACTTCCATATGTACTCGCCCGAGAAGACCAGATATTTCCCGGCCGCTTGTTGCAATCCGACGTGGAATTCATTGCGCCAGCCGGGACTTAGCGGGGTCACGCCGGATGCGGCACAGCCCAGCAGTGGATTCAGGACAGCATCGCTGCATCCGATGCTGGAAACGATCAGGTTTTCGTTGAACGGTGTCTCGAGGACGCGCGCGTAGGAGACGCGAAGCACAGTGTTGGTGCGCTTGATGTTATAAGCGATGCCGACGCGGGGTTCGGCTTCTTTGTGGGTGATCAAGCCGTTGTAGAAGTCTCCACGCAGACCGAGGTTGAGCGACCAGTTTCCCTTAGTGATCTCGTCCTGAAGGTAAAGAGCGAGTTGCTTTACGTCGGTGTGGCCGCGGAAAGTGAACAGACCTCCCGCACGAGTTAGATCGAATGGAAGCAGGTCCGTGCATGGAGAGGCCAAGGCGACGTTACCTGCAAAACAAGGAGTGCCACTCGCATCCGTTAGGGACGGAAGGAGCCCATTGTCCACGATCCCGAGCTTGTCGTTCTCGTTGAGAAACGTTTGCTGGTAGGTAGCGCCGATTTTCAGGTTGTGAATCCCCTTCACATAAGCTAGGTCCGACCGCAGGCCAGCATTGGTCAACGTCCGGTCCTGCGCCACAGTCTCTTGTTGAATCGGCGACAGATCGTCGAACAGGTTGCGGCTCGGATAGTAGTTGTATTGATCCCGGCGAACAAAAGCACCCAGCGTAAAGACTGCGTTATTGCTGAGGATTCGCGTCCACGACGGCGCGATGTTGAAAGTCTTGATCTGCGAGACCTGGTCGGTTGGGTTCAAAGGATTTCCCGACGGGTCGGTCTGGCCAATATGGAGAACGTTGTCGATGCTATTGGGATTTTGGAACCATGAACGCGTATAGCCTAGATTCACGTGAATCGAGTCGGCTTTGGACAGCTGGAAATCCACACGGTCGAATAGGTTCTCCTGATTGCCTTTGTCGTGAGTTACGGTGAACTCGGGCGGGTCGAGAAAGCGGCCCGTGTTCAGGCCGCTCACGGAAACGAAGTTACCCCACTTCGCGCCACCATAGGCAAGGTTGAACCCGAGATTGGAGGTGCCAAAACTGCCATAAGAAGCGGTGACGGTACCCTTGGGAGTGGTCACGCCTTCGCCCGAGCGTGTCGTTACGTTAATCACAACGCTCGTCTTCTCGCCATACTCAGCGGGTGGCGCACCCGTGATGACCTCCAGCGATTCGACGGAATCGAGAGGAATCTGGTTGGAGAAAACTTTGCTCTGCTGATCGGTAATGGGCTGCCCGTCGACGGAAAACGAGTTTTCCGCGTGATCACCCATTCCGTGAAAGAGCCCATTGGAATCCGCGGCAATTCCGGGCGACGCCAGAGTAACGAGCGAACTCAGCGATGACGACTGGCTTTCGACCGGAAGCTTGACGAATAAGTCGCGATCGACGTCTGTGTGAAATGTCGAAGTATTCTCCAACAGGTCTTCCGCCGCTCCTTCGACGGTCACGGTCTCGGACGAACCCTTAACCTCCAGGGTAATGGTGAGGTTAACGGGAACGACGGATCGAACATCGATGTCCTGCGCGTGAGAAGCAAAGCCCTCTCGCGTCACGGTTAGATGGTAGGGATTGAACGACACATTCGGGAAGCTGAATCTTCCCGCACCATCCGTAGTCATGGTTCGGTGCAGACCGCTGACCGGGTTCTGAATCTCGACAGTTGCGTTGGGCACTACGGCGCCCGAAGAGTCCACCACTGTACCCGTAACCGACGTTGCGCTGCCCGACTGCGCGTAAGCGCTCAGGCCCAACCCTAGACAGAAAACCGCCAGAAAAGCCGCTCGCAGCGACTCCTTGTATGAAGCCAACATGAAATCCTCCAAAGGAAATGTTCCAAAAAATCAGGTTGACGGTTCTGGGGAAACGAACCGGTCTGGAGAGCAAGATTTGATTTTTTAGACGCTAGGAGGTGGGCGGACGCGGAGGGCAAACGAAATGAGACGCTGCTTGGCAGAAACCGGGTCGAGAACCGGGGCGGAAGCAAAAACGTGGTCCGCCTTTGGCAGGATGGACACGGCCTTCGGGGAGGCCGAATGTGCAGCTACGCAGACGGTACACTTGGCGGCGTCGGTTGCGCTCGAATGGTGGTGCGCAGCAAATGCTACCACTGACCAAACTGTCAGCAGCAAACAAAGCAACGCGACCTTTTTCGAGACTGAACGCATGGTAGCTATGCAGATAATACCGCACTTTTGATTATACCGAAACGCGGCCGGCGCGAACGGGAGTGCCTGACCCGCTGACCTCACTTTTGAGCGGATTTACAGGCCTGCTCCTTACTTTCGTAGAAGCTGCCCCACAAACTCGACAACACCCCGGTCCCGCACCGGTCGTTCCTGGTGGTGTAGAGCCTGGAGTTCTGGAACGAGCGACGGGAGCTCATTTCTGTTCAGTGGGTCGGCCGCCGAGCCCCGCACATCCCATCGCAGGCCCATCTTGCAGATCAGCAGACTTCCTGGTTTTAACGCAGAGACGATCTTGGGAAAGAGGCTGCGGTCCAGGTGATAGAACAGGACAATGAGATCCAAGCGTGCAGGCACAAATTCGTAGCCTGATGCGTCCCCCGCAAAAAGATCGAGGTCGACCTTGCGCTCAAGAGCCACGCCCTTTAACTTTTCGATCGCAACGTGCGAGAGATCGACCCCATTCACCCGCCAGTCCCTGCTGGCCAGCCATAGGGCATGTCTTCCAAGCCCACAAGCTAAATCCAGTGCAGAGCCAGCCTTTGGGAACAAGGGTTCGACGAACCGCTCGTAGGCAGAGAGGAAGAACGGGTCTGGTTCCCTTAGGGACGGCAGGCCTTGCTCGTACGTCAGATCCCAATGCGATATAAGCTGCTCGCTGCTCAAGAATCGAATCCTGTATTCGGGAAGCTCAGGGGCGCCTGATATGAATCCTGCCCTTGAAGGAGCGCAACACGAAGCGGGATGCACTGGCGATCTTTGGTTTCAGGAGCATATTCCCGGAGCCGGCTGACAAACCAAGGGCACGTTTCGGAATATCCTCGTCAGACTGGCCATTTACAGAATGCGAACTAATCTCCACCAGAGAACTGGTCGGAATCGAGACCTCAAGATCGCCGGAGTGGCTGGTGAGCCGATATTCTCCCGTCACGCCGGGATCTCCGTCGTAATTGATTCGGCCGTGGGTCGAGTTCACCTCGACCGACGATTCGGTCACGTTGCGGAGGGTGACGTTACCGCCCACAGAATGGATGTCCAGGTGGCTGTTGCGAATGTCCGTGAGGTTGACGGGCCCGCTAAGTGTGTTCACGTGCAGGTGGGCATCGCTAACGTCACTCACCTCCACCGTTGCGGTTTCGGATTGCAAGATCAGATCGCCGCGTAGCCCCTCCACATGGAGGGTACCGTTGGAGGACCGGACGTTGACGACAGCGTCGCTGGGAACGAGCACTGTGTAGTCCACGAGACCGCTACCTAGGCGGGTCGAGATGGAGCGGAGATTGACGCGATCCCCATGCTGCTCGTTCTCGAAACTCACCCCAGGTGAATGGGAGACCGTGGAGACCACAACCTGCCGATTTTGGGAGGCCTTGATGGTCACTGCACCGTAGGTGTTAGTGATCGAAATAACTGCTTGCGGGCCCACCGTGTAGGTGAACTCTTTCTTTCCCTGGGCAGTGGCCGCGGAGAGAAACAGAATCAGCGAAACGACCACTATACCCGGATGCTCGCGTGCATGGGCCATACGCCACACCCCCTCGGACCTGACATGTTGGATGCTGATACCTGCAGGGCGAAAACAGTCTTTTTATCTAGACGCTGGGAGGAGGCCGGACGTGAAAGGCGAAGAAAATCAGACGCTGCTGGGCGGAAATCTGCTCCGGAACCTGAATGAAGGCAGAGACAAAATTGGCCTGGGGCGCCGCTGCGGCGGTCGCCTTCGGGACAGCGGAATGAGTGGTGACGCAGACCGAGCATCGAGCCGCGTCGGTGACGCTGGAGTGGTGGTGAGCGGTCAGTGCTGCCGCTGACCAAACGATCAGCAGAAGACAGACCAAAGCGACTTTCTTGGAGACCGGCCCCATGCCAACTCCGGAAGCACTAGGGGCTAGTCTAGCGCGACTGGGAGGTGGGGACAACGCGGAAGGCGTGGTCGGTCGAGCCCAAATGGACCCCGGAGCATTGGTGCCGGGGTTGCGGAAAACTGGGAGCGCCACGTCTCCCCTCGCCTCGCCAAAATATCGCCCAAACTTCCGGAACTGCACCACGTCTAACCGATGTCTTCGTGTAAGGACGCCTACTCCTCGCCTAGGTGTGTTTTTCGCAGTTGATTGCCAATCCAAAGGAGAATTACGATGAGACGGCCTTTAAACCAGTCTGGGAAGCTTTCGGGCTTTGCGCTAGTTGCGGTCACTCTGCTTGCCATCGTCGGAACCAGCACTCCCACCATAGCCCAATCGCAGACTCAAGCTCCGCGCCCCGCGTCCTCCCGGGCCGACGAGATGCTGGAACGGTGGAACGACATCGGGAACAAGCTCATCGCTATGGCCCAGGATTTTCCCGAAGACAAGTACGACTACAAACTGCAAAAAGACCAGCGCACCTTTGCGCTAAATCTTCTGCACGCCGCCGCACTCGATTTCGTCCTGATCCGCAGGGTTTCCGGATCCAGCCTCGGGCCCGACTTCGGCGAGGGCGACAATCCTACGCGGGATGCTTTCAAGACCAAGGCCGATGTGGTGAAGTTCGTGCAGGAAGCCGTCGCCGACGGCGCGCAAGTCATTCAACAGCAGGGCGACGCCGGACTCGACAACACATCGAAATTCTTTGGGAATCGGCTGGCCCACAACTCCAGCATCTGGATGTTCGCCATCGAGCACAGTGGCGAACACTATGGCCAGCTTGTTGTGTACTATCGCGCGAATAACCTGGTGCCGCCGGACTCGCGCAAGTAAGGCAATAGGTTTTTGGCATTCAAACAAATTCAGGAGAGTTACTCGAATGAAACACGTCATCTTGCTGTTGGCAATACTCAGCTTGACTCTGAGCGCCTTGGGACAGGCCACAAAGAGCGCCGCAAGCGCACCGCAGGCTCCACCTCCGCCTCCGGCAACCATCGCTTCGACCGTGGACCGCGAGATCAGCACCATCGAAAAGGAAATTGTGGATGCTGCCGAAGCCATGCCGGAAGATAAGTTCAACTTCTCTCCCGAGAGCTTGAACCTTCCCGGCGCCAACTACAAAGGTGTGCGCACGTTTGCCTTGCAGGTCAAGCATGTCGCCGCTTCCAACTACGCGCTCTTCGCGCCGCTTACCGGCGACAAGTTCCCAGCCGACTTCCTTGGCGGCAACGGCCCCGAGAACCTGAAAACCAAAGCCGACATCATGAAGTTTCTGAAGGATTCGTTTGCTCTGGGTCACAAGGCCGCCGACACGCTAACCACCGAGAACATGTTGCAGCTCCCGGAGAGCAGCAAGTCGCCCCGCCTGTACCGGGCCACATTTGCCGCCGCCCACGCCTTCGATCACTACGGACAGATGGTGGAGTACTTGCGGATGAACGGAATTGTGCCGCCAGCGAGCGCGCCTTAGACGCAGAACGCCTACGTCGTAGCGGCCTTGGACTTAACCGATCCGGCGAACGCGGTTTACCGCAATCCATAACCATCGCCCGTCAGCGCGGCGCCGCCGGCCAACTGCTTGCCGGGTACCCCGCTCAAGCCAAAAGAGGGCTTGCGGGGGAGCACCCGTGCTTCACTGTGTCCATTGGAACAGAAGCGGTATACAATTGCTGCCGTTCCGGAACTCACTCAAGACAGCGCAGGACCGAAGGTTCTGGAGCTTGTGACGTGATGGCTGTGGCTTCCCTTCCCCTCACTTCAGCCGCACGATCTTTAGAAGAACGATCTGAGGAGGAACTATGCTTCGACTTACTCGGCTGATCTTCGTTGCTTGTGCCGTACTCGGCCTCTCACCGTATCTCTTGTCTTTCGACCGCGCCCACGACCTCGCGAGCCGGGCCGCCAGCCAGCATCCTGTAAAGTGCCCTGCCACTGCAATGACTCTGAAAAAGTGCCATGACAAGTTTCCGGATGGTTGCTCGGCTGCCGCAAAACCCAACTACGATGCCTATCTGGATTTTCTGAAAGATCAGGACCCCGGCGCGGCTCTAGCTTCTACGAAAGATCTGGTTGAGTCCGATTTCCCGGCGCTTGAAGCGAAGCTCCCGCAGCTCACCACACCGCTAACCGATAAGAATCACGCCGATTCCGCAAGCGCTTTCGCCGACGACGGCGAGGGCAACATCCACACCGTCATCGCCTACCTCTATTTCGCCGAAGACACGAGCAAGGGTACGGCCAAGGTTCCTTCCTTTGCCGAGACCTGCAACTGCAGGATCAAAGCGGCCAGCGCCTTTGACTACCATCTCGGCTTGGGCTTCGATTCTGCCCTGGCCAAGCAGGTTCGCACCTCGCATCCGAAACAGGGATCCGTTCTCTTCACGAAGTTAGAGAAGAAGAGCGTCGTGGCGGAAATGACCCCCGCGACTCGTCACGCAAAGTGGACCTTTACCCGCGTGAATGCGTTACAGGGAAAGCAGGTCAAGGTGGTGGGACAGTTGATGGTGGATAACGTTCACTTCAACACCAAGGACAACTGCGGCGTTCCCAAAGCGAAGACCGGCTGCTGGCGGTCTACGGTGTGGGAAATCCATCCCATCACGCAGTTTTACGTTTGCAAGGCGAGCGGCGGGTGTACGGCATCGTCGCCTGCCAGCGACTGGACCAACCTTGACGATATGCCGTGAGGCGCTGAGCCTTGGGTCCTACTGCCGCTTGTAGCGGGTCTTGCACTGCGGGCATTCGGCCACGTACATCATGCCGCTGAGGGGGATGGTCGGGATGATGAAGAAGAAGGTGAGGAAGCGCATCCCCTTCTTGAGGATGAAATTTCCGGCGAAGCCGCAGGTGCCGCAACGCATGAGTTCGGCGGCGCGCTCCGAACCCCAGAAGAAGACTTTTGTTCCAATAATCAGCATAAGGGTTGATCTACCTGGTTATGAATAACATGGAGGAATCAAAGTCGGCGAGACACGATAGCCCAAGTACCACGGTATAGTGGTCGCATGGCTGCGAAAAAAACAGGGAAAGCGTCTTCATTACGATCAGCGCGGGTCTTGTCTTCCAGAGAGGTCTATCGGGGGCCGGTATTTTGGATAACCTCGGATCGCGTGGTGGAGCCGGGCGGAATTGAGGTCCGGCGGGATATTGTCCGGCATCCGGGATCGGTGGTCGTGCTGGCCGTGGACGACACCCGGGGCGGTAACGGAGCCGGTAACAGAAAAGACCCGCTGATTTTGCTGGAGGTTCAGTTTCGCTATACCGTCGGGAAAAAGATCTGGGAGCTGCCGGCTGGACGCATTGATCCGGGAGAGACGGAGCTGGTTGGGGCCAAGCGGGAACTCCTTGAAGAGACTGGGTTTACCGCCACATCCTGGAAGCGGATCTTGAAGTTTCATGCCAGTCCTGGGTTCCTGTCGGAGACGATGGCCGTATTTCTGGCGCGTGGTTTGAAGGCGGGAATCGCTCAGCCCGAGGCAGACGAGGTGATCGACGTGCGGTTTGTCCCCTTGTCCAAAGCGTTGAAGATGGTGAAGACAGGGCAGATTGGGGATGCCAAGACGATTTGCGGCGTGTTGTGGCTGAAGCAATACGGAAGGAACCTCTAATCTATAAGAACTACTCTCGCGGGCCGCAGAATCGCTCTATCCACCTTTCTTTGTACTAACTTGACATGTTCTGTAACTGGTAGCACAATGTCCGGCATCCTTCCGGAGGGGGATACTAGAGTGGATCGCCTTAAAGGGACTGTGAAGTGGTTTAACAATGCCAAGGGTTTTGGGTTTATCGGTCACGATGGTGGGGCCGATGTATTTGTTCACTACAGTGCGATCGCGTCCGACGGGTACAAGAGCCTCGCAGAAGGTGACGCCGTCGAATTCGAGATCACGCAAGGGCAAAAAGGGCCCCAGGCAGCCAACGTAACGCGAGCCAGCTAAAGGCTGGGCAGTACTGAAGACTTCTTCGCCAACGGCCCCCCCGTACGCTGCGAAGAGGGATGTGAAGGCAAGAACGGTTCCCGCTACAATCGGAGCGGGACCTCATGGAAAATAAAGCGATTGCAAGTCTGCTGTACGAAACGGCGGACCTGCTGGAAATTGACGGCCAGGACGTGTTCCGGATCCGGTCGTACCGTCGTGCCGCCGAGGCGATCGACGCGTTGCCCCAGCAGGTCCGCGATCTCATTCAAGAACCGAAAAGGCTTCTGGAAGTTCCCGGCATAGGTAAAGGGATGCTGATGAACTTGCAGGAGCTTTTCGCGTCCGGGAAGATCGGCGTCCACGAGGAAATGCTGGCGAAGTACAAGCCCACCATGCTGGACTTGCTGAAGATCCAGGGCTTGGGGCCGAAGACCATTGCGCTGATTTGGAGCGCTTACCAGGTGGCTGACGTCGACGGCGTGGAAAAGCTGGCGCAGGAGGGCAAGATTCGCATCCTGCCGCGCATGGGGGAGAAGCACGAGCAGAAACTGCTGAAGGCGATTGAGAGCTATCGGAAGCTTACCGGGCGATTCTTGATAAGCACGGCGGCCGAAACCGCTGAAGCGCTGACTGAGCATCTGAAGGCGATCAAGGGGATTGAGAAGGTCACTCCGGCAGGGTCGCTGCGGCGGGGGCGCGAGACGGTGGGGGATCTTGACCTGCTGGTCACAGGAAAGGCCTGCGAGACTGAAGAGTCACGACAGGCCGTGATGGAGCACATCCTGACGTTCCCTGGCCTGACGGATGTGATAGCGCGAGGGGATAACAAGATCAGTTTTCATCTTAGAAACCACATGCAGGTGGACGTGCGCCTACTGGCGGCGGAGTCGTTTGGTGCGGCACTTGTCTACTTTACGGGATCGAAGTCGCACAACATTCTTCTGCGGCAACGAGCGCTGAAGATGGGCTTTACGCTCAACGAATATGACCTCGCACGGCTGGACGACGAAAAACGCATGGCCAGCAAGACCGAAGAAGATATCTACACGGCCCTGAAGCTGGACTACATTCCGCCTGAGTTGCGCGAGAGTTTGGGAGAGATCGAGGCGGCCGAGAAGCGTAGTCTGCCGGAGTTGATCACCGTCGAGGACCTGCGCGGCGATGTTCACATGCACACCATCGAGACCGACGGGAAGAACACAATCGAAGAAATGGCCGAGGCGGCTCGCGAGCGGGGGTATGAGTACATGGCCATCACCGACCACTCCAAGAATCTCGCCATGGCGAATGGGCTGGATGATGCGCGGGCGGTGCAGCATATTGCGCGGATTCGGGAAGTAGACAAGAAGCTCAACGCAAAGACCTCTGCCAAGAACAAGGGCATTAGGGTCCTGGCTGGGATCGAAGTTGATATCCTCGCCGACGGATCGCTGGATTTATCCGACTCCGTTCTGGAGCAAATGGACATCGTCATCGCCAGCGTGCATTCGCACTTCAACCAGGAATCGGCGGAGATGACGGACCGGCTACTGAAGGCCATCAGCAACAAGAATGTATCGATTCTGGGACACCCGACGGGGCGGCAGCTCTTGCGGCGGGACGCTTATCCCATGGACATGGAAGCAGTGCTCGACACGGCAGCGCGGGAGAAGGTTGCGATGGAGTTGAACTCCTATCCCGAGCGGCTGGACTTGAATGACCGGCACCTGCGCATGGCGAAAGAGCGCGGCGTGAAGATAGTTATCAATACTGACTCACACCACACTTCGCACATGGCGAAGATCCGGTATGGGGTGTTGCAGGCGCGGCGGGCTTGGTTGACGAAGGACGACGTGCTGAACACATTGCCGGTGGCGAAGTTCTTAAAGGCGTTGGGGAGGAGCACATGACCCTCGAGGAATTCCGGGCATCGGTGACTGGAACTGAGCCACCGCATGGGCTTTCGGTTCCTCTGGCGGCACTGTGGTGGGACGCAAAGGGAGACTGGGCGCGGGCGCATGGATTGGTGGACGAATTAGAGAGCGTTAGTGGAATGGCGGTTCACGCGTACCTACACCGCAAGGAAGGCGACGCTTCGAATGCGGAGTATTGGTATCGCAAGGCCGGGCGGGGATTTCATCGACCAAAGCTTGGGGATGAGTGGGAGGCGCTGGTGGAAGGGATCTTTTCCAGTCCCGGCTAGGTCCGGAGATTGATCGATGTTCCCAAAAGAGGGCTGTCGCAGTAGTGAGGTGAAACCCCGCCTTGTCGCAAAGGACACGACAAGGACGGGGCACTCGGCGGATGAGTTCCGCTGAATGAAGTCGTCCGCCATGAGTGTTCTCCTTCGAGCCATCACGGCTTTACGAGTGTTTCGATCTAGCTTGTCGCGACTTACGGATTTGGCGTCGCCGAGGCACCCATCTGCGTCACCATGAGCACGCGCGTACCGCTATCCAGGTGCACGTTCTTACCGGCCGACGTGATTACGGAACCCTCCGTACTGTTGCTCGCGGCAGTGTTCAGATTGAGGCCGTTCATGCTGAAGACTCCCCGGCTGTTCGAAGCGAGGTGACCTGCCGCATCCAGGCCTCCTATTGCGCCCCGCGACGAACCTGCCGCGGCGCCTGTCGCGCTAGCAGTTGAGCGCAGCGTTGCGTCACCCGCACTTCCGACCGTGTTGGTCACTGCACCGGCCGCGCTGCCCGCCGTTGAGGTCACGCCCCCCAAAGGGCTGCGACTTCCCCCCATGCCAGAGCCCATCGCGCTCCCGGCAACGCTCCCCGGGGCATCCAGATCAGCATCCGTCACAGAAGCGGTGGTTTGCGCCGCCGCCATGGCCTCGATGGCTACGTGCAACGGCACCTCTTCGCCGTTCTTCAGGATAGCGCGGTCAAACACGATCGCAAGTTCCGATTCTGAATCACCCTTGGCTCGTGCCGACGCTTTCGTGACATGTCCGACCAGTTTTGTTCCTTTGGGGATAACTGTTCTTTCCTGCGACTTCACATTCTCGGTCGTGTGGGCTGTGACTGCATCCCCAGGCTTGCTCTTCTTTGAATCCAGTGAAGAGTTAAGCGCGGCGTTGAAGGCGGTGCCCGATGCAAGTCCCGCGTTGGCTTGGCTGGCGCCAGTCGACGCTGACGAAGAGGCCGATGTTCCACCCGAGGCCTGCGAATGCGTCTTGTCCGCCGATGCGTTGGTCTGCGCGGCAGCTTGGCCATTTGCTTGGGCTCCGGCCTGCGCACTCGCTGGGGCGGCTGCACCGAGAACAAACGGCATTACGAGAAGAAATACCTTGACTACAGGGTTCATTGTAGAACTCTCCTCTCTTCTCAGAACCTTCCAGACAATAGGGGCACATGCACCCCATTTTGATATAGCAATAAGCGCTCCAAATGCACAAGTGATTGAGGAATAAGGGAATATTCTTAAATCCGAGAGTCTCTCGCTCGCCATTCGGCGACCGAAAGCAACTGCCGCTGTGCAGGAATTACAGGCGGCTTGTGAGCGAAGGATTAGTGCTTATGCAGGAACTTAACGCGGTGGCGGACTTTTTGGCTGTCCTCGACGTCGTCGTACTTGAGGAAGCTGATATTGCCATCAACTTCGAGGACGGCTAGAGCGACGTCTTCAATCGTGGCGATGCCGTGCTCGCGCAGGCCTTCTTCGAGGTCGTCCATGCCTACGTGTTCGCGGGCCATGGTGCGTTCCATAACCTTGCCGTTGTGAACCAGGACGGCCGGGTCGCCTCGGAAGACCTTGCGGATTTTGCGGTTGTGGGACGCGAGTTCGGCCACAATGCGGTTGATGCCGAGCAGAGTAATAGCGGCGGTGGCGCCACCGATGAGGGAGGTATCCGGGCCAGTCATGGCATTCTGCACGGCGTTGGAGAGGAGGAGAAGAAGAGTAAGGTCGAAGGGCGTCATCTGCCCTACTTCCCTTTTGCCGCTCAAACGCACGCCGATGAGTACGATCGCGTACACCGTCAGCGTGCGCAGAGCGATTTGCAGCAGGACTAGCCCGCCGGGAAAGACAATCGGGTTCACTGTGCTGGGGCGGAAGCGGTTACCGGTGTGGGCGCGCCCTTTGGCGTGCTCAAGTAGCCGGTGACTTTGTTCTTATCGACCGTCCAGACGACGAGTTCAAACAGCATGTGCTCGCGGCCGCTGTAGAACTGGATGGGCTCGTTCATGTTGCGGTCTTTTTTCTCGATGATACGATCGTCGGCCGTGACGTTCATGGTGTACTTGCCCCTCTTCGGATCGACCTTCTTCAACTGAAGAGCAACGGTGGCGATGGGCGACGGCGCCGCGCCTTTGACGAGGGTGAACTCGTTATAGTTGCGGTCGCCTTTGTGCTTGAGGGTCTCGAGGTCGTCGCGGGTGTGGGCAATGAGGCCGCTTTGCACGCCGAGGTCACCGATGGCGTGTTCCAATTGCGCTTTTGTGGCTGCCAGGTCGGTTTTGGTCGAGGCTACGTCGGTCTTGACGCCACCCACATCGCCCTGCACAGTGGTGACCGCACCGCTCACTTTGTTGACTTCCTCATTGGTGGCCGCGATGTGGGCTTCGGCGGCGCGGGTCTGGGCTTGCAGAGCGGCCGTCTTCTGCCCAAGTTCCTTCTTGGTCATGCCGAGCTGCGAGGCGAGGGTCTCGTTGTTGGCCTCGGCTTCGGAGAGGCGCTTGCCCAGTTCGTCGACTTGCGTCGAAGCAGCCTTTTGCGCGGCTTCGAGCTTGGCGGTGCGGTCACTGGTGTCGTGCAGGAAATAACTGGAACCGAGCACAAAAATGGCGGCCAGGGCGCCGACAATCCACTTCATTACGCCTCCGCTGGGTGGCGGTGGGGTTGTATCTTCAAGCATTAGAGCCTCCGAAACTTGCGAATATGGCTTCCGCGATAGTGTTCCAGTTGGACGGCGGGACTGTCAATGGCTTCACGGAGTCGGGCCGCTGAACTTAGAGACGTGCTTATAGAATGAAGACGTGAAGACCTTGGACGTTATTGTGATCGGCGGCGGTGTAATTGGGCTGTCCCTGGCATGGGAACTGGGTAAGCGCGAGACGTCGGTGTTGGTACTGGAGCGCGGAGAGTTGGGCGGAGAGGCTTCATCGGCGGCTGGCGGGATGCTGGCTTGGTGCGATCCTCACTTGCCGGAGGCGGCGCGTGGGCTGGCTGCCTTGAGCGCGGAGTGCTATGGGGAGTTTGTGGCGGAGATTGAAGGGGCTTCAGGTATCGACGTGGATTTGCGGAAGTTTGGGACAATTGTGGTGGATGAAAGCGGCCCCGCAGCTTTTGTCGCGGAATCGCGAAAGTTGAGCAGCGCCGGGTTGGCTGAATTGGAGCCGGGGCTTCGGGTTGGACAAAGAAGCGCCCAGTGGTGGCCGGAGTGGAGCGTGGATCCGCGAAGGTTGATGGCTTGCTTGAGCGCGGCCTGTCGGGCGCGGAACGTCGAAATGATCACTGGTGTGGCGGTGGCTGAGGTCGAGGCTGACCGAAGGGGAGTGGTTGGGGTGCGGACCACTGACGGGAAGTTAAACGCCGGCGCAGTCGTGAATTGCGCTGGAGCGTGGGCTTCTGAAATTGCGTGCTGGCTGCAACCCTCGCCGAGTCCGACGCGTCCCGTAAAAGGGCAGATGTTGGCCTTGGGTGGTGGAGAGAACTTGAGGCACGTTGTGCGCGCGCCCGAGGTGTATTTGATTCCGCGTTCGGATGGAACTGTGGTGGTGGGAGCTACGGTGGAAGAAGCTGGATTCAATAAAGATACCGAGCCGGAGACGATCGAGCGATTGCGGGCGGCGGCAGCCGCCTTGGTTCCCGAGCTGGGCGAGGTGCGCGAGGTTTGGGCTGGGTTGCGGCCTGCGTCGCTGGATGGGTCCCCAATTCTAGGGGAGACTTCGCTGCCGGGATACTTTGTGGCCAGCGGGCATTTTCGCGATGGAATTCTTTTGGCGCCGGGAACCGCGAGGATGATGGCGGCGTTGCTAGCGGGCGAGGGCGGAGAGATTGCGGCGTTGTCGCCACGGAGGTTTTCGGTCGGATCGGCTGTGGCTTAGCAAAGTCCGTGCAGTCGCGGCGCCCCCGCGCGCGAGGTCTTCAGACTACCAGGCGCTAGCTGGACGCCCGAGGGCACCCGTCCCCACATGATTCGTCACCGCCTCAGGGAGACTTTCTTCTTTGTCCCGCGCCAACCCAAGTGGCGCGAGATCCTCCAGGCAGCGTCTTTTAGGTCGTCGACCAGTTGGGGGAGAGTCCGAGGGTTGACTTGGCCTACGGTCCCGCTGAGGCCCAAACTCGCTTCCACCTCATCCGATTGATTGAAGATGGGAACGGCGAAGCACCGGGCTCCGAGGTTGTTTTCTTCGTTGTCGAGTGCGTAGCCTTGGTCGCGAATTCGTTCCAGTTCCTTAAAAAACGCACTCGGCGTGGTGATGCTATGAGGCGTGCGTTTCTCCATGCCGGCCGTGTCGAGAATCTTCTGCACGCGGGGCGGAGGCAGATAGGCGGCCAGAGCCTTGCCGACGCTAGTGGTATGAACACACATGCGGCGTCCGACCCAGGTGTCAACTTTGATGAAGCCCGGCGCATCGACTTTTTCAATGTAGACGGCTTCAGAACCATCAAGAATGGCGAGATGGCAGGTCAGGCGAGTACGGGCAACCAGGTCGCGCATGACCGGCATAGCGATTTCGCGGGAATCGATGCCGCTCAGCGCACTGCGGCTGAGGCTGAAGACTTTGACGCCGACCCGGTAGCGCGACGATTCCTCGTCCCGGCGTAGATAGCCAGTCTTTTCCAGGGTGCGCAAGATATAGCTGGCAGAACTCTTCGGAATCCGCAATTTGCGGCTGATTTCGGCGTTCGTAAGCCCTGCCGCGCCTTGTGCAACCGCCTCAAGAATTGCCAGAGCGCGCTCTACGGCGACGGAAGGAGATTCTTTCGGGTCGGGCACAGTGCACATGCTACCAGAGGTGCCACAGCTCCCGGAACGCGGCGCTGAACAGTTACAATGATGGGGTTAGCGAGGACTCATCATGGCGACTACTCACGATACGCGACCTGAAACCGCTGCTCAAATTCCTCCGGTACCGTTGACTTTGGAGGGCTATTCCGTCCTGCATCAGATGATGCGGGTGCGCCGGGCGGAATGGCGCAAGCTGCCGCCGACCGAGCAGGCGGCAATTATCCTCGAAGCGGAGACGGCGCTGGACGCAATGGAGAAGCGGACCGAAGGTCCGTCAGCGCTATTTTCGATGCTGGGGCACAAAGCGGATCTGCTGTTTGTCCACTTCCGGAATTCGTTTGCGGAGTTGAATCACGCGGAACTAGCGCTGGCTGGTTTGCGACTGTCGGATTATCTGGAGGTTACGACTTCCTACGTTTCGATCATTGAGTTGGGGCTGTATGAGTCGACCGCCAAGGTTTACAAAGCTTTGCAGGACCGCGGCCTCGAACCGCACTCGCCGGAATGGGATGCGGGAATTCGAGAGAATATGGACCGGCAGCGCGAGGCAATGCGCCCGCGGCTGTTTCCCGCGATTCCCCCGAATCGTTACATTTGCTTTTATCCGATGGACCGGCGGCGGGGAGAGGATAAGAACTGGTATAAAGTTCCGTATGAAGAACGGGCTCGGCAGATGGGCGAGCACGGCATGATCGGCCGGCGCTATGCCGGCGAAGTGAAGCAGATTATTTCCGGCTCGATTGGACTGGATGATTGGGAGTGGGGCGTTACGCTGTGGGCAGATGACCCGGTTTCATTTAAGAAGCTGATTTACGAAATGCGTTTTGATGAAGTCAGCGCGGTGTATGCGTTGTTCGGGACGTTTTATGTGGGGTTGCGGTGTCCGGCGGCGCAGTTGGGGAAGCTTTTGGCGGGAGAAGTGCCGCAGATCTAAGTCTACTTTTGTCATTCCTCCCGTTGGTCGGAATGACAAGCCTTTCTTGAGAATGGACGGGCCATGGCGACTTTTGGATTGATCGAATACGACCAAGCAACTCCGGAAGTGCGCGCAATCTATGACGACATCATGACGACGCGCAAGTCAGAC
>Ga0137418_10001243_pt1 | contig 23446 bp, 24 predicted proteins | sample CZODoug3_1_2_16f_FD_122242 | JGI IMG/M metagenome (GOLD analysis project Ga0137418, IMG submission 122242) | Vadose zone soil fungal communities from Angelo Coast Range Reserve, California, USA - CZODoug3_1_2_16fungal (Hybrid Assembly) | ecosystem: Environmental > Terrestrial > Soil > Vadose...
GCGGCGCTCGAGGGGCGCGCGGCGATGACGCCGACCTTCGTCAGCCACTTCGACGCGTGTCTCGGCTGCATGGGCTGCGTCACATCCTGTCCCTCGGGCGTGCAGTACGGTCCGCTCATCGAGCGCACCCGCGCGCAGATCGAGCGCCACTTCGAGCGGCCGTTCGGCGAGCGGCTGTTCCGCTCGCTGCTGTTCGCGGTGCTGCCGTATCCGTCGCGTCTGCGGCTCGTGATGGCGCCGCTCGTGCTCCTCGGGCCCGTTCTTCGCGCGCTCGAGCGAAGCGGCGCGCTCGGCGTGCTGCCGCGCCGCGTGCGGTCGCTCATCGCCGTCGCGCCACAGCCGTCGCTCGCCTCGCTGATGTCGAGGGCGCCGGAACACACGGCCGCGGCCGGTACGCCGCGGCTCAAGGCGGGGGTGCTCACCGGATGCGTCCAGCGCCTCGCCTTCGCCGCCGTGAACCGGGCCACCATCGACGTGCTGGCCGCCGAAGGGTGCACGGTCGAAGCGCCCGCCGCGCAGGGCTGCTGCGGCGCGCTCGCGCTGCACGCCGGCAACATCGACCAGGCGCGCGCGCTCGCGAAACACAACATCGAGGTCTTCGAGCGCGCCGGCGTCGATCGCGTCGTCGTCAACGCGGCCGGCTGCGGGTCTTCGATGAAGGAGTACGGCGAGCTGTTTCACGAGGACGCCGCCTGGGCCGATCGCGCGCGCGCGTTCAGCGAGAAGGTGCGCGATGTGTCGGAGGCGCTCGTGGAGCTCGGAGAGCCGCGCGCCAGGCGTCATCCGATCGCCGCGCGCGTCGTGTACCACGATGCGTGCCACCTCGCGCATGCGCAGGGCGTGCGCGCGCAGCCGCGCGCGCTGCTCGCCGCGATTCCCGGCATCGAGCTGCTCTCGCCCGCGGAGGCCGAGATCTGCTGCGGCAGCGCCGGCATCTACAATCTCGTCCAGCCGGAGCCGGCATCGCAGCTCGGCGAGCGCAAGGCGCGCAACATCGCCGCGCTGGCGCCCGACATCATCGCGACCGGCAACCCCGGGTGCATCCTGCAGATTGCCGCCGCCGGCCGGCGGCTCGGGCACGACTGGACCATCGTTCATCCGATCGAGCTCCTCGATCGGTCCATCAAGGGAGCGTGAGATGTCGTACGGACCCTCAATCAGTCTCGAGAACGCGAAGAAGGTTGCCGCCGCGTCGCTGGCCGAAGTGCGCAAGAACAGCTGGACGATGGCGGTGGCGGTGGTGGACGGCAACGGCGATCTCGTCTACTTCGAGAAGATGGACGACACGCCCGTCGGCAGTACGGTCGTCTGCCAGGAGAAGGCCCGCTCGGCGGCGCGGTTCAAGCGGCCGACCAAGGCGTTCCAGGACATGCTGACGCAGGGCGGCGAGGGTCTGCGCGTGTTCCGGATCAAGGGCGCCGTGCCCGTCGACGGCGGCCTGCCGATCATGATGGGCGGCAAGGTGGTCGGGGGCGTCGGGCTGTCGGGCGGCACGAGCGCGCAGGACGGCCAGTGCGCGAAGGCGGGCGTCGACGCCGTATCCTGAGATGGATCCAGCAGTTCCCTTCGAGTCGCGCGCGAAGCGCGCTTCGTGGTTACCAGCCGACAAACATCTCTTTGCTCACGGTGCTGAAGCAGACCGGCGTGCGATAGATCACGTCCATCGTCCGGGTCTTCGGGCTCGCGTCGCGGATGGCGAGCGCCGGCGGATAGTTCGATGCCCATTTCATCGTCCCCTCGGCGTCGTGGTGGCCGAGGAAGACCGTCGACGGCTTGAACGTCTTCACGAGCTCGAGGAGCGGGGGGATCCCCGCCTCGAAGGAGAAGTACGGGAGCATCGCGACGTCGACGGCCGGCACCTTCTGCGCCATCGCGCGCTGGCCCTCGGTGATCGGGCCGGGGCTGTCCGCAAACAGCAGGTGGAAGCCGTTGCCGAACGTGAAGAGATAATTGATGACCCCATCGGTCGCGATCTGCGGGTCGCGGCTCCCGCGCGCGCGAATGGCGTCGAGCTGAGCCTTCTCGGCGTCGGTCAGCGGCTGCTGCAGCGAGGCGGCGTCGAGCGCCGCGGCCTGCTTTTCGAGAAATCCCTGCGGCACCGTCGTCGCAATCACGTTGTGGTGTCCGAGCGCCGCTTCGACCGTGACGCCCGGGTATGGCATCAGCTCGCCGCCCTTGACGGCCTTGAACTGTCTGGCGGGCACGCCGCCGTGTGCCAGCACGTCGCCCGCGAACGACGCGCCGATGACGGTCGCGCCGGTCTGTTTTGCGACCGCCGCCGCATCGGACATGTGATCGAAGTGCGCGTGGCCGATGAACAGCGCACTGGCCTTCCTGATGTCGGCCGGCGCGACGCCGACGGCATGCATCCGCGGACCGCGGTCGTAGTACGCGTCGAGCAGGAACACGTCGCCGCGGTAGGCGACCTCGTAGTTGGTCCAGCCGAGCCAGCGAACGACGACAGTGTCGGGATTCTTCGGTGCAGGACCGCCTGTCGAGACCGGCGTCAGGCTCTGACACGCAGGATCCTGCTGCATCGCCGCCTTCGCACCCTGGGCGGCCGCCTGCGATGTTGCGAAGGCCGCGAGGACAATCGTCAGCGCACTCAAACGGCCCATGTCAATTCCCCAGGTAGAGCTCTTTGGTGACCGTGTTGATACACACCGGCGTTCGCAGCAGCGGCGCAATCGCCTTCGACGCCGGGAGCTCGTCGCGAATCGCGAGGTTGAGCGGCCCCATCGGCATGTCGAGCATCCGGTTTCGATGGCCGTCGTGATGCGTCGGCAGCATCACCGCAGGCTTGAAGAGCCGGATGTATTCCATCGTGATGGGAACCGCGAGCTCGCCGCCGTAATACGGGATGAAGCCGAGATCGATGCCCGTCCTGCCCTGCATGATCTTCTTCTCGGCGTCCGTCGTCGGGCCGGCGCTGTCGGTGTAGAACGCCTTGAACCCGTTGTCGAAGGTGAAGAAGTACGCGATCGTCCCTTCGGTGATCAGCTTTTCGCGCTCCTGGGCGTCGAGCGGCACCATGCCGCCGAGCCGGCGGTCGTGCGCCTGCTGTTCGGGCGTCAGCTTGCCCTGGAGGGCGCCGACCGCCTCCGCGGCCGCGCGATCCTTGCGCATGTAGTCGTCCGGGACGATGTTGTGGTGCCCCTGCACGGCCTCGACGGTGAAGCCGTTGAACCTGAACGTCTCGCCGCCAAGCCCCTTCACGACCGACATCTTCTTGTCGTTGACGCGGCCGGTCCCGCCGATCCAGCGCATCGCGATGGGGTCGCCGACCACGAGCGCGCCGGTCTTTTCCGCCATGAACGGCGCGTCCCACAGGTGCTCGCCGTGGGCGTGGCCGATAAGGATGGCGTTGACGCGCTTCGTCATCTCGTCGGGCGTGATGTTGTTGGGCGCCCACCACGCGAGCTTGTCGATGCCCGCGTCGAGCAGGACGACGGTGTCGCGGTACGCCAGCTCGTAGTTCGACACGCCGAGGAATCGGAGGACGATGACGTCGGGATTGCGCGGGAGCGGACCTCCGGCAGCCGCGGGCATCAGCGTCTGACACGCGGGCTCCTGGTCGAGCGCCGGATAGCTGGATTGCGCGAACGCGGGGGCGGACAGTGCCAGCGCGGTGAGCGCGGCGGCGGCAACACGCATGAGCGGGCTCCTTTGGAGCGCTACTCTAACGCATCGCCGCCGCGAAACCCTACACCCGGGTGGTGCGAGGCGGGCCTATGTGCAGCACGTCGAGCAGGTGAGCGCCGGCGCTCGCCGGGTGCAGCCGTGACCACGAGTAGAGGATGAAGTAGGTCGCGACGATCGCGACCGTCACGCTGAGCACGACGGCACGGAGCAGCGTCGGCAGGAACATCACGCCGAAGATCGCCGGAACGAACAGGATGGCGGTAATCCAGAGCAGCGCCGCCCCATCGAAGGAAACCAGATTGGTCGGAACGCGTGAACGAAACTCTTGCGACGGCGCGCGCAGATCCTTCATACCCGCCTCCTATGAGTCCCTGCTGGCAGGATACGCCTCTGGCCGGTCGAGTCAAGGCCGGGCGCATTGCCCCTCCCGCCGCCCTCGGGTACACTCGCGAGCGCTTTCCCCGCGGTTGTCAGGCCTGAATTCATGACCGGACTGGTCGAGACGATCTGGCTGTTCATCCGTGACGCGGAATCCGTGCGCGTGATCCGTGCGGCGACGCCCGAGGGACGGGCGCGTCTCCTCGTCTTCGGTCCCGGCAACACGCAAGCCACCCACGAGTTCCAGGACGGCGTGACCTGCACGCACATGGAAGCGGAGCTCGAGCGCCAGCTCGTGGCCGACGGGTACACGCTCGAGCAGTTCACCGATCGGCGCGGCGGGCTCGATCGCCGCAGCGTGCCACGGGGCATCGAGCGAAGACGGGACGACTAACCGCTATTGGTTTTTGGGATTTGTGATTTGTGATTTGGGATTTTCGAGCGCAGCGAGCCGCTTGTCGAGATCGGCGATCGCCTGCTGCAGCATCGCGCGATGCGGCGCCGCGCACGCCACCTGGAGGTCGGCAAGCGCTCTCGTGCGCGCGAGCGAGAGCGTTGCGCGTTCCGCGAGCCGCGCGTTGTCTGCCGTGCTGACGTTCGCCGCGCGCGCCGGCCGTTCAGCAGCGGCGTCCTGCTGCGCCTCCACGGACTTGCTCTCCCATCCGCGGGCCATGTTTTGACGGTACACCAGAACGCATGGTTTGAAGCTCGAGGGCATCGAGGGGAAGACTGCAGGTCTGCCGATTGCTTGTCCGACGTGCAGAGGTACACCGCATGAGATTCCCGCTCGATACCGACGAGGATCCGGCCCGCACGCCGCCGCAGACCGAAAGCTCCGAGGAACGCGGCTACAGCAACGACGACGTTCCGGAAGAGTTCGGCGAGGTGGATGAGTTCGACGACGAGGACAGCGACATCGCCGACGAGGGGCCAGGCCACCGCGGGTAACGGCTGCCATACACACGGTTGGCGGCATGAGCGCCCGGCGCGGAACGGTCCTTGTCGTCGAAGACGAAAAGGCCATCCGCGACCTCCTTCGCCTCCACCTCGATCTTGCGCGGTTCGAGGTGCACGAAGCGTCCGACGGGCGGCGCGGCCTCGACCTTGCGCGCGGCGGGCGCTTCGACGTCATCATCCTCGACATCATGCTGCCCGGCCTCGACGGCGTCACCGTCTGCCGCGCGATCCGCGCCGAAGGCGCCAGCCGCGATGCGCCCATCCTGATGCTGACCGCACGCGACACGGAGTCCGACAAGGTCGTCGGCCTCGAGAGCGGCGCCGACGATTACGTTGCGAAGCCGTTCGGCATCCGCGAGCTGCTCGCACGCGTCGAGGCGCTGCTGCGCCGTCAGCGGCGCGCGAACGAGGGGAGTGCGGCGGCGCCCGTGGCGCGGATTGCCGCCGGCGAGCTTGCGCTCGACGTGGAGAAGCGGCAGGCGACGGTCCGTGGCACGCCGGTGGAGCTCACGCGCCAGGAGTTCGATCTGCTCGCCCTGCTCGCCGCGCGTCCTGGCATGGTCTTCAGCCGCGCGGCGCTGCTGCAGCAGGTCTGGCGCGGGGACACCTACGTCACGGAGCGCACCGTCGACACGGTCGTGAGCCGCCTGCGCCGGAAGATCGAGATCGACGCGCAGAACCCGGCGATGATCCTCACCGCGTGGGGCGTCGGCTACAAGTTCGCCGACAACGCCTGATCGCGCGGCCGCGCGTCTGCCTCGGGCGGCTGTGGCAGCCGAACCGTGAACCTCGTCCGGCGCGGGCGGCTGTCGACGTCGATCGTGCCGCCGTGCCACGCGACAATCGCGCGCGCGATCGACAGGCCGAGACCGCTGCCGGATGTCGCCGACGCACGCGCCGCATCCACCTTGTAGAAGCGGTCGAAGATGTGGGGCAGGTGTTCCGCCGCGATCCCCGGGCCGTTGTCCGTGACCGTGAGGACCGCGTCCGCATCGCCGCTCCCGGCGGCCAGCTCGATGCGTCCGCCATCCGGCGCGTGACGGATGGCGTTGGCGACCAGGTTCTCGACGACCTGCTCGAGCCTGTACGGATCGCCGAGCAGCTGATCGGCTGACGGATCGATCGATGTGACGATGTCGATGTCTCGCGAGCCGGCCGCCGCGCGGTGACGCTGCACGACGTGCGCGAACAGCTGCTCGGTGGCGAAGTAGCGGCGCTCGAACGCGATGGCGCCGTTCTCCAGCCGCGCGATGTCGAGCAGATCCTGGACGATGCGCTCGAGGCGCCTCGTCTCGTGCTCGATGATGTCGAGGTAGTCGCGGCGCTGATCGGCGGACAGCGCGATGTCGGGCAGCCGGAGCGTCTCGACATAACCGCGCATCGACGTGAGCGGCGTCTTCAGCTCGTGGGATACGTCCGCGATCATCTGCCGGCGCAGGCGATCCGACGTTCGCAGCGCCTCGTCCCGCCCGGCCAGCTCCGAGGCCATCACGTTGAACGCGCGCGCCACGCGCGCGATTTCGTCGGCGCCGGTCTCGGGCGCGCGCACCGACAGGTCGCCGCCGCCGAGGTGTTCGGCCGCCTTCTCGAGCGCCTGCAGGCGGCGGCGCGCCGGCGAGAAGACGACGAGCGACACGAGAAACGCCGCGGTGACGAGGATCAGCGTGCCGGGCACCGACAGCAGCCGCGCGACGACGCGCGCGGCCGTTTCCGGCGGGGGAGGCGGCAGCACCACGATGCCGCGCAGCTCGCTGCCGACCTGGATCGGCGCGGTGACGACGGGTCCGCGCGTCTCGATGCGCGAGGTCGCTTCGCGGACGTTCGCGCCGTCGAGCGTTGCGACGGTGGCGCGGCGGATGTCCTCGGGCATCGGGCTCGCCGTGTTGCCGCCGATTCGCCCGTCCCTCAGCGCGACGTAAATCCGCTGGGGAGTGTCGGCGTACCTGCGCCGCAGGTAGTCGCCCAGATCGATGGACGGCGAGGACGCGACGGTTTCCTGGATGTCGGCGGCGACCAGCATCGCCATGGCATTTGGCGACAGGAAGGACGGGTTCGGACGCTCGCGCAGGTAGCTGAACAGCAGGTTCTGGGCGACGAGCATCCCCGCGGTGAACAGGGCAAAGCTCAGCGCTATGCGCCAATACAAGCTGCGCGACCACCCTGGCCACCGGCCAGGGCCGGGCGCTCGTGCGAGAAGCGGCAGACCCATCGCAGCACCGATCATCTCGTGAAGATGCTGCAAGAGTGTGGCAGCAGGGCCGGAACGCCGCCACAGTTCCGCAACATCCGCCGCGTCTACTACCTGTATGAACAACACCGACATGCAGAACGACAGCAGAAGAGTCGATCGCCGCGAGGTCATCCGCATCATCGGCGCTGCCGGAGCGGCAGCCGTGGCGGCCGCCTGCGGCAGCGACACCGCGACGAGCCCCTCCGCGGTCGGTTCGACCGCGACCACCGGGACCGGCGCGACCGGGGGCACGTCGTCCCCGAACGAGGCGTGCGCGGTCGCCCCCAACGAGACGGCGGGCCCGTATCCGTCGAAGGCCGACATCTTCCGGAGCGACATTCGCGAGAGCAGGAGCGGCGTTCCGCTGGCGCTCACGATCCGGGTCATCAACGTCAGCAACGGCTGCGCGCCGCTGGCCAACGCCAACGTGGAGATCTGGCAATGCGACGCGAGCGGCAACTACTCCGAGTACGGCACGCAGACGTCACAGACCTACCTGCGCGGCGTCCAGACGACGGACGCCAACGGGCAGGTGAGCTTCATGACGGTCTATCCCGGGTGGTATCAGGGTCGCGCGACGCACATTCACATCGAGGTGACCGTCAACGGCCGGTCCGTGAAGGTCACGCAGATTGCGTTTCCGGAGTCGATTAACGCCGCGGTGTACGCCACCAGCGTGTACGCCTCGCGCGGGAACAACCCGACGGCGAACCTGCAGGACGGCATCTTCGCCGACAGCCTGTCGTCGGAGCTGGTCACGCCGAGCGGCAATCCAGCGGCGGGGTACTCCGGGTCGTATCAGGTTGGTGTGACCGTCTAACGCGATTCACCAGAACGCGATCATGCGGCCGCACGTGATGGCGATCAGCCACGAGGCGAGCGACACGCCACCAAACACGGCGAGCTGCCGCCGCTCCGTGCGCGACAGCTCGCGCGTGCCGCGCGCTCTCCAGGCCGGCGTCAGGTTCAGCAGGCCGACGTTGAGCAGGCCGAGCGCGATGGCGGGGAACTTGACGAGCAGGAACGGGTTGTCGACGTACGCGGTCGCCTTCGTCGCGAGCATCGCCGCGCCGGTGACGGCGGCGATCGCAAACCCGGTCATCCCGATTGGGGTGATCAGCGAGGAGAGGTCGGCGAGGCGGGCACGCGTCCCCAGGCCGAGCAGCCGCAGATCGAGCGCGAGGACCGATCCGAAGAGCGTGGAGACGCCGAGGATGTGTGCGGTGTTGACGAGCGCGTAGGTCCACGGACCGGACTCGCGCATCCAGTGCCCGAGCCCGGTCTGCTCGATCCACAACAGAACGTCACGCACGCAGGATGGGTAGGGCGGGTCCTTCCGGACCCGCCGCCGGGATCAATCCATCCCGGGATAGACGTCGTACAGCTTGCCGTTGAAGGTCAGCTTCGTGACCTTGATCTCGTACGTCTTCTGGTTCTTGTTGCGGTGGCCGTGCACCGTCACGGTGGAGCCGACCGGGATCAGCTTCTCCGTCACGCCGGCCTGCTGCGTCCGGTTGGGCGGCGCCATCGTCACGTCCCAGACGTGCCCTTCGGCGTCCTTCATCTTCATCGTTCCGTGCGGGCCCGAGAGGCTGACGGCGCTCGTCACCGTGCCGGTGACGTCGGTCAGCTTGTCTTCGTTGCCGCCCCAGCCGTGATGCGCGAACGCGGGCAGCGCCGACATCGCGAACACCGCAACGAACGTGGCGACTTTCTTCATCCCGTACCTCCGTTCCGTGGTTTCCATTCTATCCGCCTTCGTCCGGCGGGAACGATCGCGGACTGAGCCGGGCTTCGGCGACACTCGCCTCCACTATGCGGAGGCGAGGCGCGCCGTGGTCGTCATCCACTGCGCGGTTGCGCACAGCGTCGAGTCCGCGCCGGCCCGGCCGATCAGCTGGACGCCGACGGGCAGGCCGTTGACCTCGAGCAGCGGCAGCGAGAACGCCGGCAGCCCGAGCCACGAGGCGTAAGACGGAAACGTGCGGCTGCCGGTTTGCGCCAGGCCGCGCGGGGCGGGGCCGGAGCAGGCGAGCGTGATGAAGCCGTCGCAGCGCGCGAGCACCGCGGCCGCCGCGCGCTGCAGCCGGTGGCGGGTCGCGAGCCGCGCCTCATAGTCACGGGGAGTAAGGGCCCGCGCCTGCTCGAGCAGCTCGCGGATGCGCGGTCCGACCATCTTCGCGCCGTAGCGCGCCACGTAGTCTTCGAATGGCCACCGCATCTCGTAGGCGATCAGGTCGATGTGACCGTCGAGCTCCTTCTCGAAATACGCCTCCAGCTCGGCGGCCTCCGCATCTTCCTCGCGCGAGGTGACGTCGATGCCGCGCGACTTCACGCGGTCGATGAACGCATCGAACGCCGCGCGGGTGTCGGCATCGGTCTCCCTCCATCCGCGCGTGAAGAGGCGGATCAGTTTTCGCGGCTGATGCGCGACCGGAGGCGCCTCGGTGGCGCCGGCGAGAAAGCCGACGCCAGGGCTGGCGGTCCCGATCGAGATCTGCGCCGCGACCTGCCACGCATCCTCCACCGTGGCCGCGATGATGCCGAGATGATCCGACGTCGGCGAGAGCAGGTGGATGCCGCCGGTGTGCAGCGCGCCATGCGTCGGCTTGAAGCCGACGACCCCGCAGTAGGCGGCAGGACGCAGCACCGAGCCCTGCGTCTGGGTGCCGAGCGCGGCGGGCACCATGCCGCAGGCGACGGCGGCCGCCGATCCGCTCGAGGATCCGCCCGGCGTCCGCGTCGTGTCCCACGGGTTCTTCGTCGGTCCCGAGCGCCCGATCGCGAACTCGGTCGTCACCGTCTTGCCGACGATGATGGCGCCGGCCTGGCGAAGGGCGGCCACCGCGGCGGCGTCGGACTTCGGCCGCCAGCCTTTGTAGATGGGGGAATTCATCTGCGTCGGCATGTCGGCGGTCGCGATGATGTCTTTCACCGCGATCGGGCAGCCGTCGACGGGCGACAGCGGCCGTCCCGCCTTGTAGCGTCGCGTAGCCGCGTCCGCTGCTTTGCGCGCGGCGCGCTCGTCGAGCGTGACGAAGGCCTGAATGGACTTCTCGTGCCGTTTGACGGCCCCGAGGCACAGCTCGAGAAACGTGCGCGGCGTGGCGCGGCCTTCCCGGAAGGTCGCGGACACGCGCGCGAAGGAGAGCGGTTCAGGCTGGCTGCGGCGCACCGAGATGCTGGTCGAAGAACTCGAGCGTCCGGTCCCAGGCCTGGGAGGCGGCGGCCGCATCCTTCTTCAGGCCGACCGTGTGGATGATTGGATCGTCGCTGGCGAAGGCGTGCCCGGCGTCGTAGCGATGGAAGGTGTACTTGGCGCCCGCGGCGTTCAGTTTCTGTTCGAGCTGATCGACCTGCTCGATCTTGAAGAAGCCGTCGTGAATGGCGAAGTGGCCCATCAGGGGCGCCTTGATCTTCGACGCGTCGACATATTCGAGCGGCGGGAAGCCGTACCACGCGACCGCGGCATCGATTTCCGGCACGAAGACCGAGGCGAGAATCGTCAGCGCGCCGCCCATGCAGTAGCCGGAGACGCCGACCCTCGGGCTCGATTGTTTGAGATATTGCACCGCGCCGCGAATGTCCTGGCCGGCGGCGTCGCCGAAGTTCAGGCCGGTCATCAGGTGCTCGGCCTCCTTGGCGTCGAGGCCGATCTGGCCGCGATAGAGATCCGGGACGAGCACGCGGAACCCGTGCTGCGCGTAGCGGTCCGCCACGCGCTTGATGTGATCGTTGACGCCCCACCATTCCTGGATGACAACGAGGCCGGGGGCGTTCTTGCCGCCGGCGCCCTCGACGTAGTAACCGGAGCACTCTTTTCCATCTGGACGTTTGAAGGTGACTTCGCTCATGAAGCGGGATTCTAGCCGGGATCCGGGATCCGACCTAGGCGGTATCCCGGAATTCCACCTTCGGGTTCTTCTCGAAGGTGTACCGCATCACCCAGTCCGACTCGAAGACCAGCACCTCGCGACCGAGCCGATCGACCGCCTGCCTCACGCCTGACGTCGGGAGCACGAGCTCCACGCCCGGCGGCTTGATCGGCCAGCGCGCGGCGACGTGCGGCAGCCGATCGAGCGTGCACGCGATGCCGTACTCCGACGACATGCGCGCCTCGACGACGTCGAGCTGCAGCGCGCCGATGACGCCGATGATCGGGTGGCGCAGGCCGGAAATCGGCATGAAGAGCTGGATGAGCCCCTCCTCCGCGAGCTGCTCGATGGCCTCATCGAAGCGCTTGTGCCGGACGTCCACCGGGCGCAGCGTCGCGAACTGCTCGGAAGGGAACTGCGGAATCGGGGGGAACTGGACGCGCTTGCCGGCGTAGAGCGTGTCGCCGATGGCGATGCGGCCCGGATTGACCACGCCGACGACATCGCCGGGAAAGGCCTCGGGCACGGTCTCGCGGTCGCGGCCGAAGAAACGGTAGACGCGCGACATCCGCAGCGGCGTGTCGAGCCGCGCGTTGACGACGGTCATGTCCTTGGCGAGCCGACCCGAGCAGATGCGCAGGAACGCGACGCGGTCGCGATGCCGAGGGTTCATGTTCGCCTGGATCTTGAAGATGAAGCCGGAGAAGCTCGGATCGGCCGGCTCGATCGACCCGGCGTCCGACTCGCGCGGCCCCGGGCTCGGCGCCAGCGAGAGCAGCGCGTGGAGAAACGGCTCGACGCCGAAGTCGTTCAGCGCGCTGCCGAAGAAGACCGGCGTCTGTTTCGCGTGGCGGTAGGCGTCGCGGTCGAAGCGCGTTCCCGCACCGGTGATGATCTCGATCGCGTCGATCAGCTCCTGCTGCCGCCGTTCGCCGACCAGCTCGGTCACGTCGGGCGAATCCGCGCTCGCGACGACGACGGGCGCGTTCCTGCGGCCGCGCGCCTGCCGCTCGTAGAGCAGCACGGCGTTGGCCTCGAGATCGAACACGCCTCGGAAGTCGGCGCCGTCGCCGAGCGGCCAGTTCATCGGCGCCGCCGAGATGCCGAGCACGCGCTCGATCTGATCGAGCAATTCAAAGGGATCACGCGCGGGCAGATCGAGCTTGTTGATGAAGGTGAGGACCGGGAGGCCGCGCGACCGGCAGACCTCGAACAGCTTCAGCGTCTGCGGCTCGACGCCCTTCGCCGCGTCGAGCACCATGACCACGCTGTCGACCGCGAGCAGCGTCCGATACGTGTCCTCGCTGAAGTCCTGGTGACCCGGCGTGTCGAGCAGCGTGACGTGATGCCCCTCGAGCTCGAACTCGAGCGCCGCGGCGCTGATGGAGATGCCGCGCTGCTGCTCCATCTCCATCCAGTCGGAGACCGCGTGGCGCTGCGTCTTGCTGCCGCGCACGGCGCCGGCCAGCTCGATGGCGCCTGCATACAGCAGCAGCTTCTCGGTGAGGGTGGTCTTGCCGGCGTCGGGATGCGAGATGATGGCGAACGTCCGGCGGCGCGCGATTTCGGGCGCGAGCGCGTCGCGGCTGGTGACGAGGTCCTCGGATGACGGCGACATGTCACTTTGAGGATACGATTAATCCGTGCGCGCGCGGCAGGTCTTGATCGTGCTCGGGTTGACAGCCGCGTCGCTCGCATCGGCCGGCGCCCAGTCGCATCAGGTGCAGCGTCTTCCTCCCGTCGGCTCCCGTGCTCCCGTCTCGAGCTACGCGGTCGCGCGTGTCTACCCGCACGATCCGCGCGCCTTCACGCAGGGGATCGAGTACCGCGACGGCGCCCTCTACGAGGGCACGGGCCTGAACGGCCAGTCCACGCTGCGCAAGGTGGAGCTCGCGACGGGAAAGGTGCTGCAGCAGGTCGCGGTGCCGCCGGAATATTTCGGCGAGGGCATTACGACGTGGGGCGAGACGGTTCTCCAGCTCACCTGGCAGTCGCAGCTCGGGTTCGTCTACGACCGGAACACGTTCAAGCAGCTGCGCACCTTCAAGTACACGGGTGAGGGCTGGGGGCTGACGCACAACGCGGACGCGCTGATCATGAGCGACGGCAGCGCGTCGCTCCGCTTCCTCGATCCGAAGACACTCACCGAGACGCGCCGCCTCCTCGTCACCGACGCCGGCATCGTCATCCGCGATCTGAACGAGCTGGAGTGGGTGAACGGGGAAATCTACGCGAACGTCTGGCAGACGAACGTCATCGCGCGCATCTCGCCGGCCACCGGCCGCGTCTCGGGCTGGATCGATCTGACGGGTCTGCTGCCGCGCGAGGATCAACAGCAGGGGGCGGACGTGCTGAACGGCATCGCCTACGACGCCGCCGGGCGGCGGCTGTTCGTCACCGGCAAGCTGTGGCCGAAGCTGTTCGAGATTCGGGTCCGCTGACTACGGCGTCACATCGAACGCGTCCACCCACACCCACGATCCCTGCGAGCTGGAGTTCCGGCTCCCGGTCGCCTCGATCGTGATCGTGTGCGAGCCCGAGCCGAGCCCGCTGATGCTGTAGGCAAAGACGCCCGCGCGCGCCGGCGACGCGTAGTTGTCGATCGTCGTCTTCAGCTCGCCGTCGACGTAGACGCGCGCGACGCCCGACCACTGATCCTGGTACGTCATCCACGAGACACCGGAGCCGGTGAAACTGAGGCTCGCGCGCGAGCTGGCATCGGTGGCGAGCGCGGCGGCGCCGCCGCTCAGCGCGGCGCTGTTGTTCTTGAACCAGCGTCCGAGGTACGTCATCGCCGGGTTGTCCTGCTCGATGCGTCCGTTGCCCGCGGTGACGCCGCCCGCGATGGGCGTCCCCACGACGTCGAACGCGTCAATCCACACCCACGAGCCGTCGGTGCCGGGCCCGCGCTCGTGCGTGATCTCGATCGAGAAGGTGTGCACGCCCGGCGCGAGCCCGCCCGCGCGAAACAGGACCTTCTGATACTGCGAGATCGGGTTGTAGGTGTTGATCACCTGCATCGAGTCGTCGAGGTACACCGTCGCGAGACCCGCATACGCGTCGGCGACGCCAATCCAGCTGATGCCGGTGCCGTTGAAGGTGATCGAGGCGCGCGCGCCCTTCGTGTTCGTCAACACCGCGTGACCGCCGGTGTTGGCCGCGCCGTCGTTCGTGTACCAGTTGCCGCTATAGACGATCGCCGGGTCGTTCTGCTCGACGCGTGTCTGCGCGACGCTCGAAGACGGACAGAGGCCGACCGCGGCGGCAAGAAGAAAAAAAATCCGTGCGATACGATTCATCGTTTGCATCCCCTGCGGAGCCCGAGGCCATCGGTATTCCGCGCGCGTATGGGGAGCAATCGATATTCCAGCGAGTGCTCTGCCTTTTTCGCGAAGCGCGATATCGTCGAGATGCTCGGCGAGATGATCGGGCCGAGAGGTGATCAATAAGCGCGCGAACGTGGCTCTGCCCTATTGCTGATCCGACCGCGGCGCAGGCCTGTCGTGAAATTCGGGGCTGCGCTCGTACGTCTCTTCGTCATCCTCCGCTCGAGGCATCGAGCCGGGATCCAGCGGACTGACGCCGGTACGTGCATCGCCGCGCGGCTCGTCCGGTCCCAACTCCGAGATCGGCAGTGTGCGTTCGTCGCTCATGAACCGGGAATCAGCAATCGACGTACCTCGATTGACCATGTACGCCCAATCCGGGCGATAATCCCGCCGCACTCTTCGAGCTCTGCGGACTCCTCGACAGTATTCGGCGCGTCTGCGCCGGGGAAGGTTTCCATGAGACGCCTTATTCTCAAGCCGCTGCTGCTCGGCGTGATTGGCGCGGTGGCGGGCGCCGCCGCCGTCGTCCATGGCCAGCAGACGGCCGCCGCCGACCTCGTGCTCACCAACGGCAAGATCATCACCGTCGACAACAAGTTCACGATCGCGCAGGCGATCGCCGTCCGGGGCGACCGGTTCGTGGCGGTCGGCTCGAACGCCGACATCAACAAGCTCGCGGGTCCGGGCACGCGGCGCATCGATCTCGGCGGCAAGGCGGTCATCCCCGGCCTGATCGACGCGCACGCCCACCTGACGCGCGGCGCGGAGACGTGGACGACCGAGGCACGCTTCGACGACGTCGCGTCGCGCAAGCAGGCGCTCGACATCGTCCGCGCGAAGGCCGCTGAGCTCGGCGCCGGCAAGTTCGTCTACAACCTTGGCGGCTGGTCCTACGACCAGTTCACCGACAACCCGACGCCGTTGACGAGGGCAGAGCTCGACGCCGCGGCGCCGAACAACCCGGTCTACCTGCAGTTCTCACGCTGCTGCGCGTTCATGAACGGCAAGGCCATCGATCAGCTCGGCATCGACGCCATCAAGGAGCCGTGGGTCGAGCGCGATGCGGCCGGCAAGCCGACGGGACGCATCAACGATCCGGGCCTGGGGCAGGTCGCGGCGAAGATCCAGCCCAAAGCCAAGGACCCGTACGCGGTCAGCGCGCTGGCGATGATCAAGGACCTCAATCGCGCCGGCCTGACGACGGCAGGCATGGTCGGCTGCTCGGACGAGCAGAAAGACGCCTACCGCGAGATGCAACGCAAGGGCGAGCTGACGTTTCGGCTGATGTGCATGGTGGGGCCGGCGCCGGGCGATCCCGCAACCAACCTCCAGAGCCAGGTGGCGTCGCTCGGCCGGATCAGGCTGTTCCAGGGCGACAACTACATCGACGACACGCTGGTGGGAGAAACGCTCGCGTACAGCGACAACATGGTGGCGCCGCACGTCAGCTACACGGCGCAGCAGGCCTCGAACTGGAAGGCGCTGGCGACCGAAGTCGCGAGGAAGGGGATGCCGCTGCAGCAGCACGCGACCATCTCGGAGTCGTTCCCGTTCTTCCTCGACCAGATCGAAGCGATCAACAAGGAGTACCCGATCAGGAGCCTCCGCTGGGCCTTCTGCCACATGGACCAGGTCTCGGCGAACGATCTCGACCGGATGAAGAAGCTCGGGATGTGGGCGGCCGTGCGCGCCATCCCGCCGGTGATGGGGCAGGCGTTCAACCGCGCGCACGGTGAGCGCTCCTACGACATGCCGCCGCTGCGGATGATCCAGGACAGCGGCATCCTGTGGGGCTTCCACACCGACACGAACGAGGTCAACCAGTACAACCCGTTCTACACGCTCTGGTTCGCGACGACAGGGAAGATGGTCGGCGGCAGGGTCGTCAACCACCAGACGATCACGCGCGAGGAAGCGCTGATCGCGCACACGCGCAGCAACTCGTTCTTCGTCATGCGGGAGGACGACCTCGGCTCGATCGCGCCGGGCAAGCTCGCCGATCTCGTCGTGATGGACAGGGACTACCTGACGATACCGGCGGATCAGATCAAGGACATCAAGCCCGTCATGACGTTCGTCGGCGGGAAGATGGCGTACGGCGGCTCGACGCCGGCACGCGCCACGAAGTAGGTGAATTCCGCGGGGCGAGCCGTCCCAGGCTCGCCCCCGCGCCTAGGCAGGAACCGGCGCCGCGCCCGCGGGTGCCTGTATCGCCCGCTCGCGCCCAAGCGGCAGCATCATCAGCGCCAGCAGGACCGCCACCGCAAACGGCACGCTGACGACCTCCGCAACCACCAGCGTCAGCCCCGCCGGCGTCAACGCGTGCGCCGCGACGAGCGTGAGCAGCGCCGCCGCTGCGCCGATCGCCAGCGCGGAACCGCGGCCGGAGGACCATGAGGACCGTTCGAAGATGAAGGCGCCAACCGCGACCGCCCAGCTGACGAGCGCCATCAGCGCGAGAGGGCCGAACACGGGCAGCCGGCCGGTCAGCATCATGTCGAGCAGCAGCCCCGCGCTGTGAAGCGCGATCGCCAGCGCCGCGACCAGCAGACCCGATCGATAGAGCGTCGTGGAACGGCCAGCCCAGGAGCCGCAGATGAAGAGCAGCGCGACCAGGTAGAGGGCGATGGCCTTCGCGTAGGGCTGAAGGAGGTTGTAGAACGACTCGTACCGCGCTCGCCTGAGCGCCGGTCCAAGTCCGTTCGACGACAGCCATCTCCCGTACACGTCCACGAGGCGGTTGAACGTCGCTGGACTGCCGTGCGCAAACTCCGACGTGATGGCAACCAGCTGCGTCACCGGCGCAGGCAGCCTCGCCGTGCGCGCGCTGTTGACGATCACCTCGCCCATGTTCTTCCAGCCGGCGCGTGAATCGCCGGCGCGCTCCGGCGGAATCATGGCGATCACGCCGATGCGCGACACGGCCGTGAACGGCCGGGCAAACGCCATCATGTCCGACACCTTCTGACCGTCGAGCGTCGCGCCCGCGCCGCCACGCTGGCGGCGAACTGCCACCTTGGCCGCCTCGGCAAGGTTCGCGCGATACGTTGTGAGCAGCGCCGCCAGGTCGTACTGAAGGGGCGCGCCCTTCGCTTCCAGCTGCAGCAGGCTGTTGCCCTGCAGGCTGTTCTTCAGCCGTTCGTACGAGGCCAGGCGCAGCCGGAGCGCGAATAGCTCCCGCTCCCATGCTGCGCGCTTCGCGGGCAGGATCTTGCCGATGCGGTTGGCTTCCTTCGAGATCTCGGCATCGTGCGGCGACAGCTCCTTGAAGGTGAAGTACCCCGCCGCGTCGGCCGCCGGCTCGAGGTGAAGCTTCGAGACGAGCGTTGGATCGCCAACCGGGAACACGCGGCGCGTGTCTGCGACGTCCGGCTTCACCAGGACCTCGAGCAGCCACTCCGTCGAGCTCAGCCTGTTGCCGCCGATCGCCCATCTGCCGTCACCCTGGCCCAGGGGGACGTCGACGGTGCCGCGGACCTGCAGCAGCCCCATCCGGCCGACGGATTCCATCGGCCGGACGCGTCCGCCGAACGAGACCGGAAGCCTGCCGAATGCACCGAGGTCGAACCCCTCGCGCGAGGTCGCCCGCCAGCCGAGCGCCGACACCGCGACAGAGGCCACGAACACGGCGAAGATCGCCCACGGGATGACGCGTTTCATCATGATGCCTGCCCTTACGGGGTGATGACGCCGCGGCGGATCGCGTACCGCACGAGCCCCGCGGTGTCGTGAATATCGAGCTTCTCCATCAGCCGCGCGCGGTGCGATTCCGCTGTCTTCACCGTCAGGTTCAGTGTCCCGGCGATGTCCTTCGTCGTCCTGCCTTCCGCGACGAGCTGCAGGACGATGCGCTCGCGCGCGGTGAGCGGATCGGCCGCGGTGTCGGCGCCCGACACGTACGCGCTGACGACCATCCGCGACACCTTCGGACTGAGGTACGTCCCGCCCGTCGAGACGGTGCGGATGGCGTCCATCAGCTCGTCGGCGGCCTGCGTCTTGAGCACGTAGCCGCGCACGCCGGCGCGCAGCGCCGCCGACACGTGCAATTCCTCGTCGTGCATCGTCAGCAGCACCACCGCCATGGTGGGCACCGCCGCCAGCATCTGGCGCGTCGCGTCGATGCCGTTCAGTCCCGGCATCGAGACGTCGACGATGGCCAGATCGGGAAGATGCTGACGGACCTGCTCGATCAGCGTCAGTCCATCGCCCGTTTCGGCCACGACCTGTACGCCTTGTCGCTCAACCAGCGTGCGAATGCCCTGTCGCACGATTTGATGATCGTCGGCGAGAATCACCCGGAGCGGCATTTTGTCCACCTGCCGCACCGTACGTGCTTCGGTCAATCGTGGCAAGGCGGGAAACTCCTGCGAGGAGCCTGAGGATTTCCCGGTTTGCTTGCTACGCCTGGATCAGCCCCTGTCGGATGGCGTACCGGACGAGGCCCGCCGTCTCGTGGATTTCGAGCTTCTGCATCAGGCGTCCGCGATACGATTCCGCGGTCTTGGCGCTGAGGCCGAGCACGTCAGCGACCTCCTTCGTGGTCTTGCCTTCGGCGACCAGCTGCAGCACCTCGCGTTCGCGCGCGGTGAGCGGGTCCTCGCCAGGCTCGTTGCCGTTCAAGTACGCGGTGACCACGATCTGGGAGATGCCCGGGCTCAGGTACGTGCCTCGCGCCGCGACTTCGCGCAGCGCCCGCACGAGGTCGTCGCTCGTCTGCGTCTTGAGGACGTACCCGCGAACGCCGGCGCGCAGCGCGGCCACGACCTGCGGCTCGCTGGTCTGGAACGTCAGGAGGACGACGCCCGTCGAGGGGCGCTGCTCGAGGATCTGGCGCGCGGCGTCGACGCCGTTGAGGCCGGGCATCGTCATGTCGAGCACGGCCACGTCGGGATTGTGCTTGAGGGCGAGCTGCACCGCCTCGCGCCCGTCGCAACATTCGGCCACGACCTGCATGCCGTGCTTCTCGAGCAACGCTTTCACGCCCTGTCGTACGATCTGATGGTCATCGGCAAGCAGGATCCGCAGCGGCATTCCTCAGTCCTCCAGCGGGATGACGACTTCAACATCGGTGCCGCGCCCCGGAGCGGAGCGCACGTCCACCCGCCCGCCCAGGATGCCGAGGCGTTCACGCATGCCGATCAGTCCCATCCCCGTATCGCCCCGCCTGGACAGGACCGCATCGACGTCGAAGCCGATGCCGTCGTCCTGGATGAGGCAGTGCAGTGCGTTTGTCATCCGCCGTACCTGTATGCGCGCGCATGCGGCCTGCGCGTGACGCGTGACGTTGTTCAAGGCCTCCTGCACCACGCGATAGATCGTCGTCTCGATCGTCGGCGCGAGCTTGCGCAGCGGGCCGGCGTCGACGGTGACGACGAGCCCGCGCCGCTTCTCCACGCTCGCCGCGAGGAACTCGAGTGCAGCAACCAGGCCGATCTCCTCGAGCAGCCGCGGGCGTATTTCGTGCGCGATCCGGCGCAGCTGCTCTTCGATGGAGTCGAGATACTTTCGCACCTCGTCGAGGCGCTTTCGCGCGGCGTCCGACACGTCGGGGCTGATGTCGCAGAGCGCGAGGTGCGCGGCGGTGAGCATCTGGCCCGACTCGTCGTGCAGCGCCTGCGCGATCGACTGCGCCTGCCGCTCGAGGTGATCGTGCACGCTGCGGTACTCGGCCTGCGTCAACGTGTGACCGCACACCTCGCAGAACGCTCGAGGCGCCGCGTCGTGTACAGCACGTCCTCGCTGCGGGTCGGTCGCGCCCACCCAGCGCAGACCGGAATCGTCGCGCATGTCGTGTCTGGCTTTCATATGTGGGAAATGGAAACGAGGCGCTAAGTAAACACGTCATTTTGCGGTGCGTCAAGATCAAAAAGTCTTCCAAAGTCAAGACTTTTGTTAACCCAAATTTGGGGGGACTTCACAGTGATTTCCCTTAGCGCGCACATGGAAAGTCACTAACTGCGCGCACCACGCGAACGCCGGGACATCGCGTAGGAGAAGGACCGACCGCGCGTACAGGGAAAACCTTCGCGAGGCACCGCGATGTTTACGCAGCGCGTGAGGGAATTTCCTGCCGCGTGATCCACGTTCACCACCTTGGCGCACGCGCGTCGAGCGCGTACGGTCACAGGGACCCATGCGCATCCTGCTGGCCGACGATCATCGAATCGTGCGAGAGGGCGTGCGTACGCTCCTCGAGCGCGCCGGTTTCGAGGTGGCTGCCGAAGCGGAAGACGGACGCACCGCCCTCCACCTCGCGCAGATCCATCGTCCCGACATCGCGGTGCTCGATCTCGTGATGCCGGGCCTCAGCGGCATCGAGTGCGCGCGCGAGATGATCGCGATGGACCCGAAGATCCTCGTCGTGCTGCTCACCGTGTTCCCCGACGAGCACCAGGTGGTGGCGGCGATGCGCGCCGGCGTGCGCGGCTACGTCGTGAAGACGCAGGCCGCCACCGAGCTGGTCGATGCGATCCGGCAGGTCAGCGCGGGCTCGGTGTACATGGGCACGAAGATGTCGCACGTGCTCGCGAGCCTGTGCTTCTCCGGCGGCATGGTGCCCGAGGCGCTGACGCCGCGCCTGCGCGAAATGCTGCGGCTGATCGGCGAGGGCACGAGCACGAGGGAGATCGCCGGCCGTCTCGGCGTCAGCCCGAACACCGCGAAGTTGTACCGCTCCCGCCTGATGGCGAAGCTCGATATCCACGACACCGCGGGACTGGTGCGCTACGCGGTCCGCCGCGGGCTCGTCGCGCTCTGATATACCCCCTCGTCACATTCCCACCGGCCTCCCTGTGAATTTCTGACGGCACTAGAGGGATTCGCAATCTTGTGAGCGCCGGGCCCCCCGCGTATCGTGCGCTCGGCCCATACACAACGAACAACACGTCCCTTCAACCGCGGCCGGTGGTCGAGGCGCGTGGCGTGGACACTTCGAATTCGACGGAGACTGAAATGCGTAGGAATCCTTTTTATTTGCCCGCGAATGCGTCGAAGGCACGGCTCCGCGACGCGGAGCGCGCGCGGAGCAACCGCCAGGAGATCGTCAGGGATCTCTCGTGGGGGCGCGTCTCGCGCCGCGATCTCGTCAAGTGGGGGCTCTTTACCAGCGCGGGGCTGCTCGCGCCCATCGGCGGGCTGAATCCGTTCGTGAGCGAGGCCTCCGCTGCGGTCGGGCCGACGGGCCTGCCGCCGAGCCCGCTGTTCGGCGTGTCGGCATTCTCGCAGCCGATGCCGCGCTTCGACGTGCTGCAGCGCAAGGACCCCTCGTCGCTGAATCCGTTGCCGACGGCCTATTCGAACCAGACACAGATGGTTGTCGATCCGCTGCTTGGCGGCGGCACCGGGCCCATCGAGGGCCGGCCGCCCGGATCGGTGTGGGCACATCAGGCGTATGACAGGTATCCGCCGGCCGTTGCGTACGAAGTGACGCAGAGGGGCGCGCGCTCCAACACCACGTACAACCCGGGCGTCTCGAGCGCGCTGAACTCCGGCATCAACGCCGGCGCGGAGATGCCGCTCTGCTTCCATCCCTCGATGCCGATCCAGGACGAGAACGCGGTCTGGACGTTCAACGGGACGATTCCGCCGAAGCTCGTGCAGTCGCGCTACGGCGAGCCCGTTCTCTTCCGGCATTACAACGGGCTGCCGTGCGACGTGACGCAGAACCGGGGGTTCGGCCGCCACACGATTTCCACGCACGAGCACAACGGCCACCACGGCGCCGAGAACGACGGCTTCACCGGCGCGTTCTTCTTCCCGAACCAGTACTACGACTACCACTGGCCGGTCGTCCTCGCCGGGTGCACCACGTTCAACACGAACTGCATCGATCCGAAGGCGAGCTCGCCGAACGACGACGGCAGCTTGAAGCTCGTCGCCGGCGACTGGCACGAGACGATGAGCACGCACTGGTTCCACGACCACATGTTCAGCTTCACGGCGCAGAACGTCTACAAGGGCAACGCCGCGATGATGAACATCTACAGCGGCCTCGATCGCGGCAACGAGTCGGTGTTCGACGCCGTCAACCTGCGGCTGCCGAGCGGCAGCGCGAAGGCCTGGGGCAACCTCGATTACGACGTGAACCTGATGCTCGCCGACAAGGCGTTCGACCAGGACGGGCAGCTCGCCTTCGACATCTTCCAGTTCGACGGCTTCATCGGCGACGTGATGACGGTGAACCTCGCCTACAAGCCGTACTTCGAGGTCGAGCGCCGGAGGTACCGCTTCCGCATCCTCAACGCGAGCGTGTCGCGCTTCTTCAAGATCGCGCTCGCCAACGCGTCGGGCGTCGCGCAGCAGATGTACCAGATCGGCAACGACGGCAACCTCCTGCCGTCGCCGGTCATCCTGACGGCGCTCGACGAGATGGGGATCGCCGAGCGCTACGACATCATCATCGACTTCTCGAAGTACCAGATCGGCGACAAGGTGCACATGGTCAACCTGGCCGATCACTTCGACGTCCAGGAAGGCGCCAGGTTGAACGGTAAGAAGGTGATCCGCGACGTGACGCTCGCGGAGGCGCTCGGCGGCGCGTCGCAGGACCCGTGCGTCGGCCGGTTCCTCGAGTTCCGCGTCGTGCGCAACCCGGCGACGCCCGACACGAGCCGCGTGCCGCTGCAGATGATTCCGAACCCGAACCTGTCGGGGATTCCGGTGTCGCGCGAGCGGACGTTCGTGTTCGGCCGCGACGGCATCAACACCAGCCTCGACGGGGAGACGTCCTTCCCCGGTCCGTGGGGCATCAGGTCGGACGGCGGCGCGATGCTCACCGCGGACTACGGCCGCATCTCCGCCGCGCCGCAGTACGGGACGCGTGAGGTGTGGAACCTCGTCAACGACGGCTCCGGGTGGGACCACCCGATCCACATCCACTTCGAGGAAGGGCAAATCCTCTCGCGCAACGGCAGCTTCGCGAACGTGCCGGCGTGGGAGCGCGGACGCAAGGACGTCTATCGCCTGCGGCCCGGCGGCCGCCTGTCGGTCTCCCTGCAGTTCCGCGACTGGGGCGGCATGTTCATGGAGCACTGCCA
>Ga0137418_10001245_pt1 | contig 23426 bp, 12 predicted proteins | sample CZODoug3_1_2_16f_FD_122242 | JGI IMG/M metagenome (GOLD analysis project Ga0137418, IMG submission 122242) | Vadose zone soil fungal communities from Angelo Coast Range Reserve, California, USA - CZODoug3_1_2_16fungal (Hybrid Assembly) | ecosystem: Environmental > Terrestrial > Soil > Vadose...
GGTAATTAGGCGATGCCGTGTCTGCTAAGGATTTCCAGGATTTCCGGCTCGGGAGGTGTGTTCGCCGTCCGGTAAATATAGGCATGGAGCATTCCGTTCACAATGTTCATCCCCATGCGTTTTCCGTGCTGATAAATTCCCGGCCGATGCTCGGACTTCAATTCATCCAATAGAGGATTCCATTGGATGCGGGTGCCCAATGGAAGTTCTGTAATGTCGATGCGTTCATCGTGAATCGTGATTTTCATTAAGGTACGAGTATACACCTTATCTGCGGCGGCTCTCCTTGAATGTATCGCGACCGTGGACACTGCCCACCGCCAAATATATACTTGTCCCCTCCAAACAAAGGGGTGCTCGATGGTCTCACGTAGAATTTCATTGTTCTTGGCCTCAGTGTTTTTGCTGCCAATCGCTCTTCCAGCCCAGCAGCCCATCACCGCTGCCAAATCCAAGCCCAAGCCGCGCGTAATCATGGTCGGCGTCAATGGCATGGAGCTGGACATCATCCGTCCGTTGCTCCTGAAGGGCCAAATGCCCAATCTATCCCGCGTGATCGAAAAGGGCGCCTACGGAAAACTCCGCACTGTCTCCGGGCCAAATTGTCCCCGCGTCTACACCACCTTATTCACCAGCACCAATCCTGAAGAGCACGGCGTCACCGGCTTTCTCGTTGGCGGCATCACCGCCAACACCCACATGCTCAAGCAGGAACCCATTTGGTCGATGCTCTCCAAAGGGGACATCACCGTCGGCATGGCCAACGTGCCAGCGACTTTCCCGGTCATGCCCGTCAACGGCTACATGATCAGCGGCATGCTCACCCGCGGCAAGAACTGTGAAGACGGCGTCCTCTGCGCGCCCAAGCTCAGCGAAGTAACCGGCGGCGATGCGGTTTATCCCGCTAAGATGCGCGAAGAATTGCTGAAGAATGTCGGCGATTTCTACATCGACTGCGAGCGCATGCCCTCGGCTGGCGATCTCAAGCAGCACGAAGGCGAAGTGATCGACCACTGGTTGGCGAAAGTTCAGGTTATTCGCGACCAGCAAACCAAGCTCTTCGACTATTTGCTGGCCTCGCACCCCACCGATTTCACCTTCCTGGCCCAGTCCTGCGAAGACCGCACCGGCCATTGGCTCTATCCCATCACGCCGTTCAACGTCGGCTACAATGCCAGCGTCAACAGCGTTCGCCAGAGCGCTTTCCCCGATCAATACATTGCCTTCGATAAAGTGCTTGGCACGATCCTGAAGCACGTCGACGACAACACTTATGTGGTAGTCGTCTCCGACCACGGCATCAAGCCGTTGCGCGAATTTGAAGAAAAAGATCCGCACGCCCACGCCGATCACGAAAAAACCACGCCAGTCATCGCCAAGCACGATTTCGCCGATGGCGACGACGTTCCTGGCTCGGTCTTTGTGATGGGTCCAGGCGTAAAGCATGGCTTCCGCATCATGGGATTAGCCGCCAGCGTCTACGACATCGCCCCCACGCTCCTGCACATTTACGGCATCGAGCAACCCAAACAAATGCGCGGCCGAGTCCTCACCGAGGTCTTCGAGGGCGCCGAAAATAAAGTGGCCGCCAGCAAGTAGTTGGTTTTGAACGCACTCCACGTTTACGGCAGAATTCTACTTTGTTGTTGTGTGGTTTGCGGAGTTGCTACGCCGCGCTCGGCTGCACAAAATGTCACGCAGCGCCCAAATATCTTTCTCATCACAATTGACACTCTGCGCGCCGACCACGTGCACTGTTACGGCTACGACCAAATTCAAACTCCCGCGCTCGATTCGATCGCGAAAGAAGGAATCCGTTTCGCGCAGGCCTTTACGCCCAGCCCGATTACCAATAGCTCGCACACCAGCATTTTGACGGGGCTTTTACCGAGTTCGCACGGAGTCAGCGACTTCGGCGTGCCGCTGGCGCCAATTCATCCTACCTTAGCGGTATTGCTGGCGGCGCGCGGTTATCACACCGCGGCATTTATCGGCGCAGTGATTCTGGATAGTAAAAGTTTGGCGCCAGGGCTCGATCGCGGCTTCGAGTTCTACGACAACTTTCCCGAGCACGCGGCAACGAAGTCGCGATGGGGACGGCTCGAGCGCCGCGGACTGCAAGTCGAGCAGCACGCGGAATCGTGGCTCAGCAAGCATCCGGATGGCGCGCACTTCGTATGGGCGCATTTTTACGACCCCCACGATCCCTACGAACCTCCGCCGCCGTACTCCAACATCTACAAAGATCGACTCTACGACGGAGAGATTGCCTACGCCGATTCTGCTCTGGGCCACTTTCTCGCGTACCTGAAAAAACAGGGTTGGTACGACGGAGCGTTGATCGTTGTGGTCGGAGATCACGGCGAGGGGCTCGGCGAGCATCACGAAGATACCCACGGTATTTTTCTTTACGATTCGACGACCCATGTTCCGTTGTTAGTGAAGCTGCCGAACGGCCGCTCCGCAGGGAAGGGAATTGACGCGCAAGTCCGCACCACGGATATTCTGCCGACAATTTTGGAGTTGGCAGGCTTGCCGATGCCGCAAAAATTGGATGGCGCATCGCTCGCGCCGCTTTTCACGGGCGTCGAAGCAACGTCTCGTACCGCGTTCGGCGAGACGGACTACCCGTTACGATTTGGGTGGTCGCCCTTGCGATCCGTTCGAACAGAGGCGTTCAAGTTTATCGAAGCACCCAAGCCGGAGTTGTATGACCTGCGGGCGGACTCCGGAGAGCTGCAAAATAAATACGAGCCGTGGAATGAAGAAGTACAGAAAGCACGCAAAATGTTGGTGGCTTCGAGTCCGCTGACGCCGACCGCGGGGCACGCTTCGCCCGCTGCGGTACCCGCAAGTACAATCGATGAATTGCACGCTCTTGGCTATCTGGGTCCGGCCGACGCAGGAAGCGCTACCAATGCTCCGGAGCCTTCCATGCTCCCGGATCCGAAGGACAAAATCGAAGAGCAGAATCTGCTGCACGCCGCGCTGACGGCCGTTGCGGGTGAGGAACCGAACAAGGCTCGAGCGGCGCTGGAGAAATTGTTGCTGATGGATGAAAAGCCGGCAACGGCTTTGACCCAGCTTGGGCACCTGGAATTTAGCGCAGGGAATTACAAGGAAGCCGCTGAATATTTCCGACGGGCACGTGAATTTCGCCCCGACGACGCGGGCATTGCGTTGGATTACGCGCGGGCGCTGAAAATGAATCATGATCCCAACGGCGCACGCAATGTTTTGCAGGCGAGCCTAAAAGCCAATCCGCATCAATTTGCGGCGCGGCTTTTGCTGGGCCAGATTTATTTTCGCTTGGGCGATGCGGAGGCGGCGACGGACCAATTGGAGTCCGCCGCTCTGCTGCAGCCGGAAAATGTTGAAGCCAGGACCAGCCTCGCCAAAGTATTACTTACCCAGAAGAAGTTTGCGGATGTAGTGGAGCTGCTCGAGCCGCTGGCCCAATCCTCGCCCAACGAAGCAGACGTGTTTGCGTTATTAGGGCAGGCTTATGCAGGCGTGGGCCGGCGCCAAGACGCACGGCGTGCCGAATCGCAATCTCAAGCATTGCGCAGACTCAAAAAATAGTCGTAATGAGACCTAAAGAAAGAAGCTGTCAACCGCGACCCAACTTCGCTCGACGGCTGACAGCTTCCCGGGGTGGTAATTAGAAATCGCTACGGACTGCTCTAACACTAGAAACTGAAGCGCGCTCCCAGCGTGATGACACGGCCAGCAAGACCACCCGTAATCGTGCCGAAGCTTGCGCTGCCAATGTTGTTCTGGATTTGGTTCGGGTTCAGGTTCAAATTGTTGAATAGGTTGTAGGCATCGACTCTCAACTCAATCTTGGCGCTTTCGCCGAGTACCGGGGCTTTGGGCAGGCCAAAGGCCTTGGCTAGGGTCAGGTCCAGGTCCTTATATCCGGGTAGGTTGAGCGAGTTCCGATGAACAGCAGGAGCAGTGGGACGCCCAGTTCCAGAGGCACTGCCGCTGAAGGCGGTGTAGGATGAAGGTGGCGCCGAAAAATAGGCCGTCCCGCCATTTGGAAAGTTCGAGTTCGCAACAGTCTTGAATGCATCATTGCTGGTGCTTGTTCCCGCGCCGCCCAGGTTGGTGACAGGAAAGAGGCTCGTATAGCCGCATTGTCCGCAATAAAGGCTTCCCCCTACAACGTCCACCATAGGAGTCCACGGGAATCCAGAATGGATATTGAAGATGCCGCTAAGGGACCAGCCACCGGCGATCTTTTCGAGCCAACCATTGCTGCCGTGAAAAAAGACCGGCTGCCACACGCCAAAGACCTTGAACGCCTTGCCAACGTTGTAGTCACAGCGCCCGTAATTCAGGCCTAGGTCGAACGGGTAGGGTTGCTCCGAAAATGGAGCGGAACTCGTGTCCATGCACTTCGACCAGGTGAATTGAGCATCGGCCGAGAACTGGCGCGCGAACTGATGCTTTAGTTCGGCGAGCATGGCGTTATAGTTAGCGCGGCCGTTCAGACTCCAGTTGTCGCCGCCGCCGATCTGGGGGTTGAAGGGGTCACCTAAAGTTGCGGGGACGGCAAGCGGGTTCTGATGGAAGTAGATGTCACGTGACAAGCTGCCCTGATAGCCCAACGATGCTATGAGTTGGTGACCTAGATCGTATTGGACGTCCGCCGAGTAGTGATGGACACGCGTAGTGGGCAGCGTGTTGGGGAAGATCTGGACGTTAACGGTGCCGGTTGTGGGCAGTCCATTTGGCCCAAACGTTACAATCGTGTTGGGGTTCGCTGGATAGCCGTTAAGGTTGTTTGTACCCGACGAAGTGGCATAGACAATGCCAGGATTCGGCGACGTCGGCGTGGCCATGACAAAACTCGGGGACACCGCCAATCCAGGATTCTGGAAGATATTGGCCGAGATGGCGACTTGTTCCCCGTTATAGTTCAAGCCGTAACCGCCGCGAACCACCAGTTTGTTCTTAAAGCGAGCTGGACTCCAGGCAATACCGATCTGGGGTCCGAAGTTATCCTTCTGCGAGTTCCAGGAATCGTCCTTACGGACAACTAGGCCAGTCAGGAAGTTGGTCCCGGCGCCAGGAATAGCGCGGAACATGTTGTTCTGTTTTGCGTATAACGGACCAAAATATGACCAGCGAAGGCCGAGATTGAGGGTGAGGTTCGGGCGAAGTTTCAAATCATCCTGGACGAAGAAGCCCAAAATGTTTTCGCGGTCGTCCTGGCGAACCGTGGTTGGCAACCCGGTATTAGGATTGAAGTTCCCGTCTTCCCGATGTGGTGCATCGTTAAGAAAATCCCAGATATTGAAAAAGCTATAATGAGGTACGCCGCAACCAGTACAGTTTTGCAGGTAAAGGAGGTGGGTGACTTCCGCGCCAAACTTAACGGTGTGGCGCCCATAAATCCTGGTAGCTACGTCCTTGAACGTGTAAGTCCACTGGTTCAGAATGCTGCCGACGTTCGGGCCAAAAGAATTGAGCGTAATGCCGCCGGTCTTTTCGAAATTGTCTTGGGGGAATCCGACCGGAGACTGCGGGTTGGAAGTGACCTCATTCCAGCGCCACCCGGCGGCATTCACGCGAAATTCGTTGAGGAAATTTGATGAGAAGGTATGATCCCAGATTGCTGAGAACGCGTTATTGATCTGGGTATGGTGAAAGACGTCGTAGCCGCGGTTGCCGTTGAAGTTATCTTTGGACAAGGGAACCCAATAAATGGCAAAGCCGATGCGGTCTTTTTGAGTGACGTTCGCGTCCACGCGGCCATTGTACTGACTAGCCGTAAATTTGGTGGGGTTGACGGTGTTGTAGTTCGCAATGTCAGCTACGTTAGTCAACCCGCTGCCAATGCCAGGGTTAGCCGCACTCTGCCAGGTTGTATCCTGCGTGCCCAGAGGCGTCGTGAGCGGTGAGCCGACGTTCAGGCCCTGGCCTGGAATCGTTCTGCAGTTCACCCCTTCCGTTAGACCAGCAGTTGCGCAAGTGGCGGCAGGATTAAGGGTTCCCACCACACCGTTACCAGGGAACGAAAGATACTTCGAGGCGATACTCCCCGCGGGCGCCAAAGCGGCGAGCGCCCCGGTGTCGAACCAGCCGTTGCCTTGGAGGGCGGAGATGGGTTCACGAACACTCTCATAATTGAAGAAGGCGAAGATCTTATTTTTCCAGATTGGGCCACCGACGCTGCCGCCGAACTGTTCAAATTTATTGTTGTCTCGAGTCACAGGAAGACCCGCGCCGTTGAAGCGCTGAAAGGCATTGAGATTTGGTTGGTGGGTCGAAATGAAGAGACTGCCATGGACGTCGTTACTGCCGCTCTTGGAAGTAATCTGAATCTGGGCGCCACTGAAGCGGCCATCCTCGGCGTCATAGGAATTGGAAAGGACTTTTACACTATCAATGGAATCCTCAGATGGCGTGATAATCGTTGCACCGCCCCAGACGACGCTGGTGGTAGAGATGCCGTCGATCGAAATACCGTTATTCTCAGTCTGTTGTCCATTGGCAATGACTTGCGCGCCGTTTTCGGTCTTGAAGATTCCGTCATTGCCGCCGGAAGCGCCTCCCCCGGTCTGGGTGCCGGGAAGGTTATAGTTGTCGCTGCCGCCTCCGCCCTGCGAACCATCAGAGAATGAACCGGGAGCCAGCAGCGCGAGCTTCAGAGGATCCCGTCCAAAGGACGGGAGGTGCTGGATCTCGTTGCTGGTAACCGTGCCGCTCACGTTCGCTGTTTCCGTGTTCAGTGCCTGAGTTGTCTCCGTGACGGTTACGGTCTGTTGAATGTCACCCACTTCAAGTGCCAGGTCGAGCGCATTGGGCTGCTCGGGAATGATTTGCACGTGCTCCAGCACTTTCTTCTTGAATCCGGCATGCTCCACAGTGAGCCGGTAGGGGGCCGGCGGCAACGCGTTGAATTGGTAGATGCCGTTGTCGTCGGAAGTCGAGGTCAAGGTAGCGCTGGTGTCTGTGTTCGTCAAAGTCACCGTCGTGCCGACAACTACGTTACCCTGGGGATCAGTCACTGTTCCGCGGAGGGATGCGCGATATTGAGCGTGAGCGCTTAGCGTTAGGAAGAACAAAGAGGAAAGAACAAGAACAAAGCGGAGGACGGACTTCGAAGTCATACACCACCCCTATCTTTCACCGAATTGAACAGCTACAGCACCCCAAATGGGACAGCTACAACAGCTAACGGATCGGCTACAACACGCTAACGGAACAGCGACAACCCCTAACGGAACAGCTACAACACCCCAAGGTAAATCGGTTCACTAAAATCTTGGTTCAGAGTATAGTGATGCAAAATATGACTGTCAAGAATCCTTATTTTTGCTACTTAGCAAGCATTGATTAAGATGCAGCACATGGCAGGGAGGGTGCGGAGCGACACTCGATCCGGTCCGCTAATAGAAGTATGGTGGTGGCGGCAGGGATCACTGAGTCCGAATATGTCTACGGGCACCATGTCTCGTATTTTGAGTCGTTATCAGAGTCTGATTTCTCCCGCCGCTATTGAGCAGGCGGCCCGGACCGCCCGTCAAAACTTGGCGGCTCTAGTCCTTTTCGCGATTGCAGTTCTGAGCTGCGCTGGTAAGGTTCACGGAGACACTAACTATTACCGGCACACCTACTTCGATAACAGCATTACCCGCGACGCTTATTTTTACAGTCATGGCAGGCCGTCGGCGCCGAGCACCCTCGAACTTGTCGATGAGAAGCTGCCCGTCGATCTGGAACATTTCTATACGCCGCCTAACGCGCTGCGTTTGAAATGGCAGTCGGCGGCTGGCGGTGGCTGGGATGCGGAGATCAACGTTGTCAATTTTCGAAACCGCGAGATCAATTTTCCTGGCGACACGCTGTACATGTGGTGTTTCGCCACACAGCAAATCGCCGCGAAGGATTTGCCGCTTATCCGGGTGCTGGATAATGGGCGAAATTTCTCGGCGCCACTCAAGCTCGGATTGTTCAGGGGTGCGATTCCCGCCGGGCGCTGGATACAGATAAAAATTCCGCTGGCGCGTTTTTCATCTGCGTCCATTGAAACTTTAGAGCCGCATCACTTGAAAAGCATCGTGTTTAGCCAAGATGCTTCCGATGGCGTGTCGCACACTCTCGTTATTGACGAGATAAGGATCGATGGGCCGGAACGCGCCGCATCAGGCAAGGCGCTCGTAATTCCGGGGAACGTCCGCGCCAAAGGTTACGAGCGTCACGTTGATCTTAGTTGGGATCCGGTCGGAGACAGCGCCGTCGAGCGTTACATCGTTTATCGTTCGGCGGATGGGAAAGACTTTCAGCCGATCGGCATGCAAGTTCGGGGCATCAATCGCTACACTGATTTTATCGGCAAGCCCGATCAGAAGATGTTCTACAAAGTTGCCGTATCGGACCGCGCCTACCGGCAATCGCGGCTGTCCGAGGCGGCTAGCGCGTCAACCAAAGCGCTTAGCGACGATGAATTGTTGACCATGCTTCAGGAAGAATGCTTTCGCTACTACTGGGAAGGCGCGCACCCTAACTCCGGCACAACCCTCGAAAACATTCCCGGGGACGACCGGATCGTGGCCACGGGCGCGAGCGGGTTTGGGATCATGGCCGTAGTGGTTGGTGTCGAGCGCGGCTTCATCACCCGCGAGCAAGGCCTCGAGCGACTCACCAAGATCGCAAGCTTTTTGAAGAGAGCCCCGCGTTATCATGGGGTGTGGTCGCACTTTATGGACGGGGCCACCGGGAAAAGCCTGCCCGTCTTCGATATGTTCGATAACGCGGGCGATCTAGTGGAAACGGCTTTCTTGATGGAAGGCTTGTTGGCGGCTCGACAGTACTTCCGCGGCCCAAGCGTGCGCCAGAAAGAGTTGTACGAAAACATTTCGTATCTGTGGAACACCGTCGAGTGGGACTGGTATCGGCGCTCTCCGCAAAGCGACGCACTCTACTGGCACTGGTCGCCGGATTTCTCCTGGCACATCAACCATCGCATCACCGGCTTCAATGAAGCGATGATCATTTATTTGCTGGCGATTGCTTCGCCCACACACGTGGTGCCTGCCGAACTTTATTACACCGGATGGGCGGGAGAATCGAAGGCGGCGATCGACTATCGCAAGGATTGGTCGAACACGGAGGAAGGAGATCGCTACACGAACGGCCACAGTTATGAAGGGATTAAGTTGGATGTAGGCGTCGGCAGCGGCGGCCCTCTATTTTTCGCGCACTACTCTTATATGGGGTTCGATCCGCGTTTCCGCGATCGCTATACCGATTATTTCGAGAATAATCGCAACATGGCCCTGATTAATCTCAATTACTGCGTCAGGAATCCGAAGCATTACAAAGGATACGGCGCAAATTGCTGGGGACTTACCGCGAGCGACGGCTCGTCTGGTTACGGTGCACACGCTCCCAATCCGCAGGACGATGACGGCACGATGACGCCTACCGGTGCGCTTGCGTCGTTCCCCTACACCCCAGAAGCCTCGATGGCAGCCCTGAAACATTTTTATCGCGATCTGGGCGACCCGCTCTGGGACGTCTATGGTCCGCGCGACGCTTTCAACCTGGACACCAATTGGTATTCGCCGATCTTTATGGGCCTGAATCAGGCCCCCATTGCGGTCATGATCGAAAATTATCGTTCGGGATTGATTTGGAAGTTGTTTATGTCCAACCCGGAAATCAGTGGGATGCTCGATCGCGTCGGCTTCAAGCCTGCGCCGCACTGAATTCGTGGTGCAGGGAAGTAGTCAACGGTCGCGAATTATTTTGATTCGCTCCAACTGTTACATTTCTTGGCAAATTGGCGGGCTTTTTATTGCTCCACTCAGTTTCTTATGGGAGACTACCCGCACAGAAAGTCACAAGTCATGCCAAGACCAAAGTCGTCGGTTGAGAATCAGCGCTTGCGCAGCGGGTCTGCGACGCCCGGCGTAAGCCTGAAGATACTCGCCGAGCACCTTGGGCTGTCCAAGGCCGCTGTGTCACTGGTTATCAATCGTTCTCCGTCCGCAAAGTCGATTCCGCGGCACACTCAGGAGAGGATTCGCGCAGCGGCGCGCGAACTCAACTATCGCCCCAATTTCATGGCCCGCTCGCTGCGACGCCAACGCAGTTTCACGGTTGGAGTCGTTGTTCCGGAGATCAGTGAAGGGTACGCCGCGCTGGTTCTTTCCGGCATTGAAGATCACCTGCTGGATGAAGGATATTTTTATTTGGTAGTGAGCCACCGGCACCGGAAGGATCTGTTGGAAAAGTATCCGCTGCTGCTCCAGCAACGCTCCGTCGAGGGCTTGATTGCAGTTGACACGGCATGTGATTGGGGCTTGGACGTGCCGATTGTGGCGGTTTCCGGGCACCAGGACATTCCCGGCGTTACTAATATCATTCTGAATCATTCCTGCGCGGCAAAATTAGCTCTCGAGCATCTGACCAAGCTTGGCCACTCTCGAATTGCTTTCATTAAGGGGCAGGAGTTCAGCTCCGACACGGAAGTACGATGGGGCGCGGTGCTTGCCTCGGCGAAGAAATTGGGATTGGAAGTCAACCGAAGCCTGACAGGTCAGCTGGAGGGCGAATCGTCGTCACCGCAACTCGGCTACGAAGTGACCAGAAAAATTCTTGCTAGCGGCCAAGCATTTACGGCGCTTTTCGCGTTCAATGATATTTCCGCGATAGGCGCGATTCAGGCGCTTCGCGAAGCGGGCCGGCGTGTGCCCGAAGATGTATCGGTGGTGGGCTTCGACGACATACAGAGTGCGGCGTTTCAAAATCCGGCGCTGACGACGGTGCGACAGCCGCTGCGCGACATGGGCGTAACCGCGGCAAAGACTCTTTTGCAGCGGATTAATGCTCCTACAAAAATGCCGTATCCGAAAGCAATCACGATTGAACCAGAATTCATCGTGCGAGCCACAACAGGGCGGCCTTGTTGAGCCCCTCACTCGTCTGAGCGCTAGCATTTGTCGAATTTCTGAGGTACCGCGGATGTGGAGCTTTCGAAAACAGAACGTAAAGGGTCCACGCGAGAACCAACTGGATAACGATAGGAATCGCCAGTAGCAAGAGCAGTTTTTGGCTGTTGACTGCTTTCACGTGCATGGCATTCGCCGGCGTGATCAACTCTTGCCGAAGCGGAAGACTATTCCGCCTGTGATCTGAATATCGTTGAGCGTTCGGCTGGCTCTGACAATTCCTCCCGGAACGCCGGCAACATTGCTGAAGGTTCCCTTATAATTGCCGACCTGATCGCGGAGGTCGAAGCGAAGAGCAAACCTCTTTGTGAAGAAATATTTCAAGCCGCCGCCAAAGTTGCCGGTGAAGACGGTTTGGCTGTGGTCCGGACCTGTTTCCATCAAATTAGAATTAAGTTGGGCGGGTTGACTGTTGTCATCGAGTGCGATCTCGCGTCGAGCGCCGCCAACGCCAGCCGTCGCATACGGCACAAATTTGCCGTGGAAAGAAGAAAAGTTGTAGACATAGTTTGCCGATACAGAGAGGGGGTTCGCGATGCTGAACTCGACGGCATGATGATCGCTAAAGTTATAGAGCACGCGGCCGCCAATTGGTGTGCCAGTTTTGATCTCCAATCCAAAACCATTGCTCTCTTTGCCGACGGGAGTCGAAATGCCGGCAAACAGATTGAGTTCCGTTTTACCAGCGCCCGCACCGTCATCCGTAGGCGGAGTTGCCGCGGGGAGCGCATTTCCCGCGAGGCTCTGCATCAACAGACTCACCGCAAAGAATGCGGACTTTGGGAATTTGCCTCGCATGATCTGTTCTTTCTCCTGGGCATTCTGTTTTGAATGGCCTGCTATGCCGTTTTGTCCAGCAATTGTGGAATGCATTCGGTCCCGGCGTTTCGCGAAGATTGCTTGCCTTCAGGTTTATTTATGCAATAGAGAAACCACATCCGTCGGTCGTTAAGTCTTTGTGCTGCAATGCGATACGCTCGGATTCGCGACTATCAAGGGACACTGTGCCGCCATAGGCGAAAGGCATCGCGGCAATCTGCCTCTCGGGCCGCCGAGCACCGAAGGAAGCAGCGATATCGCTGTGAATCAGAACGTGAAAAGGATCTGGAAGTCGAAAGAGCGGTTGTTGCCGCCTTGGCGGTCCGGACCGGAGCTGTACGCGATCGAATTCGACAATCCGAATAGGGGTGAGGTGAGGTTTCCAATGGGCAGGCCGGAGTTGGAAGTGTTGAGCAGGTTTCGCGCGGATACGGATAGACGTAGTTTGTAGGGCCGCTCCGCTTTCCCAGGAATCAGCATCCGGCCAAGGCTGAACTCGCGGGAGACGCGCAGGCTCAACGTGAAGTAGGGCGACCCGCTTCCGAAATTTCGAGGAAGTATGCGCTGTCCCGGAGACGGATTTGGATCAAAAGCGCCGAATCGAGTGACAATAACTCCAGGTTTAGAGAGGTCAGTCGCCAGGGCGGGGCGGTCGGTGAATAGCGAGTCACCATTTGAGTCCCGGCCTGTAGTGATATTAAAGGGAAGGCCGGAACGCAAAATGATGAACGGGCTCACTTCAAGACCAAGAGGAGCCTTCGCCGTTCCAGTAAAGAAGAACCGATGCCTCACGTCCGTAGCAGATCGTCCGTATTCGGAGCTGAGGTCATACTGATTCGCGGGAAACCAGCCGGGTCCATTGGTGTTATCAAACGCTCGGCCGTAAGTGTATTGCGCGAAGATAGAAAAATCTGGACTGAAATGGCTCTCAATCTTGGCGAGAAACTGATGTTCGTTCAGAATGCCGGCGGATTCATAGGCGAACGTGTTTATATTTCCGATGGGTCGCGCAGTTTCCGCGTTAGCGGATTGCGCAGCGGGAAGCGGTGCGGTTGTATTTCTCGACCGCAGCAAGTGAATGCCACGCGTGGTTCGATAGGTTAAGGAAACAACACTCTTGCCAGGCAGCTGGAATTCTATTCCCGCCGAGCCCTCGAAGATGCGCGGCGCACGCAGGCGGGCATCGGCTTGGTGGATGGTTTCGATGGGCTGCAGTGAAACTAGTGCGGACAGCGCTGGAACATTTGGAAAGAAACTTGGATTGTTAATAAGAAACTGTTGTTGGGTAGTCCCGTTGAAGCGCGTAGTTTGCAAGACGAGATTTTCACCGAAACGGTCGTAAAAGAGGCCTGCACCGAAGCGCAATACGGCCTTTCGTTTTTTCGCCGAGCCACCCGGAAGCCCCCAAGCGAGAGACATACGCGGCGCGAGATCGGTCCAGTCCGATAGGTGATTCTGCACTTCATAGCGGAGACCAAAGCCGAGAGTTAGGTTTGGGCGTAGCCGCCAGGTGTCTTCGACGAAAAATCCGACGTCCGCTTGCGCCAGGCTGGCTGCCGGATTTCCGCTCGATAGTAAGAATTGAGAAGCACCTCCGCCGAGTTGGCGGATTGCCGAATCTGAGAAGCCTTGCTGTGAAAAGAGCAGGGTTCGGCGGTAGCGCTCGAGCGAATTGATCGCGATCAAGTTGGGTTGACCCGAAGCATTTCCAATAATGTGATTCTGGGCATCGAGCTGAGGAGCTAGACCGCCTGAAAAAATAAAGTTCCCGTTGAAGTTTTGTGACGACGTATCGCTAAGGAGAGTGGCACGGACCCTTGCTCCAAAGCGTATGACGTGAGCACGCTTGGAAAGGGAAGTGTAGTTTAGAATTTCGAAACGATTCTGTCTGGTGTGGGTCGGCCCGATGCTTGCTCCGCCGCCCACAAAGGAATCAAGAACGGATACTGTCGGACCAAGATTTCCCGCGTCAAACGTAGTGGTGTATTTCGAACTTTGCGCTCTGAACTCATTCACGACCCGCGGGCTAAGAACGGATGTATTCGAGACCTGAAACACATGTTCGCCGATACGAGAAGAATAGGCACTTGAGGGAAGGGAGATTTTGCCAATGCCGGCGTTGTCTTGCTGCGAGTCAAACCATGAATATCGAGCAGTCAGGGAATTCTTGGCGCTCCATTGATCGTCCAACCGCAAGCTGAATGAGGTGCGTTGGCTCGGAGCTAGCACGGAGACGCGGAAGGGAACCGGATTGAGCGCCGAATCCAAGACCGTTGCATGGATTACGGCGGCATCACTGATTTGGCGCCGCTCGAAATCTACGGAATAGGCAAGTTTTTGGCTGATCGGACCGGTGAGATTTCCCCCATAACGGCGCGTTTGAGCACCGGGTTTGTTATCGGCGTAGGGATTACGCGAGTTTAGCGCGGAGTCGTCAATATTGAAGAATGCCTGACCGTGAAGTTTGCTGGAAGCTGGATTAGTGAAGACCTCGATTCGGCTGGAACCCAAGCGATCATGCTCGGCGGAAAAAGGATCTTGGTTGATGCGAACTTCTCTGATGGAGTGTTTGGGCGGTAAGCGCGATTTTGTAAATCCGTCCACGATGATTTGCGGTCCATCCGGGCCGATCGCAGGACCGGCTAACGCGAGAAGGTCTGCTTGCAAGTCGTCGGGATCATCTGGCAGTGCGTCCAATTGTTTTCCGGATATAGCAATCTGATCGGCATTTTCCGTTCGCTCTATGCTTAGTGCCTCAGGTTGATCGGAGTTTACTTCGACGCGCTCCTCGATCGGTTTAACAGAGAGCGTAAAGTTCAGGAGCTTAGAATCGGCGGTTGCAACATCCACGGGAGAGCTGTCGACGGGTGCAAAGCCCTGTGCCTCGACATGGATGCGGTAACGGCCCGCGGCGAGGCCGGTCAAAGTATATTTGCCATCGCTGTTTGTGAGCGTGGTTTGGATTGTGCGCTCTCCTCGAATGAGCGTCACGGTCGCACGGCCGATTGACGCGCCGGATTGATCACGAATCTGCCCGGTGAGGGCAGCAGATGTCTGAGCGCGTGCGAACCCGACTCCCGAATGGAGCGTGACGGCGCAAAGAACCAAGAGAGATACAAAAATGTTAGACAGATTTTTCATGAGAGAAGGGCGAGGGCTGGAGCGACCGGAGGAAGACACAACTTCAGAAAACGTTAGTGCCCTCGCACCGGTCAGGGACAGCAAGGCACTACTTTGACTACGCTACTCCCGGCCCGCCTTCTTGGTCCGTGCCGTCCGGTCCACCGTCCGGTCCGCCCGGACCATCCGGATCGCCGGCTGGATCGGGCGTGGTCGACTCGTCGTCAGCGGCCTGGAGTACCGATCCAGTATTGCTGCTGTTTGAGGCGACGCTATGGGCGACGATCCGCCCTCCTGCTAGCATCAGCGCTGCAATTGCAAACAATGTAAGAGTCATTTTCTTCATGGTTCGGCAGCTCCTTAAACTGCCGAAGCTAGAGGCGTGCACTTGGGCCACCACGTCCAATGCAAAATTTCGCATTAAGTTGTTGAAAGCAAACGTAGGAAATTTTTTTCACTGGAGAGCGGCCGAGAATGCTGCGGCGATCTGCCACCCTCGACTATGAAAGCTGCTGAATTTCGCCACTTGGCCTGGGGGCAACGTGGTGCAGGCGTAGGAACCAGTCGAAGGTCAAAGGGGACGTGGGCCAAGTGGGAAGAAATCAGACGACAATTCGTTGATTAGCGGTCGCGCTTGTGGAAGGTGTATCTGAGCAGAAACACGTGGCTCGGACTTGTCTTGCCGTAGTCAGTCGAAAAAACGTATTCAGCAAGAAAATTGTCGTTGAAGCGCCAACCCACGCCAAACTCAGAATAGTAAGACATCGAGCCATTGCTGGTGTATCCATTCGGAGCAAACGTTCCATCGGAGGTCAGCAATCGCCCAAATCTGTCTGGATAGAGAGTAAGATTTTGGTAGAAATTCTGGCGCGTAGTCAAAAGTGAACCAGTAACGAACAAATTCTTCCAGACATCTGCCTGGATAGCCGTATGCGCCGAGAAGAAGGGGCTGGTTCGGTGATCGCGCTCCAGGGAATTTCCCGTCGCGTCCTCCGCCCGCACGCCGGTAGCGTTTGAGAAGCCGCCAGCAAGATCGAGGGTGAATGCTATGCGAGGGTTGAGGACATAACCGAGTCCGACCGCGAAGCTTGATCCTGTAGTTCGATTGTGTTGGTGAGAATTCACGATCGCAGAGAGTCTCAACTGCTCATCCATGGAGAGCAAAAACCAGGAGGCCTGCAATCCGTAGAACAGTTTTCGCGTCAGCACTCCGCGAAATCGGATGCCCACCTCGGAAAACCGGCCCGTGCTCCGTGTCATATCCAGGCTTTGCGGCTGTGCGTTCAGTGTGTGAGAAATGTTATGGAAGTCGGCGGAAACGAATCCATAGTTGTAATAAACCCCGATTTTTCGCTGCCCGGAAAAATCGTGTGAGAGTCCAACCTTAATCCGGGTCTCGGCCAGATTGGACCTTGAGTCGACCCTTTCACTCGAGATATTGCCGATCGCATCTTGCTGGCTTACGAAGTTAAGAATAGACCCTATGCCTTTCACATGATCCACGCCGACACCAAGGCTGGTTTTCTTGTTTTCCCCAAAGGCATGAGCGGCAGCGAGGGAACCCGAAACGAACGTATTGCCGGTGGTGTATGACGATGCTCGCGTTCCGGTGGTGTCTGCGGCGAAAAGCGAGCCTGAAAGGTTCGCGCCATCATCCACCGTGAACGATTGATTCCCGCTCCGAAAGGCCGAAACACCGCCACCGATTGAGGTGCGGCCGTCGGGGAGCGGTGTAAAAAAAGAAGCTTGAGGAGAGAGGCTGTAGTCGACAGATGTTCCCGGACTGGCAGAGAAAATGGACTGAGTGCTATTGACAGTCTGGTTGCCGCGAAACGATGGCACCAGGAACAAACGCCCGGCTGGAGCTGAAAACTCCGTTGCGTAGGCGGGATTCTCCAGGCTATCCAGAAAGGAATCCGGGTACGCTGTAAAGCGCTGGTAAAGAGGTCCTTGCCGGGCGGCAATTACGTTCTCGACGAAACGGTCGTATATGCCGGCAGAGCTTCGCGGCGAAATCGCATTTTCCGACTGTTGGATATCACTACCGGTGTTAGAGCCCTGATCTTTATTGTTGTCTCCAGCCTCCTGACTTCCGCGCAGACCGCTGATTTCTTCATCAGGGGTATAAGCAAAGATGTGGATATCCTGATTGGGGCGTACGATGACGCCTTGGCCGGGATGCAAGAGCACTTTGTTCGCGGGATTGGAAAGGTTAGTTACCTCAACAAGCCCCTCGTAAACCTTAACCTCCGTATCGCCGACACCGTTGACGGCGACATTGAATTCGGTTCCGCGAACGGCTATCGAAGCAGTAGGGCTGTTGATGCGGTACGGGTTTGGTTTGCCGCCAAAATGATTAATTTTTACGCGCACTTGTCCGAGCAGAATATCGAATAGTTCGCGAATAGAGTTTGCTGCTCGAAAATCTTTGAGCATAATGCGGGAGCCCGGTCGTACAACGATCAGGCTGCCATCGGTCAGCTCGATGGTGGCGCGACCTCCCCCCCGTGTGTCGATTTCTTCGCCCGGATTTAACACGTCGCCACGCTTTGCCGGCGCCGGCGCTTGCGGGCCGTTCGACAGCAGCACAGTTCCGGTGATGCTCGCAATGCGGGCCTCGACCTGTGCTACTTGTGCTCGAGAGGTCTGAGTCGTACAAGCCAGTGTCAGCGCAACGAGAAACAGGGCGCAGCGTGCCGGACTTAAAATTTTTATCGTTCGCGGTGCACCAATCACGAATCCCCGCCGTGCATATTTTCTGACGTTTCTATATCGGCGTCTTCGATTTCATCCTCGGAAGCGGAAGGCAGGCGATACTTGGCCACTAACCGCTGAACCGTGCGTCGATCAAGCCCAAGGATGGCCGCTGCGCGCCTTTTCTTTCCCTGATTTTCGTCGAGCACCAACTGCAAATAGCGGCGCTGCAGCTCATCTACGGTCGGGCGATCAGAAATGATAGTTCGCTCGTCGCGATAAGCGTCCTTTTCCTTGTGATTTCCTGCCACCGCTACGATTTCAGGTGGAAGGCAATCCAGCGTAATCACCTCGTTAGGGCAAAGCGCCAAAGCGCGCCGAATCGCGTTCTCCAATTCCCGGACATTACCAGGAAAGGAATAAGAGCGCAGGGCCGCAGCCACTTCGCGAGTTAGACGGAAGGCAGGATTCCCATCCGCTGCAGCGGACCGCAGGAAGTGAGCCACGAGCACGTCGATGTCACCTCCGCGTTCGCGCAAGGGAGGGAGCTCCAAGGCGATAACTCTTAGCCGATAGAACAGGTCCGGCCGGAACTGTCCCGCTGCGGCCATCTCACGCAAGGACGCATTGCTCGCTCCGATCACGCGAACATCCACTCGTCTGGTCTGGGTAGACCCGACCCTTCTCACTTCTCCAGACTGCAGAACCCGCAGCAAACTTGCTTGAAAGCCCGCGCTGGTAGAAGCAAGTTCGTCCAAAAAAATCGTGCCTCCATCCGCGGATTCGAAAAGTCCCGACCGCTCTCCGATCGCTCCAGTGAAAGCTCCCTTGGTATGCCCAAACAACTCAGATTCGAGCAATGTATCCGTCAGGCCGGAACAGTTCACCGCAACAAACGGCTTCCGTTCGCGCGGGCTGAAGTTGTGAATCGCTCGCGCTACCAATTCTTTACCCGTGCCAGACTCGCCCATGACCAGTACTGGCGCATCACTGCGCGCGGCGCGAGCGATCAGCCGGTATACACCGACCATCGCAGGGCTTTTACCCACCAGGCCGGAACGCGAGATACCTGCTACAAGTGTCGAGATGTCGCTGCTGGCGTCAGCCGCCTCTGATGCCGCTGAAAGGTAGCGCCTCAACAATGCTGCCACCGCGCTCACTTCAAATGGTTTGGCGATGAAGTCCGTCGCGCCCTCTTCCACCGCACGGACTGCTAATTCGACCGAGCCTTGAGCGGTAATCAAAATGATTGGCAAGGAAGGCAGGACCGCGCGGAGTTTCTGAACCATTTCGAGTCCGTCGCCATCCGGCATGTAAATATCGCTAATCACAGCGTCGAACTTTCCAGAGCTGGCGGCAGCCAGCGCCTCTGTTCCATTGCGTGCGCAGCTTACGTTGAAACCATTCAGTGACAACCCGGATTCCAGCATGAGGCGAATGGAGTGCTGGTCATCTACAACAAGAATATGAAATGGGTTCCTCATTTCTGATACTCAGCTTTCCATGTCTTGCTTCGGTTCTAGCGGTAGTCGTAACAAAAATGTTGAGCCTCGGCCGAGTTCGCTTTGCACTGTTACTCGGCCCCCGTGTGACTCCATGATTTCCCGAACAAACGTCAGCCCCAGGCCAGTGCCTGGTTCCTCCGCGCTTTCCGCACGTGGGACACGATAGAATTTGTCGAAGATCCGTTTCACATCCTCGGATGCGATCCCGTATCCCCTATCTGCCACCTCGACCAGAACATCCGTCGTGTCCATTCGGACCGTAACGCTCACCTCCGTGGAGCGTGGACTGTACTTAATAGCATTGCCCAAGACATTGGTGACCGCTTGAGCCAACAGATCCGGGTCGGCCTTAATGACTGGTAACCCTTCTTCGAACTCGCACAGGATCTGAATACCGCGATTCGCTCCAATCGGGTTGAGCAGCAGAGCCACACGCTCGACAATTGCATCCACTCTGACCGGCACTTTCCTAAGCGCGCGTGCTCCCGCTTCCAATCGCGTGATATTCAAGTAGTCGTCGATCATGCGCGCCAATCGTTTCGCCTCTTCATGAATGGCCGCGTGCATCTCGCGCTGTCGAGCGGGATCAACATCGAACTGCGTGAGCACTTCGCTCATTCCCTGGATCGCCGTGAGCGGTGTCCGCAACTCGTGTGTCACCAAGGTCATTATTTCCGTCTTCATCTGTTGCAGTTCTCGTTGCTTGGTTATGTCGGAAAGGGAGGCGACAATGCCAACGACCGCGCCGCGCTCGCTACTGTTTTCGCAGACAGGGGATAAACGCACGATAAAATGCTTCGGTGACGATTTTCCCAGAGTGACCTCGCGCTCGACTGTCGCCCGATCCACCACAACCTTTTCCAGCGTTTCCGCTAGAGTCTTCTCAGGCTGATCTAAACGTTGAAAAAGGTCGCTACCCAGCAGCGAGCGCTCCTTCATGCCAAGAATTTCTGTGGACCTTCTATTCACAAATACAATCTGGCCGCCGACTCCTGCGACCAGCAAGCCATCGCCGACAGACCGCAGCGACTGATCGACGAATCGCGAGTCCGACAAAATCCGCTTATTTAGTGATCCCAATTCCCGAGTTTTCCACGTTAAACCGTGAGGCAGCAGACGCAGGAGACTCCGCTTCGGCGATCGCACCGCTTCCGCGGGTGAGTGGTCCCTTCCCAGAGATACCAGGAACCCCCCGGCGAGTTCCACGCCGATACGGATCATTTCAAGCGGCATACGCTGATCCATCTTATGAAGAAGGATGAGGATTCCGCCCGGGGCGTTGCCGTTGCCCAGCGCACATTTCAATGTCTCCATCAATTGCGCCTGGGGGTCCTGCTCCTTATAGAAGAAGTGCACGATCTCAGCTTTTCCGGTGAATAGATTTTGCGTTTCCATTTGTCCGCCTGGCAGGCTATCAATGGTCAGACCCTGGCTTTCGGTAACCCACCCCAGCAGTGGCATTCCGGAACTAGCGACTACGCGGTATCGATTTGGCGAAGTAGATTGCAGAATCGCAACTCCGCTCGCCGTTGTGAGGCGCTCGATCAGCGCCGCAGGATTCGCATGAGCTTCATGGGCCGAAGGCCACAACCAACTCTCCGCCTGAACTAGTTGCCGAATTTGCGAGTCTAGCTCCCGGCTCGCGCCTAGCGACCTGTGCAATAAAACTAATGGGATGGCAAAAATCAGTGAAACGGCGCTAGGCACAATCGGGGGATAAATGAGCCATCGCGTGAATGCAAGATAGCTAAGCCCAAGGATTAGAGCGCCAATCAGAATGATCGCGGCAAGTTGCTTGAGGCTCTCCCACTTGCCTTGCGCCATGGACAGACCACCTAGGGTGAGCAAAGCGACTAGCGCTCCGCACAGCGCTGCTAGCCAATCCGGCGTTTCGGAATAGGATCGCCCTCGCAATACCGTATTGAGCGCGTTGGCGAGGACCTCAACGCCCGATAGAAATTCCCCATATTGTTGGCCGTCGGCTCCTTCGATATGCACGAACGGCGACGTAAATCGGTCCCCGAGAGAGGCCGCTGTCGCTCCTACGATTACGTATTTCCCTTGGAGCGCACTAGACGCTACCTTGCCCTCCAAAACGTCGGCAAAGCTGAAGGTGCGGGAAGCAAAAGAGCCGGTCGGCCCGACATATTCGATGGGAATCCAGCTTGCCTGCAGGCGTTGCGTGCTTCGCGGACGTCCCGATTGAATCTCAATCGCACGGGTTTCCGACCGCACGGGAAAAGTGCGGCCACGGACGATCACCGCTCCCGGTACCTCTTGAATGGACTGGGTATTCGCGCCTTCACCTACTCGTATCGTTTCCAGAGCCATCGCCCATTCGGCTTGCCCCAGGTCATCCGCTTGGCGTACCAGAAATGATCCGGCCACTCCGTCAACTTCGGTGGAAACATGTGCGTGCCCAATTCCCGCGGCCGCTCTCTCAACTGCTGCTATCGGCCGGAGCCAGACGACGCTGCCCGATTCCGTGCGCGCGAGCTGTGCCGCCGCAACCACATTGCCCGCACTTGCGACTGCGGCGCCCAGTGCGGAATCATCCGTATTGTTCGTCTGCTCGGTGAACAGCACATCCAATGCAACGGCTTTGGGCCGTGACTTGCTGAGCTGCGCAAGCATTTGAGCTGTGAGTGCACGACGCCAGGGGAAGCGGCCGAGCCGCGTCATACTCGCTTCGTCAATCGCTACGATCGCAATGTCATCTGGCAGGGGTAGAGGCCCGCGCGCCCGGACTAACCAATGCTGCGCATACAACTCCAGTCCGGGCATATGCCACGACACTAAGACTCCCACCGCGGTACAAACAAACAGGAGACTCGCGACCCACAGAATCTGATTGCGCATTTGGCTCGCTTCCGAATTGTTTGAGCGGCGCATTTCTAATTACCGCAGTAATTGGTCGAGTGAATCGGCACGAGCGACAAGATCGACACTGGACTGGCGGAGTGCCTTGCGCGAGCATGTCTTGAATTCGGCTCCATCGTGTAAACACAGCATTTTACCGAACGGAACTAAATGCAAGATGACCGCCAGGCAGCTCTCTCTGCGGGTGCGCGTAAATCATTGAAGACAAAGCCTCTAACGAAAGTGGGGAGGGTTTCCCTAAGTGGGGATGCGGCAAATTGCCGCATCCCGTGCTCGTTCGAGAGACATTGCGGTCGGTCGGAGCGGCGCGCGCATGTATCCGCGATTGCGAGCGATCAAGTCAATAAGACTCCTCGCGGACTACATCAAAGATGCTCCCAAAGTCACAGCGAACGAAATGGTGCGGGTTGAAGAGCTATTAAGAACTCCATGTTACAGGGCAGTCGAGTAGAAGGTTGTTTCAGACTGTGGTAAAGAACTGCGGATCATTCACCCCAATTGAGGGAGCCTCTCTAACCACAAAGTTATTTTGCATTTAGTGGCGGAGGAGGAGGGATTTGAACCCCCGAGACCCTTTCGGGCCTAACGGTTTTCAAGACCGCCGGTTTCAACCGCTCACCCACTCCTCCGCTTTTGATTTTAGCGTATTCCGTGAGTTCGCGGCCAATTTGCTGCCGTCGCGACTCTAGTGCTTCATTTGGTGCAGTGCGTGCCCGAAACAAGCGCATCATTGCGCAGTTGGGTCGGGCACATCGCGGCTAGGGTGAAGCTCGCGGCGCTGCCTGAAGATGGATTGTGCAAATTTTGCCAAGGCTATTTCAATAGAGAGTCTGATTTCAATGTTGATTGACACGTGGACGTGTTGCCGTTACAGTCCGCCCGCTAGTCGAAAAAAAAAGCGCCTACCGGCAGATTCTGAGACTACTTTCTAAGTCATCTGATACGGAGACTCTCAATGACCTTTCGCGACAATAATTTTAGAGCTTCATTGCGTGACATAGGAATTGCGCTCGCCTGTTTGTGGCTGTGGGTTGGCGTTGCGTCGGCGCAGTCAGCCAAACCGGTAATGCTCGAATGCGAATCACTGATCACTCCCCTAGGGATGGACGCGAAGAAGCCGCTACTGTCTTGGAAGTTGCAGGATACCAACACGGGCGCCCAACAAACTTCATATGAAATTCAAGTCGCGTCCAACAGTGCGCTCTTGGCGGCTGGCACGCCGGACATCTGGGATAGCAGGCGCGTTGAGTCACGGGATTCGATCGGCGCGGGCTACCGAGGGCCTGCGTTAACGCCCAGCAAGCGATACTTCTGGCGCGTTCTGGTGTGGGGCCGCGACGGAAAACGGTACCCGCGGAGCGATATCAGTTGGTGGGAAACAGGATTGCTTCAGCAAGAAAACTGGAAGGCCAAGTGGATCGGCTACGAAGAACCCGAACTT
>Ga0137418_10001247_pt1 | contig 23410 bp, 27 predicted proteins | sample CZODoug3_1_2_16f_FD_122242 | JGI IMG/M metagenome (GOLD analysis project Ga0137418, IMG submission 122242) | Vadose zone soil fungal communities from Angelo Coast Range Reserve, California, USA - CZODoug3_1_2_16fungal (Hybrid Assembly) | ecosystem: Environmental > Terrestrial > Soil > Vadose...
GTGATGAGGTCGATGGCTTGCTGGCTTTCGCCGAGCGCGATCATCTGGGTGAAGACGCGGCGGTGCTGGTCGAGGAAAAAATCTTCGGGCTTGAGATTTTCGATGGCGGCGTTGAGGGCGTTGTTGTCGAGGATTACGGCGCCGAGGACGGAACGCTCGGCGTCGAGATTATTGGGGAGGGGCTTTTCGAGAGTGGAGTCGGAGGGCATGCGTTTTTGAGATGATCGGTATATTCGCTTTTATTTCGCCTAAAGTAACACAGACCTCTTTTGCCGCGCAACTCCGGTTTGCACGGGATGCGTTGCTGATAACTTTTTTCAGGTGGCGAGGACGATTGCCTGGGCTCGACCGATTCCCTGTTTGCAGCGTTGGCGCATTGTGCGCGGAAGAGCGGCGCGCGTCAATACAAGTAGGTGTGAATGAATTTGGAAAAGTGCAAAAGCTTTTTCCGCGAACTTTGTGCGTATTTTTTAAGTCGTTGCACCTAGCTGGAGCGGGCAAGGAAGTCCCGTGCCCCTACAACTGCAAACAAAACGCCGCCACTTTGTCGAAGTGGCGGCGCGAGAATTTGCTGTGACTGAATCTACTACGCTTCTTTGTCGACTTGGGCTTTTACCTCGGCGGTTACGTCGCGGAAAACTTTTATGGTGATGGGATATTCGCCGAGGGCGCGGATGGGCTCCTTGAGCTGGACCTGGCGCTTGTCGATCTTGAAGCCTTGGGCGGCGAGGGAGTCGGCGATGTCGGCGGTGGTGACGGAGCCGAAGAGCTGATCGTTCTCGCCGGTCTTGCGCGTGAAGCGGACGCCGACGCCGTTGAGGAGCGCGGCTTGCTTCTGCGCGGCGTCGAGCTCGGTGGCGGTTTTCTTGGCCAGCGACGCGCGAATGCGCTCGACAGCTTTCATGTTGCCGCTGGTGGCTTCGATGGCGAGCTTGCGCGGCAGCAGGAAATTGCGGGCGTAGCCGGGCTTGACGGTGACGATGTCGCCGCGGTGGCCGAGCTTGTCGATGTCTTCTTGCAGAATGATTTGCATGGTGATTCTCTTTGCTCCTGTCACTGATTCCATTGGTGCGTGGCCGGCTGAAGCCGGCCGCTACATAAAGGCGCCCGCGAAAGTCCGCGGTCGCTACAGTTGCCTTTGCTGCGATGTCGATACTCAGTTTGACAATCGCGTCGTGCTTACTGCTCGAAAGCGGGAGCAAGACTCCCGCACTCCAAAATATGAGCCGGTCTTGCGACCGGGGGCGCCAGCCTGAAGGCCGCCGCTACGTTTTGGGCGCTTCGGTTGCTGGTGGCGCAGTGGCTGGCACAGCCGGCGGGTGCGCTTGCGGCGGTGCTGCTGGTGCGTGCGTGCCTGTGGCGGCCCCCGGGACTACCGGGCGCGGGGCGTGCGTACCTGCGGCGCTTCCGGCGAAGGGCATCAGCGCGATGTTGCGGGCGCGCTTGATGGCTACGCCGAGCCAACGCTGGTGGCGCGAGCAGACTCCGGTCATGCGGCGCGGGAGAATCTTGCCGCGCTCTTGCACGAACTGCGAAAGGATGTCGGCGCGCTTGTAGTCGATGAAGTCCATCTTCTCGACGCAAAACTTGCAGACTTTCTTCTTGCGGAAGTATTGGCGCTTGCCGCGCGGACGTCCGCCGGGACCGCCTGGTCCACCGGGGCCGCCCTCGCGACGCGGGCCGCCGTGACCGCCGCCTGGGCCGTGTCCACCGCCGTGACCACCGGGGCCTTCACGGCGCGGTGCGCCAGCGGGGGCTTGCGATTGCTGTCTTGGTTCGTCTGCCATAACTGCCTGCCTTTCTAAATTCGTTGCGAAAAATTCATCAATCCAAGAGCCCGCCTCAGAAGGCGGGCGCTACAAAATCTCACTAACTCGCTGCGGCTTCCGGGGCTGCGGCTGCTTGTGGCGCCGCAGGAGCAGGAGCAGGGGCGGTGCGGCGCGGACGACGCGCGGCGCGTACCGCGCGCTTGTCACCGAGCTTCTTCTGGCGCTTGAGATCTTCGTCGAGGCGCACGGTCAGGTACTTGATGACGACGTCTTGCACGCGAAGGCGGCGCTCGAGCTCGGCGATGAGATCGTGATGCGCAGTGCGAATCTGCTGGTAGACGTAGATGCCTTCACGATGCTTGGCTACGCGATAGGCGAGCTTACGCGTGCCCCAGTGCTCGGTCTTCTCAATCTTGCCGCCCTTTTCCGCACAGGTGTGCTCGATGCCGGTAAGGACCTTTTTGATTTCGTCTTCCGGCGTGGCCGGACGGGTGATGAAGATCAGATCGTACAGACGCTCTTCCATTGATTGCCTCTTTCCTTCTGTTCGCGGGCGCTGGCCCGTGAAAATTGTTTCGGCGGCGCCTTGCGGCGCTGACGGGCTAAAGCCCGGCACCTACAACTACGGGGCGAACCCCGAAAAACATTTCTAACGCGCCTTGCGGCGCTGACGGGTCTTAAGACCCGCCACTACGAAGATTCGCCTTCGGCTTCAGACGGCTTGCGGCGGTTGTACTTGGTCATTGCCGCGTCGAGCCCTTCCTTCAGAATCATTTCGACCGCGTTGCCCGCTTCGTCGAGCATTTCGGCGGCGACCTCTAGCTCCGCCTTCTTCATTGGCCGGAGGACGTATTCTCTCCGGCTGCTGAGCTGGTGCTCGGGCCCGCAACCGAGGCGAAGGCGCGCAAATTCTTGCGTGCCAAGGGCGCCGATTACGGATTTTGCGCCGTTGTGGCTGCCGGCGCTGCCGTCCGGATGAACCCGAATGGTGCCCAGCGGCAATTGCACTTCGTCCCACATCACCAGCAAATCGCTTATGTCCAACTCGTACTTGGCCAGCAGCTCTCGTACCGAGATGCCGCTGAGATTCATGTACGTTTGCGGCTTGGCCAGGAGAATTTCTTCTCCGGCCAATTTGCCGCGGCCTACGAGGGCTTTGGCTTCGGGGCGCTCTACGCGAATCGCTGCGCGATTCGCGAGTTCGTCCACGGCCATGAAACCCAAGTTATGCGGCGTCCACTGATACTCAGGATCGGGGTTGCCTAGTCCGACGATTAGCCGCATATCTTTATCAGCCCCGAGCGAAGACGGCTTGACGGTTGCAATCTCGCCAAGCTGGGTCGCAGCGATGCTGCGCCCCTACAGGGAACCTGCTTACTTTTTCTTCTCCTTGTCGCCCTTGTCGGATTTTTCGGCGGCCTTGGGCTTGGCTTCGCCTTCGGCACCTTCTTCGCCCTCGACTTCCTTCTTGCCCTTCTTGATGACTTCGGGCTCGGCTGGAGTTGCAGCTTCCGTAGCCGCGACTTCCGCTGGCTTCTCTTCTTCGACCTTGAGCGTGACGACGTGCGCGAGAACCTGCTCGGGGTCGGTGAGCAGCTTCAACTTGCTGGTATCGAGTTGGAGATCGCGCGCGCGAAGAGCGTCGTTGAGCATCAAGTTGCTGACGTCGGCTCTAAATTCGCTCGGAATATCACCGGGCAAGCATTCGATTTCGACTTCACGGGTGACGACCTCGAAGACGCCGCCCTGCACTTTTACGCCGCCCGGATCGCCGAAGGTGTGCACGGGAACCTGGACGCGCATGCGGACGTCCATGGCGACGCGCAAAAGGTCGACGTGAAGCAAATTGCCGCTAACGGGATCGTTCAGCCAATCTTTGAGGATAGCGGGCTCGTGCTTGCCGTTGAGATCGACCTGAAACAGAGTGTTGTGGCCACTCTGCGAGCGCAAGATCGAGTTGACCTGTTTGGTGTTGACGGAGAGCGTAATGGCCTCACCTTTGCCGCCATAGAGGACGGCCGGGACTCTGCCGCTCGCGCGCAAGCGGCGCGCTTCGTTCTTGCCGCGCTCGGCGCGGGGGGCTGCTTCCACTACTACTTTTTCTTGTTGTTTCTGAGCCATGCTAGTTCCCTTCTCTAAAATTCTCTTTACAGAAATTCTTCTGCTTCAAACCGCACAGACAAGAGTGTCTGTGCTACTTAAATAAACAGCTCGCTGATCGATGTTTCCTCGTGAATCGAGCGAATGCCGCGCGCGAGCAGGCCGGCTACGCTCAAAACTTTGATCTTGCCCATTTTCAGTGCCGCTTCGGATATGGGCACAGAGTCCGTGGCGACGACTTCTTTAATTTGCGACTTAGCGATGCGTTCGATTGCAGGGCCCGAGAGCACAGCGTGGGTACACGCAGCGTAGACCTGCGTAGCGCCTTCGCGAAGCAGTGCTTCGGCGGTCTTCACGAGGGTGCCGGCGGTATCGATGATGTCGTCGACAATCAAGGTGCTGCGGCCGCGAACATCGCCGATGAGGTTCATAACTTCGCTGACGTCGATATCGATTCGCCGCTTGTCTACGATAGCCAAAGGCGCATCCAGGCGCTTTGCGAAAGAGCGGGCGCGCTCCACGCCGCCGGCGTCGGGCGAAACAACGGTCAAGTTTGGCAGCTTCAGATGCCGGAAATGCTCAATGAGCACAGGCGAACCGTAGAGGTGATCCACCGGAACGTCAAAATAGCCCTGAATCTGCGGCGCATGCAGGTCGAGGGTGAGCGCGCGGCTAGCGCCTGCGGTTTCAAGCAGGTCCGCAACGAGCTTCGCGGAGATCGGGACGCGCGGCTTGTCTTTACGGTCCTGCCGGGCGTAGCAGTAGTACGGCAGCACTGCGGTAATGCGCCAGGCGGACGCGCGTTTGAATGCGTCAATCATCAGCAATAGTTCGACAAGATGGCTATCGACCGGAAAACTGCAGGGTTGCACGACGAAAACATCGGCCCCGCGTACATTTTCGAGAATCTGAAAATAAATTTCTCCATCGCTAAAGCGGTCAAGCTTGGCTTCGCCCAACGGAACCTCCAAATGCTTGCAGATACTTTGTGCAAGCGGGAGATTCGCAGTGCCCGAGAAAATTTTAAAGCGGTCGTCGTGCAACGATTGCTCCAGAGCCGTCGAATTAAGACGATTCCTCAGGCAAAACTTAAAATAAATGTGACGTAGAGACGCTGCGGTTCAGAGGACTTGCGCGCACCTTTACGGAGCGCTTTGGACCCTGCGAAGATACCTGTCGCGCGAAACTGTTTCGCAAACGAAGGTTTGTTCGTCCTGAAACCCGACAGCGGCTCGGCGCGCCAACGCTGGGCTCGGGAAAACTCCAAACACCGCCGAACCGCTACCCGCCAGCGAGGCTTCTGTAGCTCCTCGTTGAAGCAAAGCCCTCTTGATTTGAGCTAATTGAGGGTGACGCTGAAAAACCGGCCGTTCAAAATCGTTAGAAAGACCGCTTCCCTGCGCGCCTGCAACAGCAGGCAAGCTCCAGCATAGAGAACAGAACTTCCAAAGTTTAGAGGCGGAGCGAGTTTTTGTCAATGCAGGCGCTTTGAGCCATCGGTAGGCGTCGGGAGTCGGAACGTGAATGTCTTTTGGCGAGACTACCAATAGGGTGAGCCTTGGTACATCGGGGAGAGGGTAGATTTCGTCACCCCGACCGATGCCCAGGGCGCGGCCACCGAAAAGAAAAAATGGGACATCGGCGCCGAGAGACGCAGCAATTTTCATCAACCTTGGCTCGGGGATATCGCGTCGAGTGAGCCGGAGGTATCCGCGCAGGGCGGCAGCAGCGTCACTCGAGCCGCCACCCAACCCGCGGCCTGCGGGAATTTTCTTGCGCAGGTCGATTTCGACGCCGGAACGAATCTTTAGCTCGCGGCGCAACGTGTCCACGGCGGCATAAACCAAATTCTTGCGGACTGGTTCGAGAGAGAGGGATTCGTTTCCCTGAATATTGAGGCAAATGCCGGAAGCTTTCGAGTCGCGCAGCGTCAACTCATCGTGCAGAGAGATTGTCTGGAAGATGGTGCGGAGTTCGTGGTAGCTGTCCGGACGCTTGCCTAAAATGTCCAGCCACAAATTTACTTTCGCAAAGGCTGGGATTCGAATTTCGCGCATGCGGCTATTGCGGCTTAGCTTCCTGGACGGATGACTTCTGGGCTACACGATGCTTGGTTTGGCCGAGCTTCTTTTCGATTTCAGCGATTTTGTCATTTTCGACGTCCGCGGGTAGAGCATGGCGCCATTCGGTCAGGGATTTTTCCCACTCGGAGGCGGCGAGTTCGTTGCGGCCAAGCTTTGCGTAAACATCGCCAAGATGAGAGTGGATAGTGGGGTCGTGACTGTCGCGTTCGACAGCCTTGCGCAAGGTAGCTTCCGCTTCGCCGAGTTTGTTCTGCTTGTAGTAGATCCAGCCCATGCTGTCGAGATAGGCGCCGTTGAATGGCTCTTCTTTCAATGCGCGCTGCACAAGGTCGGCGGCTTCATCGAGACGCTGCCCCAGATCGCCGAGCATGTAGCCATAATAGTTGAGCACAGATCCGCTCTTGGGATTAACGGCCAGGGCCTTCTTAAATTCCGTCTCAGCACGATCGAAAAATTTCTGGCGCTCGTAGATGGCGCCGAGAACGAACCAAACCATTTCGTTGTCGCGAGGGCGGCCGGGCAAGACCTCCGCGGCGCGCGCTGCTTCTTCCGCTTCTTTGAAGCGTTTTGCGCGTTCATAGACTTGCGCGATGTTGAGATAGGTGTCGCGGTCGGCTTCGGATTTGGTTAGCTGAAGGCGAAGCATCTTCACGGCTTCGTCGGTTTGCTCGTTTTCACCGAGGAGCAACGCCTGGCTGGCGCGAATTCCGGGGTCGGTGGGATATTTGGCCAGCGCTTCCCTGCCTGCCTGCAAGGCCTTCGGCAAATCTTTCGCCGAACGATAGGTGTCCATGATGAGGAGACGGGCGCGGCGGTCTTCTTCATCACCGAGGTGGCCCAACTCGCTAAAGGTGAAAACAGCGGCCTGGTAGTTCTGGCGTTCTTTGTAAAGCTGACCGAGTTCCTGATACAGAATCGCGAGGGAGCGGCGGCGCGATGGTAGTACCGCGGACTGGCCCTTCACGCCGGTAATCGCGTCGGAGAGGACGCGAATCGCGTCATCGTAGCGTCCTTGCGCCTGATACAGCATGGCCTCGTTGTACATGACTTCGAGACTGCCGGGAGCGTACTGCCGCGCTTTCAGGAGGCTTTCTTCGGCGCGGTCGAGTTGGTGCATCTCGCGGTAAATTTGCGCGATACGCAGATAGATATCGGCATCATCGGGCATCAGGTCAGCGAGCTTTTGGTATACCCCGAGCGCGTCAGAATATTTCTCTTCGGCCATCAAGGTCTGGCCGAGGCCGCGCTGGTGGCTCAGCTCCGAGGGATCCAGCTCAACTGCTTTGCGGTAGGCCTGTTCGGCTTTAGGGAGGTCCTTGGTTTGCGTGTAAGCGTCGCCGAGGAGATCCAGGAGAGCGGCGTTGGGCGCGCGATTGGTCATGCCCTCGAGCAGAGAGACAGCTTCAGCGGATTTGCCCTGGTCGAGAAAAAGTTGGGTGAGCTGCTCGACGGCCTGCTCGTTTTCCGGATCATCTTTCAAGATGCCGCGCAGGACCGCTTCCGCCTTGTCATGCTCGTTGCGGAGTCGATAGAGCCGGGTCAGCCATAGCGCCGATTCGGTGTCGGAGGGGTCCAGTCGATAAATTTCCTTGTACTGCTCGATGGCTTTGCCGGCGACTTCGGATTGGCCAACGCCGGCGCTTAGATCGCCGAGGCTGCGGAGATAGATTCTGGCGAGCAAGCGGCGAGTGGGAACGTCATCGGGATGGCGCTTCAGAATTTCCTGGGCTTCGGTGACAGCGTCATGGGTGCGCTGCCCTTTCCAATACATTTCGGCCAGGCGTTCGCCGATGACCGGAGACTTGGGGTCGAGCGCGTAGGCCTTCTTGTAAAAATCGATGGCTTGGGAGGCGTATTCGGGTTTGCTGGTGTTCTCGTACTGCTGCTCGTAGATGTGGCCCATGGTGAAGTCGAAATAAGCGGCGGCACGGGAGGAGGGCTCAGTAGTCAGGTGCGTTGTGCCATTTTCCTGAAAGGAAGAGGTAGCGTCAACGGGCTTCGTCGGCGTTTGTGCCTGTGCTTGCGCGGCAAGCGCGCTGGCAAAGGCAAATAGTACGGACAAGGTGAATCGGTAGAGTTTCATCGGCGCCCCGAAACCAAAAATTATCCCATGCGACCCAAACGCGGTCAAAAGCAAATTGGCGCGGTTTCCAGGGCCGAAGAGTCACTGGGAATAGGATGCAGCAAGGAAGCCAAGCGTTCCAGTGGGATTTTTGTGTAGAAAGAAACGGTTGCATTCATACCATACTTCCGCAATAATCGAAATATGAAGAAAGCGGATCCGGCGCTGGTAACGCGCAGTGCCTCGCGATTTTCGGCGCTGGGAGCAGAACCCCGCTTGCAGATCTTGCGGTTGTTGCTGGCGGCGCATCCGGAGGGGATGGTCGTGGGAGAAGTACAAGAAGAGATGGGCATACCGGCTTCGACCCTTTCGCACCATTTGGAAAAACTCAAGCAGGTCGGTTTGGTGAAGGTGCGGCGCGAAAGCACATTCTTGTGGTACGCCGCGGATACGGACGCGCTGCGGGAAGTATTGACGTTTTTGTACGAGGAATGCTGTACGCGCAGCCGTGCGGTGGCGCCGGAGGCAGTGGTTCAGATTTCGCGGTGAAGATCCGATGTTGGAATCCAGGAGAATACAGATGAGCGAAGCGAACATCCAGGAAGTGGTGAAGCAGAAGTATGGCGAGGCGGCGAAGCAGGTGAAAGCGGGCGGGACGGCGTGTTGCGGGGGCGGAGGGGAGTTGAGCGGGTGCGATCCCATCACGAAGAATTTGTATGACGAAGCGCAGAAATCGGGACTGCCTGCGGCGGCGGTGGCGGCTTCGCTGGGGTGCGGGAATCCTACGGCGCTGGCGAAGTTGCAGGCCGGCGAAGTGGTGCTGGATCTGGGATCGGGCGGCGGAATTGACGTGCTGCTTTCGGCTAAGCGCGTGGGGCCGACCGGCAAGGCGTATGGGCTGGATATGACAGACGAGATGCTGGCGCTGGCGCGAGAGAATCAGAAAAAGGCTGGTGTGGAGAACGTGGAGTTTTTAAAGGGCGCGATCGAGAATATTCCGCTGCCGGAGAACTCGGTCGATGTGATTATTTCGAATTGCGTGATCAATCTTTCGGGCGACAAGGATCGCGTGCTGCGCGAAGCGTTTCGCGTGCTGAAGCCGGGCGGGCGGCTGGCGGTTTCGGACGTGGTGGTGCGCGGCGAGGTGCCGGTGGAAATTCGGCGGAGCATGGAATTGTGGGTGGGGTGCATCGCGGGAGCGCTGGAGGACAAAGAATATCAGGAGAAATTGGCGCAGGCCGGATTCGAATCGATCGAGGTAGAACCCACGCGGGTTTACAAAGCTGAGGAAGCGCGCGAGTTTCTGGCCGCCGCTGGGCTTAATCCGGACGTGGTCGGTCCGCAGATCGATGGGAAATTCATCAGCGCGTTCGTACGCGCGGTGAAGCCGGCGCGTAAGGCGGCGTGCTGCGGACCTGGCTGCTGCGCGTGACTCGCGTGTCTCGCTTTTCGCTGAAGCGGGACTAATCGTTGGCGCGGTGGACCTTCATGTGCTTGTGGTCGGCAACAGGATCGACGAGACGGAAGACGTGTTCGCCGCGATTGGGATCGAAGCGATAAAGAAGGACGGCGTCGGCTGCGCGGTCCTCGCGAGCTAACTCAAGCTCGGGATTGCTGACGACGACTTCGCCATTATTGTTTACGCGAAGTTCCGTGCCCACTTGCAAAACAATTTTCATTTCCTCGCTTGCGGCCATGGCGCCCTCCCATTTGCGTGATTGCTGAAATTTGGATGCAGTGGCACTGCGGAACGGCGCAATGTGATCTTCGGCATGCGCGGCGGGCAAAGTGCCGGCGCTAAAGGAAGCGGAGCCTTGCGCTGCGCTCTAGTGCAGGAAATGGCGCATGCCGGTGAAGACCATGGCGAGGCCGAGGCGATCGGCGGCGGCGATTACGTCTGTGTCACGCACGGAGCCGCCGGGCTGAATGACGGCGGTGGCGCCGGCCTTGGCGGCTTCTTCCACGCCATCGGGGAACGGGAAGAACGCGTCGGAGGCGACGACGCTACCTTGCAACGGCGATTGCGCTTTCATTACGGCGATTTTGACGGAGTCGACGCGACTCATCTGGCCGGCGCCGACACCGAGAGTAGCGCCATCGCGAGCGAAGACGATGGCGTTGGATTTTACGTGCTTGCAGACCTTCCAGGCGAAGCGCATGTTGTGCATTTCTTCCTGGGTGGGGACACGCTTGGTGACGGTGCGCAAGTCGGCGTCGTTGATTTGGCCGAGGTCGGGTTGCTGCACGAGCATGCCGCCCAGGATGCGCTTGAGCTGAAGCTCGCGGTCGGGTTCGAGACCGCCGGGAGGCAGCTCAAGGAGGCGGAGATTTTTCTTGGCGGCGAAGATGGATTTTGCTTTTTCGTCGAAGGCCGGGGCGGCGATGCATTCGGCGAAGAGCTTGGCGACTTCTTCGGCGGTGGCGGCGTTGACGGGGCGATTGAAGGCTAATACGGCGCCGAAGGCGGAAATAGGATCGCTGGCGAGCGCTTTCAGGTAGGCGTCACGCAGATTTTCTTGCTCGGCGGTGCCGCAGGGATTGTTGTGCTTGATGATGACGGCGGCGGGTTGGCGGAATTCGGCGGCGAGGCTGCGGGCGGCTTCGAGGTCCACGAAATTATTGTAGGAAAGCTCCTTGCCTTGAAGCTGCTTGGCGGCGGCGAGGCCTTGCGGCGGGCGGCCGGCGGGAATATAGAGTGCGGCGGCCTGGTGCGGATTTTCGCCGTAGCGGAGTTCTTGCTGGCGGCGAAGAGCGAGGTGCATGCGCTCGGGCAGTACTGGTTTTTCAGTGAGCACAACGTGATTGGTGGAGGCGGAGAGGCGCTCAAGTTCGGTGGCGATCATGCCGTCATAGCGCGAGGTGGTGGCGAAAACTTTGCGGGCGAGGTCGAGACGCGTTGCCAGCGATGTGTCTTGGGAACTTTCCAGCTCTTGCGCCACGCGATCGTAATCGGCCGGATCGGTAATTACCGTGACGCTTTCAAAATTTTTTGCCGCGGAGCGCAGCATGGTGGGGCCGCCGATGTCGATATTCTCGATGAGATCCTCGGCGGTGAGATCTTTTCTCGCGGCGGTGGCTTCGAAAGGGTAGAGATTCACGATGACCAAGTCGATGGGAGCGATACCGTGTTCCGCGGCTTGCTTTTGATCTTCGGCGAGATTGCGGCGATAGAGCAGGCCGCCGTGGACCTTGGGATGCAGCGTCTTTACCCGGCCGCCGAGCATTTCTGGCCAGCCGGTGAATTCAGAGACGTCGCGGACGGCGAGGCCGGCATCGCGGAGCGTTTTGGCGCTTCCACCCGTGGAGAGGATTTCAATGCGCAGGGCCGAGAGCTTTTTGGCGAAGTCCACTATTCCTGTTTTGTCGAAAACGCTGATGAGCGCGCGCTGCACCGCCATTTGCTGCCTCCGGAAAAGTAGAACAGTGTAAGCGTGGCACGTTTTGAGGGAAAGAGGAAACAGCGGGAGAGAACAAGCGCTGAAAGCAGACAATGAAAATGGAGTTCTTAGCTAGGTTTTTACAAGGGCTTTGAGTTTTACTTCGCCGTTGACGACCTCGACGACGTATTCCACTTCGCGGCAATTCTTCTGTTTCTGCAGTTCCTTGGTTTTCTTGCTGACGAATTCGCTGAAATTTTCGCGGGACTGCTTAACGCTGCCGCCAGTCTGCTGCATGGCCTGCTGAAAAGCCTGATACAACTGATCGACCTTGTCGCTCTCGCGCTCGGGTTCGGAACAAACCATGCGAAAGGAGGTCGGCTGGGGCGTGGACGTCTGTGCTGTCGACGGGTGTGCGGCAGCGGCGACTGCGGCGCGCTCTGCTTCGATGGCCTTGGCTGCGGCTCCGAAGTGGCGCTGAATTTTTCCCTCTTCTTTTTGCTGGAGTTTTTTGCGGAAAACGTCTTTGTACTTCGCGTACGTTTGCGTGAGGTTGTTGTAGCGGAAGCGCTGGCCAAATTTCATCTCGCCGCCGCGTTCGCCGTAGCGCTTGATGATCGTTTCGATGCGCCACTCGATTTCGGTGGGCGGGCGCTTCCTGCCGCCGCCGAAATATTGGTCGTATTCAATCTTGAGCTGGCGAATGTCTTTTTCGAGCTGAGACATTTCTTCGTCGATCGTCGCCATGGCTGAGGTAGCCCCCGATTCTCCCATGCTAGGAGGTGAGGGGCATCGCGTCAACAAAATGGGAGGGCAAGGGGGCGGATTCGGCACGGTCCGGTGTTGGGAAGCGCGCGGCGTTGCGGGCTGGGCGGCTGTGTGTTGAAATGGCCGCATGGAATCGCGGGCCAAACGGGCGATTACGGCGGATCAGGCGGACTTGCTGCGGCAGATTCCGTCTGTGGACGAGTTGCTTGCGCAGCCGCGGCTGGCGGCGCTGGCGCGGAGGGTCGACCGCGAGCTGCTGCTGGATATCACGCGCACGGTTTTGGCGGAGGTGCGGGGCCGGATCACTGGAGAAGGCGCGACGGAGATCGCACTGGATTCTTCAATGCTGCAAGAGCGCATCGCCTCGATGGTCGAACAGATGCTGGCGTCTTCGCTGTCGCCGGTGATCAATGCGACTGGCGTGATCTTGCACACGAATCTGGGTCGGGCACCGTTGAGCGGCGCAGCAGCGGAAGAGATTCGGCGCAGCGCAACAAGCTACAGCAACCTGGAATATGACCTGGAGGCGGGAGCGCGGGGCAAGCGCGACGTTCACGTCGCGGAGATGCTGGTGCGCTTGACGGGAGCAGAGGCCGCCATCGTGGTTAACAACTGCGCGGCTGCCGTGCTGCTGGTACTCGGGGCGCTGGCGAAAGGCGGCGAGGCACTTGTCTCGCGGGGCGAGCTGATTGAAATCGGAGACGGCTTCCGGATCCCGGAAATTATGGCGCAGAGCGGCGCGGTGCTTCACGAAGTTGGCACCACGAATCGCACGCGCATCGTGGATTACGAAAGCGCGATCAATGAGAACACCCGCTTATTGCTACGCGTGCATCCATCGAATTTTACGATTACCGGTTTCGCGGAAAAGCCGTCGTTGGACGAACTCGTATTGCTTGGGCAGCGCACGGGCTTGCCGCTAGTTGAGGACTTAGGCTCGGGCTGCCTGATTGACCTTTCGAGTGCGGGGATCACGGAGCCGACAGTTCGACAGAGTGTCGATGCCGGCGTGTCCATTGTTATGTTCAGTGGAGACAAGTTGCTGGGCGGTCCGCAGGCTGGGATCATCGCGGGAAAAAAGGAACTGGTCGATCGTGTGCGGCGACATCCGTTATTTCGCGCTCTTCGCGTGGACAAGCTGACGACCGCGGCGTTGGCGGCAACGTTAGGCGCGTATCTGCGGGGTGCGGTGGATGAGATTCCGGCGCTGCGCATGATTCGGATGAGTGTCCAGGAAATCAAGCGGCGGGCGGAGAACTTTCTTCGCGAACTCACGCCGGAGTTGCCCCTGGGTGAAATCGAGTTGGAAATTGCGGACGGGAGTTCACTGGCGGGAGGTGGGTCGACGCCGGCGCAGTCTCTTCCGACGAAGCTCATACGCATCGCGAGCGCGCGATATTCGGCCGCACAGCTCGAGCAGCGGCTACGGCGGACGCCCGCGGGAATTTCGGTGATTGCCCGGGTTGAGGACGATCGCCTTATCATTGACCTGCGCACCGTATCGGCCGAACAGGAACCCCTTCTGCTGAAAACGCTCGCGTCGGCCCTGCGCTAACCACTATTTCTGGTATTATATAGGGGTTATATAGGAGGGATCATGGCGACCGCATTGCTGCATTTGGACGCAAGACAGAAGCAGCGGCTTGTGCACCGAGCCAAACTCCGCGGGAAGTCTTTCTCTCAGGAAGTACGGGACGCGCTCGATCTGTATCTAGCAGTGCCCGTCGAAACGGAAGAGGAACTGAGCAGCCTAGCCAAGGCTGCGAATCTTTCCGCAGATCGCACCATTAAGAAGCTGGATGAAACGATTGAGTACGTCGATCGCACCCTCAAGAAGGCGAGGAACGGTAGGTGACGTGGGCCGGGGAGGCGCTGGCAGCCATCCGCAAGATCGTGCTGATTGAGGAGCGAATCGGCGGCCTCACTGAACAGGTGAAAGTGCTGGCGGACTCTTATGTGGAGTTGGACCGGCGTCTTTTGAAAATGGAGGCCAAGTTCGAATTACTGGAACGTCTTTCAGGACGACCAAGAAAGGACCTGCCCGCCAGCGCGTCCAGACCGAAAACAAAATCCAAGAGGACTGAATAAAAAGTCCGTGCTCGCCTTCGCTGTTCACAACAAGAGACTTGTAACGAGAGAAAAGCCGTCACCGAAATTGCGGGCTGGATGGGCACTTGTGCGCGCGCGGCTGGCCGGGATTTGCAACACCGATATTGAGATTTTGCGCGGATATCATGATTTTCGTGGCACGCCAGGGCACGAGTTTATCGGCGAAGTTGCGGAGGTTCGCGGCACTTCAGCACGGGAGCGGAACCATTGGCTCGGCCGTCGCGTGGTAGGCGAGATCAATGTCGGTTGTTCAGCGTACGGTTATCGCCCCGTCTGCAATTTTTGCCGGCGCGGGCTAAAAACGCACTGTGCGAGGCGAACCGTGCTCGGGATCGTCGCACACGACGGCGCGTTTGCTGAATATCTCACCCTTCCGCTCGAGAATTTGCACGTTGTTCCCGATTCGGTTAGCGATGAGCAAGCGGTTTTTGCCGAGCCGCTGGCCGCCGCATGCGAAATTCTCGACCAGGTCAACATCAAAAAATTCCTCGAAGCGGCGGTTCTAGGCGATGGCAAACTCGCTCAACTTATCGCACGCGTTTTGCGCACAAAGTTGCCGCACGTCGTTATGTACGGCAAACATGATAAGAAGCTGGCACTGGCGCGGCGAGTTGGGGTGAAAACAAAACTCGTTCGCGGCGATTCCAGCGATTTGAAGCGCATCCGCGACACTTACAGGTTGGTCGTTGAGGCCACCGGATCACCGAGTGGATTAGCGCTCGCCCAACGATTGACTGAGCCGCGCGGCACGCTGGTGTTGAAATCCACATTTCACGGTGCGGCGCCGGTGGAAACGTGGCCCATCGTGGTGAAGGAGATCACCGTGGTTGGCTCGCGCTGCGGCCCTTTCGCCAAGGCGCTCGCCATTCTGCGCTCCGGCAAGGTCGATCCCAGGCCGCTGATAACTTGCACATTCTCCTTGGCTGAAGCGACGAAGGCGATTCAATTTGCGCAGGAAAGCAGAGCGATGAAGGTCCTTCTGAAGCCGTAAAGGCGCTGAACTCGGTTTGAAATCCTAAAGCCGATTGATGCAGGATGCGACGCAGCCGGCGCCGAAACCGTTGTCGATATTGACGACCGTGACGTTGGAGGCGCAACTATTCAGCATACCGAGCAGGGCCGCGACGCCGCCAAAGCTGGCGCCGTACCCAGTGCTGGTGGGCACGGCAATCACCGGAACACCGACGAGCCCGCCGACAACGCTGGGGAGCGCGCCTTCCATACCGGCGACGCAAATAATTACGCGAGCTGAAGCAAGTTTCTCGCGATGCTCCAGCAATCGGTGAATGCCTGCTACGCCAACGTCATACAACGGCTCGGCGCGATTACCCATCATGCGCGCGGTCAGTAGCGCTTCTTCCGCGACTGGGATGTCGCTCGTTCCCGCGGAAACAACGAAAATCTGTCCCTTGCCGGTGATTTCGCGGCTGCGCTCGATCGTAATTACTCCAGAGAGCCGATGAAATTTCGCGGCGCTTTTTGCGGAAGGATTCAGGCGACGCACAGCCTTGAACATGGCAGCGTCCGCGCGAGTAACGAGAATGTTCTGACGGCTGCCCTTATGGCGCAGTAAAGATTTAACGATTTCCGCGACTTGCTCGGGCGTCTTCCCTTTGCCAAAAACAACTTCCGCATATCCTTGGCGCAGAGAGCGATGATGATCGACTTTGGCAAAGCCCAAATCTTCAAAGGGAAGATTCTTCAAGCGAGCAAGAGCACGGTCTGGCGGCACCGCGCCGAGGCGCACAAGGTCCAGTAGCTGGTGAAGTTCGCGTTCGTTCATGAATTCGCAGATGGTGATGCTTTTAGGTCTGTTTCTCGTTCATGAGCTTTCGCAAAGGTTGATTGTCCGCGTAAACGCGCCACTCTGCAACGAGCCCGTCGCGGATTACCGCACGCCACGCAGCCGGAACCTCCCAGAAGTTGTTGCCGGAAACCTCTCCATTACCTGCGTAGACCCCACTGGCGCTTCCGAAAATGGCCAACCTGTCTCCCGTTTGAAAAAACTCCTCGGCGTGGACCTGATAATCGCGAATGATCTTAAAGTACGCCTTCCAGCCCTCACGCATTTTTTCGCGACCAATGAAACGCTCACCCAAAGCATCTTGAAAGATGTGCCCATCGGTCATGAGTTCGCAGATTGCGTCAACGTCGCCCGAATTGATGCGCTTGATAAAGTCCATCGCTACTTCGAGAGGTTCTCTGGCAGGCTGCACAGTCGCCATATATTCGTCTCCTTGGGCCCGACTGTCAGTATATCCCGCGATTCACGCTGAGCGTCGCACGTTCTTGACTTGGCCGGGAGCCGCTGCGAGACTGAATGAATCCAGACACTATGCCGCCAAAAGGACAAATCATTACCGTAGGTGTGACCGGAGCGAGTGGCGCACTCTTTGCGCAGAAAGTATTGGCGTTCCTTGAAGACGATGCTCGCGTTGCGCGAGTGCACTTGGTGGTGACAGAAACCGGGCAGCGGCTTTTTGCGGAGGAACTCGCGCTTACTTCCGGCGATCTGAAGCAGTTGCCCAGCCGAATCCTTGGCCGCACTACAACCAAAATTGAAATCCTGCCGAACAAGGACGTTGGTGCGTGCATCGCGTCCGGCAGCTACGAAGTCGATGCGATGATGGTGATCCCCTGCTCGATGGGCACACTGGCATCAATCGCGAATGGCACAAGCGACGACTTGATCGCGCGGGCCGCCGACGTCATGCTTAAAGAGGGACGCAAATTGGTGCTATGCATTCGCGACACGCCATTCAATCGCATTCACCTCGAGAATATGCTGCGAGCGCAGCAAGCGGGAGCAGTTATCATGCCGGCGATTCCCGCGTTTTACGACCAGCCGAAAACGATCGATGACCTCGTGACGCAATACACCTGCCGCGTACTGGCGCAGATCGGATTGCCGCAACAGAAAATGTACCGCTGGATGGGCCGTTCTTCATCGAAAGAAGCGAAGGCATGAATGGGCGATCTGTGATTCGTTATTCTTTCCGCTGATGAAAAAAAATCGCATTCGCGTTGTGCTCGAGATGATCAAGTTCGAGCATTCCGTTTTTGCGCTCCCGTTTGCGTTGACGGGCGCACTGCTGGCGGCGCGCGCTTCCCGGCACGGCTGGCCTACGCTTTGGCAGGTTGTGTGGATCGTAGTGGCGATGGTCGCGGCACGCTCGGCGGCGATGACCATCAACCGGATTGTAGATCTTCGCTACGACCGTGAGAATCCACGAACAAACAAGCGCGCGCTGGCGACTGGCGACCTCTCCGTGTCGTTTGCATGGGTGTTCACGGTTGTCGCGGTCGGCGTATTTTTAGTCGCGGCTTGGCAACTGAATCGGCTGGCGCTGGAACTGGCACCGGTCGCGCTCGCGATTCTCTTCTTCTACTCGTTCACCAAGCGATTCACCAACTGGTCGCATCTCTTTCTTGGTTTTGCGCTCGGAATTTCGCCAGCGGCGGCATGGATCGCAGTTACCGGCGGACTCGATGCGCGCATTCTGATTCTTTGCGCGGCGGTCACGCTGTGGGTTGGCGGCTTTGACGTCCTGTACGCCTGCCAGGACGTAGATTACGACCGCAGCGCGGGCCTGTTCTCGATTCCAAAGCGATTTGGGATTGCGCGCGCGCTGTTGATCGCGAGAGCCATGCACGTGGGCGTCGTGGTGCTGCTCGTGTGTCTGGCGGCAAGTTTTGCGCTGCCATGGCCCGCGTGGGTTGGCATCGGAGTAGTTGCCGCACTGCTGGGTTACGAGCATTCCCTGGTGAAGGCCGATGATTTAAGCAGGCTGGACGCTGCCTTTTTTGCGGTGAACGGCTATATTAGCTTGCTGTTTCTGCTGTTCTGGGGCGCAGCTACGGCGGTTTGGCGCATCTGAAGATTTAGCACGTCTGAAAAGGTCGAAAACTTTGGAAAGCGCGAAGAGCGTGAGTTTGGGTTATTCTGGAAGCGCAAAGCAAATGTCGAAATTGACCATTACCGACCAGCGGCTGAAGCCAATTGCGGAGAAGGTGCTCGCCGGAGAGCGTCTGAATGTTCAGGACGGGATTACGCTTTACCGTTCGCCGGATTTGCTGGCCGTTGGATGGCTGGCAAATCACGTTCGCGAGCAGCGGCACGGGAATGTGACGTATTTCAACGTCAACCGGCATATCAATCCCACCAACGTGTGCGTCGCGCATTGCAAGTTGTGCGCATTTGGGCGCGATCCCAGCGCGCCGGGCGCCTACACTTTCGCGCTCGAGGAAATCTACCAGCGCGCGGAGCAGGGTGTTCGCGAAGGCGCAACGGAGTTCCACATTGTCGGCGGCTTGCATCCGGATTTGTCCTTCGATTATTTCCTGGAGCTCATTCGCGGACTGAAGCAGCGCTTCGGCAGCGTGCATCTGAAAGCCTTTACAATGGTGGAAGTCGGCTATTTCGCGCGCATCGCGAAGCTGTCCGTGAAAGACACACTGCTGAAGATGAAAGAAGCCGGCGTCGATTCCCTTCCCGGCGGGGGGGCGGAGATTTTCCATCCGCGCGTACGCAAGATTATTTGCGATCACAAAGTGAGCGGTCAAATGTGGTTGAGCATCGCGCGGCAGGCGCACGAAATCGGCTTGCGCTCGAACGCCACCATGCTGTACGGCCACGTGGAAACCGAGGAAGAACGCGTCGATCACTTGGTGAAGCTGCGGGAACTGCAGGATCAGACGCATGGATTTGTAACGTTCATTCCTCTGGCGTTTCATCCCGATAACACAGGCCTGTCGTACATTCCGAAGCCTACGGGTTACGCCGACCTGCGTAATATCGCTGTCGCACGGTTGCTGCTCGATAATTTTGATCACATCAAGGCGTATTGGATCATGCTGACGCCGAGCATCGCGCAAATAGCTTTGCGCTTCGGCGCCAACGATCTCGACGGGACCGTCGTGGAAGAGAAGATCTACCACGATGCCGGCGCGAAAACTTCGGAGTTTACGCCGCGCAGCGAACTCGAGCGCTTGATTCGCGCGGCTGGCCGCACTCCGGTTGAGCGCGACACGTTGTATCGCCCCGTCGACCGATCAAAAATGCCGCCGGTGCCGCCAGCAACGCGGCCAGACCTGGTGTCCCTTACCTTGAACGTTTAGCGCCCAGCGTTCATAACCGGCACGTTGAATTTGCCACCAGCTATGAAGAAGGTCCGGAAATCCAATCTACGTACACGACGAACGCCACGCCGCGAAGTTTTTCCCATGGCTGATCAGTGTGAAGGTTTTGCAACGCTTTCGGAAAACCTAGCCGAGGCGGGACGGGCATTTTACGCTCGCGGATGGGCGCTGGGGACGAGCGGCAATTTCAGCGCGGTAATTTCGCGCGAGCCGCTGCGGCTGGCGATTACGTCGACCGGACTGGACAAAGGCAGATTGGCCGCGGCGCAGTTCCTGGAGATTGATGGCGGCAACGAAGTTGTGCGCGGGGATGGCAGACCGTCAGCCGAAGCGCTGCTGCATCTAGCCGTGGTGCGAGAGCTGAGTGTCGGCGCGGTTTTGCACACGCATTCCGTCTGGAGCACGGTGCTTTCAGGCTCGCACGCCACGCAGGGCGGCATTGCGCTCGAAGGCTACGAAATGCTGAAGGGACTGGAAGGCGTGCGCACGCACAAGCATCGGGAATGGCTGCCGATTCTGGAGAATTCGCAGGACATGACAGAACTCGCGGAGAAAGTGTCGACCACTCTGCGGGAGACGCCGGGAATCCATGGCTTTCTATTGCGCGAGCACGGGCTTTACACTTGGGGAGCGAGCTTGCAAGAAGCCAAGCGGCATGTTGAAATTTTAGAGTTTCTGATGGAAGTGTTGGTTCGCAGCGGCACGCACGTTAAAGGTTAACTGCTGAGCCCAACCAGCTTCGTTTGGAGATGACGTATGGCGGTGGTGAGGATTCCGGCCGAAAACCGAACATTGCAGGCACAGAGCGACGTGCGAGATTACCTGGCGGGGATCGGAATCGAGTACGAACGATGGGAGACTGTCGCCGGCATCGGGGCGGACGCTTCGTCGGAAGAAATTTTGGGCGCGTACGACGAGCAGATTGCGGACCTGAAACTCCGCGGCGGATATGTGACCGCCGATGTAATCGACGTCAAGCCGGATACGCCAGGACTAGACACTATGCTGGCGAAGTTCAATGTCGAGCACAGGCACGATGAAGATGAGGTGCGCTACATCATTGCGGGGCGCGGGCTATTTCATATCCATCCCGCTAGTGGCCCAGTGGTCGCGATTGAAGTGGAAGCGGGCGACTTGATCCGCGTGCCCAAGGGAACGCTTCACTGGTTCGACCTGTGTGGTGACCGGCGCATTCGCGCCATCCGCTTATTTCAGGATGTCACTGGCTGGACGCCGCATTACACGAACAGCGGCGTGGATCGCGGCTATGAGCCGGTGTGCCTGGGCCCGCGATACATTCCGCCGCAGCTCTCGGCAAAGTAAGTCGTGCCTCCTCCCGCTGACGATTCGAAAATCCGCGTCATACTTCTGGACATCGAAGGCACAACGACCCCGGTTGATTTTGTTTACAAAACCCTCTTCCCTTATGCAAGCGGCAAAGTGGAATTCTTCCTTCGGGAACACGGTCGCGATCCTGAAATTCAATTGCTAACCGCCGAGTTGCATGCGCAAAACCGGCGTGATGAGAGCGCTGGGCTCGCGCCTCCTGCATGGATCGCGGAAACAGAGGGAGCCCACCTTACTTCCAGTGTTGGATACGTGCACTGGCTGATAGCTCGAGACAGCAAAAGCACGGCGCTCAAGACGCTACAAGGAAAGATTTGGCAACAGGGATATGAACGCGGCGAACTCCACGGCGAAGTATACGCGGATGTTCCCCCAGCCTTTGCGCGATGGCTGCGGCAGGGGCGCGAGATTTGCATTTATTCGTCAGGGAGCGTGTTGGCGCAACAATTGCTCTTTCGCAGCACGGTCACGGGTGACTTGACGAAATACATTTCCCATTTTTTCGACACGCGCATCGGAGCAAAAACGGAGAGTGACAGCTATACGAAAATTGCTGAATCGATCGGTCGTCAGGCCAGCGAAGTGCTCTTCGTTTCGGACGCAATAAGAGAAATAGAGGCAGCGCGCGCTGCCTCTATGCCAGCCGCACTCTGCGTGCGCGATTCGAAAGTTGCGCTACACGCGAGCGCCGAAAAAATCATCACCACGTTTGATCAGATTTTCCCGGACTGATATGGCCTCTGGCGATCCTCTCGAACGCCAACGCCGCAGCCGCGAGAATTCTTCGCTCATTTGCCATTTGTACACATTGCATTGGGTAAATTTAGGTTCTGTCGCGACCCTCTTTATACTTGAGGAAAATTCTTGACGTGATTGTTTCGTCCCAACGGGAGACTCCACTGCATGAAAAAGATCGTTCTTCTCTTGACCATCCTCCTTGCGCTTTCCTCTCCCCTTCGCCCGCAAGACGAGGAGCGACAAGCCCGGCGGGCAGCATGCATGGACGCATGCATGCGCGAGCGGCCAAACCCAGAGTTGCAGCGTCAAGAGGTGGTTGCCCTCGAAAAGGAAACGGCCCGGGCCATTCAACTCGGCAACGCGACCTTTTTTCGACGGGTTTACAGCGACGATTTCAGCGGCGTGCTGTCTCACGGCCAGATTGTGGATAAAGCAGGCATGATCGCCGCGGTCCAAGCGCGGGACATCAGCTATGATTCGTTTACGGCGTCGGATGTTAAGGTACAGGTCTATCGCGACCTCGCCATTGCAACATGCTCATGGTCTATGCGCGGGTCGTTGAAGGGTCAGCGGGTTAACAGCCAGATGCGCGTGACGCACGTCTACATGTACACGGGCAGCGGCTATCGAGTAGTTACGGCGCAAACGACCTTGCTGCCCCCATATCTCCAGCAGCCGCTCTAACTGCTGCGACAGTTTTCTGGATTGATGGACGGACGGGATTTCCGTGGATGATCCACAAGCACAATCTAAGCGATCTTCGGAACCATTAATCCGCAACGTCTCCGACACGGCGCGCTGGGTGGCAGCGTACCGCGCGCAGGAGACTGAGCGGCCCGATGCCGTCTTTCGCGATCCCTTTGCCAGGCGTTTGGCCGGAGAGCGCGGGGAACAGATTGCGCGGATGATGCCCTTGGGCGGCAACAACGCGTGGTCAATGATCACGCGCACCTACTTGATCGATAGCTTCATCGCGGCCGAACTTCAGCGAGGAACAGACTTGGTCGTCAACTTGGCTGCCGGCCTGGACTCGCGGCCTTATCGTATGCAGCTTCCCTCCTCGTTGCGCTGGGTCGAAGTCGATCTGCCGGAAATACTCGACTACAAAGAAGAGGTGCTTCGAGACGAGAGGCCGCTGTGCGTGCTCGAGCGTGTTCGGCTTGACCTCTCGGATGTCCGCTCGCGGCGAGACCTCTTTGCGCGGCTCGCGCAGAGCGCAAAGCGTACGCTCATCATCACCGAGGGATTGTTGATTTATCTCGCGGCAGACGCGGTTAGCGAGCTAGCCACGGACCTAGCCGCGCAGCCAAGCTTCGCTTCATGGATCGTGGATATCGCCTCTCCCGGACTGCTGCGCATGTTAAGGAAACGGATGGCTTCCCAGCTTACCCAGGCCGCGCCTTTCAAGTTTGCGCCGGAGGAAGGGCCGCGGTTCTTCGAACGATACGGATGGAAGCCGGTGGAAGTGCAGTCGCTTCTGAAGAACGCCGCGCAACTCAAACGATTGCCTTTTTTTCTGCGTCTGGTCGCACTCCTGCCAGAGACGGAGAAATCGCGTCGCGATCGTCCGTGGTCTGGCGTCTGCCTTTTGGAGAACCAGAAAAGCCTATAGCCGCGCGCGGGTGCGGGTATCTGTCCCTGTGCATACATCCACAAGCTGCGTCCGCGTCCGCAGCAGACGCGGAACTGAACCTCTTGAACTTCTTGCATTCGCTCTAGCGCAACAAATTATTCATAACGCAGCGCGACAATGGGATCAACTCGCATCGCCCTGCGCGCGGGAATATAGGCCGCTGCGAGCGCGACGAGGACAAGGCCCAACGTAAAGCTCGCTACCAAGGCGAAATTCATGGTAACGATGCCAAATAGCAGCGTAGCCATCGCGCGATTGACGGCAACCGCGAGCGGTATTCCGAC
>Ga0137418_10001249_pt1 | contig 23365 bp, 15 predicted proteins | sample CZODoug3_1_2_16f_FD_122242 | JGI IMG/M metagenome (GOLD analysis project Ga0137418, IMG submission 122242) | Vadose zone soil fungal communities from Angelo Coast Range Reserve, California, USA - CZODoug3_1_2_16fungal (Hybrid Assembly) | ecosystem: Environmental > Terrestrial > Soil > Vadose...
GCGCAACGATTTGTGCGGTCCTGGAAATCAGCGTAAAATCAAGAGATTGAGCGTGATGAATGGCGACACCGTTTAACATTATCTCGAATTCGCCGGGGATGCCGGTGCCTGCGCCGGGGGCGCATCTGCGGCCGGATTGGCTGCGCGTCAAGTTTTTCGGGGGGGAGCGCTACCAGGATTTGAAGCGTACGATGCGCACGCTCGATTTGCACACGGTGTGCGAGAGCGCGCGGTGCCCGAACATGGGCGAGTGCTGGGAGCATGGCACGGCGACGTTCATGATTCTGGGGGACATTTGCACGCGAGCTTGCGGATTTTGCGCGGTGCCTTCGGGCAAGCCGGTGGGCCCGCCGGATGAAGATGAGCCGTTCCGCGTGGCGGAAGCGGTGGCCAAGATGGGATTGCGCTACGCGGTGGTGACTTCCGTGAACCGCGACGACCAAGCCGACGGCGGCGCGCACATTTTTGCGCGCACGATCGAGGAGATTCGACGGCGCGTTCCAGGCTGCAAAGTGGAAGTGCTGATTCCGGATTTTCGCGGCGATTGGAATGCGCTAGATGTGGTGCTGGCCGTGCGGCCGGATATTCTCAATCACAATACTGAGACGGTGCCGCGGCTCTATCGGCAGGTGCGCAAAGGCGCGGTGTACGAGCGGTCGCTGGAGCTGCTGCGGCGTTCGAAAGAAGCGCACCCGGAAGTTCCGACCAAGACGGGGCTGATGCTTGGGCTCGGAGAAGAAAAAGACGAGGTCCTTGCTACCATGAGGGACCTCGCCGCTCAGGGGACAAATATTCTAACGCTTGGTCAGTATTTGCAGCCCACTCGCGAGCATCTGCCCATCGTTCGCTACGTGCATCCAGACGAGTTTGCCGAATACAAAGTGCTGGGCGAGGCTATGGGCTTCAAACACGTGGAAGCCGGCCCGCTAGTGCGCTCTTCCTACCACGCCTTCGACCAGGCTGAATCCGCGAGAAGTTAGACATCTAAAACGATTCTTTCAAGAAAATCGGCGGTCAAAGGAGAGTGAGTACTTTGAGATAGTGGGCCACTTTCCGGTAACCGCGAGTGTGAGCCGGCCGTGTTTCTGAATCAGAACACCAGGCGCAGGGAGCCCTGGATAATACGCGGTCCCCCGCCGACGACACCCGCGGTTGTGCCCACTGCGGTAGCGGTGCCGCTGCCCAAGGTCGATGTGATTTTGCCAAAATTCCCGCTACTCTGGCTGCCAACCGGATTGGAAAAGTTGGTGTGGTTAAAGAGGTTGAAGAAGTCCGCCTCAAAGCGCAGGTGGAGTCTTTCCGTACCCAAGGGAAAGAGCTTGGCTGTCGAGAAATTCCAGTTTTGCAGTCCGGGGCCGTAATACTGGTTACGGCCCGAGGTGCCCAAGCGGCCGGGATGGGGAGAAGTCGTCAAGTTCGAGAAGTAAGTCTTGTCGAAAGCGGCGTCCGGATTTGAGTTGTTCTGCTGAAGCCGACCCGTTCCGATCACGTCGGGACGATCATTAAACTGATTGAACCCGCTGAAGTCGTTGGAGCTGTTAAATACGGTGAACGGGGTCCCGGACTGGATCGTTGTGTTGCCGGAAATTTGCCAGCCGCCGAGCACCTGGCGATTGATGCCGTTGCTCCAGCCAAGAAACCGGTGGCCGGGGCCGATGGGCAAATCGTAAACGTAGACAAACACGGCGCGGTGCCGGATGTCGAAAGACGAGGGGCCGCGATCCGCGGCGAGATTGGTGCGGTCCTCGAGTCCAGCTCGCTCGCCGGTTGAGCCGAAGAAGGAGGAACCGTCGTCGATGGATTTGCCTACCGTGTAGGAGCCCTCGAAATAGAGACCATGACGTCCCTGGTATCTGGCCGTGACGACCGCGCTGCTGTAGTTGGAGTTGCCGATGTCCACGCCGGTTCCAATGGAGCCGAAGAGAGGGTTCGGGAAAACCTGTGTGTTAGGCGACTGATTCCCGCGCAAGGCGGGATTATTCACGACCACGGTCGGCTGATTCTGGTCGATGAACAAGCCGAGCTTGTGAGCGGTGGAGCCCTCGTAGTCGACTTCAACCGAGAATGCGCCGCCAAGCTGACGCTGAACGCCGAGGCTGTACTGATAAATGTAAGAACTGCGAAGGCTCTGATCTTCGGCACTGAGACCCACCAAGCCGACCTCGTTGGGTTGGCCGATGTTCTTTACGAGAGGAACGTTCTGATTGAGACCGACGTCATAGGGGAATTTTCCACTTGGATTGGTTGCAGTTCTTGGCTGGGTAACGCCGGCAATCTGTGTGGTAGTAATGTTGAAGGGCGCATTCAAGGCCATATTTGCCGGGATATTGTTGAAAATTTCGTCATAACCGACGCGAAATCCGCCGCGGACCACGGTTTTGTCATTGCCAAATACCGACGGCGCAATGCGCGGGGTGTAGGCGAAACCGACGACGGGAGCGACGTTGTTTTTGTCTACGTTCGTGCCTGAGTCGGACAGTGTAGAGGGCGCCTGGGTAAAGAAGAAAGAGGAGGGGCCGCTCTTGGTGGTATCAATTGACAGGACCTTGTTGGAGCCCAAGAGGACGGGGCCAACGCCGGGGATGAAGTTGGTGGCCTGGTTGCGAACCTGGTGGATGGCGGAAGGATACTCGTAGCGCACCCCGTAGCTTAGAGTGAGATTGTCTTTGAGCTTGTAGGTATCCTGCCAATAGAGGTCCCACGGGTAGCGCTGCCAGTAAGCCAGCGTGGAACCAAAGAGCAGAGTGGCGGTGTTAACCTGAGCGACGCCGTTGTTAAGGCTGCCAGAGAAATCCGAAAAGCTGGTGAAGTTGAACACGCCCCGCGCTGAACCGTCGAGGAAGCGGCGGGCGTCTTCGCGTCGAACGTGGATACCCATGCGGAACGAGTGTTTGGACGCACCGAACGGCGAGATCCACGATACGTTGTCATACAGTTCATACGTGTTGGTTCTGCGCCCTTGCGGGAGGTTGCTGGTGCTCCCCAGAGGAGCATAACCGCCGCTTATGCCGATAGTGGGCAGGCCAGAATCAAGCTTGTTGGTGCTGCCGTTCACGATGCCGGGGAGCGGATTTCCGCTGGAATCAACGAAGATCTTCGAGGCATCGAGACCGGAGTCCTGAACGGTAATAAAGGTCTTGTTGCGGGAGAAACCGAAACGGGCTTCATTCAGGACGCGCGACGAAAATGTGTGCGTGTAATCGATGAGTCCCGAATCACTGCCCGGCGAGTTGCCATTGCCTCCTTCGAGCGGAATTGCGCCACCCGTGAAAGTGGTGCCCCCATATTGCGCCCAGCGCACCGAGAGATGGTCTTTTTCGCTGAACGCGTAGTCCACCTTGGCGAGACCAGTTTCGTCGAAGGTCAACGAAGGAACGTTGGAGATAAAGTTGTTTACAGTGCCCGCCGCGGGTGTGAAGTTGGGAAGGGGCCAAAACTGGAGCAGGGACTTGGAGATGGGATCGGTCACCGTAGCCCGTTCCGCGGCGGTGGGTACGCGAGTGGTGCTGACCTGCGGAGCAATCTGACGGAAGCCTTCATAGGACGCAAAGAAGAATAGTTTGTCCTTAAGGACTGGTCCTCCGAATGTTCCGCCATATTGATTGCGGTGCAGAGGATTCTTCGTGCCGCCATTTTTGTTGGTGAAGAAGTCGGCAGCGTCAAGCACAGAATTGCGGAGGTACTCGAACGCCGTCCCGTGAAACTGATTGGTTCCGCTCTTGGTGACGATATTCACCTGGCCGCCGGTGCCACGGCCGAACTCCGCTGTAGCCACGCTGGTCTGAACAGCGAATTCCTGCACCGCATCGGTGATTCGGAAATTGCCGAGCGCGGAGCTAATCTGTGTGTCGATGTTGCTAACGCCGTCGAGCAGGAAGATGTTGGACTGAGAACGGGCGCCGGAGACGTTGAAACCACCGCCCTGAGTGCCGGTCGCGGAGGGCAGGACGCCGGGCGTTAATAGGGCCAGATCCAGATACTGGCGTCCGTTCAGCGGAATATTCGATATCACTTCGCTATCAATTACGTTGCTGAGGGTGCTTCTGTCACTCTCCAGCAATGGAGATGCTGCAGCGGAGACTTCAATAGTCTCGGCAACACTACCGATTTGGAGAGGAGCGTCCAGATGCGTGATCTGGTCCACCTGGACCACGACATCTTTCAACGTTGCTTTTTTGAAGCCAGCAGCTTCGACATGGAGGACGTATACGGCCGGAGCCAACTGCAGGAACTGAAAACCCCCATTACTGTCACTTACCGCCTCATCCTTGGCGTTAGTAGACACGTTGATAAGCGTCAATTTCGCGCCCGAAATCACCGCGCCGCTCTGATCCTTTACGAAGCCGGCGATGCTTCCAGTAGGCGAAGCTGAGACTGCCGGAGCGAACATAAACACGAGTACGGAAAGGAGAGTCCACAAGACTGAATATATTCTGGGTAGTTTCATAGCGGCCTCCGTCGGAATCTGCGGAATGGGTCCTTGCCTGTTTGACCCCAAATACTTCAAAGCCTTTCAGATTTCTAAAGTAAGTCGACCTTTAGCTGAAAGGAACCTGTTTACAAGCCTGAGGCAATCGTCGTGCCAAAACGGAATAGGCCTCCCACGGGGCAGTCCGCCCGGCTAACCCACGTGTTTCGAGGGGCAAACGTCTGTGTAGTCACCTTAATTTAGTTATGAGTTTATGTAAATTCCATTTTTAGAAGTTAGCCGCTTTAGATCATGCGGTAATGATGGTACTGGCCACAACGAGCAGCGTCACCGCAGTGCCGGTAATAGGGAAGATGTTTTTGCAGGAGCTAATATTGGTCTAGTGCTGACGGGACCGTTGCGCTAAAGGCTGTCGGCAAGACCGGTGACCGCCTCCTCGGCCGCAAGGTCAAGTCCCGATAAGTTCTATAAAGGTAGAAGTCAAGAAAAAACACATCTCCTTCGGCTGGAATTTTTCTTGCTTCACAGCCCACTTGATCAAGCGAGTTCTGTTCTGAGCTTCCGCGAGCAGTGTCAAAGCTCAAGTCACGCGAATCAGAGCCCCTTCTGTGGCGCGTCATTGCGGAGATGCGGGGTAAGTCGCGCAGTCGGAGACTGATCCGCAGCCTATTCTGGGGGGCCCTCTCGCCTCGGCCCGAGAGGCCGGCTGCGAAGGCTATTTCGGCGCGGCGGTGGACCAATCGGTGAAGGGGACGGCGCGGCCGCCACGAATGACGGTGGGGAGCACGTGGTCGAAACCTTTGTGTTCTTTCGAGGAATAGTTCAGCTTGAGTTGCGGGCCGAGGCCAAGCTCGAGTCCATGGATGGACTCGATGCCTCGAATCAAACCTTCGCGCGTTAAATCCTTTCCCGCTTTCTTTATTCCTTCTACCAGGACCATAGCGTCGACGAAGCCTTCCAGGCTCACGAAGTTCGGCTGGGCCGAGGGAGCGTATTTCGTCAGCGTGCGGCGATAGAGGGCGACGGTCTTGAAATCGGTCAGGTAATAGGGCGGCACGACCTGGGTAATCACCATGCCCTCGGCATCAGGGCCGGCTTCGCGGATCAGCTCGTCCGTGCCGACGAACGAGACCGTCAAAAAGAGAGGCTTCCAACCCTTGGCGTGCGACTGCTGGAGGATTGGTGCGACGGTATTAGAAGGCCCAACCACAACGACGGCATCCGGACTTGCGGCTCTCACAGTGTCGATCGCGCCACCGACTTGAGCGGTTTGCCGCTGGTACGAGCCGACCGCGACGGGCTCGGCGCCATGGGCTTTCAGTGCTGCTTTTACGCCCTCGAGAACTGCGGCTCCAAACGCATCCTCGGGATAGATCACGCCGATTTTCTTGTAGCCGAGAGTTCCCCACATGCCGTCGATTTGTTCGCGCGTTTCATCGAAATAGGAGGCGCGAACGTTAACGACCCAGTGCCGCAGCGGGGCATAGAGCGTCTGCGCGCCGGTGAAGAGCCCAACCAGCGGAATTTTGTTGCTCTCCGCCATGGGAACGTACTTCACGGCGGTGGGAGTGCCGACAAAAAAACCGAGGGCAAATACTTTCTGCTCCATCAAGCGGTTGAAGCATGCTTCGGTCTTTGTCGGGTCGTAACTGTCGTCATAGGCAATGAGTTTTAATTTGCGGCCATCCACACCGCCCGAATCATTGATCATGGCGAAGTAGGCTTTTGCTCCGGCGACGGTTTCAGTGCCCAGGAAATGAGATGGCCCTTCCAGAGCCGAACACGAACCGATGAGGATTTCGTTTTCGGTAACTCCTGGAGTGATTTGCGCCTGAAGCGGCGCAGCAGCAGCGAAAAGACAGCCAAAAAACACACTAAGCCCGAAGACGTATTTGGAAGCACCTATTTTCATCACGTTCTCCGTTTGAAACGCGTTCCCCTGGACGAAAGCTGTATGCCTCTTGTTTAGTCTCGCGTTGCAGGGATGTCAATACGATCAGAGGTTGGGGAGGCGTAGAGGTAATAGTTGAATTCCCGGACAGGTACCCAACGGGGACCAGCCGCGATGTATGGAAGGGGAGGGTTACTATTTCGTGCGCCATCCGACAACTACCAAGATTATGCCGACTGTGAGAACCACGATCGATACCGCAGGCGGGACCTGCGCGGTTTTCTCTTCATCCACGGTTGCTTTGAAAGGACCAACTTTTGCTACTTCTTCTTTTTGGTGGTAATTGAAACTTGGATGGACGAGTCCTATCACGCCTAAGACCACCAGAATGATTCCGAGAAAGAGGGGAAGACGCTTCATAGTGAGAACCTATCACAAGTGCCGAGACTGGGCGAGGCCTACCAACGGAAACACCCCTGAACCGGTTGGGCGCAGGGGTGTCTAAGTAAAGTACGGAAATCTACGCTCGGCTGGCGGCGGTTGCTGCCGCGGCTTTCTTGGCGGCCTTGGCTGCCGTGGAGGCCTTGCGGCGGCGCTTGGTCTTCGGCGGAGTGGCGGGCGCTTCGCCGATCAGTTCGGCGGTCATGATGCTGGTGACGAAAAGTTTGGCGCCGTGATCGTCAAAATCGACAGCGGTGCGTTCCTGGTCGGAAGCCGTCACGATACCCAGGCCGTACATTTCATGCTTGATGGTCTGACCTTCTTGCATTACTTGCACAACGTCCTCCTTGACCACGCTCGCGCAGAATCTCGATTCGAATCTCTTGGAGAAGAAGCCCCCGAACCAGCCGGAGGCTTTCATCGCAACGGCTATACGCCAGTAACGTTCTCAGCCTGAAGGCCCTTGGGGCCCTTCTTCACTTCAAATTCAACAGCCTGACCTTCGTTGAGGGTCTTGTAACCGTCCATCGTGATGGCGGAGAAGTGCACGAAAACATCTTCTCCGGTCTGACGTTGGATGAATCCAAAGCCCTTTGAAGCGTTAAACCACTTAACTGTTCCTTGTTCCTTCACTTGCCAACCTCACACGCGCAACCCCGGCCATGCCGGAATTGACGATATTGGAATTGCGTGGTGTCTCTGGGGCCGTTTCCTGGTGACGGTAGAGGTGGTCCTTGCAGAGCCTCGAGCGAGCCAAAAAGAATCCCACGAGCACCAAACGCTAGACCAACAGTACCACAAAAAGGCCCAATTGTCCACGGTTGAGAGCCAAGCAAAAGTGCTGTCTGACACGTAACTAATTGAAAATAAACAGGTTACTTGAAATCATAGGTGTGGATCAAAAGTGGATGGCGGGTGTTACAGCAAACGCTTAGTCAAGGGACTCGGGCTGAAGGTTCAAATCGCCTTCTCCAGAGCTCTTTTTCTCCCAGTACTTGCCGACCCAGGCTTCCCAACTCTTTCCGGCGGCGGTGTCCCGGCCGGTGAAGGCCAGTGCGGCAATATCGGCGTAGGAAATCTTCAACTTTTGGTGGGAATCTTTGGGAAGAATTCTCACAAAACTGGTGGCGAGAGACGAACCGGTGGTGCGATCGAACAAGTAACCTTCGATTTTTGAACTATCCTTGAGAGTCAGGGTCACGTCGCCGCGGTAGTCGAAGGCTTTTTCGAGCGCAATGCGCAGTTCTTCTTCCGTGGCCAGCGTGGGGACCCATCCTTGAACGCTTTCATGAATTGTTCCCGGAGCTACTTCCAAAGTGTCGGGATTCACCAGAGAATCTTCAGAGGTACTGGCGCTCGTAAAACGAGCGACATGGCTGGGCCGATCGGCGTGGCGCGGGCCCGTCACGCGCGCGTCTCTTCGAGTTGGTTCTTGTCCGATTGGATCTGAACGAGTGGATTGTAGGAATGCACAGGCTTGGCGGGTTCGTTCAGCATCGCGAGTGCATCGGAATCGTTGTATTTGGTGGAGAGCTCAGCCTTAATTGTCGACCAAAGCCCGCGCAGGCCGCTGAAGGTGTGATCGACGGCGGAAGCTTCGTAGCCGCTGTGCACCATGCAGTTTGCGCACTTGGGATTGCCGGATTCGGTGCCGTAGTTTTGCCACTCGGTGGTGTCGAGCAGCTCCTGGAAGGTATCGACGTACCCGTCTTGCAACAGGTAGCACGGTTTCTGCCAGCCGAAAACGTTGTACGTCGGCATTCCCCACGGCGTGCATGCGTAGGTGCGCTTGCCCATCAGGAATTCGAGGAACAGCTTGGATTGGTTGAACTGCCAGCTCGGTTTGCGATTGGACAAGATGGCGCGGAACAAACGCCGCGTGCGAGCGCGGCCCAGAAAGTGCTTCTGGTCGGGCGCTTTATCGTAAGAATAGCCAGGAGAAAGCATCATGCCTTCGACACCCAGATCCATCATCTCGTCGAAGAAGGAGCGGACGCTCTTAGGATCGGCGCCGTCGAATAACGTTGTGTTGGTGGTGACGCGGAAGCCCTGTTTCACGGCTTCGCGAATGCCATCGATGGCCAGTTCGTAGCCACCTTCGCGGCAAACGGAAAAATCGTGATGCTCTTTTTGGCCGTCGACATGAACGGAGAAGGTCAGATACTTGCTGGGCTTGAAGAGATGGAGCTTTTCCTTGAGCAGCAGGGCATTGGTGCAGAGATAGATGTACTTCTTGCGCGCGACCAGGCCTTCGACGATCTTGTCGATTTCCGGGTGCATCAGCGGCTCGCCGCCGGGAATCGAAACCATTGGAGTGCCGCACTCATCCACGGCTTTGAAACATTCCTCCGGGCTCAAGTCCGTTTTCAAAATGTGCGCGGGATATTGGATCTTGCCGCACCCAGCGCAAGCCAGGTTGCAGCGGAAGAGCGGCTCGAGCATCAGTACAAATGGGTAGCGCTTACGCCCCCTCAGTTTTTGCTTGAGGACGTAGGTTGCCACTGTCCACATCTGTGAAATCGGAACGGGCATCTTTCCTGCTTATCTCCGAAATTGGATAAGGGCCGACTACGGCCCCAAGGGTCTCCTTATGTAACGGAGATCACAAGTCACTATTGTAACCGAGAACGCGCGGATTTGGCGCGGCTGCTTTTAGTCAGATGCAAGGGCGTGTTCCTTGGTGGCACTGGAAGTGCAATTTGATATGGAATGCTGTCTCCTGCACAAACGGAGTGCCTGGCCAGGGCGAAGGGTTTCGGCGCGTCTTCAGAGGTAGAATCGAGCCGTAGCAAAGGCAAAGAAACTACTGCACTTATGGCGCGCAAGAATCTTCTGAGTCTATTTGATGAATTTGTCCGCTTTGGCGGCGATGTGGCCGTCGTGCAAACACGCGGCTACCGCCGGGAAAAGCTGACGTTTTCAGAGCTTCACGCGCGCATCCGATTGTGGAGTTATGCGCTCGCGGGACGCGGTGTCCTCTCCGGTGATCGCGTCCTTCTCTGGGGACCTAATTCCGCTGAGTGGGTTGCGTGCTTCTGGGGAATCCTTTTGCGCGGGGGAGTCGTCATCCCCATGGACGCGGCAGCGGCTCCCGAATTCGTGCAACGCGTGATCAAAGATGCCGGGGTGAAATTCATGTTGCGCGACCGACAGCAGATGGAGCTGGCCGGCGCGCCGCCGTCGATGATCATCAACGATCTCAGGGATGTTGCGGCAAGTCCTCAGCCGAGCCCGGAAGCGAGTGTGGGTCCGGGAGATGAATCCACGCGCAGCACGATCGCCGAAATTCTTTACACTTCGGGAACGACGGCGGAGCCGCGGGGAGTGGTTCTGACGCACGGGAATTTTCTGGCGAATCTGGAGCCGCTGGAGCGCGGGATTGAGGAGTATCGGAAGTATGAGCGTTGGTTTCACCCGTTGCGCTTCGTCACGCTGGTTCCCTTGAGCCACGTCTTCGGCCAATTCATGGCGTTGCTTGTGCCGCCGCTTCTTGGAGCCGCGGTTGTGTTCGAACAATCCAGCAGTCCTGCCGAGATCCTGCGCACTGTCAAACAAGAGCGTGCCACCGCGCTCATCGCCGTTCCGCGCATGCTGGATCTTCTGCATGCGGGGATCGAGAGGGAATTCGAAAGCCGCGGAAAATCCGGGTGGCTGAAGGGCACACTTGAAAACGCAAAGGGCAGAAAATTTCTGAAGCGTGTTTGGATGTTCCGGCGAATCCATCGCCGCTTTGGCTGGAAGTTTTGGGCATTCATTTCGGGGGGAGCAGCGCTTTCTCAGGAAGCGGAGGATTTTTTCAAGCGCGTGGGCTACGCCGTAGTGCAAGGCTACGGGATGACGGAGACTGCTTCTCTGATCAGCTTGAATCACCCGTTTCGAGCGGCGGAAGGGTCCGTCGGCAAGATTCTGCCGGGCCGGGAATTCAAGCTCGCTGAAGACGGGGAAATCCTTGTTCGTGGCGAGAATGTATCCAGCGGTTACTGGGAACAGGGCGCTGTTCGGTCCGCAGATCAAGAGGGCTGGCTGAGCACGGGCGACCTGGGGGAACTGGATGCCGAAGGCAACTTGCGTTTCCGGGGCCGCAAGAAAAACGTGATTGTTACCCCGGCGGGGCTCAACGTCCATCCGGAAGACCTGGAAGCCGCGCTTCGCAAACAAAACGGGGTGATGGATAGCGTGGTTATTCCGGTCGAACGCGGCGGCAACGCCGAACCTTGTGCGGTTCTCTTGGTGAAGAATTCAGATAGAACCGTCGCTGGTGCAGCCATCGAGAAGGCCAGCTCCTCTCTTGCCGAATATCAGCGAATTCGGACCTGGATCGTCTGGCCCGATTTTGATTTTCCCCGCACACCCACCGGCAAGCCCCGCCTCTCCGTCATCTCTTCCCGCGCCACGCAAATCCTCGATGGCCGGCGAATGGAAGGCCCAGAAAACGTAGGGGTGGACTTTAGTCCGGCCTCGTCGGCGCGCGGCACGATCGATGGACTGCTAGAACGTTTTAGAAGGGTAGGCTCGCAGGCCGGTAGTCACTTGGAAGAGCACCTGAACCTTTCCTCCCTCGACCGCGTGGAATTGCTGAGTGCCTTGGAGGAAAAGTTTCACGTGGAACTAAACGAAACTGCTTTTGCCAACGCCAAGACCATTGCTGACGTCCAGCGCGTCCTGCAGGAGCCTGCCGCACCCCGCACCGAATACGTCTATCCCCGCTGGACGCAGCGCGAACTCGTTCGCTGGCTCAGGCTTGCGGTCTACTACGCATTGGTTTGGCCCGCCACACAGATTCTTGGCCACCCGCACGTCGTCGGCCGAGAGAATCTCCGCGGATTGCGGGGGCCAATCCTGATCGTTTCGAACCACATCACGCGCCGCGCTGACATTGGCCTGATTCTCGCGGCACTGCCGGCGCGATTCCGGCATCGCCTAGCCACGGCGATGGGCGGCGAGACATTGCAGGAAATGCGTAATCCGCCACCCGATTGGTTCTTCGCCCGGCGCTGGGCCTATCAGCTCGGCTACTGGCTCGCTACCTTGCTCTTCAATGTTTTTCCACTGCCGCAGCTTTCCGGATTTCGAGAAAGCTTCCGCTTCGCTGGCGAATCCGCCGACCGCGGCTACAGCGTGCTCGTTTTTCCCGAAGGTGAAGTGAACAACTCAGAGGACGGCCGCATGGCGCCCTTTCAGAGCGGCATCGGACTCCTCGCCGACAATCTAGGCATCCCCGTTGTCCCGATGCGACTCGAAGGCGTGTGGCAAATGAAGCGCGAGCACCGCCGCCTCGCGCACTTCGGCGAGATCACCGTACACATCGGCGCGCCGGTCACGTTCGCACAAGGCACACCGCCGGAAGAAATCGCCAAAAACCTCGAATCACTGGTGCGCTCCTTGTAGGGCGTGGCATGCTGCGCCCCTACGCGGGAAACCGCCGTAGCTGGAAGGCTCTGTAAATCCGCGTTCCCATCGCGCATCTAAGTATAAAGGTAAGAAATCCGGAGTCCACGCCCGCAAGCAACCGGTGAGCTTCTGTGGCAAAATAGTAGGTTCATAGAGCTGGATTTATGGCACACCGTACAACATTAGAAGAAGAGCGGCCCGCGAAAACGCCGAAGGCGGCAAAGAAGCCCATCGCGGGCGGCCCCGCGAAAGCAGCCGGAAACGAAGAGCGCGAGCGCGTATTCGACGCTTTCCGCCGCTGGGGCTATCTGGAAGCGACGCTCGATCCACTCGGCTTGCTGGAACCGCTGAAGTATCCCGAATTGCAAGGACTGACCGGCGAAGTCGCGGAAGAAGCCCGCGACGTCTACTGTGGCACGGTCGGCGCCGATTTTATGCATTTGCAAGAGCCGGAGCGCCGCCGCTGGATCGCCGAGCGCCTCGAAGCTCCGTCAAGCCAAGTGGATCAGCACAAGATCCTGGAGCGTCTGATTCGCGCGGACCTCTTCGAACAAGTTCTGCAAGCGCGTTACCTGGGCACCAAGCGATTTTCGCTCGAAGGCGTCACCGCGCTGATCCCGTTGCTTGATTCGATTCTCGACGAGGCCGGCGAACACGGCGCCGAGTCTTCCATCATGGCCATGAGCCACCGCGGCCGCTTGAACGTAATGGTTCACACGGCGTGCAAGGTGCCGCATGAAGTCGTCGGAGGCTTTGAAGACGTCGATCCGCGCAGCGTCCTGGGCGCCGGCGACGTGAAATATCACGTCGGCGCCACCGGAACCTACGTCACCACTCACGGCAAGGAAATCGGCATCCACCTCGTTTCGAATCCAAGCCATTTGGAAGCGGTCGATCCCGTGGCTGTTGGCCGGGCGCGCGCAAAGCAGACGCGCCACGGCTTGCGCGGAGGCTATGTAGATCGTTCGCGAGAAACTTTGAACAAAGTTGTTCCCATCGTCATGCATGGCGACGCGGCATTTGCGGGACAAGGCATCTGGGCGGAAACGCTCAACTTCGCGGACTTGCGCGCCTATACCGTGGGCGGCACCATTCACATCATCGTGAATAATCTCATCGGCTTCACCACCCAGCCGGTCCAGGAACATTCCTCGCGCTTTGCCTCGGACATTGCCAAACGCCAGTCCGTGCCCATCTTCCATGTCAACGCGGAAGATCCCAACGCCGTCGTGCGCATCGGCAAACTTGCCGCGGAATACCGCGCCACGTTTGGGAGTGACGTGGTCGTGGACGTCATCGGCTACCGCCGCCACGGCCATAGCGAAGTCGACGATCCCACCATCACGCAGCCGCTACTCTACGAGCGCATCAAAAGCCACGCTCCACTCTGGAAAATTTACGCCGAGCAAACCGGCATTGACGCCTCCATGATGGTTGACACCGTCCGCAAGGAATACGAAGAGGAGCAAACCAAGGCCCGCGCGCTGAAGAAAATTCCGCACCTGCGAAAGTTGCCGGATTATTGGACGCCTTACCTGCATGGGCGCTACAAGCCGGAATATGAAGTGGACACCGGCCTGACTCGCGAGCACCTCGCGGAATTGACCGCGGGGCTTGTTCGCGTTCCGGAAGGTTTTCACGTCCATCCCAAAATCGTCAAATTACTCGAGCAGCGCGTGGAGATGGGCAACGGACAGCGCGCGGTGGATTACGGCTTCGCTGAAATCCTCGCCTACGGTTCCTTGCTGCTGGAAGGAACTCCTATCCGCCTTACGGGGCAGGACTCCCAGCGCGGCACTTTCAACCAGCGCCACGCCGTCCTGATTGATACCGCCACCGAGCACAATTACCTTACCCTCTCCCATCTTTCGAAAGAGCAAGCTTTCTGCGAAATCTACAACTCATCTCTTTCGGAAGCCGGCTGCCTCGGCTTTGAATACGGTTTCAGCCGCGACTATCCCGAGGCGCTGGTTCTGTGGGAAGCGCAGTTCGGAGATTTTGCCAACGGCGCGCAGGTGATCATCGACCAATTCATCAGCGCGGGCGAAGACAAATGGAACCTTCCGGCCGGCATCGTAATGCTCCTGCCGCATGGCTACGAAGGCCAGGGCCCGGAACATTCCAGCGCGCGCCTCGAACGCTTCATGCAACTTGCCGCCGAGGACAACATACAGATCTGCCAGCCCTCGACCGCCGCGCAATATTTCCACATGCTGCGCCGCCAGGCGCGCCGCCAGTGGCGCAAACCGCTCATCGTCTTCACGCCCAAGAGCATGCTGCGGCACCCGGACGCCAGCTCAGGCATCGAGGAGTTCACGAAACCGCGTTTCCTGCCACTGGTTCCCGACCGTGAAGTGGAGAATGCGAAGCGTATCCTGATTGCGAGCGGAAAAGTCGGCCATGAGCTGCGCGCGGAACGGCGCCGCCGTAAGGACACCAGTACCGCCATTTTCTTCCTCGACCAGCTCTACCCGCTGCCGCGCACGGAAATTTCCGCCGCCATCGACGAACATCCCAACGCGCGCGAGATCGTTTGGGTGCAGGAAGAACCGGGCAACATGGGCGCGGCCGGCTATATTTTGCCGCGATTCGAACGCCTTGCCAAAGCCAGGGGACTCAACTTCCGCTCGGTCAAGCGCTCCGCCAGCGCCAGCCCGGCCACCGGGTCCGCAAAGGCGCATGAGATGGAACAAAAGGCGCTCATGGCGCTCGCGTTCACAACCTCCAGCAGCGATTAGGTTTGCGCGCTTTAACACACCATTCACATAAATGTAAGCGTACCGTGACCCACGCAAACCCCTCCCCTGCGACAATCAGTCGTGGTTCGTCAAAGCCCGAGTGATCAAAAACTTCCCAATGCCTATCGCAACCCGCCGCTATACGGTACACTTCCGCCAAGCCGGCGAGCGATGCGATCAACCCGAATGAAACGCGTCCTTATCATCGAAGACGATCGCGATATCGTCGAATTGGTCCGCTACAATCTCGCGAACGAAGGCTTTCAGGTCACTTCTGCGCAAGACGGCAGCACTGGCCTGAGCACGCTGAAAAAGACGCCTCCCGATCTGCTGCTTCTCGACCTCATGCTCCCCAAACTTTCCGGCCTGGAAATTTGCCGGGAGATTCGCCGGGATGATTCGCTAAATCGTTTGCCCATCCTGATGCTCACGGCCCGCGGCGAAGAAGCCGACCGCGTCGTGGGGCTGGAGATGGGCGCCGACGATTACGTGACCAAGCCCTTCAGCCCGCGCGAACTGCTCGCGCGCGTCAAGGCGCTGCTCCGCCGTGCCGAGCCGCCCGCGGACGCGCCGCGCACCATTGAGATCGGCAAGCTGGCGATCGATCCGGCGTCCTATCGCGTAAGCCATTCCGGGAAGCCCGTACCGCTCAGTACGCTTGAATTCCGGCTGCTCTATTACCTTGCTTCGCGCCCAAATCGCGTCTTTACGCGCGATCAATTGCTCGATGCGGTCTGGGGAACGGATCGATTTGTCACTCCGCGCAGCGTGGACGTTTATGTCCGCCGGTTGCGTGAAAAAATCGAATCTGATCCGGAGAACCCCCTGTACTTGAAAACCGTCCGGGGCGCGGGGTATTTGTTCGAGACCCGTGCGGCTTAATCTATTCTGGAAACTCGGTTTTGCCTTTTTCGCCCTGCTGATCGCGGTCCTGCTCCCCGTCGATTTCTATGCCGAGCGTGCGCTGCGGCGCAACTACGAACGCGCGGGTTTCGAGCAGCTAGCGAGCATTGCCCGGATTGCTCTCGCCGTTCCTCCCGTGCCTTCCGCGCTCCCTCCATCACCTTCCGAAGACTCCCCAGCTTTGCGCGAATGGGTTGCGAAAATGGCGGCCAGCGGCGTCCGCGTGACCGTGATTGCTTCCGACGGCAAGGTGCTGGGAGATTCGCAGTCCAATATCCAAACCATGGAAAACCACGCAGACCGCCCGGAGATCCGGGATGCATTCGCAAAGGGCGACGGTCAATCCAGCCGCCACAGCGTCTCTGTCGATAAGAACCTTCTGTATTACGCTGTGCGCTACTCTGTTTCGGGCGGGCCGCCGGTGGTATTCCGATTTGCCTTGCCGCAACAGGCTGTGGACCAGGAACTCTGGGAATTCCGCCGCCGGCTTTGGCTGGCCTCCCTGGTCATGCTATTTGTCACCGGAATCGCTTCCTTGTTGATCTCACAATCGTTCTCCGGCCGCGTGGAACGGCTGGAAAAGTTCTCGCTACGCGTGGCCGAGGGCGATTTTCGCCCGATCGAAGCGGATCGCACCGGTGATGGCCTGGAAGCGCTCGCAGTTTCGCTGAATGCGACAGCCGCGCGGCTGGACCGCACCATTCGAACGCTGACCGAAGAACGCAATCTTTCCTCCGCCATTCTCGGCAGCATGGTGGAAGGCGTGGCGGTGGTGAATTCTTCCGAGCGCCTGCTCTTTGCAAATACCGGCTTCGCGGAAATCCTAGGCCTGGATGTACCGCCGCAATCGGGCAGCGCGCTTGTTGAAGTCGTGCGGCAGACCGAGCTGCTCGAGGCCGTCCGCGCTGTAGTACAAGGCGAGCCTCGGGTGGAAACCGAAATCGTCACCGGCACGCTGCGACAACACTTTTTCGCCGCCACCGTCGCGTCGGTCCGCGCCGCGGATACGCTCGGCGCGGTCATCGTGCTGCACGACATCACCGAGTTGCGCAAGCTCGAGCGCGTCCGCCGGGATTTCGTCGCCAACGTTTCGCACGAATTCAAAACGCCGCTCACAGCCATTCAGGGCTTTGCGGAAACGCTTCTCGGCGGGGCGATCGACGACCCGCAAAACCGCCTGCGCTTCCTCGAGATCATTCTCGAACATTCGCGGCGCCTCGCCCGGCTCACCGACGATCTGCTCAAGCTTTCGAAAATGGATGCCGACAAGCTGGAACTGGAGATTCGCCGGCTCAGCGTCGCTCAGTTCGTCGAGAGCTGCATCGAGACCACGCAGCGCACTGCCGCCGAAAAAGATTTGCGCGTCTCCGTGAATCTGCAGCAGCCTCTGCCGGACATCGCCGCCGACCGCCGCCGTCTCGCTGAAGTTCTGCAGAACCTACTGGACAACGCCATGCAATACACTCCGGCCGGCGGCCAGATTATGGTCGGGGCCTCGGCGAATGGCGCCGAAGTGACCATTACGGTTTCTGATACCGGCATCGGCATCCCGAAGGCAGATCAGTCTCGAATCTTCGAGCGCTTTTACCGCGTGGATGTCGCACGTTCCCGCGAAGTCGGGGGCACCGGGCTGGGGCTCTCCATCTCCAAGCATCTTGTCGAAGCTCACGGCGGCCGGATTTGGGTAGAAAGCGAGGTCGGCCAAGGCTCGCAATTCCATTTTACGGTTCCTATTTTTGACCGGCGTGCTTCCGTTCGCGCTCCACGCTAGACGCGCGAGGCGAGGGTATGGCGAAAGTCCTTTCCGGCCTTAACTTCCGTCGTTTTCAGCATTTTCACATTCTCGTGAACAAACTGTAACGATTGGTGAGGCAAGATCTTGCTTACGAGCGGAAATGTGACTTCCCGCCCTCCGCTCCGAAAGAGGCACAATGGCAAGCACCGCCGGACTCACGGAAGTCGTGCTTTACGACACGCTCGTGAATTACCTCGTATCCATGGCGCGCACCGTCGAAGGCGCCATGAACCGCGCGCTGGATGCCATTGTCAGCCTCGAGAGCCCGCGCACCTCAGTTCTCCCGGGCGAAGTGTTTCTGCTCGAACCGCGCATCAATGAAATGGAAATTGTCATCGACGAACACGCCATTCGCCTGCTCCGCCGCGGCTCGTTTTCCGACGACGAGATGCGGCTCATCGTGGCCGCGCTGAAAATTACCAACGATCTCGAGCGCATCGGCGATCTCGCCGTGAACCTCGCCGAGCGCGTCGTCTCCCTTCGCGAAATGCAGAGTGCTCAAGTTCCCGAGGAGCTGGCGCCCATGGCCTCTGCCGTGCGCGCCATGGTCAGCAAGAGTCTCGGCGCGCTGATTTTTCGCAACGTCGAGATGGCCACGCAGGTTCTTGAAAGCGACGATGTCGTCGATCAATACCGCGATCGCATTTTCGAGCAGCTCCTCCAGCACATGACCAAGGAGCCCACGCTGGTTAGTCCGGGACTGCAATTCATTCTTGCCACGCGCCACCTCGAGCGCATCGCGGACCACGCCACCAACATTGCCGAGGACATCATCTTCTGGGTCCGCGGTCTCGACGTGCGCCACGGCCGCGGCCTCACCATTCGCCCGGAGCAGAGCGATGTGACTTCCGCTGGCGATTCCGTCATCACGGAGAATTCACACGCCCTTCATTCGGACGTGAACCCGGCTTGCGAGACTGAGCGGGCTTGATCTTCACCTAGAGTCCTACCTCGGGGACCGGTGCACCCCTGGCTCCGGTCCCCATCTCCTCCCTCTTCGATAGCTGACCTTTCGACTGGGCGCAGGGCGTACCAAAATGGGAAGAATGCCCCCACACCCCGGCAGTTTTCGTAAGAGTGGCAAACAAAGGGCTTGCGGGATACGGAACTTGGAAGTGTGTACGGAGAATGGAAGACGGGTCAGCCACAGAGAGGCAGAGGCGCAGAGCAGAGGAAGAAAGAGGGTGGCTTGTTTCTAACAAATGGTTAACCATAGTCACCACCCCCTCCCCTGTTTTTCATAAGTGTTGATTCCACAGGGTTTTAAGTTCATTAGAATGAACACTTGTAGAAGTGTTGATTCTAGATGGGTTATGGGAGAGGCGTATTTGCATAAGAGTAATTGTCTTGGGCCGGAAGATAGGGAAGGAGTTGGGGCGGGCGAGGGCGTGACAACGGTTGGCAGCGTCAAATTCACAAGGAATGCTATCATACGGCGCTAATTCTGTCAATAGCTAACTTACCGGTACTGGGGGATGGGCGGATCGCGAGGGCGTGGGATTTGTCTTATTGGTTGTGGGTTTGGAGGATGTTGAGGAGGTCCTTGGGATTGCGGGAGACGTCGCAGGACCATTCGCCGAAGCCGCCGTGAGCGTTCACGGCTTTGACCCACTCGGACAAGAATTCGCGCTTGGTCCTATCTTGTTGACTGTCCAGGCCTTTGACTTCGAGCACGAGCATCTTGCCGCTTGCGAGGCGGATGAGGTAGTCGGGGCGGTATTTGAGGACGACACCCTTGAAAACATAGAGGATTTCAAAGCCCAGATGGTCGTTTTTGACCCACGCGGCGACGTTGGAGTTGCGGTCAAGCTCGAAGGCTTCGCTGGCTTCCCAACGGGAATCGAAGACACAGAGGTTGATGTGAGAACGGACAGCAGGCTCGCATGGCCGGCGCGTGAACCAGGGCTGCATGTCGCCGGTGGAACGGATCGGGCGCTCCTTGTCGAAGACAGGGACAACGGCGAGTGCGTTTTCAAAGCGGATGGCTTCCCACAGGTGCTGAACTATCTTGGTCATGTTCAGGGTGTAGAGGATGCGGCGGCGGAGGTCATCCTCATTGAAAAGTGGCGGGGAGACGACGATTTGGCCGCTGGTGAGATATTTCTCGGTGAGGCGAATAACCTGGGCGAGAAGAAACTCGCGATTGGCTTTCCAATTCGGCTTCATCAGATCATAGACTTCGGCGGCGGACTGGAAAATGACGCGCTGCATGCGCTGTTCTCTGCCAAGTTTTTCGACATCAATGCTGGTGAGTTTGGTGACGTCCGGCTTGCCATCAATGACGGGAGCAAGATCCGCGATGGTTGGAGTGTCGTAGGCATCGAGGGTGAGAGGCTTAGATTTTGAGAGATCAAGCGAGAGTTCCGGGCGGTATTCGTGGTCAATGCGGATAATATTCGGCCACGAGATTTCCAACTCTTTGCGCTCGGAGAGCGGCTGAATTCTTGCAGTCGGCTGCGGTGGTGGGGGAGGCAGGTCGTCTTCGCCGCCTTCGTGAGGCATGAAGGTAAACGGCACGCCGAAAATGTTGACGTATTCGGCGGGGAAGAGACCGGTCTTGGGATCTACTTCGTAGGAAGTGCGACGAAGACCGCGGCCGACGACCTGCTCGCAAAGAAGCTGCGAAGTGAAAGCGCGCAGTCCCATGATGTGCGTTACAGTCTTTGCATCCCAGCCTTCCGACAGCATTCCGACGGAGATGACAGCCTGAATCTGCTCGCCAGGTTTTCCTACCTGGCCGACCGTATCGACGGTCTTGCGAAGCTGTTCGGCGCGTTCTTTCCTGGTCAGTTTTTTGACGGGCGCTTCCGAATCTTCCTCCGTATCATTCTCTGCCGTGCTCTCCAATTCTATTTCCGCCGATTCTTCCTGGGCTTCCGCTTCTCCCAGGACCTTGGAATCTATATGCAAGATGCGTTCGGGGTCGCTTAGTTCCTCGACGCGCACCTTGTCGTGAGTCAAGGCGTAGTTAACGCGGGCGGCAGTTTCCGTGCGATTAGCCACTGTAATCATCACGGGCGGCGTCGGAGCTTTTTCTTCCTTCCAGCGCTGACACGCCGCTTTCCAATCCATTCCAAGAATGGTGTACGCGGTATTGACGAGATCGGGGAGCGGGTCATGCGGCTCAGCTTTCCGGTTGAGGTCTTCTTTCACCTCCGGATCCGTATAGATATGGTAGAGCCGGGATTTGAAATTCTTTCCAAGCTTGGCGTCATCGCGGATTACAACGCGGGGCGTCTTGACTAGGCCGGATTCAATGGCGTCGTTGAGGCCGAAGTCGCTGACGATCCAGCCGAAGAGAGTTTCTTCACCGCTGCGCTTGCCGGTGGGTGCGAAGGGAGTGGCAGTGAGATCGAAACAGCTTTGGATGCCGCGGGTTCGATGGATGCGATCGAGGCCGCCAATCCATTTGGTGGCTTCCTCGAGTTCTTCCTTGGCGACTCCTTTGATGGTGGATTTTGGAGGAACGCGCCAGGCATGGTGGGCTTCGTCATTGATAACGATGATGTTCTGGGCGCTAGCCATGTCTTCGAGGACTTCGCGGACATAGGCTTCATCGCTCAGGGCACCGCGTTTGTCGACGCTCTTCCTCTTGGCAATTCTTTCTTCGGAGTCCCAATCGAGGGCATGCCAGTTGCGGATGAGCACTTTGCCCTGGCGGAGTTTTTCTTCGAGGCCGGAGGGGATCACACCGAATTCCTGGTAGTAATCGTTAGGGCCGGGGACAAGGACTTGCAGACGGTTCTTGACGGTGAGGCCGGGTGCAACCACGAAGATATTCTTGGAGAAACGTTTGTCCTGCGGGTAGGTGACTTTGTTGAGGACCTGCGAGGCAATGAGCATGGCCATGACGATGGTTTTGCCGGAGCCAGTGGCCATTTTGGAGCAAAGGCGGGGGAAGTTACCACCATCGCCGGGGATGTCGATGCCTACGCGTTCGGATGCTGGGGCTTCGGTGAGCCAGATTAGGGTTTCGATGGCTTCAAGCTGGCAGAAGAAGAGGCGGTGGTTTTCGCGTTGTTCGGGGTCTCGCCAGTGTTCGAGGAGACGTTTGGTTATGCCAGTTACGCCGGGATAGTTGGCTTCGCGCCAGGCGTTAACGCGGGGGCGGATTTTGTTTACGAGTGGGAGCTCGACAAAGATGCCAGGGTCGTCGAAGGCTTTCGAGGATTCGGAGGCACGGACAAAGCCCGCGCGGCGGCGGCCCTGTTCGCGATTGAAGAGGCGCGACTCGCGGTCGTAGTGCCAATGTTCCGCCGGTTCGCTGTAGGGCGAATTGATGATGAGCTGGTCGATGGTTTTTGTGGGCATGGGATTCAAGAGAAAAGCAGATCCCTCACATTCGTTCGGGATGACAACCAAGCCTGCGTTCATGCCGTTGGCGGCTGTCATCCCGAACGCGGTCGCCGGTGTTTGGCGAACGCGGAGGGATCTGCTTTTGGCGTTGAAGTGATTGATAGTGGTGAGGGAGCTGTACAGCCAGGTCCTCCCACGTGGGATTGTGCTGTTCGATCAGGCGGATTTTCTTTTCACGGCGCCAGGCTTTGATTTCTTTTTCGCGAGCGATGGCATCTTGAATGTGGCCGAAGGATTCGAAGTGGACGAGGCGGAAAATCCGGTAGCGAGTGGTGAAGCCTGGAACGAGACCTTGGCGATGTTCGATCATTCGGCGTTCGAGGTTGTCTGTTACGCCGGTGTAGAGGCTTCGGGAGCGGCTGGCGAGGATGTAGATGGCGTAGTTGTGGTTCATGTGGAGACCGGAAAAAGCAGATTCCTCGCTTCGCTCGGAATGACAAGCGAAGAGAGAAGCAGATTCCTCACCCGCCAAAAAACGGCGGGTTCGGAATGACAGAGTGGGGAGAAGATCCCGGGTTCGGAATGACTAGAATGGGGAGTGCAGGTCATAGCTGCAAGACCTTGAGGCTTTCGATGCCGCGGTCGTCGATTACTTTTACGGCTACGCGTTTGTGGTCGCCTAGGGCGAACGGCAAAGAGATTGTGCCGCGATAGTGTTCGATCAGGTCGGGATCGATTTCGGCTTTTAGGTTGCGGGCTAATTTGGCCCAACCTTCGTCTTCATCGGCCAAGGGGAAAAAGACTTGGCGGGGGTAGAGGCTGCGGCCGTCGTAGTCGGTGTCGAGGAGCCACATGGCGATTTTTTCCGCGCCGCCCGAGACAATCGTTCCCGTGCGCGTGTCGTAATAGTCGAAGCCGCGGACTTCGGCTATGTAGAGGGGCCCCGAAGGCGAAGAGGAAAGCGGATCCCTCACATTCGTTCGGGATGACAGAGAAGAGGGGAGGGATGATAAGCCGGGATCGGACGGCTTGGCTTTGCGGATTTCTACGTCGGGGCGGCCTACTAGCCAGAAGGATTGGTTGCTGGTGCGCTTCTTCTTCAGGTCGTCGGTTAGTAGGTCGGCGTTCATTTGGGCGGTGAGGAAGGTCATGCCGGTTTTTTCTTTGGTTAGGTCGTCGATGTCTTTGGCGGCTTCGGGATCGAACTGGAAGGCGGCGAAAACGAGGATTTCGGGTTTGGGGTGGAGGGTGCGGGCTTCTTCCCAGGCCATTTCGACCTGAGTGGTAACGAGCGGCGCGTAATCGGGACCGAAGGAGATAACGACGCGTTCTGGTTTCGCGCCTTTGGTTTCGGCGTCGGCGTGGAGCCAGCGGGTGCCGCCGAGAGGTTCGACACGGGAGAAGTTGATCATCTGGCCGCCTTTGCCGCGGAGGCCGGTTTTGAGGAGTTCGTCGCGCCAGTCGGATTGGCGGAGGGTGGG
>Ga0137418_10001251_pt1 | contig 23350 bp, 19 predicted proteins | sample CZODoug3_1_2_16f_FD_122242 | JGI IMG/M metagenome (GOLD analysis project Ga0137418, IMG submission 122242) | Vadose zone soil fungal communities from Angelo Coast Range Reserve, California, USA - CZODoug3_1_2_16fungal (Hybrid Assembly) | ecosystem: Environmental > Terrestrial > Soil > Vadose...
ACGAGGTGCGGCCGGCCCGCGACCTCCACCCAGTACGGGAGATCGTCGTTGTACGCGTCCGCGTCGTACAGGAACCCGCCCTCCTCGACGACGAGCCGCCGCGTGTTCGGGCTGAGTCGCCCTGTGTACCAGCCGAGGGGCCGGGCGCCGGCCGCGCGCTCGATGCTCGCGATCGCCCGCCGGATGTGCTCGCGCTCGACCTCTTCGCTGACGAACTGGTAGTCGATCCAGCGCCAGCCGTGACTCACCACCTCGTGCCCGGCGTCCACGATCGCTCGCGCGGCCTCGGGGTAACGCTCGACCGCCATGCCCACCGCGAACACGCTGATCGGCAGCGCCCGCTCGCGGAACAGGCGCAGCAGCCGCCAGAGTCCCGCGCGCGTGCCGTACTCGTAGGTGGACTCGATCTGGAGATTGCGCGCGCCGGCCACCGGCGCCGTGCCGGGCACCTCGTGCAGGTACGTCTCGGCGAATTCGTCGCCATGCAGGATCGAGCGCTCGCCGCCCTCCTCCCAGTTCATGACGATCTGCAGCGCCAGCCGCGCGCCGCCCGGCCACTCGGCGTGCGGCGGGCGCGGACCGTAGCCCACGAGGTCGCGCGGGTAGCTCATCTGGGGTGGCGGGAGGATAGCATCGGGAATGCCAGCCGAGCCGTTCGAATCGACGCGAGGTTGGGCATGCCGGCCCGCCGCGGCCAGCCCAAGTTGTAGTCATCCGCGCCGGCAGATGCCGTCAAATTGGGCGGCGGCGATTGAATTGACGCGGTCACGCGCGTGCTGCTAGCGTGCCGGCATGTCGAGGAGCCCGTCGCGCATCCTCCTGGGACCAGGGCCGAGCATGGCCGACCCCCGGGTGCTGCGGGCGATGGCGACGCCGCTGCTCGGGCAGTTCGACCCGGAGTTCACCGCCATCATGGACGAGGTGATGGCGCTCTCGCGCCTGGTGTTCCAGACCGCGAGCGGGCGCACGTTCCCGGTGTCCGGCACCGGGCGCGCGGGGCTCGAGGCGGCGATGGTGTCGCTGCTGGAGCCCGGGGACCGCGTGGTCATCGGCGAGTGCGGTCGCTTCGGCCTCCTGCTCGAGGACCTCGCGCGGCGCTGCGACGCCGACGCCGTCGTCGTCCGGGCGGAGTGGGGACAGGCGCTCGACCCGGTCGCGATCGAGGCCGCGCTTCGCCGGGCGCCCACGAAGGTGCTCGCCGTCGTGCACGGTGAGACGTCCACCGGCGTCTTGCAGCCGCTGGCGGATCTCGGCCGCCTCGCGCGCGCCTATGACGCCCTGCTCGTCGCCGACGTCGTGGTCACCTTGGGCGGCGCCGAAGTCGCGCTCGACGCCTGGAACGTGGACGTGGCGGTGGGCGGGACCCAGAAGTGCCTGAGCTGCCCGTCGGGTCTGGCGCCGGTCGCTTACAACGCGCGAGCCGAAGACGCGCTCCGCCGGCGCCGGAGCACGGTGCGCAGCAATTACCTGGATCTCGGCCAGCTCGCGAGCTACTGGAGCCCCGCACGCGTCAACCACCACACGGCGCCGACGACGATGGTCTATGGCCTGCGCGCGGCGCTGCGCGCGGTCGCGGAGGAGGGGCTCCCGGCGCGCTTCGCGCGCCATCGGCTGCACGGCGACGCGCTGCGCGTCGGCGTCGCCGCGCTCGGGCTGAGCCTCTTCGGCAAGGAGCCGTCCGAGCGCCGCCTGCCGATGCTCACGCCGGTGGTCGTCCCCGACGGCGTCGACGACGCGCGCGTGCGGCGCGCGCTCCTCGACGACTTCGGCATCGAGATCGGTGCCGCCTTCGGTCCGCTGCAAGGCAAAGTGTGGCGGATCGGTACCATGGGGTACTCCGCGCGTCGCGAGAACGTCCTGCTCTTGTTGAGCGCTCTCGAGCAGGTGCTGCGTCACGAGGGATGGTCCGTGCACGCCGGGGCGGGTGTCGACGCCGCCCTGGATCACTACCGCTCCGCGGGCGCCGCCGCCGCGCCGGAGCACGACGACAGCGTCGAGGTGCGTCCCAATGTCCGCTGATCGGAAACGTCCCACCCACATCAAGCTGACGTCGCACCCCACGAGCCATGGGCCCACGCCGCTGCAGATCCGCTGGGGCGCCGCCGAGCCGCTCACCCGTGGCCCGGTGATCGCGACCACGAATGGGCCGGCGCCGCGGAACGTGATCGGCAGCCACGCCGGCGGCTACGCCATCTATCGCGCGCTGGCCATCGCGGCCGGCGCGCTCGACCGCGGCCATCGGGCGGACCTCACCGACACCGCCCCCGCCGAGATCATCGGTCCGCATCCGCAGTGGGCCGATCCCGAGCGGATCGTCTCCCTCGATCCGTTCGGCGCGCTGGTGGCCGACGTCTACCGGGACTACGTCCAGAGCGGGTACGACATCAGGCCGACGATCGCGATCACCAGCGCGAACATCGAAGTCCCGGAGATCCGGCGCGCCCTCGAGGCGGGCCGCCTCAGCCTCGACGGAAGGATCCTGCGCGGCGCCGGCACGGCGGTGGTGACGAAGGCGGCCATCGAGCCGGTCTGGTATCTGCCCGGCGTGGCACGGCGGTTCGGCTGTTCCGAGGCCGACCTGCGGCGAACATTGTTCGAGGAGACCGGCGGCATGTTCTCGGAGCTGGTGACGCGTGGCGATCTCGACGTCTTTCTCCCACCGATCGGCGGTCTCACCGCCTACGTCTTCGGGAAGGCGGCCGATCTCGCCCGCCCCGACATCCCGCTCACGGCCCGTGTGCACGACGAATGCAATGGCTCGGACGTCTTCGGCTCCGACATCTGCACGTGCCGGCCATATCTGGCGCACGCGATCGAAGAGTGCATCCGCGGAGCGCAGGGCGGCGGCGTCGGCCTGATCGTGTATTTCCGCAAGGAGGGACGGGGACTGGGAGAGGTCACCAAGTTCCTCGTCTACAACGCCCGCAAGCGCCAGCAAGGCGGTGACCGCGCCGAGCAATACTTCGCGCGGACCGAGTGCGTCGCGGGCGTCCAGGACATGCGCTTTCAGGAGCTGATGCCCGATGTTCTCCACTGGCTCGGCGTGCGAAAAATCCATCGCCTCGTCTCGATGAGCAACGCGAAATACGACGCGATCGTGAAGGCCGGGATCGAGGTGGAGCAGCGGCTGCGCATCCCCGACGAGCTCGTGCCTCTGGATGCGCAGGTGGAGATCGACGCGAAGATGGCCGCGGGCTATTTCACCGACGGTCGAGTTCCGGACACCGGCACGCTCGCCAAGCCCAAGGGACGCGGACTGGAGTGAGCGCAGCGGGCCGGCCCAGCGCGGTTGCTCACCTGCGCCGCCCGGCAACGATTCGCGAGCGCTGCGCCAACATTCTGGCGGCCGGCCTCGGCGGTGGGCTGACGCACTTCCGGGTCGAGCCGAGCCGTCTGCCCCAGGTCGCCGACTTCGTGGCGGCGGTCACGCGCCGGCGCCATCCCGGACTCGCCATTCCCTATCACAGCCGGTGGCGTCATCTGGACGCCGGCGGCGTGGCTCGCGTCGCCGCGCTTGGGGCCGCGCTGAGCCGCGTGCCCGCGGCCGAGCGCGCGCGCGCAAAAATCGACCTGATCGTCACGAGTGTCCTGCTCGACGCGGGCGCCGGGGAGACGTGGCGCTTTCGGGAAGAGCAAACCGGTCAGACGTTCGCGCGCTCCGAGGGCCTCGCCGTGGCGAGCTTTCGGATGTTCGAGGCCGGGCTCTTCTCGAGCGATCCGTCGCGCCCCTGGCGGACTGACGCCGCGGTCCTGATGGACCTCGAGGAGAGCCGGATGGCCCGCGGCTTCCAGGCGTCGGCCGCGAATCCTCTGGCCGGCCTCGACGGGCGGGTGGGGCTGCTGAAGAGGCTCGGCCGCGCCATGAAGGGTGCGCCCCATCTCTTCGACGCCCTCCGCGACCGCGCGACGCAGAGTCGTCTGGACGCGCCCATCATTCTCGAGGCGGTGCTGGAGGCGCTGGAGGAGATCTGGCCGGAGCGGATCGAGCTGGACGGCGTGGGCCTCGGCGACACGTGGCCGCATCCGGCCGCAGGCGGCAGCGGCCCCTCGGCCGGTCTCGTCCCGCTTCACAAGCTGTCCCAGTGGCTGGCCTATTCGTTGGTGGAGCCGCTCGAGGAAGCCGGCGTGAGCGTCTCGGGCCTCGATCAGCTCACCGGTCTCGCGGAGTATCGCAACGGCGGGCTGTTCGTCGACCTGGACGTCCTCGTCCCCAAGCATCCGGACGTGACCGGCGTCACGCACGCGCCCGGTTCCCAGGTGATCGTGGAGTGGAGGGCGCTGACCGTGGCCCTCCTCGATCGCCTCGCGCCGCTGGTGGCCGCGCGCGTGGGGCTGGACCCCACCGAGCTTCCCTTGATCAAGGTCCTGGAAGGCGGTACCTGGGCGGCCGGGCGCGAGCTGGCCGACGCCCGGCGTGCCGGCGCGCCACCGATTCGAGTCGTGAGCGACGGCACGTTGTTCTGACGGGGGAGACCATCGCATGTCCAGTCGCGTCCACGTCATCGACCACCCGCTGGTCCAGCACAAGCTCAGCCTGATGCGCATGAAGAGCACGAGCACGTCGGCATTTCGGAATCTATTGACCGAGGTCAGCGTGTTGCTGGCCTACGAGGTGACGCGCGACATGCCGACGCATCAGGTGACGGTCGAGACACCCATGGCACGAACGTCGGTCCCGATGCTCGACGGGAAGAAGATCGTCCTGATCTCCATCTTGCGGGCGGGCACCGGGATCCTCGACGGCATCCTCCGTCTCATCCCCAGCGCCCGCGTGGGACACGTCGGACTCTACCGGGACCCCAAGACCCTCACCGCCGTCGAGTACTACTTCAAGGTGCCCAGGGAGATGAGCGATCGCGATGCCATCGTCGTCGACCCGATGCTCGCCACCGGCAACTCGGCGGTGGCGGCGGTCGAGCGTCTCAGGGAGACGAGGCCCCGCTCCATCAAGTTCGTCTGTCTCTTGACGTGTCCGGAGGGCCTCAAGAACTTCCACTCGCACCATCCGGACGTCCCGGTCTATACCGCGGCCATCGACAGCCACCTGGACGAGCACGGCTACATCATCCCCGGCCTGGGGGACGCCGGGGATCGGCTCTACGGCACGAAGTGACGCGGGCCAACGACACCATGTTCGATCTCGTCGTCACCAACGCGGTATTGCCGGACGGTCGCGACCGGATGACGATCGCCTGCCGGGACGGCCGCATCGCGTCCGTCGAGCGAGACCTCCGGGCCGAGTCGCAGCGGACGATCGACGCGAAGGGCGAGCTCGTCTCGCCGCCCTTCGTCGATGCCCACTTCCACATGGACTCGGCGTTGACGTACGGGATGCCGCGCGTGAACCGCTCCGGCACCCTGCTGGAGGGGATCCAGCTGTGGACGGAGCTGAAGCCGTCGTTGACGCACGACGCGATCCGAGACCGGGCGCTCGAGCTGTGCCGCTGGTCCGTCGCCCGCGGGACTCTGATCGTTCGCAGCCACGTCGACGTCTGCGACCCGAATCTGAAGGCGGTCAAGGCGTTGCTCGAGGTGCGCGAGCTGGTGCGCAACGAGATCGATCTCCAGCTCGTCGCCTTCCCCCAGGACGGCTACCTGCGCTGGCCCGAGGCCGAACGCACCCTCGCGGCGGCGCTCGACATGGGCGTCGACGTGGTGGGCGGCATTCCGCACTTCGAGCGGACCATGGCCGACGGTGCCGTGTCGATCGAGCGCCTGTGTCGGATCGCGGCCGAGCGCCACCTCCTGGTGGACATGCACTGCGACGAGAGCGACGACCCCCTCTCGCGTCACATCGAGGTGCTCGCGCGGGAGACCGTCCGCCAGGGGCTCCACGGGCGCGTGACGGCCTCGCATCTGACGGCGATGCATTCGATGGACAACTACTACGTCTCCAAGCTGATGCCGCTGATGCGCGAAGCCGGGATCACCGCCGTCGCCAACCCGCTCATCAACATCACGCTGCAGGGCCGGAGCGACACGTACCCCAAGCGCCGCGGCATGACGCGGGTCAAGGAGCTGCTCGAGGCGGGGGTCAACGTCGCCTGCGGCCACGACTGTGTGATGGACCCCTGGTATCCGCTCGGGAGCCACGACATGCTCGACGTCGCGCACATGGGGCTGCACGTCGGACACATGACCGGCGACGCCGAGATGCGGGCCATGTTCGACTGCGTCACGGTCAACGGTGCCCGCGCGCTGCAGCGAGACGGTTACGGCCTCGACGCGGGCTGCTGGGCGGACCTGGTGCTGCTGCAAGCCCGCAGCGTGCTCGACGCGATCAGGCTCCGCCCGGCCCGGCTCGCGGTGATCCGACGGGGCCGGGTCATCGCCGAGACGCCCGGCGTGCGGCCGGTGGTCACCCTGGCCGGGAAGACCGACGAGGTGACGTTCCGGCCGCGTGATCGGCCGCTCGCTTGACACCAGCGAGCGCCGCCGCGTATGTAGAGCGGACGACGAGCGCTGACGCCTGCCAAGGAGGACGACGCCGTGGACGATAGGGTGCGCCTGCTGATTCCGCCGGTCACGCGACGTCAGTTGCTGCAGGGCAGCCTCGCCGCCGCGCTGGCCCTCACCAGCCGGCCAGGGATCGCGAGCGCTCAGGCGCCGGCGCCGCTGGCGATGCAGCTGGGCTGGTTCGCCAACGCGCAGATGGCCGGCGACTTCACGGCGATCGGGAAGGGCTACTTCAAGGACGCGGGGCTCGACGTGAAGATCGTTCCCGGCGGACCCTCCATCGACCCCGTCGGCGTCGTGGCCAGCGGCTCGGTGCCCATCGGCAACGTGGCGTCCATCGGCGTCCTCGTCACCGGCCGCAGTCGCGGCGTGCCGATCAAGGCCTTCGCCAGCGCGTTCCAGCGCCATCCCTTCGCGTTCTTCTTCCTGCGTGAGTCGGGCATCAAGACCCCCGCCGACTTCGCGGGCAAGACCATCGGCATCCAGGGCACCGCGCGGCCGCTGCTCGACGCCGTGCTGGCGAAGTACCAGGTGCCGCGCGACAAGGTGAACGTCATCATCATTGGCGGCACCACCACCCCGCTGCTCACCAAGCAGGCCGACGTCGTGACCGGCTGGGTCATCAACTACGCGCAGAACCTGCCGATCCAGGGGAAGAGCGATCACTTTCTGCTCTGGGACCTCGGCATCCGCATGTACGCCTATACGTATTTCACGACCGACCAGGCCTACGGCGCGCGCAAGGACGTGCTCACGCGCTACATCTCGGCGGCCGCCAAGGGGTGGTCGTACGCCAAGGATCATCCAGAGGAGGCCGTCGATTTCGTGCTGAAGAGCACGAGCGGGCTCGATCGCGACATGGAGCTGCCGACCTGGAAGGTCAGCATCCCGTACGTCTCGTCGGACGCGACCCGGCAACAGGGCTGGGGCTACATGGATCCGCAGGTGTGGGCCGCGCTCTCCGACACCTATCATGCGCTCGACCAGATTCCGCGGAAGGTTCCGCCCGACGAGGTCATGACCAACGAGATCGTGCTCGCGGCCAAAACGCTCAAATTCTAGCCCGTGGCGCCCATCGAGATCGCGTGCCGCGACGTCTCGATGGTCTTCGCGACGAGCGCGGGATCCGTGCAAGCGCTCGCCAACGTCACGCTCGAGGTCGAGCGGGGTGACTTCGTCTCGCTCATCGGGCCGTCCGGCTGCGGGAAGTCGACGCTGCTGCGGCTGATCGCCGACGTCCTGCAGCCGACCGCGGGGAGCATCGAGGTCCGCGGGGGGCCGGCGATGCACGCGCGCCTGGCGCGGGAGTTCGGGTTCGTCTTCCAGCACCCGGGCCTGTTGCTCTGGCGCACGGCGCAGGCCAACGTCTCGCTACCGCTCGAGGTGGGCGGGTGGGGACGGCGGCACGATCCGCCGCACCAACCGGACGAGCTGTTGTCACTGGTGGGATTGAAGGGATTCGAGCACGCCTACCCGCGGCAGCTCTCGGGCGGGATGCAACAGCGGGTGTCCATCGCCCGCGCGCTGGTGACGGGGCCGCCCATTCTCTTGATGGACGAGCCCTTCGGCGCCCTCGACGAGATCACCCGCGATCACCTGAACCAGGAGCTGCTGCGGATCTGGGTGGCGACCGGCACCACGATCCTCTTCGTCACCCACAGCATTCCGGAGGCGGTGTACCTGTCGAACCGGGTGTTCGTGTTCACGCCACGCCCCGGTCGGGTGCTCGAGCAGGTTCGGATCGATCTCCCCTCACCGCGCGCGCCCTCGATCAAGGACACCCCGGAGTTCGTCAAGCACACGTCAACGCTGCGGCGCGCGCTCGCCCAGGGCGGCTGAGGCGTGCCCACGGCCGGCCGCTCGCCTCGGGCCGTGCTCCTCCGGCGCCTGCTGCTGCCGCTGATCGTGATCGCGGGCCTGGTGCTCGTGTGGGACCTGGCGATCCGCGTCTTTGCGGTGCCGGCCTACGTGGTGCCGACCCCGGCCTCCGTCGGGCAGGCGCTGGTGAAGGAGCGCGCCCGGCTGCTCGACAACGCGATCCCCACGATTTTGGAATCCCTCGGCGGCTTCGCGCTGGGGAATCTCGTGGCCATCGCCGCCGCCCTCGCCTTCGTCCACAACAAGGTGCTGGAGCGCGCGCTCTATCCGGTGGCGGTGGCCGTGCGGACGCTGCCCATCGTGGCCATCGCCCCCATCCTCGTGCTGCTGCTGGGTAACGGCTACGCGCCCAAGGTTGCGATCGCGGCCCTGATCACGTTCTTCCCGACGCTGGTGAACATGGTCGAGGGGCTCGAGTCGGCCGACGTGCAGGCGATGGAGCTGATGCACGTGCTGTCGGCCAGCAAGTCCGAGATCGTGCGCTACGTCCGGTGGCCGTCGTCGCTGCCGTATCTCTTCTCGGCGATGCGCATTGCCTCGACCTCCAGCGTGCTCGGCGCGCTGGTCGCCGAGTGGATCGGGACCAACAGGGGGCTCGGCTACCTGATCGTGCTCACGACCTACGATTTTCGGACCGCGCTGCTCTACGCGGCGATGGTGGTAACATCGGCGATCGCGCTCGCGTTCTTCTTCCTGGTGAGTATCTTGGAGTGGCTCCTGGTCCGCTGGGAGCGGTGAGACGACGGGAGGGCATCGATGACGCAGACGGTGAACGAACCAGGCCGAGAGACTCCCGTCGTCGCCGAGACCGACGTGCTGGTGGTCGGCGGCGGACCCGCCGGCCAGTCGGCCGCGGTCGCCGCGGCGCGCGCCGGCGCCGAGGTGACGCTGCTCGAGCGCTACGGCTATCTCGGCGGGCTCGCGTCCGGCGGCATGGTGCTCGTGCTCGACGACATGTGCGCCGAGGGCGAGGTCTCGGTGGGAGGGCTGGCGCTCGAGATCGTCGACCGGCTGGAGCGTATCGGCGCCTGCGTGGCGCCGCCACTGGACGATTGCTTCCGGAACGATGCCGCAGTCCGCGACCGCTGGGTACGCTGGGGGTTCGAGGAGCTCTATGCGCGGAAGAAGCCGAAGCCGATCGTGTACTCGGCCGTCTTCGACCCCGAGGGCTGGAAGCAGGTGTCGCAGGAGATGGTGCTCGAAGCCGGCGTGCGCCTGCGCTGCCACTCGTGGTTCTCGCGCGCGCTCGTCGAGGACGGCGCGGTCCGCGGCGTCGTCGTGGAGACCAAGGCGGGGCGGCAGGCGATCCGCGGTCGCGTCGTGATCGACGCCACCGGCGACGGCGACGTCTTCGGCAGCGCAGGCGCGCCGGGCATCCAGGGCTCGTACATCATGACCCTCGTGCACCGGCTGGCCGACGTGGACACGGATGCGGCGATAGCGTTCGAGCGCAGCGATCCGACGGCGGCGCATCAGCTCGACACCGAAGTCAAGCAGCTGCTCGGCGGGGCGTGGGAGATGTGGTGGATGATGACCCCGCGGCCCGGCGTGGTGTGGTGCAATTGCCCGCATATCCCGGGCTACGACGGGCTGAATCCCGAGCACCTGACCCACATCGAGGTCGAAGGCCGGCGCCGGTTCATGAAGGTGGTCGAGTTCGTGCGGGCGAACTATCCCGGCTTCCAGCGCGCGTACATTCTCGACGCGGCGCCGCAGGTCGGCGTGCGTCAGACCCGCCTGCTCGACGGCGAGTACGTCGTCACCAAGGACGACATCCTGAGCCGCCGGAGCTTTCCCGACGTGATCGCGCGCGGCCGGGATTACTACACGCCGTATCGCAGCCTGATCCCGAAAGGGATCGATGGCCTCCTGGTGACCGGCCGTTGCTACGCGGCGACGCCGGAGGCGCAGCGGATCAGCCGGGAGATCCCACCCTTGATGGTCATGGGAGAAGCGGCCGGCACGGCCGCGACGTTGAGCCTGGAATCGGGTGTGGCTCCCCGGAAGGTCGACGTTCCCGCCTTGCAGAAGCGGCTCCTCGCTCAAGGCGTGAACCTCGGTACGCCGGTGCCGGTGGCGTGAGCGACGCGATGCAGTTCTGCCGCGTCGAACGCGAGGGTCATCTCCTCGTCGTCACGCTCGATCGGCCGGAGGTCCGCAACGCGCTCCACCGGGCAGCCTCCGACGAGTTGGACCACGTCTGGACCCTGTACGAGACCGATCCTGAGCTGCGTGTCGCGATCCTCACCGGAGCCGGCGACAGGTCGTTCTCGGCCGGGTATGACATGCGGGAGCCCTCGGCGCCGGCAGGAGAGCGGGACGGCGTGGGATTCCTCGCGCACCGGCACCTGCGCGGGCTCGGCGGGCTGACGCTTCGCTACGACATGACGAAGCCGATCATCGCGGCGGTGAACGGCTTCGCGCTCGGCGGCGGTCTCGAGCTCGCGCTGGCCTGCGACATCATCGTCGCCGCCGAGCACGCCGAGTTCGGACTCCCCGAGCCGCGTGTCGGCCGGATGGCGCTCGAGGGAGGCATGCACCGTCTCGTGCGATCCATGCCGCTCAAGACCGCGATGGGAATGCTGCTGACGGGACGCCGCGTCTCGGCCCACGAAGCGTACCGGACCGGCCTCGTCAACGAGGTGGTCCCGCTCGCCGATCTCCTGCCCGCGGCCCGGCGGTGGGCGGACGAGATCCTGGCCTGTGCGCCGCTGTCGGTGCAGGGGACCAAGCAAGCCGTGATGCAGGGACTGGACCTGTCCCTGCCGGCCGCCGTCGGCCTCGTCCCGCAGACGATGGCCAAGGCGTTGGTCTCGGCCGACCAGGTGGAGGGTGTGAACGCATTCCTCGAGAGCAGAGCTCCCCGATGGTCGGGTCGATGATGAGCGTCGCACCGCTCGACGGGATCACCGTCCTCGACTTCTCGCAGATCGAGATGGGGCCGTGCGCGACGCAAGTGCTGGGCGATTTCGGCGCCGACGTCATCAAGGTCGAGCGCCCCGGCGCCGGCGATCTCTCGCGTGTGCACATGAGGCACTCGAGCGGGGAAAGTGCCGTCTTCTGGAGCCTGAACCGCAACAAGCGCAGCGTCGCCATCGACGTGCGCAGCGCGCTCGGCCGCGAGACCATCCATCGCCTGGCCCGAAAGGCCGACGTGCTCGTGCACAACTTTCGCCCCGGCGTGATGGAGCGGCTCGGCCTCGGCTACGCGGATCTCTCGGCGATCAATCCGCGTCTGATCTACGCGTTCGGCAGCGGATACGGCCCCACCGGTCCCTACCGGGACAAAGGCGGTCAGGATGTCCTGGCTCAGGCGATGAGCGGGATTGCCTCGCGGAGGGCGGATCCCGACGCGCCCCCCGAACCAAGCGCGACGCCGATCGCCGACTTCACCGGAGGGATGCTCCTCGTGCAAGCCATCCTGCTGGCCCTCCTGGCGCGCGCGCGTACCGGCCATGGCCAGGTGGTGCACGTTTCGCTGCTGGATGGCATGCTCGCGATGCAGCTTCAGGAAGCGTCGGCGTGGTTGAACCTCGGCCAGCGCTTGAACTGGGGCGCCTTCCCGCTGTCCGGCACGTTCCGGACGCTCGACGGCTACGTCGTCATGGTGGGCGCCTTCAAGCCCAATCCCCTCCAGGACATCTGTCGTGGCCTCGGCATCGAGGACCTCTCCGCCGATCCGCGCTACGCGACGCACGAGGCGCAGGTCGCCCACCGTGACGAGCTCCAGGGGCGATGGCGGCAGGAGTTCGCCACGCGGACGACGAAGCAGGTCATCGACGCGCTCGAGTCCGTCGACATCCTGAGCGCCCCGGTCAATGACATCGAGGCGGCGCTGAACGACCCGCAAGTGACGAACAACCAGATGGTGCTCGAGATGCGCCACCCCGACCTCGGACTCATCAGGACGGTCGGAATTCCCGTCAAGCTGGAAGGCACTCCCGGCTCAGTGCGACGGATGCCGCCGCTGCTCGGCGAGCACACCCGTGAGGTTCTCACCGAGCTCGGCTTCTCACAGGAAGAGATCAGGACGCTCGTTTCCTAGATCGCTCTCCTCGAGGGCAACAGGGGGCACTCATGACACCTGCCGCAGCGGCCGAGCTCCGAGCCGACGTGCACAGCATCGAACCCATTCCAGAGAAGGACAAGGACTCGACCGGGCCCCAGCAGATGTGGATCTGGGCCGGGGCCAACATCGCCCCCATCAACTGGGCCCTCGGCGCGCTGGGCATCGTCCTCAAGCTGGGGTTGCTGGAGACCATCGCGGTCATCGTGATCGGCAACATCGTCGGCTGCGCGATCTTCGCGGCGTTCACCGTGATGGGCCACAAGACCGGCGTCAATCAGATGGTGCTCTGCCGCTCCGCGTTCGGTCGGCGCGGAGCGTACCTGCCGAGCGCGCTGATGTTCCTCATGACCCTGGGCTGGATCGGCGTGAACACGTACTTCCCCGTCAAGATCGCGGTCGCCATCCTCGGGCAGTTCGGGATGCGCGACTCGTGGGCGACGAATCTGGTCGTGGTCACCGTCGTGATGGTGCTCCAGGTGCTGATCGGCCTCTACGGCTTCTACGCGATCCGGACCTTCGAGAAATACACGGTTCCGGTCACTGCCGCCATCATGGTGCTGATGAGCATCCTCGCCTGGAGCCGGCCCGGCGTGGTCAACTGGGGGCTCACGAGCTCGCTTCCGCCGGGCGCGCATCTGGCGATGCTGAGTCTATTGATGACCGCGATCGGGGTGGGCTGGGGCATCTCCTGGGTCACGTGGGCCTCGGACTATTCCCGCTTCGTCCCGCGGACCCAGTCCTCGGCCTCGGTCTTCTGGTACAGCTACGTGGGGATGTTCATTCCCACGGTCTGGCTCGCCATTCTCGGCGCCACCGTGGCCAGCGTCACCCAGGACACCGACCCCGCGAAGATGGTGAGCGCCGTCTTCGGCGGAACGATGAGCCTGCTGGTGCTGCTGATGGTGCTGCACGGCCCGATCGCGACGAACATCCTGAACGTCTACTCGGCGGCGCTGGCCGCGCTCAGCATGGGCATCCGCCTCTCGCGGACGGCGATGGCGCTGATCGCGGGCGTGGTCGGCTATCTGGTCACGATCTATTTCGTCTTCCAGCCGTCGTTCGCCAAGGCATTCGACAACTGGATGATCAGTCTTCTGCTGTGGATGAGCCCCTGGGCCGGCGTGGTGCTGGCCGACTTCTTCGTCAAGCGGCGCGGCCACATCGACGTCGACGAGCTCTATCGGGAGCCGGAGCGGAGCGCCTATGGCGACGTCAACTGGGGAGGGATCGCGGCGTTCGTGGCGGGCCTGATCGCCGGCTGGACGGTTGAAGACGGCCTCGTCCCCGCCCTGCAGGGGCCCATCTCGACCCGGTTGCTCGGCGGCGCGGACCTGAGCTGGCTGGTCGGAATCATCGTCGCCGGCGGCGTGTACCTGGCCGTCAGCCGGCACGGCATTGCGGCCACCGTACCGGGCCGCGCGGGCCGCGTCCGCGGATAAGACTCCCGGCTCCGCGAGCGAAGCGCCGAGTGCCTCGGCGATGTGCACGCGGGCGCGCACTGATAATTGTTGAGGCAACCGGCGAGCACGAGCCCGGCTCGTGATGGTCGTCGCCTTTCTGCGAAGAGCGTAGGCGCGCGGCGCAGTTGCCGACGTGCCGACCCGAAAGGCGACCGACGTCCTCCCACGCGGCACATCCCTTGCGTGTCGCGGTGCTTCTCCCGGCATGGCGCCGGCGACGATGCACAAAAAGGAGGCCGTCATGGCCGAGATGACTCGACGCGGATTCCTGGGACGCAGCCTGACCTTCGGCGTGGCGGCGTGTGCGATGTGCGGCGCCCTGCCGTCGTCGGCGCAGGGCAAGCGCGAGATCAAGTTCTCGCACGGCACGGGCCTCTGCAACATGCCGCTCTTCTACGCGGCGGAGAAGAAGCTCTTCGCGAAGTACGCGATCGAGAGCAACGTCGTGCTCTCGGGCTGGGCCGGCGATCAGGCGATCCAGCTCGCGACGGGCAAGGTCGAGATGGGCGTGATCCCGTACACGAACGCGATCGCCGCGTACACGCGCTCGCCGTCGTTCGCCGTCGTGTCGGGCAGCGGCACGCAGGGCCTCATCATGGTCGGCCAGCCCGGGATCAAGACCTTCGCCGACATGCGCGGCAAGCGCGTCGGCACCTTCCAGGCCGACACCCTCGACATCCTCGTGTACGACTACCTGAAGAAGCAGGGCATGACCTACAAGGACATCAAGATGCAGTACCTCGGCAACAGCGTGGAGCTGACGAACGCCTTCATCGCCGGCCACCTCGACGTGATCAGCTCGATCGAGCCGTACGCCACGCGCGCTCTCATGGCGACCAAGGGCAACGTCCTCGGCGACGGCGTCGACATGTACGGGGCCGGCTATCCCGACTGCGTACTGATCGCGCGCAAGGAGCTGATCGACAAGGAGCCGAAGGTCGTCAAGGACGTGATCCGCGTGTTCTTCGAGGCCGAGGCCGAGATCGAGGCGAACTTCGAGGAGGCGGCGAAGACGACGATCGGCAAGTACTACAAGACCGACATGACGAGCCTGCTGGCCGCCGCCAAGGCGCAGCCGCCGGGCGTGGACATCCGCAACAAGAAGGACTTCATGTTCGGGCGCGCCCAGAGCATGAAGGAGCTGAACTACATCTCCAAGGACCCCGATCAGGGCTTCGTGAACTTCAGTCTGCTCGAGCAGGTCATCGCCGAGAATCCCGACCTCTACCGGAAGGTGAAGGTGAAGTCCGCGTGATCGGTCGCGTCGCGACCGGGCCCGGCGCCGCGCCCGTGCCGCGCATCGCCGCCGCGCTCCCGGCCCGCCGGCGGCGCGCGGCGGGGCGGCGGCTCGTCGAGACGGCGCAGGCCGGCGCGTGGTGGGTGCTGTCGGTCGGCATGGTGGTGGCCGTGTGGGAGGCGGCGGCCGCGCTGAAGCTGATCGACCCGGTCATCCTGCCGCCGCCGCACGAGTTCATCGGCGAGATCCGCAACCAGGCGCAGTTCCTCATGCCGGCCGTCGGCGTGGAGCGCACCGGCGCGAACTTCGTCGCGCTCACCGCGATTGCCGCCAGCCTGCAGCGGGTGCTCCTCGGGCTCTTCCTCGCGTTCGTGGCGGGCGTCTGCACCGGCGGCCTGGCCTTCTACTTCGGGATCGTGCGCAAGCTCACGCTGCCCACCGTCACGCTGCTGGCGCCCATCGCGCCGGTGGCGTGGATCCCGCTCGCCATCGTGGCCTTCGGCATCGGCGACTGGTCGGCGATCTTCGTCGTGTTCGTCGGCATCTACTTCACGCTCACGCTCGCCACCGTGAAAGCGATGACCAACGTCGAGCGCGTGTACCTCGACGCGGCGCGCGTGCTCGGCGCGCGCCGGCCACAGGTGATGTTCTACGTGGTGCTGCCGGCGTCCATCCCGGCCCTCTTCGATCTCGTGCGGATGAACCTCTTCGGCGCCTGGATGGGCGTGCTCGCCGCCGAGATGGTCGGCGTCAACACCGGGCTCGGCGCCATCGTCATGGTCGGCCGGCAGATGATGAACATGAACCTGACCTTTCTCGGCATGGCGATGATCGGCCTCGTCGGCTATCTTCTCGACGCGGCATTCGGGCAGGTCCAGCGCCGCGTGCTCTGGTGGCGCCGGGCCACCGAGATCTGAGGGGCATGGTGATGGACGGCACGCTCGCCTGCGTGGGCCTGACCAAGGTGTGGAACGAGGGCACCGACCGCGAGGTCGCCGCGCTGAGCGACATCGACGTGGAGGTCCGCGCGGGCGAGTTCCTCGTCGTCATCGGGCCGAGCGGCTGCGGCAAGAGCACGCTGCTCAAGCTGCTGGCCGGTCTGGAATCGCCGACGGCGGGCGCGCTGCTCCACCACGGGCAGCCGATCACCGGACCGCACGTCGATCGCTCGCTGATCTTCCAGCAGCCCTCGCTCTATCCGTGGCTGTCCGCGCGGGACAACGTCGCCTTCGGGCTCAAGCTGCAGGGCGTGGGCCGCAAGGAGCGGCGTCGCCGTGCCGACGAGTTCCTGCGCCAGGTCGGCCTGCGCGAGTTCGCGTCGAAGCTCCCGCACGAGCTGTCGGGCGGCATGCAGCAGCGGGTGGCGATCGCGCGCGCGCTCTGCGTGGGTGCCGAGATCCTCTTGATGGACGAGCCGTTCGCGGCGCTCGACGTGCAGACGCGCTACCAGATGCAGACGTTCCTGCTCGACATCTGGCGCGGCTCGGGCAAGACGGTCGTCTTCGTCACCCACCACATCGACGAGGCCGTCTATCTGGCGGATCGCGTGGTCGTGCTCACGGCGCGCCCCGGCCGCGTGCTGGACAGCGTGCCGATCGACATGCCGCGGCCGCGCAGCGTGATCGGCCCGGAGTTCGAACGCTATCGCGCGCACTTCGTCGAGCGGCTCCGGGCCGAGGTCGCGCGCGCCTTCGAGGAGCAGGAGCTCGTCGAGATGCTCGACACGCGCATCAAGTGAGTCGTGCGAGCCGCAGGACGCCCGCGGGGCTGGGGCCCCGCCGTCCGAGGTGCGCATATGAAGGGGAGCACGGGCATGGCATCGTCGCTGATCCGCGGGAAATACGTCGTCGCGAAGGTCACCAGCCGCACCGAGGCCGAGGTCATCGCCGACGGCGCCGTCTTCCAGGAGAACGGCATCGTCGTCGACGTCGGACCCTACGCGGAGCTCGCGGCGCGGCACCGGCCCGACGCGGTGCTCGGCTCCTCCGATCACGTCGTGGTGCCGGGCTTCGTCAACGGCCATCACCATGTCGGCCTCACGCCGTTCCAGCTCGGCTCCCCGGACTACGCGCTCGAGCTGTGGTTCGCGAGCCGGATGGCCGCCCGCGCGGTCGACCCCTATCTGGACACGCTCTATTCCGCGTTCGAGATGCTGGAGTCCGGCATCACGACGGTGCAGCACCTGCACGGCTGGCGCATCGGCCCCGCCGCGCGCGTGATCGAGGTGGCCGACCGAATTCTAAAAGCCTACGACGACGTCGGCATGCGCGTGTCGTACTCCTACGCGCTGCGCGACCAGAATCGGCTGGCGTACGAGGCGGACGACGCCTTCGCGGCGCGCTTCCCGGCGCCCGTCTCCGGGCAGCTCCTGGAGTACCTCCGCGCGCAGGCCATCCCGATCGACGACCACCACGGCATCTTCACCGACCTGTGGGAGAAGTGCGGCCGCAACACGCGCCCGCGCGCCCGCGTGCAGCTGGCGCCGGCGAACCTGCACTGGTGCTCGGACGAGGCGCTCACGGCGCTGCGTGACTGGTCGGCGAAGTACCAGGTCGGCATGCACATGCACCTCGTCGAGACCGCGTATCAGAAGGAGTATGCGCGACGCCGCACCGGCGGCACCGCCTTCCGTCACCTCGTGGACCGCGGTCTCGCGGGTCCGAGCCTCACCCTCGGCCACGGGGTCTGGCTCACCGAGGCCGATCTCGACCTCGTCGCGCAGACGGGCACGATGATCTGCCACAACGCCAGCTCGAACCTCCGGCTGCGGAGCGGCGTGGCGCCGCTCAATCACTGGGCGGCGCGCGGCGTGAAGGTGGCGATCGGTCTGGACGAGGCGGGCATCAACGATGACCGCGACATGCTGCAGGAGATGCGTCTCGTGCTGCGCCTGCACCGCGTGCCCGGCATGGACGACGTCGTGCCCACGTCGCCCCAGGTCTTCCGCATGGCGACCGAGGACGGCGCGGCCACCACGCCGTACGCCGGCCACATCGGAACGCTCCAGCCCGGCCGCGCGGCCGACGTCGTCCTGCTCTCGTGGCCGCAGATCGCGCATCCGTACCTCGATCCGGACACCGCCGTCGTCGACGCCGTCGTGCATCGCGCGAAGACGTCCGGCGTCGCGCTCGTGATGGTGGCGGGCGAGGTCGTGCTGCGCGACGGGCGCTTCACACGGATCGACAAGCACGCGGTGCTGGCCGAGCTCGCCACAGCGCTTCGCGCGCCCCTCACCCCCGAGGAAGACGCGCGTCGCCGACTCTCGCGCGAGGTGTTCCCCGTGGTCAAGCGCTTCTATGACGGCTGGCTCGACGAGGGCGCGCGCGTGCCGTACTATCGACCGAGCTCGCGCGTCTAGCATCCGGCGCTCACGGAGGATCGCATGGTGTTCGATACCGTCATCCGCAATGCCATGGTCGGCACCGCCGCCGATGTCTTCGCGGCCGACATCGCGATCTCTGGAGGCGTGATCACCGCCCTCGGCCGGTCCCTCGGTCCCGCGCGCCGAGACATCGATGCCGCCGGGCGCTACGTCCTTCCGGGCGGGATCGACACCCACTGCCATCTCGACCAGCCCATGCGCGGTGGGGTCACCCTGGCCGATGACTTCCTGTCGGGCTGCATCTCGGCCGCCCACGGCGGGACGACGACGGTGGTGCCGTTCGCGTGTCAGCTGCCGGGACAGAGCGTGCGGGCGGCGGTGGAGGACTACCATCGACGGGCGAAGGACAAGCCCGTCATCGACTACGCCTTTCACCTCATCATCTCGGATCCCACCGAGCGCGTCCTCCGCGACGAGCTGCCGGCGCTGATCGGCGAGGGCTACACGTCCTTCAAGATCTACATGACGTACGAGACGCTGCGGTTGAACGACCGGCAGATCATCGCCGTCCTCGCGGTGGCACGCGGCGAGGGCGCCCTGGTGATGGTGCACGCGGAGAACGCCGACTGCATCACGTGGCTCACCGAGGAGCTGGAGAAGGCCGGCCGCACCGCGCCGTACTATCACGCGCTCTCGCGGCCGCTCGCCGTCGAGCGCGAGGGCACGCACCGTGCGATCACGATGTCGGAGATCGTCGACGTGCCGATCCTGCTCGTGCACGTCTCGGGCGCGGAGGCGGTCGAGCAGATCCGCTGGGCGCAGGGACGCGGCCTCCGCATCTTCGCCGAGACCTGCCCGCAGTATCTCGTGCTCACGGCCGAGCACCTCGACGCACCCGGCTTCGAGGGCGCGAAGTTCATCTGCAGCCCCCCTCCGCGCGACGCGGCGAGCCAGGAGGCCGTCTGGAACGGGCTCGCGACGGGCGTCTTCGCCACGTTCTCGTCGGACCACGCGCCGTTCCGCTTCGACGACCCGGCGGGCAAGAAGCGGCACGGTGACGGCGCGCCGTTCACCAAGGTGCCCAACGGCGTGCCGGGGCTCGAGACACGGCTGCCGATCCTCTTCTCCGAGGGCGTCAACAAGGGACGGATCGATCTCGCGACCTTCGTCGCGCTCACGGCGACCAATCCGGCGAAGCTCTACGGCCTCTATCCGCGGAAGGGCACGATCGCCGTGGGATCGGACGCCGACCTCGTGATCTGGGACAGCGACCGGGACGTCACGATCACCAACGACCTCCTGCACCACAACTGCGACTACACGCCCTACGAAGGCATGCGGGTCCGCGGCTGGCCGGCGCTCGTCCTCTCACGCGGTGAGGTCGTGGTCGACGAGGGCAAGCTCACGGCCGAGCCCGGGCAAGGACAGTTCCTCCGGTGCGAGCGGCCCGTTCCGGCGAAGCCGCGCGTGTGAATGAGCCCCTTACTTGGGAAGGCTGTATTCAACCTGCCATTCAAACGTCGCGGCAGTCGGGGTCGAACCGCCGGGCGCGGACGCCTTACCGATATACGAGCCGGTGCCGGTGATTCCTTGAAACGTTCCGGTGCCCCCCGTGAACCGCAGTTTGCCCTCGAATTTCGCCTCCCATGATCCATCCGCATTCGTCCTGCGCGTTGTCAGGCCCTCATAGCTCGTGAACGTTCGGTCACCGCCGGGATGCAGGTTCACGTTATAACCGCGGTGGGATCCCGAACCAGCCGTGTAGTCAGAGTAGACGAACTGATTCGACTCGACGTTATTCCAATCCGGGTCCGTGCTTGTCCAGGTCTGGGTGCGATTCACCAGCATGACTTCGTGCTTCGGCGTATCGGGAGGCAGCAGCATCGTCTGCGAGAACGTCGGACCGAACTTTGCCGTCCCCGCCGCCTTCTTGTCCTGCGCGAGCACGTCAGCCGCCGATAGCAGCGAACCTAGTAGACAGAGAGCCACGGCGAACTGGACCACGACGCTCGACGGGCGCGCCAACATTGTCATACGGATCCTCCTGTCATCACGGAAGCTCGGACTGTGGTGAGGTGCCTGGACAGAGCGCACGGCGGCAGCGGCCATGCCGTACTCATTCCCATAGTCAACGCGCCGGCGACGCGCCATTCAGCGCTTCTCGATGTTCCAGAAGACCGTGGCGGGTGCCCGCATCAGCCCATCGATGTTCTCTCTTTTCTGAGCCGCGATCATTTCTCGAACCAGTACTCGCCTTCCGTCTTGACGTTGCTGAGCCCGGCCTTGAAATCGGTGCTCCCCGCGGAGCGCAGCGTGCCGCGGATGGTACTGAATTTGCCCGTCCCGCCCGTCAACGTGACCACGCTCGTATAGCTGCCTTTTCGCGAGCCGTCGCTCTCGACCACGGCGTGCGCGAGCGTCTCGAAGCGCGAGAAGATCTTGTCCCCGTTCTCGAGGACCACGACGCCGTAGCCGGACGCGTGTCCGGTGCCGTTGGTGTGGTCCGATAGCGCTCGGCTCCAGCCTTCGACGACCTTCACGCCGGCGTAGCGAGGCGCCTCGTCGGCAAATTTCGACCGGATCTCGTAGATGCGCACCTTGTGGCCCGGCACGTCACCGACCTCGATCTCGTGCTGCTGCGTATAGACAGACACCCCTGGCGGCGTGACGAACGAGTACTTGTGCTTCTCCTGACCCGATGTCTGGCTCGTGACCGAGCCGAACACGACGACGGCGGCAAACATGGCAGCGATGGTCGGGGCTGTGCGCCTCATGGATGCTCCTCTCCGGTGATGAGGTTGAGAACGGCCGATGGGGATGGTGCGGAGCACGCGGAGATCTCACCCCCTCTTGCGGGCCGATCCGGGCGACGCGGGTGCGAGCTCAGAGGCAGCTGAAATGCGGGGTATGATTCGGGATCTCCGCGAGCGAGAAGAGAGCGGTCGTTGTGCGGCGCGGAAACGGCCGGCGGCGCCCTGGACGCCGTCGTTTCGGCCCGCTGTGCCGACGGGGTCGTAGCAGCCCACGTGGCCACATCGAGAACGCGCGCGAGACTCTCGTTCGCCCCAGGCACCGTCGGCAGTGCCTCGGCTGGTGAGGTCGCTGACCCGCCATCGTCAACATCGTTGTCGGTATCGATAGCGGCCCACGCGACGGTCACGTCACGAGCGACGCTGTCATCGATCGCGAGCTCCGTGCCGGCGGCGAGAAGGGCGGAGATCACGACGAGGAGAACCGCGCCGAGGCCGACACGTTCGATCGAACGTCGCAACCCCTCGCGCATCGCGCTCGCCCCCATTCCGGACAAGGCCTAGGACCGGGCGCGACGCTTATACCTGAACTATTGTGTGTCGTCAACACGAGAGGTCTGACCTGTAGCGAGCACATCATCTGTCCGGTCGCGAGAGCACATGACATGTCCGCTCCAAGCCGGATCCAGCGTGGAGACCGAGCCAGCCAAGGTGGTGGCGATGGTCTTTGCCGGAGCCTACACCGACTGGCCAGCTGGGCCGTCCTCACGCCCAAGGCCAGGGCAAGGTCGATCGCGAGCCGCTTGCCCGAAGCGCGCCGATGGCGACGCGGCTCGCTCCGCGGGTGACCCGGCGCCGTCCCGGCGGCGTGTCGCGCCGAATCGTCGCCGTATGGACCGGACAGATCACGTGTCAAACCCGAGCGGACAGATCACTTGTCAATAACACACGGGAGGTCCGACCGGCGGACGGAGACGACGTTCTAAACCAGGCCCGCGAATGCACCACCATCCGGGCCGGCTCGAACGCCCATTTGATATGCAGGTGCCGTCCCCACCGGAATGCCCGAGAGGGGGGCCTGTCGCAGAGCGGGCCGTGATTTCTTGCTGGCATCGAGGGTGCGGTTCGTGATCTAAGGGAGATCATGCCAAAAGCCGCCATCACCGCGACCGGCCACTATGTTCCGCCCGACGTCTATCCGAACGCGTGGTTCGAGCAGCGACTGGATACGACGGATGCGTGGATTCGCGCGCGCACCGGGATCGTCGAGCGGCGCTTCGCGTCGGAGGGCGGTGCCTCCGACCTGGCGCTACCGGCCGCGCGCCGATGTCTCGAGATGCGGGGCATCGAGGCGGCCGCGCTCGATTGCATCATCGTCGCGACGATGACGCCGGACCAGCCGATTCCCTCGACGGCGGCAATCCTGCAAGCCAAGCTCGGCGCGATCAACGCGTGGGGCTTCGACCTCGCCGGCGCGTGCTCCGGCTTCGTGTACGCGCTGGTGACCGCGACCAAGCTGGTGGAGGGTGGCGCGGCCCGCCGCGTACTCGTCTGCGGCGCGGATCGCATGTCGAGTGTGGTGGATCCGACGGACCGGGCAACCGCCGTCCTCTTCGGGGACGGCGCGGGCGTCGTGCTGGTGGAGATGAGCGAGGACGACGAGGTTGGCGTCTTCGAGCACGTCTGCCACATGGACGGCGAGGGGGCGACGGCCCTCTATATTCCGGCCGGCGGCAGTCGCATCACCTCCAGCGCCGAATCGGTGGCGCAGCGACGGCACTTCGTGGTCCAGGACGGCGCCACGGTCTTCAAGGCGGCCGTCGTCGGCATGGCGGAGGTCACCGAAGAGCTGCTCAAGCGCGCGGAGCTCACACTGGAGGACGTGGCCTGGATGGTGCCGCACCAGGCGAATCGCCGGATCATCGAGGCCGTCGCCAGGCGGCTCGGCCTGCCGCTCGAGCGCGTCGTGATCAACCTCGACCGCTACGGCAACACGGTGGCGGCGACGATTCCACTCTGTCTTTCCGAGTGGCATGATGACGGACGGCTGGCCTACGGCGACCGCGTCGTGCTTGCGGCATTCGGCGCCGGCTTCACCTCGGGCGCCGTCTATCTGCGCTGGGCGATCGGCGCCTAGCGCGACCCCGGAGTCACGCCGACGCCCTGCAGTACGAGGGC
>Ga0137418_10001252_pt1 | contig 23338 bp, 22 predicted proteins | sample CZODoug3_1_2_16f_FD_122242 | JGI IMG/M metagenome (GOLD analysis project Ga0137418, IMG submission 122242) | Vadose zone soil fungal communities from Angelo Coast Range Reserve, California, USA - CZODoug3_1_2_16fungal (Hybrid Assembly) | ecosystem: Environmental > Terrestrial > Soil > Vadose...
CGGGGCGTGGCTCAGCCTGGTAGAGCGCTCGGTTCGGGACCGAGAGGTCGGAGGTTCGAATCCTCTCGCCCCGACCAAAAAAAATCAATAACTTACGGCTGCCAACACTCTCGGCCGTTTTTCGTTTTGTGGCCAGTTTGTGGACAACCAGAGGAAAGCGTTGTGGGGTTTCTTCCGAGCAAATGTTGGAAATTCAGCCGACGAAAGTTTCAATCAAAACTTCAACCCTCGTTATACGCTTCCAAATCTGGTCAGCTCCGTTACCAGGGTTGATAGAGGATACACGCCTTCACCCAATTCCACCGTAACTACCACCTTCGATGATTTTGATGCCGCGGTAAGCACTTTTTGCGCTTCGCCAAACCAATGTGGTAGCAATGTTGAAGCTCTCAAGGAAATGGTCCCTGAGCACGATCCAGCGCTTGCAGCCGCATCAATTACCTGGACCTCATCCGGTTCAAATCAATACTTTCAATCAACTTGGAAAATACCTAATAGCTACTTAGACGTTAGTGATTTCCAAACGCTGGACTTTCGCGTTTCACGTCAACGCAGTGTTCTGAATCCCGCAGTTGCAACAACTTTTTCGATCCAGCTGGTTATGAGCGATGGTAGTCTTTCAAGTTCGGTTCCCTTGTGTAAATACTTTGCGCACCTGCGTGGGCCCGTGGGGGGATCTAGGTTAATAAACAATACCTTAGAGGAGCGCTACCATCGGATATTGGAGACAGTTCGGATTCCCGTTTCAGATTTCACAGGTGCCGATTTAACTCACATTCGCGCCGTTCGTTTCATCTTCGACGGAACTCCGCAAGGTGCGGTCTACCTTGCTAACATTCGTTTCGCAAAATAATTACAGATGCACGATCCGCTTAAAAGGGGAACCAACATGTTTCAAAGCCGAAATTCTCTACGGCGGCCGTTCGGAAAAGTAACTGGCGGCCTTGTACTCGTGACGAGCTTGTTGTGTTCTAGCGGGCTACAGGTGGGTACAAAGGGACAAGGCCTGAGTGACAAGCTCTATACCAAAGAAGGCCGGTTATTGGGCAAAGGTACAAATCGAGCGCCCGTCGGGCCATTGAAGGTGATCACATATCGGTTGGAGCAAGTGGTGCTGCCAACACCAATCGTTATAAACCGAGATCTCAACATCACGGTAGATAACGCCCTTCGAATTACGATAACACTAGATACCTCTATTAATGGCGCGTATACGATTTGGATTGATGATCAAGGATTTCCAGCAACGCCCATCAGTAGAAATGAAATAACTGCTCTAATAATCGGAGACTACGACATTCGAAATGACGCTACGATTTCCCTGGCCCGTGGAACCGCCTGTGATGTTCGGAATAGGTCGTCCTTACCCGATAAGCTTGCTCTTCGAGCAAAACTAGCGAAAAGGAAAGCATCTAATGATAACGGCGGAAACTTTGTGAGACAGATACGGTACGTCACCGGCCACGGAAGAGATCGAATAGAGTTAGAACTTGCAACCTCCGCAGATTTCCCGGTCCAGAATCAAGGAAGGGTGCTTCAAATAGGCGATCAATACTTTGAAATGAATGGGCGACAGCCGAACCCTCATACACTCGTGTTTGCTCTAAAGCCAGAGCAATTTGGAGGGTTAGAGGACGGAAGTCTAATTACGGTGAAGTATGGTATGTGTTCGTTTCTGGGCGTCCGTTTTGGCCGTTTGAACAAAGCTCTGATGAATCGTTAGAATCGAAGCAGTCATCCTAAAGTAAATATACCTGGTGCTTCGATAACGTAGATTGACTAATGCGCCTTTGGTTGCACCCAGCATTAGAGAACTCAAGACAAGCCTAGAGGGATTGACTGGCCCGGCTCCATCTTTCTTTCACGAAAGCTCAAGGCTTCGGTACAAAACTATCTCCTTCTCAAATAAAGCTAACAAGATCGAAGAGACGTCCACCAGAATTAAGTCACTTTTAATATTGAGCTTGGCTGTTGCGACGCTAATTAAACTGTATCTTGCGCTTACGACATTTGGCTCGCCAGATGTACTCGGGTACCAAGACTATCTAACCAAAATAAGATCTATCGGTGGCATCGGTGCTTATTACGCAGGCGGTGCGTACGACAACCCATTTAATGTTCCTCCTCTCAATATTCCCGTTATTAGGGTGATGGGATGGTTCGCGGATCTAACTGGTCTGCCATTCAGGTTTTGGCTACGCCTCCCATGCGTTCTGGCGGACATTGGAAGCTTCTTTGTTGTGTGGGCCCTAGTCAAGAAGCAGACAGGCAAAGCTCAATGGTCAGCACTGTTTTTGCTTGCTCTGTGCCCTACATCAATCATGATTTCTGGATTTCATGGCAACTCTGATCCAGTAATGATTTTTTTCGTTTCGTTTTCGATTTACCTACTGGAGAAACGCAAATCTACTTGGCTAAGCGCTATAGCCTTCGGCCTTGCTTTGAGCGTAAAGGTGGTGCCTCTTATTTTTATCCCTGCTTTTCTATTTTACTTACCGACTATTCGTTCAAGATCTATTTTTCTTCTCACGGCGGCAGGAGTTTTTGTAATCGGCGGAATGCCTTATCTGTTATTGGATCCACGAATCATCGCTGTGAGGGTGTTTGGTTACAGCAGTTACTATGGCGTCTGGGGTTGGACTCGTTTATTAAGCGCAGCGCTGGGCCAAGCTTCTAGTTCGCATCCCAGTGGGGTCCATGCTGCAATTAACATAGGCGGAAAGGTTCTATTACTAATCAGCATTTGTGCACTAAGTTTTTGGATGAACAATAAAAAAGAGAAGCCGCCCTTATTTATCCAATGTGGAGTTGTGACTTTCCTGTTTATGGCGCTGACCCCAGGCTTTGGTATTCAATATTTATCGTGGTGCATACCGTTCGTGGTGGCCATTGGTCTGACCCCGACGATTATTTACTATTTCGCGAGTTCTTTGTACTTGTTCATTGATTATCATTGTTGGGCCTGGTGGCCCAACCAACCTACTTACTGTAGTGCGAAAATTCCGACTCAGGCGAGCTTTCTTTGTTGGCTTTCAGTCATAGTGGTGTTAATGATTTATCGGAGGCTGCTGGCAAAAAAAGATGCCATCGGATCCTAGACGGACGCAGTCCAAAAATAATCACTGGTCCCACCGTCCTTTGCATCCTGATGCCGAGTACTACAACGAGAAGTAGCAGGGGTTCTCGATCACTTACTGGGGTTGGTTACTTTAGGCGTTAGCCTTTTCTTTGCGCAGATGGCCCACGTGTCGCCAGATCCACCAGGCGATCAATAGAACTGCGGCAATGCCGATCAGGAAATCAAAGCGGTGAAACCACGTCTTCAGGGTATCGTCTTTGTTCCACTTTTCGCCGAGCTTTTGTCCAACATATGCGAGACCCAGACACCACGGGAGCGAGCCGGCGAAGGTATAAATGACGAAACGCTTCAAGTCCATACGAGCGACGCCGGCAGGAAATGCAATGAAGGTGCGAATTGCCGGAAGCAACCGGCTCGTGAAGATGATGGCCTCGCCATATTTTCCGAACCAACGATCAGCCAAATCCAAATCGTGTTTCGAGACTAAAACATAGCGGCCATACTTTTCGATGAGTGGCCGGCCACCTTTCATGCCCACCCAATACGCGACCAGCGAACCCAGCACGCAGCCAACTGCTCCGGCTAACCCGACCAGCCAGAGATTCATCTGCCCGGTTGATACGAGGTAACCGGAAAACGGCATGATGATTTCGGATGGTAGCGGAATGCAGGCTGATTCAATGGCCATCAGCAGTACGATGCCTGAATAACCCATTGTGGAAATAACGGCGACTATGATTCCGGATAGTATTTCGATTAGACGTGCGATCATTGGTTCAGAGGTCAGCGGTCAGAAGTCGGATGTCAGATGTCAGTAGTCAGAAGATTAGACGCGTAATGAGCACTGTTTGCTGTTTACTGTTTGCTGTTTACTGTTTGCTGTTTGCTTAACTGTTCCAGCCATGCTGCCCGATTAGTGGAACAAAGGCGCAGCCGCCGTGATCCTCTTCCGTCGATCCAGTCGCGGTTTTGATGACGCGAACCAGTCGTTGCGATTCACGCGTATTCCCAATGGGCACTACCAAACGGCCACCGATCTTGAGTTGAGCAACCAATGGCTGAGGAACATTGGGACCGCCGGCGGCAACCAGTATTCCGTCATAAGGCGCATGTGCCGCCCAGCCTAACGTGCCGTCAAAACACTTCACCGTCGCGTTGTAAATGCCCAATTGCCTGATGCGAGCCTGGGCCTCGCGCGCCAGATCTGCGATGCGCTCGATCGAGTAAACCTGACCGGCAATTTCTGCAAGCACCGCTGTCTGATAACCCGATCCTGCTCCGATTTCGAGCACGCGACTCCCCTGCTCTAATTCGAGCAGTTCCGTCATGCGCGCAACGATGTACGGTTGCGAAATTGTTTGGCTGCCGCTGATCGGCAGCGCGTGATCGCCGTAAGCGCGCGATTGCAGAGCTTCAGGCACAAACGCGTGCCGCGGAACAGTTCGCATGGCTTCCAACACTTTCAAATCCCTGATGTGGTAATGGTCGCGAAGTCTTTCAACCATGCGCTCGCGAGGTATGGCGTAGTCCTGACTGCTATTTGAAGGCTGTTGGCCGGTTGTTTGCACGAAGCTTTCCGAAATGCACTGCCTTGCAGAATGCGCCTCAGCTCTTATGAAGCAGTTCGGCGTCATTCAAATAGTTCCACGTTTCGATCGCGGTAAGGGCGTTATGATCGGTCATGTCGCTCTTCAAAGGTGTAACCGAGATGTAACCTTGTTCGATGGCATTGTAGTCCGTGCCATCAGCGGCGTTAGTGTTGAAGTACTCCTCACCGATCCAGAAATAGGGTTTGCCGCGCGGATCGATGTGCTCGCTAATTACTGGTCGCGCATTCTTGATTCCCTGGCGGGTAACTTTAACGCCCTTTATATCGCGAGCCGGGAAATTGATGTTTAGTAAAGTACCTTCCGGCAGCCCTTCCGTCAGAACTTTCTGTACTGCGGTAACCGCAAACTGCGCTGGCCCCCGAAAATCAAAATTCTCGCGCGCGACCAGGCTGAATGCGAGGCCTGGGACGCCGAGAATCGTGGCCTCAAGCGCTCCTGCAACTGTGCCCGAATAAGTAGCGTCGTCGCCCAGATTGCCGCCGTGATTTATTCCGGACGCACAGATGTCCGGCATCTCGTCCGCAGAAAGTATTTTGTTTAGTGCGAGGGTAACGCAGTCAGTCGGCGTGCCGTCAACGGTCCAATGCCTTGAATCAATCTGTCGAATTCGCAACGGTCGCGCGAGCGTGAGACTGTGCGACGCCCCGCTCATCTCCGATGCAGGCGCGACGACGAAAACATCGCCAATTTGTCTGAGTGCCTCTTCAAGCTTAATGAGGCCGTTAGACTGAATGCCGTCGTCGTTCGTGAGTAGAATTCTTGTCATAGCAAACCCACCCTGGCGCGCTTATCTTCATCCTGCTTTACGATCGCCACCGCTTTCGGCCGCGTGCTCTACATTGATGAGTTTTTCGCTAAGGCGCGGGGGTGTCGGCTGGGCAACTAGTCGCGAGGGGTTGTGCGCATGCGACCTTTCTTCTTATTCCGTTTGCGCGCCAATGCTGACTTGAGTTTTGCCTTTTGACCTGGAGGGATGAAGAACGCGTGTTTTTTCGCATCCTTGATAATCTCTTCTGTCATTACTTTGCGTTTGAAGCGGCGCAATGCGCTTTCAATCGATTCGCCCTGATTAACGGTAACTATTGCCATTCACTTCTCATCTTTCTGAAAGAATTTCGTCTGCTGTTTTGCAACCTGGCTATTTAACACGCCTAAAACCGTTGCGGTCAAGTACGTAGGAAGCAACTCGTGAATCGTCAATCGTAAATCGTAAATGGAAGGATGCTTGTCCCCTTTCTCAACTACTATTCACGATTCACGATTTACGATTCACGATTACGTAGCGAACCCCGCGAATATTGCTATTCGCGGGGCCCAGCTTCTACCCGGCAAAGCAGTCCTTTATGCGAGCACTGCTTCAGGCGCTTCCTGCTTCTTGCGGCTTAGACTTTGAATCTGAACCGGTTTATCGGCTTCCTTCACGTCGAGCTGCTTCTTCAGGACCATATCCTGATAAAGCTTGCGCATCATCACTGCTTCCTCATGCGCGGTCTTGGGACCTTCCATCTCCGGCTTGTTGGGCCGGGACAAGTCAATCGGATTCAAGACCATATTGTGGGCTTTGTCGCTGAGTTCGACTTCTTTGCCACGAGCAAAGATCTCGTGACGGCCGTGCTCTTCGTACCACTTGGCGACGGTCGCATTCTGGTGCATGTTCTCGATGATGTTTCTCCAGCCAATGCCCGTGTTGTAGGCACAGAAGGAAATCTCGCCTTCCTGCGTTCCGTAAGGAATGATGCACATCTCAGTGCGACGGAAATCGTAGTTGAAGAGATCCTGGAACCACATACCGGCGATGAAAAGGAAGTTCCAACGATCGGCACGTCGCTTCTCAATATCATCCGTCGAACGATCGCCGCTGACCTTGCCATAGTCTTTGCCGGTCAAGCCAAACGACTTGTCAAACTTTTTGAACAGTTCGTACAGCGTAAACTGCGATGGCGATGTGTACGGGTTGTAGTGCTTCAGAAGCGCGAGGCCCATCATCAAATTCGACATCCACTTGCCGCGCGCGGCGTCAGTTATCTTCTGCATGTCTTTCACCAGCCCCGGAATATTCAGGAACTCCGGTACCGGGCGCATCTCGCGCGTTTCCTTGTCGACCATCACCGCGGTGCCGACACCACAATTCGGGTGGCAACCGCAGGAAACCTGGCCCCATTCGGCTTGCGGTCCATGGACCAGATCCGCGAAGTCAGCAAACGCACCCATCAGCGACAGCGGAAACCAATCACGCGTTGGCTCCGTGATGCCGACCTGATCTTTCACGTCGTGCGCGAGGTGCGAAAGCGTATAGCGCTGTTGCAGGCGCCGGTGTGGCGTAATTTCTTCGTCACGACCGGTAAACGAGACCGGCTGGAACGAAAGAAATGCAATTTTCTTAGGATTGTCGAGAGCGAAACGAACAATCGAACCGACCTGATCGTTGTTGATGCCGTTAACCAAAGTGGTAACGAGCACAATCTCAACACCCGCTTCATGCAGATTGTTGATGGCGCGCATTTTCACATCAAACAGGTTGCCAACCTGGCGGTGACTGTTAGCGTCGTTGCCGATACCGTCAAACTGCAGGTAGACATAACGCAGGCCGGCAGCTGCCGCTTCGCGACAGAACTCTTTGCTTTTGGCAAACTCAATTCCGTTGGTCGCCGCTTGCACGCTGTTGTAACCAACCTTGCGCGCGTATTTTATCGATTCAAGAAAGTGCGGCGAGATGGACGGCTCACCACCGGAAAACTGCACCGACATCTGCCGGCGCGGTTTGATCGAAATCGCGTTGTCGAGGATTTCTTTGATCTCTTCCATGCTCAACTCATGAACAAAGCCCACCTGGTTGGCGTCCATGAAGCACGGATCGCACATCATGTTGCAGCGGTTAGTGAGGTCGACCGTCAAGACCGCGCCGCGACCATACTTGATAGTGCTGGTGCCATGGTTGTGCAGCTTCTCGTCGTTGTGGGCGTCGATGTCGCGCCCGGGAAACATTTTTTCGATGTGCGTCAGAAACTTGACGTCGATGGCCATCATGTCTTCGAAGTGCCCGTGGATCGGGCAATCCTTAACCATCCAAACCTCCCCATCACGTTCGATAATCTGTGCCTTGATTTCGCCGACCTTCTCATTGATAAGAACGCTGACATCCTGCTTGCCGCTGAGAATCGATTCTCTAGCCTCTATTACACAATTAGGACAAAGCGAATCCGTAGTGCGCGGCCAGCCAAGTGTCGGCTTGCTCTTCTGCCAGGATTTCAGCAGCGGTTTATCTGACCACTTAGGGGTAAATGACGGATTTGGTTTGTATTTATTAACTGACTGAATAACGTAATGTAGGCCGCCGGCTGCTAAGGTGAGTCCCTTTTCGGCGCGCTTGATTAGTCGCATCTTTTCTCCTCGGAACCTTTTGTTATTTGCTTAAAATTGCTTGTTTGCGACGGAAGGGAAAACACACGTAGCCTCGCAAAACTCCAGAAATCGATCGCAATGACCATGCCGCCATCCGCCTCCATACGTCAACTGTTTAAATACTTAGACTTATCGAACAAAACAGTTGAATATCGTCAGCGCCTTAGGCTTTCAATGTGTATCACTGCGACGCGCACTTACCCAACGGGCGCATAGCGTAGCATTTTGGCCGCCGTTCGCCAAGCGTTAGTTGTTAGGATTTTTTTGGGAAAAAACTGCTGGAGCTTTCTAATGCTTGCCGGCGAAGTAACCGATGCGCGCCGTTACCTGATGAGTAGGATTCGAGGTTTCAACACGAACGCGTCTGAACTGCCCGTCCTTTTTTGCGTTCAGCGGCGCGTAGTAAAGCGCGTACTGATGCCTGAGCTCGTCCGCAACCTCGGCATAGGTTTTTTCCAGGTCTCGAAAACTCGCTGGTCTGTACAGCCTGCCGCCTGTTGCCGCTGTCAACTGTTCCAGGTTTTGTTCGCTCGCATCAAGGGCAGCGAGACCCAATCGCAGGTCATCAATGCGAAGTTGATTGAACCGCCGCACAGCATCGGTTGCAGAAAGCAAAAGCGAAAGCTGTTCCTGTTTAGCCGACCTCTCGATTTGCGTGTTGCTGACAACGTAGATTGCGGTTTGAGACTTAAGCGCCGCTCGCAGAGCCGTATCAAAGGTTGAGCCGCGTCCACTATCAATGCCATCGGTCAGCACGATCACTGCGTGACGCGCCGTAGGGCGTGCCAACTGATCGCGAGACGCCAACAGCACTGCATCGTGAAAGCGCGTAAACATGCCGGGCACTATTCGCTTTAACGCCCGGCGCAACTGCACCTGACTTCGCGTCCAATCCTGGAGCAGCGCCACCCGGTCATCAAACTGAATCAAGCTGGTGCGATCGTCTGCATCAAGGTGCGCCGCAAAGCCTTCAGCAGCAATGCGAAAGTCTTCAAGGTTATTTGCCGCTGACGAAGAAGCATCAATCATTAGCACGACATCAACGGGAACCTGGCGCAAACTAAGTTCACTGAGCGACTGTTCGACTCCATTCTCAAATACGCGAAAGTCTTTGCGAGTTAGATCTGTCACAAGCCGGCCCGAAAGATCGCGCACCGTTACCGGCAGCAGTACTTCGGTAGTGCTAACTGAAATGACATCATCAGGATCTATCTCCTGCTCGTCCTGCGGAGGTGTAGGCGTGGCTATGGGCGGATGTTGTGATTGGGCTGGTGCCACGAAGGCGGAACTGGCGAAGACAAACAGCAGCACCAACACGCTTAACCAAACGAATGTTTTCGCCGGCAGCATTGGTGCTAGTTGGATCTGGTTCGATTGGAATTGGTTTGGTTGGATTCCGGGTCGTCACGCATCGCAGTCTTCATGGCGACGATGACAGGTTCCATGACCCGGTGCCGCCGCAGCTCATCGATCTTCGCTTCAGAGAGATCGAAATCAACCGGTGAGCCTTCGATTCGCTTGATGATGGTGCCCTCAGAAAAACCGGCGTCGACTAGCTGGATGATCGATTCGTTGTTTAATGTCGGTGTCTTTTCCAATTTCAGGCCTGCTCCGTTTTCCTCGGACGGCGGCCTTAAGATGCGCACAGTGGCGCTACCCGTTGTTGTACGCGAACCCTGGTTTGAGCCGCTCGTGCCCCTTCCCCGAGTTTCGCCACTTGTTCCGGCGCGATCACCAAAGATATCGCCGCCGCCAGAATCGTCAGTTGATCTTTTGTTAGTTGGATCGGGATCTGTGAAGCTGAAGTCATCGCCCGCAAAAAGCACCTCGCCCTGAGTTAACATTGCCAGAATGATGTTTTCACTTACACCATTGCGTTTGAGTTCAATCAGGCGCTCAGGCTCAAGATCAAAACGATTCGGACGGCTGTGAATGATTGCGATCACTGTTTTATCCTTGAAGCCGGCTCGCACCAACTTGATCACTGCGGAGTTGGTCATGGGAGTCGCGGGCGCCTGGGCCATGACCAAGGACGGCAGCAAAAGGATGAGCGCGATTGCCGCGCTCTTAAAGAATAACTTCATCGATATTTGTTTCATGACAATAGGTATTCTTAATTCCCAGCGTTCCCAGAGGAAGTGATCGTAGCAACGGGAGCGAGGGCAACAGCCTTAGTACGCCGGTAGCGATAGCTGATCCTCTTCACATAATCGCGAGTCTCCCGATACGGCGGCACCCGTCCGCCAAACTTCATGACCGCGCCTTCGCCCGCGTTGTAGCTCGCCAATACCAGGTCAATGCGGCCGTGAAACTGTTCCAGCAATTGTCGCAAGTAGCGGGTACCCCCAGCGATATTTTGCGCCGGATCCGATGGTCGCTTTACGCCGAGACGGGCGCTGGTTCCGGGCATTAGCTGCATCAAGCCGCGCGCGCCCTTTGGTGATAGAGCATGAGTATTGAAATGTGACTCCTGGTCCATCACGCAGAAAATCAAATACGGATCGACGCCGTACTTAGTACCGCTTTGCCTGATCAAACTATCAATCCGCGGTTTGCCGGTGGTCCAGCCACGCTCTTTTCTATTAGAGGAGTTAGATTCCGCGAGAGTTTCCGCCTCTCGCTCAATGTGGTCGACCCGGGCGCGCTCGATAAATATCGAGAGTGGGCCGCGCTGATACCAAAGACCCGCCGTGGATTCGGTTACGTTGTCGGCTTCGACGCGCGCTCCACCGACTAAATAAATCCACGCTGGACCCTCGCTGGGCGCCGCATCGGGTTTTTCAGGAGCTGGAACTTTAGCAACCGGCACATTGTCTAATGGCTTTGAAATCACTCCGCGTTCGATTGCTTTCACGCGTTCGCGAGCGATCAAGTGGCTGATTCCGTCGCGCTGGTACCAGACTCCTTGTGGACTCTCCCAGGCTTCGTCGACCGGAAAACTACTTCCATCGATCAACTTGAGATGAATACCCGGCGCCGGTTGCTCGATCGCTTTGTGCTGCGACTTTGTCCGCCTTGTCTTTGCTTTCTTCCCGTATGCCGCGCCGAAACAACAGACTACCAGTGCGCACACAATGACAAATCGCAATCTCGGGCTAAATGTGGTCATCTGAAATGAAAGTCTGTTTAGAGTTCCAGCGGATCGGCCAACGTCCTTTCAATCATTGTTTCTTGCGTAGCAACCGTCGCGAACGTGTGCGAAGCACCGAAGTAATTGCGCCACGCCACGTCAATCACCGCGGGGCTCAGCGCCAACGCGTGTCCATCAAACAGACAGATGTCTGTTAGGCGATCGAGCAGATCGCGTGGTTCGCACCCCTTCATCTGGCGATGTTCGATGCGATATTTATTCAGCACGTGATCGAGCGCCGCGTCATCGCATTCAATTCCGCGGTTGTAAGCCTGACGTTTGAAAATTTCGATGAAAGCGCGCGGTGTCGGCGGTTCAACCCGCGCTCGATAGCCCATGCGGCGAAGAAAGGCCTGGTCCGCAAGATCCTTCTCGTCAAGATTTGTTGAGAAGACCACAAGTTGTTCAAAAGGGACCTCAATCTTCTTGCCGGTATGCAAAGACAGATAGTCGACGCGACGCTCGAGCGGAACGATCCAGCGGTTCAGTAGATCCTGAGGCGCGACTCTTTGCCGGCCAAAGTCGTCAATAACAAGCGTACCGCCGTTGGATTTCATCTGAAACGGCGCTTCATAAAATTTGGCGGCGTCGCTCCAGGTCAGATCGGCGTTCTCCAAAGTCAGCTCACCGCCTACCACTACCAGCGGCCGGTCGATAAGAACCCAACGGCGGTCGTATTCAAACGGCGTAACTTCCGCTGACGCGGGACGATGGCAATGTGAATCAAACACGCGAATGATCTGCCCATCAATTTCCACTGCATAGGGAATCCATATAGCGCCGGGCAACGCACCGTTGATGCGTTCGGCGACGGCAGTCTTTCCCGTTCCGGGCAAGCCGGTCAGGAACAACGATCGTCTGGAATTGATGACACAGCCCAGCGTTTGCAAGAGAGATTCCGGCAGAATCAAATCGTGAAATGCCTGTCGCACGGTATCCATCGAAGCCGGGTGGGAAGGGATGGATTGCAAACGCATCATATGCGCGTAGTCATTCAGTGAAACTGGAGCAGCGCCGCTGTAACCGCAAACGGCCAGCAACCGCACCAGGCGGTCCCAACCATGGTCCAACATTGCATAGCGCGTCGAACCTACAGTGGTTTGCAGGCGCACTTCGATTAATTTCTCGCGATAGAGCTTTTGCAGAATTTCTTCGGTCAGCGCACGCGGCAAATGTAGTCGCTCAGCAACTGCGGTAGTTGTAGGCTCGGGAAGCATCGCAATATGCTTGAGCGCCAGTTCGCAAAGAAAGCCTTCACCAACTCCGAGATCCGCGATCTCTTCAGGCACAGGCGGACCCATTGCCTCAACTTCGGCGCGAGAAAGCATTGTTGTAGGCGACATCATGATTGTTCACCTTCCTAAGGCAGTTAAGTCGAACTATTGTCCGGCGGTCGCGACAGTGGCTGGAATTCCAGCCAGCGCGTTCCGGGCGGCCTCCGCTTGTTCCAGGTGGCCGATGCGCTTATAAAGATCGGCGAGCCGCCTCAGCGCAAAGCTTGAATTGGGATCGAGACGCCGCGCGTCTTCGTAGTACCTGATCGCGTCTTCTTCGCGGCCAAATCTTTCCAGCATCCGTGCGGTGTTCAAACTCCCAGTCAATGGCCCGGCTGCGCGCGCAAAATGTTTGAAAGCGTCTTGAAACTTACCGAGACGGCAGAGCGCCAAACCGAGATTATTGAGAATGCGTTCGTTGGTGGGTTGCAACTTCACGGCGCGCTTCAAACGATCGACGGCGGCTCGATAGTTTCCGTTTTGATAAAACGAGAAGCCCAGATTGTTAAGAGTCTCCGCATCTTCAGGTTCGACTTTTACCGCGCGCTCATACGAATCGCGAGCCTGATCGGCAAGACCTTTCTTGTCGTAAGCAACGCCGAGCAGGTTGTGCGCCTCAGTTAGCTGCCGGTCGAGAGAGGCTGCAGTTGACAGTTCAGTAATTGCTTCGTTGATCCGACCCTCAAGAAGATACGATCGGCCGGTTGCAAGGTGCTCTTTCGCGGAAGCCATTGCGTTGACTTTCGCCGGCGATGGGTTATGCACGTCCTGGACTCGTTCCACGCCGACGCTTGCAAACTTTTCGACGTCCTTTTCTGTAGTGCGGCGCAGCTTATGATCGTCGCCGCGTCCAAATAGCCTGCCCAGCGCTTTGAAGGGAGCGGCCAAAACCTTGACCACTTTGTTGCCGCCCTTCTTCTGTTCCTTCACTGTGCCGGCGTCAGAGCCCGAGTCTTCAATCGCATTTACATCCGGGTCGCCTTCGCGTTCGGTTGTGGTAGCACTCCACATCGCAGTAGCAGCGATAGTCAGAACGAAAGCTATTACGATTGCAATTATTCTGCGCTTTTTCATGGTTCAACTCCTTACATCTTGCCAAGCGTATCCATTAGTTGGAGGAGTGCGGGGCCAAGGATCGCGATGAATAACGTCGGAAACAGAAAACACGCTAACGGGAACAAGAGCTTCACGGCGGCCTTTTGAGCTGCCTGCTCAGCACGCTGCCGGCGCTTTGTCCGCAGCGAATCAGAAAACACTCTGATAGCCTTCGCGATTGAAGTTCCAAATCGGTCGGTCTGAATCAGCATCGCGACTAAGCTGCGTAAGTCGTCAACACCAGTGCGCTCCGCCAGGTTGCGTAACGCCTCGTCTCTTTCCCGGCCCACTCGAATTTCCAGGTTTGCAAGTTCAAATTCTTCACTGACGTCCGGGTGCACCTGCTTTAACTCGCTGCTGACCTTCATCATGGCAGCGTTCAAACCGAGTCCGGCTTCAATCGAGATCACCATTAAGTCGAGGGCATCAGCCAGTCCCCAACGTACGCGCTGCTGTCGCGAACGAATCAAGCGACCGAGAATGTATCGGGGCGCGAAGAAACCCACGATGAAAGCCGCGAGAATCCAAAACAGCGCACTATTCAAGGGCCGCGCCAGAATCGCGCATGTCAACGCAATCATCGCCGGCAGAGTAGCCATCGTTAATAGCTGAATGGTTCGATAGATGATTGGCGCATGGTTCGATCTAAAACCGGCCTGCATCAACTTCTTCTGTAGTTTCTGAACCTCAGCAGCAGAGGCCGGGACCAGGCGATTAAGCGGAGTGGCGATTCGGTCGGCAAATCGTTCGCCAGCGTGCTCCTCGTCCAACGACACTGAAACAGTCGCTGAGCCGCCGGACGTGTTGGCGAGTCTCTTCAAGCGCTCCGTAGACGCGCTTTGCGGTCGCATAAACAACCAATAAACACCGAGCATGCCGAGCGTAATACAAACAAAGGTTGAGATGGCGATGATTAGAAGCATTGTCGTTCTCGGTTCCGTCAGTTAGTAGTCAATGGTCAGTGGTCCGTCTTTATGGTCGGTTGTTTCTTTGGTTGGGGGCCCATAGCCAGCACGTCTGTGGGAGTGGGTTGTCAGGTCGGATTCTGAGACGGACCACTGACCACTGACTGCTAACATCTTTCAAATTTTTATGTTCAATATCTTCCGAACGATTAGCATGCCGGTAATCTGCATGAATATGGCAGAGGCAATCAGATAGTGACCTCGTTGGTCCTTCCAGAGCACCGCCATATAGTCCGGGTTCATGAACGTCACCGCGATGGCAACGAATATCGGCAAGCCGCAAAGCAGCCAGGCCGACAGTCGCGAGCTCGTGGTCAGCGTTTTTAGATCCCCCATGATCCGGAAACGTTCACGTATCGTATAGGCGACTTTTTCGAGTATCTCACCCAGGTTGCCGCCGGTTTCGCGTTGGATCAGAACGGCTGTCACGCACATTCTCAAATCGAGCAGGGGAATGCGCTCCATAAGGTTTTCAAGCGCGAGCTTCAGAGAAAGTCCGAGGTTTTGTTCTTCGTAGGTCTTGCGAAATTCACCGGCGATCGGATCCGGCATCTCTTCCGCCACCATGTGCAAAGATTCAGAAAATGCGTGTCCCGCACTAAGTGCCCGGCTCATCAATTCGAGCGCGTCAGGCAGATGTTCGAGAAATTGATCGAAGCGTCGTTTGCGTTTCCACCACACGTGCAGAAACGGCAACAACGCAGCGACTACGCCGCTCAAGATAACTATCGGCATTGAAATAGTGATGATGGACACGGCAAGTGACGCAAGTATGCCGGCCATCCCGGAAAACATGATCAGACGTGAAGGTGTAATGTGAAGGTCTGCCTGGTCGAGCATGCGTTTCAACTGAAGCGCAGTCTGCACTCGCAGCAGCGCCCGATTTAGCGCAGGTATCTCACTCATCAGTTCGTTGCGAGCGAGAACGACTTCGATATCCTCTGTATGCGCGGAGTGAAGTAAGGCTTCTGACAGCCGCTTCTGCAGTCGTTTGCGTTTAGCATCCGAGCCTTGCGTGGCAGCAAGATAGGCTCCGAGGACGAGGAACAAACCGAAGATGAATACCAGGAATGATAGAAGCATGGCGTTTATATTTCTTCAAAGAAAACTCGAGGTAGTTGTAGTCCACACGCTTTCAGTCGTTCAGCAAAGCGCGGCCTAATTCCCGTGGGGCGGAAACGGCCAATAACTTCTCCCTGCGCAGTCACACCTGTACGTTCGTACTGGAAGACTTCCTGCATTGTTATCGTGTCGCCTTCCATACCCGTGATTTCAGAGATTGAAGTCACGCGGCGAGTACCGTCTGACAGCCGGGCGACCTGCAGCACCAGATCGATCGCCGAAGCTACCTGTTGGCGCATGGCGCGTTCTGATAGCCGCATGCCTGTCATCTGAATCATCGTCTCCAATCGTGACAGAGCATCCCGTGGGGTATTCGCGTGAATGGTTGTCAAACTCCCATCGTGACCTGTATTCATCGCCTGCAACATGTCGATTGCTTCCCCACCACGGACCTCTCCGATAACTATGCGGTCTGGCCGCATACGCAACGAGTTTCGCACTAAATCGCGTTGGGTCACTTCGCCTTTGCCTTCAATGTTTGGCGGGCGGGTTTCCAATCGCACCACATGCGGCTGTTGCAGTTGCAGCTCCGCGGAATCTTCGATGGTGACTATGCGTTCGTACTCGGGAATGAAAGCTGACAGCGCATTTAGCAATGTGGTTTTGCCGGCGCCCGTGCCACCGGAAATCAATGTATTCAACCTCGCAGTGACGCACATTTGCAGCATGTCAGCGATGTCTTTGGTGAGCGCTTTGTACTCGATCAGTTTCGCCATCCTTAACGGCTCAGCACCGAAACGGCGGATGGAAAGAATCGGCCCGTCAATCGAAAGCGGGGGAATGATTGCGTTAACGCGAGAACCGTCCTGCAAGCGCGCATCCACCATCGGTGACGATTCGTCGATTCTTCGGCCGACGGTAGATACGATGCGTTCAATCACCCGCATCAAATGCTCATCGTCTTTGAATGCAACGTCGCTTCGTTCCAACTTTCCGCCTCGCTCGATATAGATGGTGCTGTGAGAGTTCACGAGGATGTCGGAGATCGAAGGATCAGCCAACAAAGGCTCGAGCGGGCCTAAGCCAAAGAGCTCGTGCTGCACGTCATTGACAAGCCGTTCTCTTTCAGAAGTGGACAGCGGCATCACTTCCTGAGCCAGCACATTTTCGGCAAGCCGAGAGACTTCCGCGTGCACTTGCTCGGGCGTGAGCGAGGACAGCTTACTCAGATCCATCCGGTTAATTAGCGTCCGGTGCAGGCGAGACTTTATCTCTTGAAAACTATGAGGAGCCTGTTCGATAACGGCTCCAGCAAAACCGGGTTCTTTGATTAATCGTTCTCGTAGTGCCATGGTGTTTTTATGTGCGGTCAGGTTTTAGTAACTAACTCTCTCCAGTGACGTTTGTAGTTTGAGCGAGGATGGTGCTTGCCCTCGTTTCAGAAACGAATTCCACAAACTTTTTCGCGGCTGCGGTTCCTCGGACGCAAGCACCGCGGCGCCATCATTAAGTTTTTGTGCGATGCGTTTGATTTCCTGAGCGATCTTCGAGCCAGGATCAGACGTGACAATCGGTGTGCCCAGGTTGATCGAATTCACGGTTGTTTGGTAATCGCTTGGGACAAATCCGATCACTGGCTCGCCCAAAAACTTTTCGACTTCACGCAAATCGAGATCAATCTGTTTACTCCACCGGTTAACTACGACCCGAACTTTCTTTCTCGGGTAACCGAGCCGGTCGAAGATCTCCAGGGCCCTTTGTGTGCTTCGGATCGCGGGAATATCCAGCGAAAGCACCAACACGATTTCATCCGCTTGATCCAATGCCGCGAGAGTAATCGAGTCGAACGTGTGCTGGGGATCCAGGATGACGTAATCAAACGATTGTCGCAGCCGTTGTAAAACCTCAAATACATGTTCGGGCTCGATCTCATCAGCAGAGTCAGCCTGTTTGGGCGCAGCCAACAACGATAGTTTGGAATTACAGGGGGTGACGAAGCTCATGATTAGAGCTTCATCCAAACGAGACTGGTTTTCGACGATGTCCGCAATCGAATATTTCGGATCAACACCAAGGTAAAGAGGCAAGTCGCCTGCTTGCAGATTCAGATCCACAAGTACCGTGGGTTCGGCGTTTGCGGCCGCGAGGTTAGTAGCAATAAACGAAGTGCCACAGCCACCCTTGCTGGAGAAAACCGCAATCATTCTCCCTCTCTTCTTGGGAGCCTCGACTTGTATTGCTGGAATATCCGTTATTCGGTCGAAAACTGTTTTGAGTTCTTCAGGCTTGATAGGCAGGTGAAGAAACTCTCTGGCGCCGGCGCGCAAGCTTTGTAATATCAAGTCACCGGACGCGCTTTGAGCGGCCGAGATCAACGCAGTACCGGGACATTCGGTATGAAGCTTTTGGATCAGTTTGATCGCGTGGTCCGGACTGTCACTCAGGGCGATGATGGCGGCAGAGGGTTTGAGCCGCACAATCTCCTCATGGACCTGCTCGGCATCATTACCACCAGCCAAAAGTTGCAAGCGGCTATCGGTGGCCAGCGCGGCGCGGATTTCTTTGAAGTTATCAAGAGCTGTGCTGAGCACTACTAATGTTAATGGTTGTGTCATTTGTTATTCCCCAGGGACAAGTTCAGCCGTTCATTCCGGAATCAATCCGGCGCTTTCACCCGTAAGAGTCGTGGTGTAGTTCGGCATGTGGATGGAGGAGACTAAAAGCGGCAAGATCAACTGGAAGTCATAATCATGGACGGAAACACTGACAGTGCCCGCATCGAGGTTGAAGGCGTTGTAGGTAACAGTCACGTTACCAGTGGAGAGATTCTCTAGCAGCGGAGTTGTTTCCGTTAAATCCCCATAGACCACGATCTTTTTCACGTCATCAATGTCAGTGGCCTTATGCAATACAGCGTAACGTGCTCCTCGACGGGCGGCGTCGCTCAATGCGTTGTGCGCCCACAACGCGCGCCCAAACTCGACGACCGCAAACAGCACCGTCAAAAACACGGTGGCGGCGATTGCGAACTCGAGTAGCGAAGCTCCCTGTTCTCGCTTCTTGTCTTGTCTACGGTTGTGAAACATTTCAATCTTCCTACACCAGAGGAGTGGTCAGCATATAGCGCATTGTCACGCTCGGCTTAACATCGATGTCCATAGAAAGACTGCTGTTGTTTAGTAGCGCGCCAAGGTTGAATAAGGACTGATGTTTGAAACCTGAAATCGTTATCGTTATGCTTTGGGGTACCGCCTGGGGTGTTCCGGCACAATCAAGATCGTTTGGCGAAACCAAAACGTTGCTGGTTGATAAACCTGGAAGTATTGGCGAACCCGTTCCGGCTGTATTCCCATAGACCACCAGATTCCTGGCGAGGTCGGCTTTAGCGCAATCGACCTTCTCCGTAACCAGATACCGCGCCCCCACGCGAGCCCCTTTTGAAAGTGTTGTGTATTCGTAAAAGTACCGGCCAAATTCTGCTGTGGCTGCAAACAGAATCATCAAGATAGGTAGAACAATCGCCAGCTCTACTAACTGAACGCCGCGTTCGTGATGAGCAATATTGGCTAGCCGGCGACGGAGCCTTCGCATCAGGCGGATCTTTCGAATACGCGGACACATGAAAACATCTCTCCGTTTCACCGGTAGAGAACCGGGACAGCCAATAATGGATCGCCGACTCCACCATTTGGATCGTACGAGCCTTTTCCAGTAGCTAAACGATCGGCGATATACTCCGCCTGAATGTCCCCGCCGTTCCCATTTGCAGGTTTTGTCTTCAGGAAGAATGCGCCAAACCGGCTAAACCTGACCTCGCAGCGCCCCTGATCAAACTCGCTGACTTTGACGAGGGGGATCAGAACCACCCGACGTTCATCAACACCTGGATGCGATGGCGCGCTTGCGTACGTTGGATCACAAGCGATATGGCCGGGCCGCCCACAGCCCAAATACTTGGCGTAGTTCGCCCACGTAATACCTTGCTTGATATTGGTGTCGGGTGGTTCATTCATAGGATCGAGCTGGCTGCCTTGGTAATCATCAAAGCGGGAGTTGAGGCCGGTGCGAACCTTTCCGGCGGTCAGACCCGGCTTGCAATCGACGGTGTATACATCGCCAGGGGTCGCGCACGCATCGACACCTGCGCCAATCCCGAACCCGACGTCAACGCCACCCCGAAATTCAACACCAACGTCACCGTCGGCATTTGCCCGGACATCGGCACTCTCCCTCACGTGACGCAGGACCTGCTCCAAATCTTCCAGCTGCACATCGGCGCAAACCCGGCGATCCGGCCGCTGAACAACGTGCCCGCGCCGTTCCTCCATTGCGATCCGGCATTCCAGCAGCTCCTGGGATCGCGCGGCTCCCGCTGGGGGACCCTGGTGGGCGGAGTCCGCGACCTCTTCATGCCGCGACCGCTGTTCGCCAGTACGACGACGGCTTTCGATCTGGGCGCCGGCGGGAGTACGGACATGTTCAGCCGGTTCACCTGGGCACTGCCGAGCCAGCTCGACCTGAGTTTCGAGCAGGCGCCGGATCTGAGCGCCATCCTCCCCGGGGCCGCGGTCAACTCGATCTATTCCCGCCTCGGGGTCACGCTCAGCCGCTCGAATCCCCTCGGCCTCTGTCCGGGAACCGCTGTCTACGCAAATGACTCCGGCATTCTCGGGCTGCACTCGGGTCAGAACAACATCAGCGTCTGCCCGCTGGGGATCGGTTCGGACTTCAGTCAAAATTTGTACGGCACCATCAAAGCGACCTTTGCCGTGCCCGCCGTCCTCTCCTGCATCAACGCGACCCCGACGGGATTCCACAACATTCTGCCGGGGGGCGTGGCGTTCATCGAGGCTCTCGATGCGAATGGCAACGTCCTCGGGCGTACTGAATCGACGTCGTCGCGAACGTCCCAGCGGCTGTGCGTGAGCGGGAGCGACATCGCCGCGGTGCGATTCGCGGGCAAGGGTTACGCATTCGCCATGTTTGACAACCTCAGCTGGACCAGGGTCCTGCCGGGCAGTTAGCAGGGGACGGCAGAGACGATGGAAAAGGGCGGCTCGCTGGAGCCGCCCTTCCTTTTTCCGTGCACGGGCCGCCTATTCTGCCGCGATGGCTCGCGAACTCATCGGGCGGTTGCGCCAGGCGCTCGGCGATCGTTACACCGTCATCACCGAGGTGGGGCGCGGCGGGAACGCCACGCTGTATGGGGCATTCGACCGGGATGGACGCAAGGTCGCGATCAAGGTGCTGCATCCCGAGCTCGCGGTCTCGGTCGCCGCCGACCGCTTCCTGCGCGAGATGCGCTACGCCGCGGCATTCGATCATCCGCACATCGCGCCGCTGCTCGATTCCGGCGAAACCGATTACCTGCTCTGGTTCGTGATGCCGTTCGTCACCGGAGAGACGCTGCGGAAAGTACTGCGCCGCGAGCGGATGCTGCCGATCGACCGCGCGGTCCAGGTCGCCACCGAGGTGCTGGACGCGCTGGGACATGCCCACGACCACGGCTTCGCCCATCGCGACATCAAGCCCGACAACATCGTGCTCTCCTCGGAGGGCGGCGGGGCGATCCTCGTGGACTTCGGGATCGCGCGCGCGATCGCCAGCTCAGGAGAAGATCGCGTCACGCGGAGCGGCTTCGTGGTCGGGACAGAGGAATACATGAGCCCCGAGCAGGCCGGTGGCTCTCCCGACATCGACGGCCGCACCGATCTGTACTCGCTCGGCGTCGTGCTGTTCGAGGCGCTCACGGGCCGGCCGCCGTTCGCCGCGGCGAGCGCCGCCGCGGTGCTCGACATGCAGCAGCATGCGCCGCCCCCCGACCTCCGCAAACTGCGGCGCGACGTGCCTCGCGTGCTGAGCGATACCGTCATGAAGGCTCTCTCCAAAGCGCGCGAAGCGCGTTGGCAAACGGCTGTCGAAATGCGGCAGGCGTTGCTGCCCTACGCCCTGGTGACCTGAGATGCGACTGCTTGCCGCCCTGCTCCTGATCACCTCCCCGGCTCTCGCGCAGAGTCGGCCTCGCGCGCGCGACCTCGGCGTCCCCTTCGACGGCACGCCCGGCCCCCTCAACGCCATTACCGACGTCGCCGGCGTCACCGTCGGTCACAGCACGATCATCGCGGGGCAGGGTAAGCTCGTCGTCGGCCAGGGGCCCGTGCGCACCGGCGTCACCGCCATCTTCCCGCGCGGGGCGACCAATGGCGATCCCGTCTTCGGCGGCTGGTTCACGCTCAACGGCAACGGCGAAATGACCGGGACGACCTGGCTCGAAGAGTCGGGATTCCTCGCCGGGCCCGTGATGATCACCAACACGCACAGCGTGGGAATCGTGCGCGACGCCGTCATCGAATGGCTCGTGCGCAAAGGCTTCGAATTCGACTGGTCACTGCCGATTGTCGCCGAGACGTGGGACGGATCGCTCAACGACATCAACGGCTTTCACGTCACAAAGGAAAATGCGTTTGCCGCACTCGATAGCGCGCGGGGCGGCCCGGTGCCGGAAGGCAACGTCGGTGGCGGGACGGGGATGATCTGTAACCAGTTCAAGGGCGGGATCGGTACCGCGTCGCGGCGGCTCCCCGCCGATCGTGGGGGGTACACCGTGGGTGTGCTGGTGCAATGCAATTACGGCTCGCGCGCCCGACTCTCGATCGCCGGCGTCCCCGTGGGACAAGAGATCCCCGATCTGTTGCCGTGCCGGGACTCGATCCCGGGAGCTCCCCGCACGGGTCGCCGCTGTGAGGACGCGGAGAAAGGCTCGATCATCATCGTCATCGCGACCGATGCGCCATTGCTGTCGCATCAGCTCAAGCGCATCGCCAAACGCGCCGCCCTCGGCGTGGGCCGGCTCGGCGGCACAGGCGGCAATCCGTCCGGCGATATCTTTGTCGCGTTCTCGACCTCCAACCCGGGCGCCGCAAAGCCCGACGCGAATGTCACGGTGACGATGCTGCCCAATGAGCGCATCTCCCCGCTGTTCGAGGCCACGATTCAGGCGACCGAAGAAGCGATCGTCAACGCGATGGTCGCGGCTGAAACGATGACCGGAGTCAACGGCATGCGCGTCTACGCGCTCCCGCACGACCGGCTGCGGGCCGCGCTGCGCAAGTACAACCGCTTGGTCGAGCCGCGGCGGTGAGGTGGCTGTCCTTCTTTCTCTTGATGTTCGTGGCGGCATGCCAGACGGAGGCGCGCCGGCTCCTCGTCGTTGATCTGACGCTCGCTGACCCGCTGACAATCGAAGCGACGGCCGCGCCCTGGCACGCCGCCGGCTACCGCGTGGAGTACCGCCGCTTCTATCCCCACCTCACCCGATCCGATCTCGCGCGCTACCGCACGGTGCTCGTGCTGGGTGGGCGCGAGCCACAGGGCTTCTCCGATGCGCTGACGATCGGCGACCTCGCGATTCTCAGCGAGTGGATTCGCCACGAGGGCGTCGTTGTCCTGGGATACGCCGAGAGTGATGGCGCGCTCGACCGCTGGATCATGAACCGCTGGCTCCTCGCGCAGGGCGCCGGGATCGCGGTCGCCGCGCAGCCACTCGATGTGCCCGCGACACCCCTGCTGCATTCGGCGCTCGACAACGCGGGCTTCGAGTCGTTTCCCGCCGGGCGCAGTCACGCCCTCGTGGTACATGATCGCAGCCAGACGCTGGCACACGCCGGCGGGGTGGCGCTGGTCGCCGCAAGCCGGGTCGGCGACGGGTTGATCCTGGTCGC
>Ga0137418_10001253_pt1 | contig 23336 bp, 22 predicted proteins | sample CZODoug3_1_2_16f_FD_122242 | JGI IMG/M metagenome (GOLD analysis project Ga0137418, IMG submission 122242) | Vadose zone soil fungal communities from Angelo Coast Range Reserve, California, USA - CZODoug3_1_2_16fungal (Hybrid Assembly) | ecosystem: Environmental > Terrestrial > Soil > Vadose...
GGAGACACTTCCCATTGCAGCAGTCGCTCTTTGGTAGCACTGAAGAGCGAAGCGGCACCCGAAGCCACCCCGCTTACTTTGCTCTGCTGCAAAGACTCGGAGTTCTTCTTTGCCAGCAAGTATTCGTGCTCGGTCGAAACCAAGTCAGGACTGTAGATCGTAAATAGCGGCTGGCCCTTGCCGATGAAATTGCCCGTTGCGTCGGCATAGACTCTGCGAATCCATCCCGCGAATCGCGTCTGCACGTAGGCCTGCCGGCGCTCATCAACCTGCACGTTGCCGTAGAAACGAACCTCAGTGTTGACCGGCTTGGATTCAACCTTCCCAAGCACAATGCCGATGCTCTGCATCCGCTGCGGCGTGAGCTGGATCGGTGCAAGCGGCGTCTCCTGCATATCGCCGGCCTGAGGCTCGCCCGCCGATCCTCCTTCGGAAGGCGAGGCATTTGCTGGTGAAGTCTGTGCCATCGCCCCCACCGACTCGCTTGCGGAAGTGGCGCCAGGCTGCGACGCAGTTCCGGTATGGCTTAAACGCCACCACAAGACCGAAGCCACGATTGCCAGCACAAGGGTTGTGGTCAGTGCAATCCAAAACGCCCAGCGATAATTGTTGTGTTCTGTACGCAGCATGTGTGATCCCTCATTTGCATTCGTTGTGAAGTTGCGGTGCTTCATGGCACATCCACCCCGGTCAGGCGCTCTAGTTCAGCCAGCGCCGATTCGTGCTCCACCAGCTCGCTTCGATATTCCAAGTCGAGGTTCAGAACATCGAGGAACCCGGAAAGCAGGCTCTCGAAATCTTGGCGGTTCGATTGATATGCAGATAGGGCCGACTGAAAGGTAGCTTCCGACTGCGGGACGAGGCCGTCGCTGTAGATCTTCAACCTCTCTTCGGAGGTCTTTGCGCGCACATACTGTTGCTGCACTTCTGACAGCACGCGCTGAGATTCAGAATCCAACTCCTGTCGTGCGCGCTCCTGGTTCTCTTGCGCTTCTGCCAGTTCGGCTCTCTGGCGTCCGCGATTGGGCAACCGGATGCCGAACGTAACCATGTAGTAATCGCGGGCCTGGCTTCCGGTGTGCTCGTAGGTGTACTGAACGTTGAAGTCGGGACGGAAATTCTTGTGTGCCAGCTCCACCTTGGTTTCCTGCTGCCGGATGGAGGCCTGTTTTGAGTGCACATCGGGATTCTGCTCACGAGCCCGTTGCAGGAGTTCGGCTGCGGTGTACGGAAGAGCTCGCAACGTGAGGGTCTCGGCAACGATGTCCGCGGACTCCTGTGGACGTCCCAAGACCTGCTTGATCTGCGCTTCAAGCAGTCCTTCTTCCTGATGGTGGTGTGCGATCTCTTGAAGAATCTTCGTGTGCTGCAACTGAACTCTCAGCACATCCTGCTGATTGCCTTGGCCTACGCGGTAGCGTGCCTCAGACGCCTCTTGTACCTGAGTCAATAGCGCGTCGCTTCTCTGCAGAACACCGAGGGTTTGCTGAATGTAGGCCAGGCGGAAATAAACCATCTTGAGATTTCCCACCACCGTTCTGCGCATTGAATCGGTCTGGGCTTCCATGGAGTCCGCTTCGTGCTCGGCGACCTGGGCGCGCAACTGCCGTTTGCCTGGGTAGGGGATGTCCTGCGAGGCGCCGAACCCGATGTAGGCGAAATCGCTGTTGCTGTAACCCGCGAAAGGACGCGGGCTGCCCACGCTGAACTGCTGCACCGAGAGTTGCGTCTCGGGTAGCGCGGAAGCCTGCTTGGGAACGTTTCGTGCGGCCTGCCACGCGTGAAACGAGGCTGCAATCTGCGGGTTCTTCTGCCCTGCCTCTTCTACTAGCTCATGCAGAGACGTTGGCGCGGCGTTGTGCTCCGCCATGGCGGGAGATTCGGGAACCGGTCTTTGCGAACTCGTTGGCTCTTGAGCAGCAGCATTGCCGGCAAGTGCCAGAGTTCCAACGAACAAAGCCGCAGTAATGAACGAAATACGAGTGCACCGGAAGAGACTCCGGGACAAATAAGTGGATTGCATCTTTCCTCCGCATCACAAACACAAGTTTGTAAGCGCACGAACGTGCGGACGCACGAGTGCGCAATCAAATCAGAGGAAAGACGATCAGATTCTGAGGACGGTTGTGGCTAGAGACTCCAACCCAGGAGGGCTATGCGTATAGGAGACCTGAAATGCCAGTGGTGTCAGCGAAAGGCACGTGATGGCCTGGATCGAGATCGGTAGTCCCTGAAGAACCACGAGACTCAAGTGGACCTGTGAAGAAGAAGGGGCCTTCAGCGCATGAAAATCGATTGACGTGGCTGTCGGCTGACAGCAAGGATGGGATTTTGCCATCCCCATGTCCCCGCACTGTTCCGCCATCTTCTTGCAACACTCGCGCTCGGCCGACGTCATTCCGGCACCCGGCAGTACGCACGCCGCCACCGGCAGCGCCGCCAGCATCAGCGCCAGAGCGGAAACACCGATTTTGATTGCAAGTCTCACACCCACAAGTCTAGTCCTGACAGTCGTTAGAGGCAACCGATCAAGAAAAGTTTCAAATGGTCTGCTTGATCTGGTCATCGCGGTCTGATTTCCTGGCGTCTCATCTGCTCTCTATAGACAAGTTCGTAGCCATCTTGTGATTGGTTACATTTAGGGAAAAAGGAAATTCTGATTGGCTGGATAGCCAGCTGCATCCATCACCAGCGCAGGAGGCGCGGGCCAAGCATGGCCCCAATCGCACCGCAGAGCGCCACCAGCGTACCGTACCAAATTGCGATGAACGGCACGGAGTCGTCCGGGCAGTGAAACGCATAGGCTGTCGCGCCTAACGCCCCGGCGACAAATCCCGCGATGGCTCCGGCACGCCTCAAATTCGTGGGTGCTCCTTTGCGCAAAGCCCAGATCAACGCTGCAAAAGGAACGACGGCAAAGAGCGGGATACAAAGCAGGCAGGTCGCCCACTGCATTCCAAACATCATCCGCCCCCAGGCCATCGGCTGCCCAAATACCAGCGAAGCAACGCCTGCACATACAACAATGAGGAAAGGAAGAAACACAAACGCGAAGAGTTTTCGCCCATCCTGCCCAGGGCGCATCAACCTCTCCAGCAAGGCTGCCCCCACTCCAATCAGGCTCAGGGTAAACAGCAGCTTTACGGTAAGGTAGCCGGGAAGGAAGCCATCCGTAACCCCAGTCCGGAGACCGACGGTTGCCAGCATCAAGCAGAAGGCGGCGACTCCGCCCGCGACGAGGGCCCCAAGCAACGTTTTCCTGAGCCCTCCCGGCGGAACGGGCTCCACGTTCGTGCTGAGCATGTCGATCAGTTGGTCAGTTTTCATGGCTTCTCTTCACCGATTAGGCGCGCCAGGGCTTTCAAGCCCCGATGCACCGATACTTTCACCGCCGATTCCGACATTCCCGATCGTGCCGCCGCTTCGCTTACGCTTAGCCCATCCAGCTTTACGTATTGAATGGCCTGTCTGGCCCTGGGCGAGAGCTCAGCCAACAGCCGTTTCAGATCCAAGCTGCTGTCGACATGCGCACTGTCGTCGCGAACCGTTAGTTCCTGCGCCTCGTCAATCGGTACATCCGCTGCCGAGACTTTCGTTCGCCGCAGATAATCCAGAAATTTGTAGCGCGCGATGCCATAGGCCCACGGAGTGAAGAGCTGGGAACGGTCATAGGTATGACGGCGCGTGTGGATCGCGATCAAAGCTTCCTGCACCAGATCTTCCGCCTCCACCGGACCTCTGCCAATCCGATTGAGCTGTCCTTTGAAATAGGCCCGCAATTGGCCGCTCAGCCTTTCGAGCAAGGCCCGATGCGCGGCGGCATCGCCATCCAGCCCCGAGATCATCAGGGCGCGAAGATCGGGTTCACTCGACCGTACATCCATTAATTCGTCACAACCGCGCGATTGGTTACAGTTGCTCGCTTTATTTCTACTCCCAGTTGAAGCTCGTGCCTCGGATGAACCATCGTCTTATGCGACCGCGGCCTGCAGTTTCAGTCGACGAAGCAACTGCGCGTTCGCAGCCACGATGATGGTGGAGAGGCTCATTGCGATTGCACCAACGCTCATAGGCAGATCGAATCCTCCTCGGACGAAAAGGCCCGCCGCGACAGGGATGGCTACAAGATTATAGGCGGTCGCCCAAACGAGATTTTGAATCATCTTGCGATACGTAGCCCGAGACAGCTTGATCGCTCCTACCACATCGCGCGGATCGCTACGCACAAGCACGATTCCCGCCGACTCAATTGCGACATCGGTGCCCGCGCCAATCGCGATGCCAACATCGGCGGTCGCCAGAGCAGGAGCGTCGTTCACCCCGTCCCCAACCATCGCGACCCTTTTGCCTCCCGCTTGAAAGCGTTTCACTGCGGATGCCTTGTCGGCAGGAAGAACCTCGGCTGCGACCTCATCGATGCCGATGCGTCGGGCGACCGAATCGGCAACCGTCTTCGAATCTCCGCTGATCATCGCGACCCGGATACCGAGCCGGCGAAGTTCCGTGACCGCCTCCTTTGATTCGGGCCGAATCTCATCTTCGACGGCGAAAGCGCCGAGCAGTTGCCGGTCCGCGACGGCATAGAGAACCGTTTTTCCCTCGGACGCCCAAGCGGTCGTCGCCTTTTCAACGTCTGGGACTACTGTTACCTGGCCCTCGCTCAATAGACGCGGCCCTCCAATCATGACGCTCTTGCCGTTTACTTTTGCCCGGGCACCTCGACCCGCTAGCGCTTCGAAGTTGTCAGCTTGCAACGTGGGGAGGTTTCGTCGCTTGGCTTCGGCTACGATCGCCTTCGCCAGTGGGTGTTCGGAGTTGGCCTCGACCGCCGCAGCCTGGGCAAGCAAATCACTCTCGTTGGTGCCCGGCGCCGCCGCGACTCCCGACAGTGCGGGCGTCCCTCGTGTAAGCGTTCCAGTCTTATCGAAAATCACCATGTCCAAATTGCGGGCGCGTTCGAGGGCGAGTCGGTCTTTGACAAGGAGACCGTTCTGGGCCCCGAGTGAGGTCGAGATCGCAATCACGAGCGGAATGGCCAGTCCCAGAGCGTGCGGGCAGGCAATGATGAGGACCGTCGCCGTTCTAATCAGGGCATGTTCTTTGTCTGCGGACAGCCACCAGTATGTGAATGTGATCGCACCCGACGCGACGGCGACATAGAACAGGCTTGCGGCGGCACGGTCGGCAAGCGCTTGCGTGCGAGATCCAGAAGCCTGCGCAGCGGCAACCAGCCGCATGATGCCGGATAGGGCGGTGTTCTCCCCGACCGCCGTAATGTGGACCCGAAGGCTCCCGCCGCTGGCGACCGTTCCCGCGATGACGGTGAGGCCCGGCCCCTTCGAGACCGCACGGGACTCACCGGTAATCATCGACTCGTCAACATCTGCAGCCCCCTCGACGACGGTGCCATCTGCAGGGACGCGTGTTCCGGGTCGGACGAGGACAACGTCGCCCACATGCAACTCGGAAAGCGGAACCGTTTGAGTCTCTGCACCGTTTACACGTTCAGCAGTGTCCGGGAGCAGCGCAGCGAGTGCATCGAGCGCTCCACGAGCCTGGGAAATGGCCCGCATTTCCAGCCAATGGCCGAGGACCATGATGGTGATCAGTGACGCTACTTCCCACCAGACTTCAATCTCGAACAGGCCGAGTGTTGCTGCGAGCGATGTCCCGAAGGCGACTATGATCGCCAGGCTGATGAGAGTCATCATGCCGGGCTTGCGGTCGGCAAGTTCGCCCCACGCCCCGCGGACAAAGACGAGCCCGCCGTAAACAAAAACGACCGTTCCAAGGATGGCGGGAACAAACTTCGAGCCGGGGAAAGAAGGCGCTGTGTAACCGAGCCAGTGTTGGACGTCCGTCGACCAGGCGACCACCGGAATCGTAAGCGCGAAGCTTAACCAAAACTTGTCGCGAAACATGGCGACGGAGTGTCCGGCATGGCGATCCTGGTTTCCGTGGGCGCCGGACATCTTCATGCCGGCATGGGGGTCGGCCGCTTGTCCGTGGCCTTCATGAGTCAGGTGCTCCATCTTGAAACTCCCAAACCAGAAATCGACAATCTGACGGATTGCGCTCAGGTTTTCGTACCAAACGATGAGGATATAACCGATGGGCCCAGTTACAACAGTTATCCGCTCATCAAAATAACGGTGAGAAAGGAGCGTTCTAACAGACTGAAATAGGTCCCAAAGGCGCGATATTGACGGTCTTGTCGTAGGAGTTGTGCAAACGAGATAAGCGAGAACACGGCGAGAGTTCAGGAGAAAGTTCAGCAGCAAATAAACCCCCACCGGTGGAAGGCAGCACTCGTGCTTGCATCTGTTGTCATCGTGGCGGTCGTCGGCTTTATCTCCTGGCGGCACTCTCTGTCTACACCACTTCCCAGAAAAATCATGCTCGCGGTGCTGCCGTTCCAGAATCTCACGGGCGATCCCAATAAAGAATATCTTGCGGACGGTCTGACCGAAGAAACGATTTCACAGTTGAGTCGGCTTAACCCGGAACAGTTAGGTGTGATTGCACGAACGTCCGTCATGGGGTACAAGCACAAGGACGTACGCCTGGACCAGATTGCACGCGATCTTTCTGTGCAGTATGTGTTGGAAAACAGCCTTCGCGAAAGCGGAGACCACATGCGTCTTACGGCTCAGCTCATTCAGGTGAAGGACCAAACTCACTTGTGGGCACAGGATTACGACTATCCAGCGAAAGACGTTCTTAATGTCGAAGACGATGTAGCCAAGGCTGTAGCCCGGGAGATTCGGATACGTTTGACTTCGCAGCAACAAGAAGACTTGGCACGAACGCACCCAGTCAATCCGGAAGCCTTCGATGCCTACTTGCAGGGGTACCACCTCTTTCAGGGGAATACCGACAAAGATGCGGACATGGCTGCAAAGTATTTCGAACGAGCAACCCAGCTTGATCCCTCCTATTCATTGGCTTGGGCATACCTGTCTCGGGCACGCAATTGGCAGGCCAACGAGGGTCTAGTCCCCATGGAAGAGGGTCGGCGGCTTGCACGGGAAGCAGTTGAACGAGCGTTATCGCTGGACCCGAACCTGGCAGTAGCCCATGCCCAAATGGGACGGATTAAGCAACAGGTCGAATTTGATTGGGCTGGAGGGAATGCTTCCTTCCAGCGGGCGGTTGCTCTCGGGCCTGGAGATCCCGAGAATGTAAGGGCGGCGGCGACTTCGGCAGCCTTCCTCGGCCGCTTTGAGGAAGGTCTTCAATTGGCCCGCCGCGCCGTTGACTTGGATCCGCTCAATACAGGTAGTTGGGAGTTCCTTGCAGGGACCGAGCTTTATATGGGGCAGCTAGACCAGTCTGCAGCGGATTGCAAGAAGGCCCTTGAACTGAACCCTGATGATTTTGGTGGACCGATCACGCTAAGCCAAATCTATCTGATGCAGGGGCGGCCGCAAGATGCTTTGCGTGAAATCGAGCACCTACACTACTCTCCCTACCGTGCGTGGCTGTATGCGCTTACGTATTACGCGGCTTGGTCGGAAAAAGGAGTCGGACGCCGCATTGAGTGAGTTGATTACGAGATACCATGCAAGTAATGCGTTCGAGATCGCCACGATTTATGCTTTCCGGAACCAGACCAACGAAGCGTTCGAGTGGCTGGACCGAGCTTATTCTCAACGTGATCCCAGTCTGATTTCGACAAAAGTTGAGCCCCTACTGAAGAGCTTGCACAGCGACCTACGATACACTGCGTTCTTGAAAAAGCTCAACCTGCCGACCTGATAATCGGGGGCCGCAATCTAATGAGAAAGACTCCCCCCGCGCGAACACACAGAGTCGACTCTCATGGTCAGTGCTTATCTGGCGTGCGCCCGGAGCGAAACAACATGACGCTGCACCCGGCGGAGATTGCTGTCGCAAGACACAGGGCCGCTGAGATCGAGTAACGTATGACGACTGCACCCAACGCCGCACCCAAGAACATTGCGGCGACCGCCGCAACCCGTCTTGCCAATCTCGGGTTGTTGCCGTTCGCGAGCGAAGAGTCCGCACCGATGCCCGTGATCGTCAGTGTCAGGACTGTTGTCGTCAGATCCGGGATTGCGAGCTTCCGGGCAGCGGCGTTCCGTGTGCCCATCGCGAGCGCCGTCAAAGCGATCAGGGCGAACGGTTGAAACGAATATTCGAACAAATCGCCGCGATATCCGATGGCGTAAAACGACGCAGTAAACAGAAAAGCGACCTCCAGGAAGAACGCTTGTGCAGCAAATCGAATCTGTGAATCGGTGCTCGACCGGGCCATGACCCGTCCGCCGAGTATCGCCCCTATCAGAAAAGCCAAGAGTGCCGTAAACGAGCGCGCGATGGACAGCCCGGATACGTGGGCCGTTGCAAACGCGAGAATCACGACATTTCCGGTCATGTTCGCAGTGAAGACGCGCCCGAGGGACAGAAAACTGACGGCGTCCACCAGGCCAGTGACCACCGTCATTCCTAGCAGGGCGTATGGTATGACTTTTTCAGTGGTTGGACTGCTCGACATGAACAATTAGCCTCCACGGCCCCTAGAACTTGTAGCCGGCCCACAGTGCCCAGTAATTGAGGTTGCGGCCTGGCTGACTCTTTTTGACAAACTTGCCCGCGGAAAAAATTCCGTAGTCGGCTTGAAACCACAGGTGACGATTCGCCTGCCAGCGCACCTCCGTGCCTGGACGATGCCCGACGAAACGCGCGTTGCTCTTTCCTGCGGGAATAATCAGAAATCCGGGGACAGAATACACACCGTCTCGACGGCTCTCGCGCCATTGAAAGATCCAATCGGCGGAGGCAGTCACACCGTGCGGCAACGCCGTTTCAACATGAGGATGTACGTCGATAAAGTTGATGGGGCCGGGACCGGCGGTGGCGAGCACGCCAAAATAGTTGCCCTTCGGAAACAAGGGATTGAACGTACCAAAGGTATTCGTCCTAGGATCGTCGCCACTGGAAATGTCTGCCTTGACACTGAACCGTGGTTTCAGCGGAACAGTCGGAAATCGGTAACCGGTTTCCGATGCTGCAGTCCATGCCCGGATATTTGCCGATCCGAAGCTTCCGAATTGCCAAAGCCCTTCATAGTCGAAATCCCAGCCAGGCTTCGTTTGAGCGACGGGACGAGAGAGACGCGCCCCGATGCTGTGCCGAACCTCCTGGCCGACGCCTCGGTTGAATTTGGCTGCTTTTCGATCGAGGCCAAGATAGTAGACATCCAACATGATGTTCCTGGTTAAAGAACGGACGCCATACACGCCCCAGAATCCGACAGAATGATTCGGAATGTTGTTGAAGAAACCTGGCTTGTCCAGGTCCGGCCGCATGGCGAACCCGTCAATCTGCCAAGCCCCGATGCCGGTCTTTACCTTGAACCCGTCAAAACTCAACCGGACATTTGGGCCTTCCCGCACATCGATCAGTCGACCAGAGCCGTATTCCATCTCCTGTCTTCCGGCCCTGAACTTGATCCAGTTCCGATCATCTCCCGTTCCGACTTCGACAAACGCGGCCTGGAAATCCAGTTTCTTTTCGTCGATTGGCCGCGGCCCGCCGATGCGGTAAGAATTCAACCCGCTTTTTAGTTCTACGAACGAGCGAACGTACTTGCCGTAGTGAGCGTCAACGTAAAACATGTACCGTTGGTTGAAATAGCCGTTCATGAACGGCTGTTGGCCCCAGTTGTCGTTTCCAATCTGTTCCCAAATCTCGCGCGCTTCGCCCCCCATGGATAAGAACCAGTCGTCCCGGCCCGACCGCAGAGGAATGTATTTGATGCGATCCCAAAATTCCTGTCGTTCCGCCGGATCGGCGAGAAAACTCCAGTCATCGTCTTCGCGAAGCAAGTGATAGGTTCGTGCCGGCACAGGGGATTCAGCAACAGGAACCGGTTGGCCTCGCGAGAGCAGCGAACCTGTAAGAAACATTACGACGACAATCAGAAACGTTCGCATGGATCTTTTCGTTCCGAAGTTCACTTGGCGAAGTCGGTGGAGACAGCCAGCGTGCGCCAATTGTTCAATTCCTTCGCAACGAAGGCGTTCTTTGCTTCAATCGTGGCAATGGTGTCAGAGCCGAAAGGCATCCGCAACGGCGGATTCGGGTCGTCTACGATCGTCAGGAGGGCTTTTGCCATTCGTGCCGGGTCGCCGGGTTGCTGGTGATTCAACGACACTGCAGCATGACGCATTGCTCCGGTCGTTTCGGCATAGTCTTCAATAATGGTCGGGCAAATGGTTAGTGATTGACCATCCAGAAAATCAGTACGGAAAAAGCCAGGCTCGACGATTGTCACCTTGATGCCCAAAGGCTTAACTTCCATAGCCAATCCTTCGGAGATTCCCTCAACCGCGAACTTCGTCGAGGCATAGACGCCCCAGCCACCAAAGCTTTGGTACCCTGCGACCGCCGAGATATTGATAATATGTCCCGAACCTTGATGACGTAATTGCGGTAAAGCAGCGCGCGTGACCGAGAGCAGACCGAAGACGTTAGTCCGATAAACGGCTTCTACTTCTGCACCTGAGATTTCCTCGACCGCACCGAGCACGCCAAATCCCGCATTATTGATCAACACGTCAATACGCCCGAATCGCTCGACCGTCTGCCGCACAGCTTCACGCGCTTGTTCCTCATTTGTTACGTCTAGCTTGATCCCAAGTAGGTTGGGACGCGCACCGAATTTCTCTGCGAGGATTTGGGGATTGCGCGCCGCCGCGACAACATTGTCGCCTCGATCCAACGCTTCTTTGACAAATAGAGCGCCGAACCCACGCGACGCGCCGGTGATAAACCAGGTCTTCATTCGATACTCCTTTGAATTCAAAGGTGATGATTTGTTGTCGCAAAGCGACTAGTTCTCAGGCTCTTCACCCACTATCGTTAGAAGTTGCTCGTGCGTCCTATTTCTTTGTTATGGAATGGATCTCAGCGATGTATCCTCCCGGAAACCGGACAACAACGGCGTCTCGCTCCTCGGTCTTGTATGGAGGAACGAGGACATCCACACCAGCGGCTTTGGCCTTGGCAAGCGTCTCCGCGAGACTCGTCACTTCATACCCCGTCATCTCGCGCCCGTAGGGGTATGGAAGATGACCGTCGGTAACGAAAGCCGTCAACTTTCCGAACTTTGATTCGATCCTCACTCGCCGATAGGCTTCCGCAGGCCTTCCGATTTCGACGCCCGGCGCCTGCGCATCATCAGACACGACGGTTCCATGGGAGAAAGCAAGAAAGCTGCGCACGAACGCATCTACTCGGTCCGGTGACACATAGACGCGATTCTCCGGGACTGTCTGGAGCGAGGCATAGGACGGCGCTGTGATGTGCCAGTACAGTTGCGTGTTCACGCCACCCGGCCACTGAATGATTCCGTCTTGACCGATCGGATCGTTGAAGGCAGCGACCACGACGTCTGCACCAGTTGCCTTCACGGCGCGCATTGCTTCGTCCATGTCGGTGACCAGATAGCCTGTACGCTCCGAGCCGAATGGATACGGGATCGGTGTTTTGAAGCCGAAAACGGATACCGAGCCCACGGGGGTGAGGACTAGCTGCGTCATCGTGCTGCTCTGGGTCGGAGTTACTGTGAAGACCCCCTGTTTGGCCGTTGTGCCGCCAAACGTCGCAAGCAGGCTCGCGACGAAGCGATCAAAGTCTTCCGGAGCCACGTAGACATGTGTCGTGTCGTACTGCGGCCCTACAGCCACGCTTGCGGATTCGGCTGTCTGCGCACTCTGACCAAAAGCACTGACGGGTCGAGATCCAACCGCAAGACCGAGCGTCACAACCAGCGCAACGGATGTTCCAACGAGAATTTTGTTGAAGCGCATTGGTCTTCTCCTCACTTAACAATCACTTAATTCGCTGGGCAACCACGGGCGCTGACTCTGCTAATGCGTTTCGGACGGATGCCGCCGGTCGTAGCGCTCGCCGACTAGGCAGACGGCCGCAGCACGTGGAACATCGAGCTTCTTTGTTTGAATCCATATCCCCAACTGTTCGCCAAGCACCATCCCTAACAGGCCGAGTAACGCTACGATAGGCGGCGCAGGACTCTTCACCCGGAGGAGCCCGTAAAGAACACCCACACCGAGACCCACTATAAAAGATAAGAACAACACCTTCATTTCCATCCCTCCTCAATCGCCCGCATTAGAATGCAAAGCAGTCGCAACCCAACCCCCACAGGCCGAGGTCGCCAAGCACTTGCAAATGCGATTTTGTCCGGCTAGTTGCGGAGGTCTCACTATGCGAACAGGAAGCGGAGTGCGAGACGCCAATAATTTCGCGCTGCCCCTTTGCATAGCCACCATACTCATTGACAGGAGACCAGCTTGGACTCACCGGTAATGCCGGCGGCGCGAGTTTTGAGAATTCTTCGGTGGCATAAACGATCTTTCCGCCTACAATCGTGAGCACCGATTCGAGCTGCTTAATCTCCTCATCCGGAATCGAGAAATAATCCGCGGAAAGAACGGCCAAGTCCGCCAGCTGTCCAGGAGCAAGCGCTCCCTTCTTACCATCTTCTGTTGAAAACCAACCGCTGCCCATCGTATAGAGTTTGAGTGCTTCCTCGCGATCAAGCTGATTTTCTCGTGGATAGAGGCTGAGGCCGCCGAGGGTCTTGCCAGTAATAAGCCAATAGAGGGAAAGGTAAGGGTTGTAGCTTGAGACGCGCGTTGCGTCTGTCCCAGCCCCAACCGGAACGCCGAGTTCTAGCATTCTCCGAATTGGCGGTGTGCGTTTCGCTTGCAGCGCCCCGTATCGCTGAACAAAGTACTCGCCTTGGAAGGCCATGCGGTTCTGCACCGCGATACCTCCACCAAGCGCCCTCACACGCTCGATATTGCGATCGCTGATCGTTTCGCAGTGATCGAAGAACCAGTGCAGGCCGTCAAACGGAATCTCTCGATCCACCTCTTCATAAACGCTCAATGCTCGCTCGATCGTCTCGTTGTATGTCGCGTGCAAGCGAAATGGCCAGCGATTCTCGACGAGATGCCGGATCACCGCTTTCAGCTCGCTCTCCATCACGGGGAGCATGTCCGGCCGTGGTACAAGAAAGTCTTCAAAGTCCGCAGCGGAAAAAACGAGCATTTCCCCTGCGCCGTTCACACGATAAAAATCGTCGCCGTCCCCGGGCCTTGTCATTTTGGTCCAGCTTTGGAAGTCAGCCAGTTCCTGTTTCGGTTTCTGCGTAAAGAGGTTGTAAGCAAGCCGGAGGGAAAGTTCTCCATTTCGGTGCAGTTCGTTCACAACGCCGTAATCGTCAGGATAGTTTTGAAATCCGCCTCCGGCATCAATGACACTGGTGATTCCAAAACGGTTCAGCTCTCGGAAGAACTGCCGCGAAGAATTAAGCTGATCCTGGCGCGAAAGTTTCGGCCCCTTGGCTAGGGTGGAGTAGAGAATATTGGCGTTCGGCTTCGCGATGAGAAGGCCTGTGGGGTTCCCGTGACGGTCGCGTTGAACTTCGCCGGCCGGAAAGTCCGGGGCATTCTTGTCATAGCCCAGAGCACGAAGCGCGGCTCCGTTCAACAGCGCTCTGTCGTACAAATGCATTACGAAGACCGGCGTGTCCGGCGCTGCTGCATTGATCTCATCGAGCGTTGGCATAAGGCCCTCGGCGAACTGAAACTCTGTCCACCCTCCGATAACTCGGACCCACTGCGGAGCAGGCGTCCGCGCCGCCTGCTCTTTCAGCATGCGCAGAGCGTCGGCGAGCGAAGGTATACCATCCCAGCGCAACTCAAGGTTGTAGTTGAGCCCGCCGCGGATCGGATGCATATGCGAATCATTGAGTCCAGGAATGACGGTGCGCCCACGGCCGTCGATGACGCGGGTCGCCGGCCCGCATAGACGCAGAATCTCTTCATTGCCGCCGGTGGCAGTCACCTTTCCATCAGAAATGGCGATCGCCTCGACAAACGAGGGCACCCCGTTCGTGGAGATCTTGGCGTTGTGCAAAATGATTTCAGCAGACACAGGAATCTCCTTCGTTTTCTACCCGCCAGCGAGAACGGGCGGCAAGCAAGCTTCCGCCCCCTGTTCTTTACTTGTGAGCAACGGCGGCAGTAGGAACGGCGTATTCGGGGAACTTCGTGGCTGGAGCGCCGTGCACCATCGTGTACGCGTACTCGACTCCGATCCCGTAGGCCCCGTAATGGTTCTTCACAATGTCCATCACGGCATCGTAGGTCTCCCTGTGAGCCCAGTCGCGCTGCCACTCCAGCATGGTTGAAAGTGACGTCACCGGTTTTGCTCCCGCCTGGATTGCTCGCTTCATAGCGTTGTCATGAGCGAGCTGACTCACATCACCGCAGCAATCTTCCACGACGTAGACTTCGTAGCCGTCGTGGATCGCCTGTACCGTTGGAAGCGCCACGCAAGTCTCCGTCCACAACCCGGCAAGCACGATCTTCTTGCGCCCAGTCTTTTCAATCGCCGCCACGAAGTTCTTGTCATCCCAAGAGTTCATCGATGACCGCTCGATGGGCTCCTGACCCGGAAATACGGCTCGGAGTTGAGGCCACATGTTGCCACTAAAGGATTTCGTTTCGACCGTGGTGAGCACCACAGGCACATCAAACACCCGGGAGGCTTTCCCCAACGCGACAGTGTTGTTGATGATTGACTGTCGGTCGAAATTCGATGTTCCGAAGAGCATCTGTGGCTGATGATCGATTAACGCAACAACACAGTTATCAGGCGTGAGAAGTCCCTTTTCGCTAAGCTTGGGACGATTTCCGTTGGATGAATAGCTCATTTCATTTCTCCTTCTTGTATTGGCGATATCTTGCGGCTTAACTTCGCAGTTGGGTTGCACGATGGCTCGCGAATCCAATGTGCCAAAGGTTGACTCTGCACTTGCGCTCGCGAACATTGCGCTTGCACGAGGAGGGCCACAATGGAACGGTCGCTCTGAACGCGTAATCCTCGCGAGATTCGAGGGTATGACGCCGAAGAACGCCTCGAGTCAAGCGTGAAGAAGTGTCATCTCATGAGTCATGTCATGAAATGACTCTGACATCAGACGCCTCGCGCCGGTTTCAGGAGGAGCAAGCAATCATGCGTTCTGGTGCAACGTCGCAGCGGGAATCCTACGCGAGTCTGAAGGATCAGACTGTCGAGATTCTGACTGTCACAATTCGTCGTCTCGGTTTATCTGCAAAAGTATCTGGCGTGTCGAAAGCGGATCAGATACTGCCCCGATTGCACAATGTCGCGATGAGTGCAAACAACAACGGAAGGTAAGCTATCGATACCAAGAGCAATCGCCGTGCGGCCGCCCGTGACCGCCGAAGCACGAATTCCACTCCAAAGTACAAGAACCCGAGACCCAGCATTGCCGCGGCGCAGTAAAAGATGCCGGCGTGCCGCGTCGGAAATTGCGCCATGCCGATTGCGATCAGAGCCAGCAGGGGCAACAAGGTTTGCAGCGTCACGAAAGGAACTCTCGCATTGCCCTTCGGCAAAACTAAGTAGCCTGCTCGGTCGTAGTCTTCGCGGTACATCCATGCGATTGCCATGAAATGCGGGAACTGCCACAGGAAGAGGATCGCGTACAGCGTCCACGCCTCGTAATTCAATCGGCCCGATGCTGCGGCCCAGCCGATCAGTGGAGGCACGGCACCTGCAAAGGCGCCGACGAGAACGCACAACGGTGTTTTTCGTTTCAGCGGAGTGTACAAGAACAGATAAGTCAGCAACGTGAGCACCGAAAGCGTGCTGGCAAGCAGGTTGACGGTTGCGGCGAGATAAGTGCTACCAATCCCGGCCAGTGCAATCCCAAAGGCCAATACCGCAGGCGGTTTGAGACGACCGGCTGCGGCAGGGCGCCGGGCTGTCCGGCGCATCTGCGCGTCGAACTTGCGTTCGGTGTATTGATTTAACGTGCCCGTCCCACTTGCGACCAATAATGTTCCGAGCAGAGTGTTGAATAGCGATATGACTGACATCGGTCGTGCTTCATTTCCACAACCCAAATAGAAACCGATACCAGTCGTGATCAGAATGAGGAAATTGACTTCCGGCTTAGTCAGTGCCCAGTAATCTGAGAGCGTGGATCGCGAAGAACGTCCGTCTTGCGCTCTTGAAGAGCCGAGATACTCGGTAACCATGGAATGGCCTGCCATTCAGACGACCTCGATCCTCGGCTCTCGCCTGTGCGCCGAGGCAATGGCCTGCGACTCTGGATGCGGAGCCAAATAGTCCGGCGACCGATAGTCCGGCGACCAACGGGGAGAGAGTAAACGCGCCGCGAGAACGCCTCCGGCGATTACGTATACGAGGGTGACGCAAGTCCACATCAATGCACCCGCGCATTGCTGGTCTTCCAGGGCGGTCAAGCCGAATCGCCCTGATGAGGACAAATAGACCGGGTAAACTACACGGTCACAAAAAACGAGAAGTCCAGAAAGAATGTCGCACGGCAATGTGGCCAAGAACAGATACAAAAGTATCGACGACTCCGACCATCCCAAGGCGTTCCGCGAGGGCTCAACCACCGGCCACCAGAAAAGAAGGCCGGTCACGAGAAACGATGCTTGCTCAATCCCATGCCACATCTCCGATCGCAATCCGAGCATAAGGGGCCCAGGTATGTGCCACACAACTAAAGTAGCAGCCGCTCCAATCCAGCCAACTGCCGGGTGCAACCGGATGCACCTCAGTTGCCGCATGGGTGCCCAGCGGAGCGGTCGAGCGCTCGGTTCCTCGAGTCCTCGCACCATGCGTTGCGGCAGTAGCTTCATGGGTGCGCCAAGCAAAATCAAGGGAGGCGCTAGCGTCATGACCAACAGATGTTGAACCATGTGCACCGTGAGTAGATCGTGATCTAAGAGAGATAGGGGTGAACCTAGCCCAATCCAGACCAGCAAAAGTCCCACACAAAAACTCCAGGCGCGCCAAGCCTTAACGCCGCCCGGGACAAGCCAGGCAACCCCCAGCCATCGATGGAGATACACGAGCGCAAGGAGAGACAGAGCAGCGGAGATCCAGAATGACTCGATCGAGGCGTGATGAGCGTGTGGCATAGCGTTGCGCCTTAGGGTTGAGTCGCCGACTTCGGGCTACTCTCGCTAAGCACAAGGTCCCGTGCCGCATCACGCGCCGGACTTTGTGTGGCTGGATGGAGGGTTTCAAGGAACGCCACGAGCGCCGTGGTCTCTGCCGGACTCAGATTTTTTCCGTAGGCAGGCATATTGCCGCCGCCTTGGATCACCTGCCGGATGAGTTGGTCCTGCGTAAGCCGCACCGCAACGCTATCCAAGGCTGGTCCTCTTTGTCCGCCCGCATCGCCGAGAGAGTGGCAATTGCGACACTGCTTGACCTGAAACACGAGCGCACCCTGCCGCTCGAGTGCTCTCGTGCCGTGTATGTATCGATCAGGTACGGGATCGCCGCTCCAGGCATTCATATGCGGACTCCACGGCGTGAACTGGGCGAGCCGAGTAAACGTGCCGAGGGTGATCGCGATCACCAGCACTGTAACAACCGCAATCGGGCGGCGCTTCCAGCTCTTTTCTCCTTCTCCGGAAAGAAAGGGCAGAAGAATCAATCCAAGAATTGCCAAGGGTGGACCGATGAGAAGGAACGGCGTCTCAAGCGATGGAGGAAGAAGTGAAAGCAAAGCGTAGAGCCAAAGGAAAAAGTAGTCTGGTTTGGGCGCAGTCTGGATGATTGTCGGATCAGGCTGTCCGGTGGGCCCAAACGGGCCAAAGTAGTAAGCGCACGCGGCAATTGCCAAGATGATAAATGCCGCGAAAAACAGGTCTTTCCAAACTGCATAGGGGACGAAGGGTGCGCCTTCGCTCTTGGTCAATGCGTGATATTGGGCGTCATAGGTCGCTCGTTTTACGATGCGTCCCGGCATCGGCCATTCGTTAATGCCCAGCTTGAGCACCATCAAGACATGAAGGCTCACAAAGGCAATCAGCATTCCAGGAATCACGAAGACGTGCAGCGTGAAGAACCGGGAGAGGGTTGCGCCAGCGATGATCGGCCCGCCCAGCATCAGTTTCACGATCGCAGGACCAAGAATTGGAACGCGACTGGCGATCGAGGCTCCGATTCCTAATCCCCAGTAAGCGTCCTGATCGAAGCGCATGACTTGACCGGTGAACGCCATGCCAAGAGTCATCAACAACAGAAAGACTCCGACGATCCAGGTTAGTTCGCGGGGATATTTGTGGGCTCCAAAGAGAAACACCTGCACCATATGAATAAGGACGATGGCCACCATGAAGTTGGACCCCCATCCATGCATGGCGCGGATGAACCAGCCCAGGGTCACCTGATGATTCAGGGCCTGTAGGCTGCTCCACGCTTCGCCCGCCGAGGGAACATAAATCAGCGCCAGCAGAATTCCGGTCACCAGCTGTATGAGGAAAATAGTGAGCGCAGCGCTACCGAAGACGTAGAACCAACTTGCCGTGTTTCTCGGCACGGGATGTTCGACGGCCTCGCGAATGGGGGCCGCGAGTTGCAAGCGGTGGTCAAACCATTCGCCGATCCTCTTGATCACGCGCATGGCGGCTTCCCCCTCGCAGCGCTTGCGATTGGTTCACCGGGAGTCGGTAACTGCCCAGCCTCGATCGTGAGCACGCCGTTTTCTATCTGGTGCGGATACTCGAAGAGCCCGCGTTCCGGAGGCCCTGATGCGCGCGAGCCATCGCGGTAATACGCACCGCCATGACAAGGACACATGAAGAGGCCGGATTGGGGAAACCAACGGACAGGGCAACCAAGATGTGCGCAATTGATCGCAAACACCTGGAATTGATCACCAGAAATTCGCCGTACCCAGCATGCGGTGTCTACCGTCTTTCCGTCCGTCGGCATCACCAGCGGATTGCGAAAAGTAGCCATCCGCGTCTCGCCTTCCGGAAAGTTGGTGACCTCGCCCAGGCGTACCCACGACAGGTACCCCTTCCCCTGACCGCGAGCTACAGATGAAAGAAGAAAGCGCGCAATCGGTACGGCCAGCACCATCGCTGCGAATCCGTTGAACAGGATTCCGAGCTTCATGAAGAAGCCGCGTCGGGAAAGTGTTCCGTCACTGGGCTGCGCCATCACAGGCTTAGTTGACATTTTCATTTCTCCAAGTGCTGCGAATAGTGGTGCTGCGTATTATTCGAAGCGGAATAAGGCTGACCGGGGCTCTGCACGCGACGCGATGCCAACCAGGCAACGACATCAGTGATTTCCTGGTCGGACATGGCTTTGCCGCGAATGTTTGCGCGCCAGTCGGGCGCCCCTAATTCGGGTCTTCCGGTGATCACCAGGGTCCGGAATCCCTGGTCGCTGACGAGCGCCAGAAATGAATCATTCGTGATGGCGCTGCCTTTGGCCGTCCCCCCGCCTTCAGAACCGTGGCAGGATGCACAATATGTTCCAAAGACGAGCTTGCCGTGATCGACACTCCCCGTGGTTTTTGCCGCATACGAGGGTGGATTTGTTCCGTCGAGAATTCCCTTGCGTTCCCACCTTGAAAACATTCCGCTCGTAATCACGTTAATCTGCTCGTCCGTCAGCGATCCTCCAGCGCTTTGCGCGAACGCTGGCATCGAGGTTCCATGGACCCCGTTGGCAACAACGTTGCGCATCGCATTTTCATCGACAACGGCGAGATACACGGGATTGGCAAGGGCAATCGACGCTCCTCCACGACCTTCCGCTCCATGGCATGCGGCGCAGTTCTGCGCGTAGAGCGTGCCGAAGTCCACAACCTGATTCGGCGCCACTGGCTCCGAACCCTTCTGAGGTTGACCGTTTGGAATGCCGCATGCCGAGAGGAGTACAAGGGGGAGAACGGCGTATGCAGACAGGTATGGGATCCGGCTCATTGGCGCTCCTCCCCGCTGCCTCGTCGTGCAATAAGTCCAGGAGCTTCGATTCCTGCCCGTAAAGCAAACGACATATTCTCGCCGGTGAGAATGCTCGCCTGGCGCACAACAACGAGGCCCGCCACGATTCCAAAGGCCACTTGCGAGGCAACGAACCAGAGCCAATCAATGTGGGTTGTGAGTAATGGATTCAACAAGCCAAGGATTGTGTAAAGCAGCCCCGACCACAACACCGGGGCAATTAATCCGCCAACCACAATCGGGCGGCGTGGCAGCATGGGAAGCATTGCGCCGTACAGCAATCCAACCAAAATCGAGACCAACCCATGGAGGAGAAATGCAATCGTGAAACTGTCCGCATGAAAAGTATGCAGCTGTGCGGGCCCAAGTCGTTGGGATTCCCGATAGATAACCGCGGCGAGGAGATTGATTGGATACCAGATGCTGCCGGCTTGCAAAACGCCATAAGCACACGCCAACACCGCCATCGCGATGCTGCCCGCCACTCCTCCCTTCACACCCGCCGAGACCGGATACGTGTGGACGGGAAGCCAGGCGCGGACCTGCTCTCCCTGAACGGATAGTCGCTCCACAACCCGTCGATTCGTGACGAGGCGAATCTCTTCGTCAGTCACTGCGACAATTTCTTCCTGCTCATGCGGAAAGACGACGCGAAACCATCCGACGCAGCCCGCCAGCGCGAGCGCGACGCCGAGAACACTCACCGACATGCTCGTCACCAGCCCTGCGAACACGAGAGTCGCTCCCAAAGCCAAGATGAATGGCCAGGCGGTTGGCGCCGGCACCTCGATCGTGCTGGGCGTCCCTAAGTTTTCGTTCAAGTGCTCCGTTGCCGATATTGTCGCCATGTTTACCTCAGCGTCCGAGAACATAAACCACGGTAAAAACCGCCACCCATACGACGTCGACGAAATGCCAGTACATCGAGAGGACTTCGATGCGACCAGACTGCTTCGCTCCCACACGACCCCTCAGACCGAAGACCGCAACCGTCACGAGCATGACGAGACCTGCCGTGACGTGAAACGCGTGCAAGCCAACAAGCGAGTAGTATGTTGTTCCGAACAGGTTGGTGGAGATTGTCAGGCCATGCTCGTAGATCAGCCGGCGCCATTCCTCCGCTGTACCAAAGAGGAACAAGCCACCCAGTGCGATGGTCAACAGCCAGAAGCCGAGGAACAGCCGTGCGTAGTCCCGCTCCAATGACTTCGCCGCAAGGTGAATGGTGAGGCTGCTGGACAGCAAGCAGATCGTGTAGAAGATCGGGGTCTCAAGTACTTCCCGCGGCGTCGGTCCGGTGACGCTTTTTCCCAAGTAAAAGAGATACGCTACAACAAAAATCGTAAAGATCGCGGATTCGGCGACGATGAGACCGGCCATCGCCACCTTCCCGCGAGATGGCAGCTGCCACTCGGTTGCCGTGTTCGGAAATGAAGTTGTCACTGCGCTCATAGGATTTCGCTTTTACTCATAGCGGCTGTCGGGATCTTCAGGATGCTTCAAGTCCCACAAAGGCCGGCGGCTCGCGACCGTCGGAACGGTCGCAAAGTTATAGGCAGGCGGCGGCGAACTGATGGACCATTCCAGTGTCCACGCGTCCCACGGGTCATGACCGGCGCTAACGCCCTTGAAATAAGAAATTACGAGGTTTGCTAGAAACACGAGAATCGCAATTGCCTGAATGAACGCGCCGATAGTAATGATGAAGTTCAAGGTGTCCCAACCGCGGCCGGGCTCATAGGTGTAGATCCGCCGCGGCATCCCCAGCACTCCGGGAATGTGCATCACGTCGAACGTCAGGTGAAAGCCAATCAAGAACAGCCAGAAATGCCATTTGCCGAGGCGTTCACTGAGCATTCGGCCAGTCATTTTGGGGTACCAGTAATAGAACGCGGCGAAGAGCGCGAATAGAATTCCGCCCACAATCACGTAGTGAAAGTGCGCCACGACAAAATAGGAGAGGCTAAGCTGCCAATCGAAGGGCGAGGCAGCCATCATGATGCCGGTTAGGCCTGCAATGAGGAATTGGAATAGAAATCCGATGCTGAACAGCATCGACGTCTTGAATTGGATCCTTCCGCCCCACATCGTGCCGATCCAGTTGAAAATCTTAATTCCGGTGGGAACGCCTACCGCCATCGTGGTGAGGGTGAAAAAGCTGTTGGCGTAGGAGTTCATTCCGATCGTAAACATGTGGTGCGCCCAGACGCTCATACTGACGAATGCGATGCACACGGTTGCGGCAACCATCACCGGATACCCGAAGATTGGCTTGCGCGAAAAGACGGGAATGATTTCCGACATGAAAGCAAAACAAGGAATGATCAGAACGTAGACTTCCGGATGTCCAAAGATCCAAAAGAAGTGCATCCAGAGGACTGCCGATCCGCCGGCCTGAGTATCAAAGAAATGGCCTCCCAAATATCGATCGATCAGCAACATGATTTGAGCAGCCGATAAGGGTGTAATCGCAAGCAAAACCATTCCTGCCATGACAAGGTTCATCCACACCAGCAGCGGCATACGATTGACCTTCATACCCGGGCATCGCAAGCACAGAATGGTCGCAATGATATTGATGGCCGTTCCGATGCTTCCAAACCCGGAGACGAGCAGCGCGAGAGTCCAATAGTCGGAACTATGACCAGGCGAGAACGCTCGGGCGCCCAATGGCGCGTACGACCACCAACCCACGTCCGGTGCGCTTCCGGCGCCATACAAGCCGCTTCCTCCGAGAAAGCTGAAATAAAGAAGAAGTCCTCCCAGAAACGATAGCCAAAAGCTGAATGCATTCAGGCGTGGAAATGCCATGTCCCGCGCACCAATCATCAACGGGACCAAGTAGTTCGCAAATCCAAACAGGACTGGCATGGCCACGAAGAAAATCATGGTCGTCCCATGCATGGTGAACATACGGTTGAAGACTTCCGGTGAAACGAAGTCGTTGTGCGAACGCATGAGCTGAATGCGAATGATGAGGGCCTCGACTCCACCGATCGCGAGAAACAACAGAGCCGAGAGAATATAGAGAATTCCCAGCCGTTTGTGATCGACCGTGGTCAGCCACTGATGAAGCTCGTCGACCCAGGGCCTGGCTGGTATCTGGGCGCCGGGAATGGTGATCGCGTTCGAGGACATAGGTATTTTCCTGGGCGTTCTAGCGCAGCGTCTCCATGTAACTCACGACCGCATCCAGGTCCGCGTCGCTCACCTTCATGGCGGGCATCAGCGAGCCGGGTTTGATGGTGCTGGGGTCCTGGATCCAAAGACGGAGATTGTCGTGAGTGTTTGTGGCGGCGCCTGCGGCAATCGTGGCGCGGCTCATCAAATGTGTCAGGTCGGGGCCAAAGCGTCCATCCGCGGCGGTTCCGGCCACTGTATGGCAGTTCATGCAGGCATTGCTTTCAAACACTCGCCTACCTGCGATTGCGCCTGTGTCTTCGACTGCAAGACTCTGCTGGG
>Ga0137418_10001254_pt1 | contig 23336 bp, 21 predicted proteins | sample CZODoug3_1_2_16f_FD_122242 | JGI IMG/M metagenome (GOLD analysis project Ga0137418, IMG submission 122242) | Vadose zone soil fungal communities from Angelo Coast Range Reserve, California, USA - CZODoug3_1_2_16fungal (Hybrid Assembly) | ecosystem: Environmental > Terrestrial > Soil > Vadose...
CGGCCTGGGGCTGGTGCCCCCGACGCTGGGGGCTCCCCCCGGCCCCATCGGCCTCCCCCCCCCCCCGGGCGGGGGCCCCACGTTCGCCATCGGGTTCCCCCCCCCCCCTCCGCGGACCGCATGAGCCCCCGGATCCTGCTCGTGGACGACGAGGCGAACATCCGCAAGATGGTGAGCGCGCTGCTCGAGTCGGAGGGATTCGAGACGCTCGAGGCGCCCAACGGTCAGGCGGCGCTAGCCCTCGTGGCGGACGACACTCCCGACGCGGTGCTGCTGGACCTGATGATGCCGCCGGGACCGGACGGGTTGGCCACGCTGGAGCAGCTCAAGAAGCGAGCGCCGCACCTGCCCGTCGTGATGATGAGCGGCAAGGCCAACCTCGCCGACGCGGTGCGCGCGACCAAGCTCGGGGCGTTCCAGTTCCTCGAGAAGCCGCTCACGCCGGAGGGCATCCTGGTGGCGCTGCGCGGCGCGCTCCAGCTGGGCCGCACGCTCGCCGAGAACCGCCGCCTCCACGCGCAGCTGGGCCACGACGACCCGCTCGTCGGCACCAGTGTGGCGATGGAAGAGCTACGAGCGATGATCGCGCGCGTGGCGCCCACCGAGTCGCGCGTCCTGATCACCGGGGAATCGGGCACCGGCAAGGAGCTGGTCGCCTCGGCGATCCATCGCCAGAGCGCGCGGGGAGGCGCCGGGAAGCCGTTCGTCACCGTGAACAGCGCAGCGATCCCGCGCGATCTCGTCGAGTCCGAGATGTTCGGCCACGAGCGCGGTGCCTTCACCGGCGCCACCGAGCGCCGCCAGGGCCGCTTCGAGCTGGCCGACGGCGGCACGCTGTTTCTCGACGAGGTCGGCGACCTGGGTGCCGAAGCCCAGGCCAAGCTGCTGCGCGTGCTCGAGACGGGGGTCGTCGAGCGGCTGGGCGGCGAGCGGCCATTCACCGTGAACGTCCGGGTGATTGCCGCCACCAACAAGGACCTGACGCAGGCGGTGCGCCAGCGCCAGTTCCGGGAGGACCTCTGGTTCCGGCTCAACGTCCTGCCGATCCACATTCCCCCGTTGCGCGAGCGGCCTGACGACATCCCTCCGCTGGTCCGCCATTGCGCGGCGCGCTGCGGCGAGCGGCTCGGCCGCGCGGTGCGTCTCGATGCGGGCGCCGTGCAGCTGCTCGCCGCCTACCGCTGGCCCGGGAACGTGCGCGAGCTCGCGAATATCGTGGAACGCCTCGCCATCCTCGCGACCGGTGATACGATCAGCGCCGACGACGTGGCGCGCGTCATTCCGCACGGTCAGGACGGTGGCCGGGCAGCGGTTGCGACCCCGACCGCCGGCGACGCGCCGGCGCCTGACGTGGCGCTGGCGGAGGCGCTCGACCAGCACGAGCGCGAGCTCATCGCGCGCGCGCTCTCGGCGGCGCGCGGCAACGTCGCCGAGGCGGCACGCCGGCTGTCGACGGATCGCGCCAACCTGTACCGGCGGATGCGGCGGCTCGGGATCGAGCCGCCCCGGAACATCGAAACATGACGGGATGACACGGCTCCGTCCCGCGGCCGCGCCATTGCGGCCTCAGGCCGCGGCACGTCCCGTGCACCGCCGCCCAACGGCCCCAACCAAGGCTCGGTTATGCTCGCACTGCTGCTAGTTCTGGCGACGGTCCAGGACACGACGATCGTCATCCACCCCGACAGTTCCGGCGCCACGCTCCAGGCGCGCGAGCTGCCGCGGGTCGTGACTGACGAGGTCATCAACTTCTACAACGCCCCGGGGACGACGCGGCTCGTGGGGCGGACGCGCTTGCCGCGCGGCAACGAGTGGCGCGGCGACGTGGCGGTCCGCAACGGTCCCGCCATCATCGGGGGCCGGGTGGACGGCACGCTGGTCGTCATCAACGGCGACGTGCTGCTCGAGCCGGGCGCGGAGATCAGCGGGAGTCTGATCGTCGTCGGTGGCACGGTCGAGGGGACGACCGAGTCCCGCATCGGCGGAGAGACGCGGCAGTACCGGGAGCCCCTGCTGTACCGCCTGCGCGGAGAGGGGGACGAAATCGCCTACGCGCCGAACCTGCGGCGCCGCGCCCTGTGGAACCCCGGCGCGCGCGTGTCGTGGGGGACCGCCGATACGCGCTCCTCGCTGACGATCGCGACCGGCGGAACGTTCAACCGGGTCGAGGGGCTGCCGATCGTCTTTGGACCGCTGTTCGACTGGAAGCTCGAGGAGAACCTGCGCATCCGGGTCGACGCGCTGGGAGTGTTTCGCTCCGCGGGCGATTTGAGCGACAAGCGCAGCGACCTGGGCTATATGCTGCGCACCGAGCTGCGCTCGGGCGAGATCCGGCCCTTCGGCGTGGGCTTCCGTGCCTACGACGTCGTGGCGCCGATCGAGGATTGGGGGCTGCGCAACGCCGAGGTCGGGTGGAGCGCGTTCGTCTTCGCCCGCGACTACCGCGACTACTACCTCAACAAGGGATGGGCCACGCGCCTGTTCGCCCATCCCGAGCGCCAGCTCGCACTCGCGCTCGAGCTGCGCCGCGATTGGCAGGAGAGCGTCGCCGCCCGTGACCCGTGGACGATGTTCCGCAACTCGGACCCTTGGCGCCCCAATCCTCCGATCGACGAGGGGCACTACATCACACTCAGCGCCAACGCAACCGTCGACACCCGCAACGACACCGCCGACCCGACGTCGGGGTGGCTGGTGCGCACGACCCTCGAGCACGCCAGCAGCAAGGACGTGACGCCCCAGACCGGCGTGCCGGCTGCCGTCCGCGGGGCGATCCCCGTAGACGGCTCGTATGCATTCGATCGCCTGTTCGTCGACGTGCGTCGCTACGCGCGCGTCAGCGCGTCGGGCCGCGTGAACCTGCGCCTGCTCGCGGGGGGCTGGGTGGGCGGGGATCCGTTGCCGTTGCAGCGGCGCCTGTCGTTGGGGGGACCCGATCCGTTGACCGGGTACGCCTTCCGGCAGAGCGCGTGCAACAGCGACATCACCGACCCGGCGTTCGCGGGCACCCTCGTCGCGGCGTGCGATCGGGTGCTCGCACTGCAGGCGGAGTACCGCGGGCATTTGAAGCTCAACTGGAGCTACACCCCGTTCGGCACCGGTCGCGATGAGGGCGACGAAGACCAACAGAGCGGAACGTTGCTACGGCTCGAGGGACCCGACCTGGTCGTGTTCGGCGAGGCCGGCCAGGCGTGGCTCGTCGGAACCGGGCCGGGTCGCTTACCGAGCGACCGGCTGCCGACGCTCGGCAGCTGGCTCGCTGACCTGGGGCTCGGCGTGGATTGGGGTGGGTTCGGCTTGTACGTCGCGAAGGCGGTGACCACCGGCGAACGACTGCGCTTCACGGTCCGGCTCGATCACCGGTTCTAGGGTGCGGCGCAAGCCGGTCCTCGTTCTCTGCGCCCTGATGTGGGGCGCAGCGGCCGGCGCGGAGGCGCAGGCGGCTCCCCCCGCGCCGTCGCTCACGGTGACGCTGCAGAGCGCCGTGCCGCGCGTGCAGAGCATCGGCCTGCTCGCGGATGGGCGGTTTGTCGGACTGATGCGATCGGGGTTTCCCCTGCGGCTCCACTACCGCCTCGAGCTGTGGAGGGTGCGCAGCAGTTGGTTCGACCAGTTCGTGCGCGAAGTGCCGTGGGACGCCGTCGCCCGTCACGATCCCCTTGCCGACGACTTCGTGTTGATCCGCACCGGCGGCAGCGTGACACGATATGCCACGCCGGAGGAGCTGGCGCGCGCACTCGAGATCTCGTACACGATTCCGTTGCGTCCACCGAGCGGCAGCAACAGTCGTTTCTATTTTTTGTGCCGGCTCGAGGTGACGACGCTGAACGACACCGACCTGGAAGAGCTGTCGCGCTGGCTGAAGGGTGACGTGGGGCCGGCGGTGTCGGGTGGCGGGAACTTCGGAGAGGCGTTGGTCCGAGGGGCGCAACGGGTGCTGGTGCGGATCGCCGGCTTGCCGCGGCAGCGGCTCGAGGCGCGGAGCCCTACGTTCCGAACCGAGCGTCAATCGCCGCCCTAATCTCCCTCAGCGATGTGCCGCGGCTGGCGAGCTGCGACGCGAGCATCGCCTCACCCATGCAGATATCGCAGTGGGCCCCGTGCTCCGACTCGAAGCAGGTCAGGAGCGAGCGGTGTCCCGCATGCTTGGAGCAGTCACAGTGGCAGTAGACACCGTCGAGTGTGCCCGCGGCGGCGCGGGCGGCGGCGTACGCCTCAGGCGCTCCCGGCGTGCGAGGAACGGCGGCGCCCGTAAGCACTCGCTCCGCCGTGATGCCGGGGCGAGGATCGGGGTGGGTACCGCCGGCGGCCGGCCGCGCGGAAAACAACACCGCCGCCAGGACGAGGGCGGCGGTGCCAGCAACGATCCACGGAGTCCTGCCGCTCACAGCGCCTCGAGCGTCGCCAGGACGTCCGCGCCGTAAAACAGGCGGATGTATTTCGCTTGCGTCCGGGTCAGGCGGCGAACCGCCCACGAGAGGTGCACGAAATGCGGCTCGTGCGGCGAACGCATGGGGTGCATCCCCACCTCTTCGGGCAGCAAGTTGCCCTTACGGGTGTTGCAGCTCGAGCAGGCGGTGAGGACGTTGGTCCAGGCGTTTGTGCCGCCCCGGGACAGAGGCACCAGGTGGTCGCGGGTGAGGCACTCCCGCTGCCGCAGCTCCAGCTGGGAGCGGCCGCAGAACTGGCAGCGGTAGTTGTCACGGGCGAACAGGAAGGTATTGGTGACCTGGCGCCGGAACCGCCGCGGCACGTGCACGAAGCGGACCAGCCGAATCACCGCAGGGCGCGGGACGGCCAGGCGCTCGCTGTGGACGGGCGCGCCTTCAGCCTCGACGACTTCAGCTTTACCGTCGATGATGAGGCGGAGCGCCCGGCGCACGGGCACCATGGTCAGCGGCTCGAAAGAGGCGTTAAGCGCGAGGCAGCGCACGTGGTATGCTAACACGGACCGCCAAGCTACGGCAAGTGACGCGTTTACGGGCCTTTACGCAGTTGCGGGGGGCGAAAAGGCCCGCCGTAGCTCGTCGATCTGGCCCTCTACCGACGCCCGAGACGCCCCTCCCACGGTGGCGCGACTCTCCACACTGTCTTCCCACCCGCCGAGCTGGCTCAGGGCGGCCCCGAGCGCGGGATGAATCCCCGCGGCCACGACGTGCGGCACCTTGTCGAGGGGGACCCGGGCCTTCTCCGCCTCCCGCACCAGCCGTCCCACCAGGCCGTGGCTCTCGCGGAAGGGTACGCCAGCCTCGACCAGCAGGTCGGCGAGGTCGGTGGCGCGCATCGCGGGGTCGAGCGCGGCGGCCATCCGCTCCGCGTTCACCGTGAGGGTGTCGATGGCTCCTGTCACCGCGGGCAATACGACAGCGAGGGTGTCGCAGGCGTCGAACAGCAGGGCTTTGTCTTCCTGGAGGTCCTTCTGATAACCGGCGGGCAGACCCTTGAGCGTGGTCAGCAGGGCGACCAGGTCGCCGAGCAGACGACCGGCCTTGCCGCGGGCCAGCTCGAACACATCGGGGTTGCGCTTCTGCGGCATCAGGCTCGACCCGGTGCTGAAGGCATCCGACAGGGTCACGAAGCCGAATTCGCCGCTCGCGTAGCTGATCAGCTCGGCGCCGAGCCGGGACAGGTGCGTCCCGATCAGCGCGATCGCAAACAGCACCTCCGCGACGAAGTCGCGGTCACCGGTGGCGTCGAGCCCGTTCGCCGACAGGGCGCGAAACCCGAGGGCTTCCTTGAGCAGCACCCGGTCCACCGGGAATCCCGAGCCGGCGAGCGCGCCCGAGCCGAGCGGCAACTCGGCGACGCGGCGCCGCGCATCCGCGAGCCGCTGGCGGTCGCGCACCAGCGGCCAGGCGTGCGCCAGCAACACGTACGCCCAGCGCACCGGCTGCGCCCGCTGGCCGTGGGTGTAGCCGGGGAGGATCGCGTCTACGCCGTCCTTCGCCTTCGCCACGAGCGTGCGGCCCAGGGATGCAAGGTCAGCGTCCAATTGATCGATCGCGTCCAGCGTCCAGAGCCGCAAATCGGTAGCGACCTGATCGTTGCGCGAGCGACCGGTGTGCAGCTTCCCGGCCACGGCGCCGACTTCTTCGTAGAGCAGGCGCTCGACGAGCGTGTGCACGTCTTCGTCGGGCGCACCGACCGCGGCCCCGTCAGCCAAACGATCGGCGACGCGGTCGAGCCCGTTCTCGAGCTGCGCTTCCTCCGCTGGGGACACGACGCCGACGCGGCCCAGCGCGTGCACCCACGCTTTGCTCGCGACGACGTCCTGCGGCCAGAGTCGATGATCGACGGGGAGGCTGCGGTTCAGCGCGTCAAGCGCTTCGCTCGGGCCCAGCGCGAAGCGCCCACCCCACATCTGATGGACGTCAGACGGTGGGGACATCGGTCCGCTCGGCGTTCAGTCCGGCCGCAATTCTACTCGCCAGCCCATACAGCCGGATAAAGCCTTCGGCGTCCTTCTGGTTGTAGACGTTGTCCTTGCCGAACGTCGCGTAGGACGGTTGGTACAGGGCGTGGGGACTCTCGCGCCCCGCCACCGTGATGCCGCCCTTGTAGAGTTTCAGACGCACACTTCCCGTCACGTTCTTCTGGGTTGCCGTGACGAGCGCGTCCAGCGCTTCGCGCTCGGGGGTCCACCAGCGGCCGTCGTACACCAAGTCGGCGTAGCGCAGGGCGACCTCGTCCTTGAGGCGCAGGGTCCGCCGGTCGAGCACCATCTGCTCGAGCTCGCGGTGTGCGGCGTAGAGCACGGTGCCGCCCGGCGTCTCGTACACGCCACGCGATTTCATGCCGACCAGCCGGTCCTCGACCACGTCGGCCCGCCCCACGCCGTGCTCGCCCGCTACTTCGTTCAGCGTCTCGAGCAGCTCGACAGGGCCGAGCGGCACGTGGTCGACGCTGACCGGTGTGCCCTCCTCGAAGCCGATGTTCACGACCACGGGCTCGTCCGGTGCTTCCAGAGGATTCCGGGTCATCACGAAAATGTGCTCGGGGGCTTCCTGCGACGGATCCTCGAGGATGCCGCCCTCATGCGAGCAATGCCACAGGTTGCGGTCGGTCGAGTAGGGCTTCTCGGCGGTCGCCTGCACCGGGACACCCTTCGCGTGCACGTAGGCGATCAGGTCTTCGCGGCCCTGGAACTTCCACTCGCGCCAGGGAGCGATCACCTGGAGATCGGGGCCGAGCGCGGCGTAGGTCAGCTCGAAGCGAACCTGATCGTTGCCCTTCCCGGTGCAGCCGTGCGCCAGCGCCTGCGCGCCCACGCGCTGCGCCAGCGCGACCTGGCGCGCCGCGGTGAGCGGTCGAGCCATCGACGTACCGAGCAGGTAGGTGCGGGCGTAGACGGCGCCGGCCCGGAGCGTCGGAAACACGAAGTCACGCACGAACTCTTCGCGCAGGTCTTCGACGACACAGTCGTCGGCGCCCGAGCGCTTGGCCTTCTCGACCAGCCCGTGCAGCTCGCCGCCGCCCTGCCCCACGTCGGCCGCGAAGCACAAAACCCTGGCGCCGTAGGTCTCACGGAGCCAGGGGACGATTGCCGACGTGTCGAGTCCACCCGAGTAGGCGAGGACGACGAGCGGGCCGTTGCCGCCGTTGGTTTGTTTATGCATATGGGTGAATAAAAATACACCCATCCCGGCTGGGGGCGCAAGATGGCGGCGCTACCAACTCCATCCCTGTCTGTACTGGGGTCTCAAGTATTCGGTCGGGATCCCCGCGGTCAGGACGTCGCCCGTTTGCGGGTTCACGTCGATCGGCTGCGCGGTGCGCACCGCCAGGTTACCGAGCAGCACCATCTCCGTGAGCGGTCCCGAATGGTCGGGGATGTTCGATCCCGCCGGCGTGCCCCCCTTGCAGGCGGCGATCCATTCGGCATACACGCCTTCGGTGCGCGGGTATTTCTGCGCGACTGGGTGGGCCGTGATTTCGGCCTGCTTCGCCGCGTCCAAGAGCCTCGGGCTCTCGCCGTAGATTCCCGCCACCAGCTTGCCCGAATCCCCGATCCACAGCTGCCCGCTCGTATCGAAGGGCCACGCCGCCGGGTCGGTGATTTCTTTGGGCCGGGGCGGATACAGGCTGCCGTCACGCCACACGACCTGGACCGCGGGCCGGCTGCCCTTCGCCGCGAACGAATAGGTGATGCGCGAGCAGGCGGGTGCGGTCTCGCTGAACAGCTTGGTCGATTCGGCTTCGATGCGGGTCGGATAGCCGAGATCGAGCGCCCAGAACGACGCGTCCATCGAGTGACAGGCGATGTCGCCCAGGGCGCCGGTGCCGAAGTCCCACCACCCGCGCCACTTGAAGGGCGCGTACGCCGGATGGTAGGGCCGCGCGGGCGCGGGTCCGAGCCAGAGGTCCCAATCGAGGGTCGATGGCGTGTAGAACTCGTCGAGCGGCCGCTCCAGCGCCTGCGGCCAGATCGGCCGGTTGGTCCACAGCTGGATCTCGCGCACGGTGCCGATGGCACCCGCCTCGACCCACTCGCGGATCAATCGGGTGCCCTCCTCGGCGTGGCCCTGGTTGCCCATTTGCGTCGCCACTTTGTATTTGCGCGCGGCTTCCTCGAGTTGCTTCACTTCCCACAGCGTGCGCGCCAGCGGCTTCTGGATGCGGGTGTGCTTGCCGAGCTTCATCGCCATCATCCCCGCCACGGTGTGGGTGTGGTCGGGGGTCGAGACGGTGACGGCGTCGATGTTCTTCCCTTCTTTATCGAGCATCACCCGGAAGTCCTTGAACCGTTTGGCCAGCGGAAACGCCGTGAGCGACTGTGCCGCCTGGCGGTCGTCCACGTCGCAGAGCGCGTAGATGTTCTCAGTCTTCCCGACCCCGCGCACGTCGTTCGCGCCCATCCCGCCGACGCCGATGCACGCGATGTTGAGCTTGTCGCTGGGCGCCACGAATCCCCGGCCCAACACGTGGCGCGGCACGATGGTGAACGACAGACCCGTCGCCACGTCGCCGACAAAGCGGCGCCTGCTGATGCGCTTCCGGCTCGTTCTGCTCACGGGAGCACTCGGATCTTGATGTTGCGGAACGACACCCGGAACTCATGCTCCTGCAGGCCGATGTACCCCTCGGCGTTGCGGCCGTAGTGCGGGTACGGCGCGAACTTGCTCGCCTTGACCTTCGCTTCCCAGTCGGGGCTGCCCAGTTCGTACTCGACGACCTTCACGCCGTTCAGCCAGTGCTCGATGTGATTTCCGTTCGCGACGATGCGAACCTGGTTCCATTGGCCGGCGGGCTTGACCACGCCGGGGGGCGATGGATACAAGCCGTAGTCCGCGCCGGCCGACGTGAGACGCGACTGCCCATCCGGGTGTCCGGCATCGTCCAGGACCTGCATCTCCGGCGCGGTCCAGTAAATCGCGTCGGCATCCTCACTGGCGCGGTAGAAGATCCCGCTGTTCCCCCCGGGCGCCACGTTCCACTCGAGTGAAAGCTCGAAGTTCTTGAACTTCTCCGTGGTAATGATGTCGGCCGCAGGGCGCACTCGCGTGAGCGCACCGTCCCTGACCCCCCACCCCGAAGGCATGGAGTCCATCTGCCACCCGCGCCAGCCGGCGGTGCTGTGGCCGTCGAACAGGAGACGCCAGCCCGCGGCGCGCTCTTCCGGGGTCAGCGTGTTGAGCCGCATGGCGCCACTCCCCGAGGCGGACTGCTGGGCGAGGGCCATGTGGGGCGCGATCAAAAGCAGCGCTATTGCCTTCAAGTGGTTCATGTTCTCCTCTCGCGTGCGGGAAGTGGGCTCAACACTACGGCGCCCCGGGCGACGAGGGAAGTCGCAGCTACGCAACAATCTCAGGCAGGAATTCCGGCCAACTCCCGGATGCGGCTCTGCACGGCGCGCCGGGCGCGCTCGCTGCGCGTGATCACGAGAATCGCGTCGTCGCCCGCGATCGTGCCGATGACCTCGTTCCACCCCGCACCGTCCACCGCCAGCGCGAGCGCCTGCGCGCCGCCGGTCGTGGTCTTGAGCACCAAGAGCGGACCCACGCCTTCCGCCGAGACGAGCATCGTGGGGAGCAGCTGCTCCAGATGCGGCCGCACGCCCGACGTCCCCTCGGACGACTCGGCGTAATGGGACCCGCCGTCCGGGGCGGCGACCTTGGCGAGCCCCAGCTCGCGGATGTCGCGCGACAGCGTCGCTTGCGTGACTTCAAAGCCCTCGGCGCGGAGCAGCTCGCGCAGCTGCTCCTGACTCCCCACCGTGTCCCGGCGGATGATCCTGACGATGGCGGCGTGACGCTGCGTCTTCATGGGGCCGAATCTAGCGCGTGAACGACGCGCCCCGCGAGCACGGTCAGGAGGGCGGTTGGGCGGTTGGGCGGTTGGGCGGTAAGCACGGCCACGTCTGCCGCCTTCCCCACTTCCAGGGAGCCGATCTCCTTCTCCCAGCCGAGTGCCCGCGCACCTTCGATCGTCAGCATGCGGAGCGCGTCGTTCCAGTCGAGGCTTGCAGCGTCCGCTTCCGCCCAGAGGTCGAGATCGCCGACGCTCACCACCGAGTCGGTGCCGAGCCCCACCCGGAGCCCCGCAGTCCGAAAGGCTCCCAGCGGCGCCGCGCCGTGGCCGTGGGCGCGGTTGGAGCGGGGACAATGCGCGATCGCGGCGCCGGCTGCGGCGAGCATGGCGACGTCACGCTGGTCCGTCTGGACGCAGTGAATGCACAACGTTCCGGCGTTCAGCAGTCCGAGACGCCGCAGGTACTCGACCGGCGTGCACCGGTGCGGCAGGGCTGTGATGCCGCGGGCCCGCCACGCGTCGGCGAAGGGTCCGGTCGCGTCGCGCACGAACTCGGCCTCTTCCCTCGATTCGGCCAGGTGGACGGCGACCGGGAGACGCTCTCGCCGCGCGAACCCCGCGACCGCCTCGTACAGGGGCGCGCTCACCGTGTAAGGCGCGTGGGGTGAAACCCCTACCCGCAGTTGCGCGGTTGCAAGACGGCGAAGTTGCCCGACCGCGTTCTCGAGGTCTCGCATGCTTTCGTCGAGCGTCGCGGGGTCTGGACCGAACACCTCCTGATACACGATCCCGCGTCCACCGAGATGGTGCAGGGCGCGCACCACGGCCCCGGTGCTGCCCGTCTCCGCGACACAGGTGACGCCGCGTGCCCAGCCGTCCTTCACGCCTGCGACGGCTGCCGCGTAGAATGCGTCGGGACGAGTCGCCTCTTTGAGCTCGCGCACGCGCCGGATCCAGCGGGCGAACTCGGGCTCGGCATTTTGGCCGGCGAGGTGGGTCAGCTCGAGGTGCGTGTGGCAGTTGATCAGGCCGGGCACGAGCATCGCGTCCGGGAATTCGAATGTTTCGGCGCCCGGGGGCGTGCCGATGTTGCGATGCGGGCCGACGGCGGCGATGCGGCCGTTGGTATCCACGAGAACGGCGCCGTCCTCGATCGGCGGCGCCGTCACGGGATGGACCCGGCCAGCTCGAATGCGCAGCACGCGCTAGGGCGTGATGCCGACGCCGAAGGGCGAGTGCACGCTGCACACCTCGTTCGGCTCCGTCCCCGGATAGAACCACTCCCAGCGACGTACCTCGATCGGGCAGAACGGCGTCGCGAGCTTGCCATTGGACCAGTCCACCTCGCGCGTGATGAGCGAGTCGGGCCGGGGCCAGTCGGCGGGCGCCGGGCGGCGCTCGTACACATCGCGCATGAACTTGGTCCAGGCGGGCGCCACGATGCGGCCGCCACCCGCGTTACCCATGATGCGTTGCTGCAGGTCGTAGCCGACCCACAGCCCCGCCACGATCTCGGGCGTGAAGCCGACGAACCAGGCGTCGGTGTAATCGTCCGTCGTGCCGGTCTTACCGCCCATGGGGACCCGCAGCCCGACCACGGCGGTCGCCGCGGTGCCGCAGCGGTTGGGCCCTGTGCCCGGCTGGCACCGCATGACGTCGCGCAGCATGTCGAGCATCAGCCAGCTGTGCTCCGGGTCCATCACCTGCTCGCGCCGCACCTGCGACTGATAGACGATCGTCCCCGAACGGTCTTCGATGCGCTGGATGCCGATCGGCTCGACGCGCGTGCCGAGGTTCGCGAACGCGCTGTAGGCGGCGACGATTTCGATCGGCTTCACCGCATTGGCGCCGATGTGAATCGACGGATAGGCCCGCAGCGCGGTGGTGATGCCGTAGCGACGGGCCTCGCCGACGACGGTCTGCTCGCCGAGGCTCATCCCCAGCTTGATCGTGGAGAGGTTGCGCGACAAGAAGAGCGACTGCCGCATCGGGATCAAGCCGAGCGTCGTGTCGTCGTAGTCCTTGGGTTGCCACAGCGAACTGTCGAGCTGGATGACGGGCGGGTTCAAGGGCGAGTCGTCCAGCATCGTGTCCACGGGCCATCCGGCGCGCACCGCGGCGGAGTAGACGAACGGCTTGAAGGTCGAGCCCGGCTGGCGTACGGACTGCGTCACGCGGTTCCACTTCGAGTCCACGAAGTCGCGCCCGCCCACGAGCGCGAGGATGTAGCCGGTGCGCGTGTCGAGCGCGACGAGCGCGCCCTGCAGGTAGGGCGAGAACGGCCCCTGGTCGTCGCCCGTCGCGCGGCCGCGCTCCAAGTACTCGCGGTAGGTATGGCCCTGGCCCTCGAACTTGCCATTCGCCGAATAGGCCCCTGCCTCGATTTCATCGAGCTGCGACTGCAGCGCGCGCTCGGCGGCCTCCTGCATGTCGAGGTCCAGGGTCGTGTAGATGCGCAGGCCCTTGTCGTACAGATCACGCCCGAAGCGCGGCTCCAGGAAGCTGGTGCGCAGCCATTCCACGAAGTACGGCGCCACGTCGCCGTAACTGGTGCGGCGTGACGTGAGGATCAGGGGATAGGCCTTCCAGTACTCGCAGTCTTCCGGCGTGAGGTAGCCCTGGTTGCGCATCAGGGTGAGCACCACGTTGCGGCGGGCCACCGCGCGGTCGGGATGGTTGCGCGGATTGTAGTTGCCGGGAGCCTTCGGCAAAGCGGCGAGCGTCGCCGCCTCGGCCACATTCAGGTCCCGCGCCGACTTGCCGAAGAAGACCTGCGACGCCGCCTCGACCCCGGCCACATTGGGACCGAGGCTGATCTGATTGAGATAGAGCTCGAGGATCGTGTCCTTCGGGAAATTGCGCTCCAACTCCACCGCGACGCGCGCTTCCTTGAGCTTGCGCGCCAGCGAGCGCTCCCGGCTGATCTGATCGGAAAAGACGTTCCGGGCGAGCTGCTGGGTGATCGTCGAAAAGCCGCGGAAACGGTTCAGCACGGCACCGGGGAACCGCACGAAATCGATGCCGTGATGCGAGTAGAATCGCTTGTCTTCCGTGGCGATGAACGCCTGCCGCAGCGACAGGGGCATCTCGGCGAGCCGCACGATGGTGCGGCGCTCGATCCCGAACTCGGTGATCAACCGGCCGTCCGCCGCGTATACCTTCGACGTCTGTTGGGGACCGACTTTGGGGTCGATGCGCGCGATGCTGGGGCAGCGCTCCGCGGCGCAGACCCGCGTCCACGACCCGTATCCAAGGCCGATCCCGAACAGGCAGGCGAGACCGGAGCCCACGAGCACGCGCTTGCGCTGGCGCGGGTCGTACCACCAGCGCCACAGGAACGACAGGCGGAAGGGCGCGGCGGAAGCCGGGAGGGAGGTCGGAACAGCCATCTCGATTACAACCTAGTGAGGGGGACGTGCGCTTGCCAGCGCTTGCCAGTATAGCGGGCGCTTCGTACGATTCGCCGCCATGAGTGCCTCCGACGTCCTCCGCGAACTCGAGTGGCGCGGCTTCGTGCAACAGGCGACGCCGGGCCTGGATGCCCACCTCGCGCGCGGACCGGTCACGGCGTATTGCGGCTTCGACCCCACGGCGCCCAGCCTGCAGCTCGGCAACCTGATGCCGCTGATGTTGCTCGCCACCCTGCAGCGGCACGGCCACCGGCCGATCGTCCTGATGGGCGGCGGCACCGGCCTGATCGGCGACCCGTCCGGAAAGTCGAGCGAGCGGCCGTTGCTCTCCAAGGAGCAGATCCGCGAAAACGTGCAACGGCAGCGGGACCAGGTGGCGCGGTTTCTGGAGTTCGGGGCCGGCAAGACCGCCGCGCTGCTGCTCGACAACGCCAAGTGGCTGGTCGAACAGCGCCTGGTCGATTTCCTGCGGGATGTCGGGAAGCACTTCACGGTGAACGTGATGCTCCAGAAGGAGTCGGTGCAAGCGCGCATGGAGGCCGGGCTGTCGTACACCGAGTTCAGCTACATGTTGCTCCAGGCGTACGATTTTCTGCATCTGTATCGCGAGCGTCAGTGCACGGTCCAGGTGGCGGGGAGCGATCAGTGGGGCAACATCACCGCGGGCGTGGACCTGATCCGGCGCGTCGAGAATGCCGACGCCCATGGCCTCGTCGCCCCGCTGGTGACGCGGGCGTCGGGACAGAAATTCGGGAAGACGGAAACCGGCGCGATCTACTTGGACCCCGCGATGACGTCGCCGTACAAGTTCTACCAGTTCTGGATCAACACCGATGATCGTGACGTGGAGCGCTTCCTGAAGCTGTTCACGCCCCTGTCGCGGGATCAGATCGCCGAGCTGATGGCGAAGCAAACGAAGGATCCGGCGGCGCGCGTCGCGCAAACGGCGCTCGCGACCGACGTGACGACCCGCGCGCACGGCGCCGAGGCTGCGACCAGCGCGGCGGCGGCGGCGGGTGTGCTGTTCGGCGACTTCGACCCGCGGCGCGCGGAGCCTCGAGTCTTCGAGATCCTGGCCCAGGAGGTCCCCACGACTGCCGTCGCACGCGACGCACTGACGCTGGTGGACGCCGTCGTGCAGGCCGGCCTCGCCAAGTCCAAGAGCGAAGCCCGCCGGGCGATCGAACAGGGCGGGATCTACGTGAACCAGCAGCGCGCAGAGGAGATCACCCCCGCCGACTGGATCGCCGGCGGAAATCTCCTGCTCCGCAAGGGCAAGAAGGACTTCGCGCTGCTCCGAGCGAAGTGATGGATGCGCGCATCCGGCTGCTGCTCGAGGTCTTCGATCAGGCCTACACGGCTCCCGCCTGGCACGGCACGCCCCTGAAGGGCACGATTCGCGGGCTCGCCGCGCGCGACGCGCTGTGGCGGCCGCGCGCCGGACGCCACAACATCTGGGAGCTGGTGCTGCACACGGCCTACTGGAAGTGCATGGTGCGACGCCGGCTGCTGCGCGACCCCGAGATCTCGTTTCCTCGCCCCGGCGCGAACTTTCCGGCGCTGCCCGCCCGGCCGAATACCGCAGCCTGGAAGCGGGACCGCGCCCTGCTGGACGAGCAGCACGCGCTGCTGCGCCGCGCCATCGCCCGGCTCGATCCCCGGCAGCTCGAGCGGCGCGCCTGGCGCTCGAAATGGAGCGTAGCGGCAAACGTCTACGGCATCGCCTCGCACGACCTGTATCACGCCGGCCAGATTCAGCTCATCAAGCGACTGAGGGGCTAACATGTTCATCGGCCATTACGCGTTGGGTTTGGCCGCCAAGCGCCTGGCGCCGCGCACCTCGCTCGGCACGCTGTTCGCCGCACCGACGTTCGCCGATCTGCTGTGGCCGGTCTTCCTCCTGATCGGGTGGGAGGAGGCGCGCATGGTGCCGGGACCCAATCCGTTCCTCAACCTGTGGCTCGACTCGATCCCGGTCTCACACAGCCTGGTCGCCCTGATCGCGTGGGGACTGCTGTTCGGGTACCTGTATCGCAAGCGCACCGGCTACGCGCGGGGAGCGGTCGTGGTGGGGCTGCTCGTCCTGAGTCACTGGGTGCTCGACTTCATCACCCACCGCCCCGACATGCCGCTCTACCCCGGCAGCGTGACGGTCGGACTCGGATTGTGGAACTCCGTGGCGGGAACGCTGATAGTGGAAGGGCTGCTGTTCGTCACCGGCACGGTGATCTATATGGGGACCACGCGTCCGCGGGACGGCATCGGGCGCTGGGGCTTCTGGGCGTTGATCGTGGTCCTGCTCGGGTCCTACATCAGCACGCTATTCGCGCCGCCGCCGACGGACATGAAGGCCATCGCCGTCTTTGGGATCGTGTTCGGGTGGCTGTTCGTGCTGTTCGGCTGGTGGGTCGACAAGCACCGAGACTTACGTGAGGTCGTCTAGCACCTCGACCACCTTTTCCATTTCTTCGACGGTGTTGTACACATGCGGCGAGAGGCGGATGGCGCCCTCGCGCAGGCTGCACACGATGCGGGCGCGCTTGACCGCGTGAAACGCCTCGGCGCCCTTGGGCGGCGCGACGCACAGGATCGCCGAGCGGTGCCGCTCGTCGAGCGGTGATGTGATGCGCACACCGTTCTCCTGCGCCCACTTCACGACCGGCTCGTGCGCCGCGCGCGTGACCTCGGCGATGTCCCGGATGCCGATCTCGAGCAGCAGCCCCAGCGACTGCGTCAGCCCGACGAAATCCTGATACGGCAGCGTGATCATCTCGAAGCGGCGGGCGTCGGCGCGGAACGTGGGGTTGTACTCCGTGAGGCGCGAGAAGTCGTCGGTTCCTTCGAACGCCATCCAGCCGGTGATCGCGGGCTCGAGCGTCGAGATCAGCTCCTTCCGGACGTACACGAAGCCCGACCCCCACGGCGAGAGCAGCCACTTCTGGCCCCCGCAGGCGAGGATGTCGACGGGCGTCTCGCGCACGTCGAGGACGGAGTTCCCCACCCCCTGGATGCCGTCCACGACGAGATACGTGCCGTTGGCGCGCGCTGCGGCGCCGAGCTTCTTGAGATCGGCCCGGTAGCCGTTGGAGAACTGCACGAACGACACCGCCAGCACGCGCACGCGCGGGTCCCGCAGGCGCTCGAGCAGGTAACTCTCATCGGGCCATCCCTCGGGCCCGCACCGTGCCACCTCGACCGCGATCCCCTCCTTCTTGAGGAGCAGCCAGGGGTACACGTTCGCCGGGAATTCCTTGTCGGACAGGAGCACGACGTCGCCGGGCTTGAGCGGCAGCGCGCGAGCCGCCAGATGGAGGCCGTAGCCGGTGTTGGTGGCGAGCGCGATCTCGGACGGGTCGGCGTTCAAGAGGTGCGCGATGCCCAGCCGCGCCGCCGCCAAGCCGGCGAACAGGTCGCGGTCGGGGAGCAGGTGCGGCGCAGTGCGTTTGGCGGTGAAGGTGTCGAGCGCCCGGCGCGTCCGCTCGGGAATGGGTCCGATGGAGGCGTTGTTCAGGTAGACGGTGTCGGCCGTCCAGGGGAATTCGGCGGCGCGCAAAGCGCGGAAACTCTCGCGCAACGCGCGCACGCGCGTGGGGTGATAGGCGATGTCGGTCATGCGGCGCGTCCGCGGACGTCGAGCGCGTCGCGCAGGCCGTCGCCGAGCAGATTTGCGCCCAGGACGGCGAGGCCGATGGCGAGGCCGGGGACGATCGATACCCATGGGGCCACGCGCAGCAGGTCGCGCCCTTCGGCCACCATCGCGCCCCACGACGGCGTGGGGGGCTGGGCCCCGAGGCCGATGAACGACAGCGCCGCCTCAGCCATGATCGCGCCGCCGATCCCGAGGGTCGCGGCGACGATGACCGGCGCCACGACGTTCGGCAGCAGGTGACGCGAGATGATCCGGGCATCGGAGGCTCCGAGGGCGCGCGCCGCCTGCACGTACTCGAGGCTCCGCACGACGAGCACCTGACCGCGCACCAGGCGCGCCATTCCCGCCCAGCCGACGACGCCGATCACCACGAATACCACGGGGAGTGAGGGCTTCACCGCAGCAGCGATGGCGATCAGGAGCAGCAGCGACGGAAACGCGAGCGTGACGTCGGCGACGCGCATGATCAGCCCCTCGACCCAGCGACCATAGAAGCCGGCGACGAGCCCGAGCGTGACGCCGAGAGCTATGGCGATGCCCTGACTGATGAGACCCACCGCGAGCGAGAGACGGGCCCCGTAGAGGACGCGCGACAGCACGTCGCGACCCTGCGCATCGCTGCCCAACAGGAATGCGCCGGAGGGCGCGCGCAGACTGGACGCGAGATCGCCCCGAAACGGATCGCCCGGCGCGAGCAGGGGTGCACAGACGGCCAGGAGAGCGAGGCCGGCGACGATCGCGAGCCCCAACCGCGCCCAACGATCACGCGCGAGTCGTGTCCAGAACAGTGGCGCCGGCATAGGTGACCCGACTACGTTACTCGGACCTTCACCCTCCGGGCAAGCGGACACGCGACGTGAAGCGGGACACACCGTTCACCCTGGTGTTGGGCGGCGGCGGCATGAAGGGGCTCGCCCACATCGGCGTGCTCCAGGCGCTCCTCGAGCGCGGCCTCCGCCCCACGCGCATCATCGGTTCCAGCGTCGGCGCCCTCGTGGGCACCGCCTGGGCCGGTGGCATGGGCCTCGCCCGCCTGCGGGAGATCGCGCTGGGGTTGAAGCGCAAGGACGTGTTCGCCGTCGCGCACGCCGACATGGCGTTCAAGCGCATGCACTCCCCCGCCCTGTTCCGCCGCGAACCACTCGAGCAGTTGATCAAGCGGCTCGTCGGTGAGGTGACGTTCGCGCAGCTCGACCCGCCCGTCGTGGTCAACACCGTCGACCTGAACTCCGGGATGCAGGTGTTCTGGGGGCTCCCCGGTCTCGACGACGTCCGCGTCGCGGACGCGGTGTTCGCGTCGTGCGCGTTGCCAGGTTACCTGCCGCCGCACGAAATCGCCGGCCGCTTCTACGTGGACGGTGCGGTCGTGTCGAACCTGCCGTTCCCCGCCTCACGCGCCCTGGGGAGCGAACCGATCCTCGCGGTGGACGTGTCGGCTTCGAGCGCTTTCAAGGCCGACACGCAGGATGAAGGCTTCGCGGGCGTGTTCGCGCGCGCGACCGAGATTCTGATGCAGACGCTGCTCGAGGTCCGGTTCGAGACGTGGACCACGCCCCCCCTCTATTACATCCATCCGCGCGTGGAGCACGTGTCGCTGTTCTCGTTCGATCACCTGCGGGAGGTCGTCGAGGAAGGGTACCGCGCCACGATCACGGCGCTCGACCGGCCGCAGGAGTGGCCCGCCCCAGGCGACGAAGGCATCTTCCCGAAGCGTCGCGTCGTCGTGCGGGTGGAGCGGGAGCGCTGCATCGGCTGCGGCGCGTGCCTGGTACAGGCGCCCCATGGGATGTTTGTGCTGGACGCGGACCGGAAGGCGGTAGTGACGCAGCCGGAGCAGGATTGGTCGCCGGTGGACGGCGGCTTCATCCGCCACTGCCCCACCTACGCGATTACGGCGCGCCCGGCGGCGCAGGCAACCGAAACGCTGCGTCGATCCGGATAATCCTTCGCGCCTTCGGCGCTCAGGATGACAGGCGGAACTCTTCGTCGATCTTCATCAGGTCCCGCACCACCCGGTCCCAATTGTAGAACGTCTCCACCGCCCGGCGGCCCGCCGCGCCGAGCCGCTGCCGCAGGGAGTCGTCGGCGAGCAGTGTGTTGATTCCCGCGGCGATCGCCGCCGCGTCATCAGGGTCCACCAGGATCCCTGTTTCCCCCTCGCGCACCGCGTCGGGCACGCCGCCCGAACGACCCCCCACCACCGCCAGCCCGCAGGCCGACGCTTCGACGAGCGAGATCCCGAAGCCTTCGGCGAGCAGGTCATGGCGCCGTGACGCGCCGACGTACAGATCGGCCGCGTTGTAGAGCGCCGGCAGATCGGCGTCAGGAACGGCACCGAGAAACCGCACCGCGTCGCCCAGACCGAGATCGCGCGCCAGCTGCTCAAGCTGCGGGCCGCGATCGCCCACGCCGGCGACGGCGTAGCGCGTCCCGGGGTGCGCGGCGCGCACCGCGGGAAGCGCCTTGATCACCGTATCGATCCCTTTGTGCCACTCGAGCCGCGCGACGGTGAGCAGCCAGCGCCCACCGTCGAGCCCGTAGTGCACCCGCACCTCGCGCGGGTCGACGCCGGGCCGGAAATGCTCCGGCGTGGTGCCGAGCGGCACGATCTGCACGCCTCGGGCGAGTCCGGCGCAGCCGAGCCGCTCGAGGACGCTGCGCGCCAGACGCGCGGTCCAGTCGCTGATCGCGACGACGACTGCCGCCTGGCCCAAGAGCTGCCGCGCCGTCCACCGCTTGAATGCGCTGCGCTGGATCTTGGCGTCGAGGAGCAGCAGCTCCGTCCCGTACACGATCACGCCGTACGGCACGCCGTGTCGCAGCCTGAGCCAGCGCGCCGGATACCCCGCCGGCTTCAGCTCCCCGCACCAGGTGAAGCGGGGTCGCGTCCGGCGCCCGAGACTCCCCGCACGCCACGTCCATGCGGCCAGTCCCTGAATGGTGCGCAGTCGGGTCGCCCGTACGGCGATGCGGTCAACGATCTGTGGGAATTGTGCGTCGCTCACCGCGGCGTCGGGATACGCTCCCGTGGACACGATGAGCGAATTGCGGGGGTAACGGAGCGCCAGCTCCCCCATCATCCGGGCGATGCCGCCGCCGTGCGGCGGGAAATTGAACGCTAGGAGGAGACTTGTGATTCGATGTCCCGCAAGTCGCGGATCACGCGGTCCCAATTATAGAGGGTCTCGACCGCCTTGCGGCCGCCTTGGCCGAGGCGCCGGGCGAGGAGCTGGTCCTCGAGCAGCCGTTTCAACGCCGCCGCCACCGCAGCGGGATCGTCGGGGTCGACGACCAGACCGGTCTCGCCATCGCGCACCGCCTCCGCCAGGCCCCCCGACTGGCCGGCGATGACGGGCAACCCGCACGCGCTCGCCTCGGCGAGCGCGACGCCGAACCCCTCGACCCGCGTGCCGTCGGCGCGGCGCGAGACGCCGACGTAGGCCGCCGCCGCGTTGAGCAGCAGCGGCAGGTCGGGGTCGGGGACGTTGCCGACAAAGCGCACCGCCGCGGCGATGTCCAGCTCCTCGGCGAGCTTCACGTAGGTCTTCTTCTTCTTGCCTGCGCCTACGACCAGATAGTTCACGTTGAGGCCGCCGCGACGGCACTCCGCGACCGCCTTGAGAGCCATGTCGATGCCCTTGTACGGCTCGAGCCGCGCCACGGTGATCACCCAGGGGTCGCCGTTCAGGCGGTAGCGCGCGCGCACGTCGCGTGTATCGAGTCCGGGCCGGAACTGCTCGGGGTCGGTGCCCAGCGGCACGAGCTTGACCTGCTCGGCGAGGGGGTCGAGGCCCAGCTCGCGCAGGACTTTTTGCGCCTGCTCGCGCGTCCACTGGCTGTTCGCGACCACCGCTTCCGCCGATCCCAGTAGCGCCTTCGCGGTCCGCCGTGCGAAGCGGGAGTGATGGATCGCGTGCAGCTCCTTCAACATGTCGCCGCCGTGCACCAGGACGCCGTATTTGACCCCCACGCGCTCGTGCACCCACTTGGCCGGATAGGCGCAGGGACGAACCGAGTCGCACCAGGCGAAGTGCGGCTTGTGCTGGCGCGCCAGCGTCGCGACGCGCCGCGACCAGAACAGCAGGCCGGGGAGACTCTTCAGGGTGCGCGCCGGGATCGGGAGGCGATCGATGATCGTGCCGGCGATGCGCGCGTCCGCGTCCTGCGCGTCGCGGTGCTGGCCGGTCGAGACCAGCAGCTCGCCCCGCGGGTAGCGGCGCGCGATTTCGCCCATCATGCGGGAAACGCCGGTCTGCGTCGGGGGAAACTCATCGGTCAGGAGAAACGTCTTAGGCACCGCGCTGCTCTCCTCGCTCCCACAGGAATGCGTACTTCAGGAATACGCCCACGGCACTGACGCCCGCGTGGATCACGCCCATGCGCCCATCGAACACGCTGCCGTGCACCAGGTACTCGCGCCAAAAGCGAGCCGCCGGGCGCAGGGCGAGATCGCTCCACGAGGCGCGCCGGCCCGCGGCCGCCAGGTCGGCGGCGCTCATGCGGCTGTAGGCGATCAGTTTCTCGAGATGGTGGCGCAGGTCGCGGTAGGGCGTGTGCTCGAGCTCGTGTGTGAGGGCGCCGAAGTCCGTCACCCCCTGCAATCCCGGGTGGGCCGTTGGGCCGCCGAAGCGGCGATCGCGGCGGAACAGCCGCACGACCCAGTCGCGGCCCCAATGCCCGCGACGCAATAACCGCCCGTGGAAGAGATTGCGACGCTTCACACGGTAGGCCTCGTGGCGTGGCGCCGCGGCCACCGCCGCCAGCTCCGCCGCCAGGTCGGGACCGATGCGCTCGTCGGCATCGAGTGCGAAGATCCACTCGTGCGTCGCCGCCGCGATGCCGGCATTGCGCTGCGCTGCGATCCCCGGCGCCGCGCCGTCCAGGACGCGCGCCCCCGCGGCCCGCGCCGCCGCCGCCGTCCCGTCCGCCGACCCCGCATCCACGACGATTACTTCCCCTGCCCACGCCAGCCCGCGCACCTTCTGGGACATCTGCGAGACTTCCCAGGCTCCGGTGCTCTCGTCACACTCGGGTGCCGCCGGCTTGCACCCCCACCCGCGCAACCTCGACGACGAGATGATTCGCGCGCTGGCAAAGACAGGCGGGGTTGTTTGCGTGATTTTTTATCCGGCGTTTCTCGAACCAGGCTGGAGCGCGAAAAAGGATCAGGTTGACAATGAAATTGCGCCGCTGGTCAAGAAGGCATCGGAGGAAGAGAAGGGTGACGTCGCCCATAAAAAACTGGCGCGCGATCGAGTGCGTCGCGAAGAGTACCTGAAGAGACTGCCACCAGTTTCAGTGTCACGCATAGTGGACCACATCGATCACATTGTGAAACTGGTGGGTATAGAGCACGTGGGTATCGGCTCTGATTTTGACGGCATCCAGGCGACTGTTCATGATCTGTCAAGCGTTGCGGAACTGCCCAACCTTACACGCGAGTTGTTGCGGCGGATGACAATCAACGGCGGCGTACAACATTGCATTGGAAAAGAGGTTTCGCGGTTTGAACAGGGAAAAGATGATTTCATCGAGAATATCGACGACGTATGCATTCATTACGACGGCGGACACGTAGTCGCCAACGAAAGTTTAATAGCGGAAATCAGCAAACGTGGGCTGCGGAAAACAACTAAAGAGACAGGGCTTGACCGCAAAACGATTCGGGTAATTCTCAAGGGAAAGAAAGTGAAAGCCTCGACGCTCGCAAAAGTGGTGATCGCATTACAACGAGAAGATCTCAGCTAAATAAAGCGGGCCAAACACGACGGAAGGAATTCCAGTTTGCAGCCGTTTGCGGCATGGAACGACGAGCCCAACAGCTATTGGGGACGCCCGGATAGTGGAAGAGTCTGCAAAGCCACCCCTTTGCAGTCGTTGCAAAATCCTGTGGCTCTCGTAAACTGAACCCGACATCGTGGACAGTAAGAAAGACATACCTTCGACTGTCGAGCAGGAGGGGCCAGAAGTTCGGTGGGATCCATACCGGTTTTCGCAATAAATTTCTCAAGAATCCGACCAAGCCTTTC
>Ga0137418_10001257_pt1 | contig 23298 bp, 27 predicted proteins | sample CZODoug3_1_2_16f_FD_122242 | JGI IMG/M metagenome (GOLD analysis project Ga0137418, IMG submission 122242) | Vadose zone soil fungal communities from Angelo Coast Range Reserve, California, USA - CZODoug3_1_2_16fungal (Hybrid Assembly) | ecosystem: Environmental > Terrestrial > Soil > Vadose...
TCGGCCGCGCGCGATCCGGGAGTGAGGGCCAAGATCGCGGTCTGGACCAACGACCGGCGGATCGATCCGATCGGCACCTGTGTCGGCATGCGCGGTTCGCGCGTGCAGGCGGTGACCAATGAACTCGCCGGCGAGCGGGTCGACATTGTGTTGTGGTCGGACGATCCGGCGCAATTCGTGATCGGCGCGCTGGCGCCGGCCAATGTCAGCTCGATCCTGGTTGACGAAGACAAACACGCGATGGATGTCGTGGTCGACGAGGACAACCTGGCGATTTCGATCGGCCGCGGCGGCCAGAACGTGCGCCTCGCCTCGGAGCTGACGGGCTGGCGCATCAACATCATGACTGCCGAGGAATCGACCGAGAAGCAGGAGGGCGAGAAGTCCTCCGTGCGCGCGGTGTTCATGGAAAAGCTCGATGTCGATGAAGAGATCGCCAACATCCTGATCCAGGAAGGATTCGGCAGCCTCGATGAGATCGCTTATGTGCCGGTCAGCGAGCTGCTGGAAATCGAAGCCTTCGACCAGGACACGGTTGAAGAATTGCGCACGCGCGCGCGCAACGCACTGCTCACCGCCGCCATCGCGCGCGAAGAAAGCCTGGAACAAGTGGAAAAGGAATTTCCCTTGTCGGCCACCACGAAATCCTCATTCCATTGATTGCCGCAGGCGTGATCGAGACGCTGTAGGAACGGTTTTCAAACTCGTCCATGCTGATACACTTGAGGATTCGTGCCGGAGTAGCTCAGCCGGTTAGAGCACGCGTCTCATAAGCGCGGGGTCGGCAGTTCGAGTCTGCCCTCCGGCATACCAGAAAATCCCAAAGCGATTTGACGACGGCTCTCCACCAACGCGTGCGCCGCACGATTGAGCGCCACGGGCTCTGCCCGCCCGGCACGCGTGTGCTGATCGGGCTGTCTGGCGGTTCCGACTCCGTCGCCCTTCTCTTTCTGCTCCGCGAATTGGCCGAAAACGGCAATTTCACGCTCGCGGGGCTCGCCCACTTGAACCATCGCCTGCGGCCGACCGCGGACCGCGACGAGGCGTTCTGCCGCGACCTGGCAGGCCGTGTCGGACTGCGAATCGTCGTGCAGAACGAGGACGTCAAGGCCTTCGCGCGCGGCCGGAACCTCTCGATCGAAGATGCGGCCCGCAGGATCCGATACGACTTTATGGAGCAGGCGGCCGACGCGCTGGGCGCCGACGGCATCGCCGTCGGCCACACGCAGGACGATCAGGCGGAGACGTTTCTCCTGAAGCTGATTCGCGGCGCGGGGCTCACTGGCCTTGCGGGCATTCATCCGCGGCGCGGCCGCGTCGTTCGCCCGCTGCTCGACATCTCTCGCGCGGACCTTCGCCGCTACCTCGCCGGCCGCGGCGAACGTTGGATCGACGACGAATCGAACGACGACCTCGAGAACCCGCGGAATCGTATCCGCCACGTCGTGTTGCCCGAATTGGACTCTGCCGCCAATGGCCCAACGCGTCCCGCGATTGCACGCGCCGCGGGGCTGGCGCGCGAGGACGCGGAATGGCTCGATGAGCTGGCCGCCCGCCGCTACGGGGAATTGGCCGCCCGAACGCCGGATGGCCTGGCGATTGAAACAGCAGCCCTGCTGGCGGAGCCTCCGCCGCTGAGGCGCAGGGTCCTTCTGAGGGCGCTGAGGGCGGCCGCCGGCGGCAGAGAGGTCGGCCTGGACCACGTCGAGGCCGCAATGGCCGTGTTGACCGGAACGGCGGGAGGCGCCGATATTCCGGGCGCGCGCGTGGAACTTCGGCGCGGAAAGCTGGTCTTAGTAGAGCAGAAGCCTGCGCCGAAGTGATACTCTTGAGGACCCCGTAAGTGGGAGGGATTTTTTTTGAATTCGACCCTGAAAAGTCTGGCGTTCTGGATCGTCCTGGTGCTGGTCGGGATACTGGTGTGGAACATTTCCACCCGGTTCCAGCCGAGCCAGAAGGCGGAAAAGTTCAGCGAATTCATGTCGAAGGTCGACGCCGGGCAGATTTCCAGCGTCACGATCGTCGGCAACGAGATCACGTACACCTCCAAGACGGGCGACAGCTTCCGGACCTACGCCCCGGCGCAGTACGAAGGGCTCGCCAACAAGCTGATTGAACGCAACGTCGTCGTCTCCGCCCGCGAAGCGACCGCGAGCCCGTGGGCGGCGCTGCTCTATTCGTGGGCGCCAATCCTCCTGATGATCGGCTTCTGGATCTTCTTCATGCGCCAGATGCAGAGCGGCGGCAACAAGGCGCTGTCGTTCGGCAAGAGCAAGGCGAAGCTGTCCTCGAGCGCCCAGAAGAAGGTGACGTTCAAGGACGTCGCGGGCGTCGACGAAGCGAAGGACGAGCTCCAGGAAATCATCGAGTTCCTCCGGGAGCCCCAGAAGTTCCAGAAGCTCGGTGGCCGCATCCCGAAGGGCGTGCTGCTGATGGGCCCGCCGGGAACGGGCAAGACGCTCCTGGCCCGCGCGGTGGCCGGCGAGGCGAACGTTCCGTTCTTCTCGATCAGCGGCTCCGACTTCGTCGAGATGTTCGTCGGCGTCGGCGCGTCGCGCGTCCGGGACCTGTTCGAGCAGGGCAAGAAGAACGCGCCGTGCATCGTCTTCATCGACGAGATCGACGCGGTCGGCCGCCATCGCGGCGCCGGCCTCGGCGGCGGCCACGACGAGCGCGAGCAGACGCTGAACCAGTTGCTCGTCGAGATGGACGGCTTCGAGTCGAATGAAGGCGTCATCCTCGTCGCCGCGACGAACCGTCCCGACGTGCTCGACCCGGCGCTCCTGCGGCCGGGCCGTTTCGACCGCCGCATCGTCGTGAACCGGCCCGACGTGAAGGGCCGCGAAGGCATCCTGGCCGTCCACACGAAGAAGATTCCGCTGTCCGACGACGTGGACGTGGCCGTGCTCGCGCGCGGCACCTCTGGCTTCTCGGGCGCCGACCTGGCGAACCTGGTGAACGAGGCCGCGCTCAATGCGGCACGCTACAACCAGAAGGTCGTTCGCATGGCCGACTTCGAGTTCGCGAAGGACAAGGTGCTCATGGGCGCCGAGCGCCGCTCGATGATCATCAGCGAGGCCGAGAAGCGCATCACGGCCATCCACGAGTCCGGCCATGCGCTGCTCGCGGTCATGCTGCCGCACGCCGATCCGATCCACAAGGTGACGATCATCCCGCGCGGCATGGCGCTCGGCCTGACGACGATGTTGCCGATCGACGAGAAGCACAACTACTCGCGCGATTACCTGCGGGACCAGATCTGCATCCTGCTCGGCGGCCGCATCGCGGAAGAGATCACGCTCGGCAGCATCACGACCGGCGCGGGCAACGACCTCGAGCGCGCCACCGACCTCGCCCGCAAGATGGTCTGCGAGTGGGGCATGAGCGACTCGATGGGTCCGCTCACCTTCGGCAAGAAGGAAGAGCAGATCTTCCTCGGCCGCGAGATCGCGCAGCACCAGGATTACAGCGAGGACACCGCGCTGAAGATCGATCACGAGGTGAAGCGCTTCGTGACCGACGCGTACACGCGCGCGCAGGAGATCCTCGTCCAGCACAAGCCGCGGCTGATCGAGATGGCCGACGCGCTGCTCGTGCACGAGACGCTCGACTCCGAGCAGGTGCGCCGCGTCGTCGCAGGCGAGCCGCTCGACGAACCGAGGCCGGCCGCGCCGGCGACGCCGCAGGTCGCCCCGACGGCGCAGAAGCCGAAGGAGCGCCAGCCGATTGTTCCGTCGATTCCGCCGCGTCCCGTTACGCAGGAATAATGAATGAGGCGGGTCTGAAGACCCGCCTCTACACTGACGTAGAGGCCGACCTTCAGGTCGGCCTTTTTCATATGCAGCCACGCCGCCGCTTCACCGTCCCCCTGCCCGGCGGGCGATCCCTTTCCCTCGGCGAACGCACGGTCATCATGGGCGTCATCAACGTCACGCCCGATTCCTTTTCCGACGGCGGTGTGCTCTTCGATGCCGCGGCGGCGGTCGAAGCCGGCGTGCGGATGGCCGAGCAGGGGGCCGGCATCCTGGACGTCGGGGGCGAGTCCACGCGTCCCGGCGCGGCGGCAGTGGACGCCGCGGAAGAGCATCGCCGCGCAATCCCCGTCGTCGAGGCGCTGGCGAAGCGTGTCGACGTCCCGATTTCGATCGACACCTACAGGGCCGCGACAGCGGACGCCGCGCTCGCGGCGGGCGCGTCCCTCGTCAACGACATCAGCGGCCTGCGGTACGAGCCGGAGCTGGCGGAGGTCGCCGCGCGGCGCGGGGCGGCCGTCATCCTGATGCACACGCGCGGGCGCTCGCGCGACATGTATCAGCAGGCGTCGTACGGGGACGTCGTCGCGGAAGTGCTCGACGAGCTGCGCGAGAGCATGTCGTTTGCGACCGGCGCCGGCATCGCCACGTCGCGCGTCCTCGTCGATCCCGGGCTCGGCTTCGCCAAGGAGGCCCCTCACAGCTTCGAGGCGCTCGCGCGCCTCGATGAATTCGGCGAGCTCGGATGTCCGCTCGTCGTCGGCCCGTCGCGCAAGTCGTTCCTGGCGCGGCCCCTTGGAAACCGCGTGCCCGCCTCGGCGCGCGACTGGGGAACCGCGGCCGCGGTGACGGCGGCGGTGCTCGCGGGTGCACACGTGATCCGCGTCCACGCCGTGGACGAGATGCTGCAGGTCGCGCGCGTCGCGGACGAAATTCGGAAGTATCATCGCGTCGACTGATGAATTGGCTGACCGCGATCCTGCGCCGTCCCGACATCGGGTGGGCCGATGCCCTCGACATCGCGATCGTGTCGTTCCTGCTGTACGAGCTGCTGCTGCTCATCCGCGGCACGCGCGCGGCGCAGATGGCGCTGAGCGCCGGCTTCATTCTCCTGCTCTATTTCCTGTCGCAGTGGCTGCAGCTCGAGACGGTCAACTGGGTGATCCGCAACCTCGCGGCCTACGTCGTCTTCGCGATCATCGTGCTGTTCCAGGCCGACATCCGGCGCGCGCTGGCGCACTTCGGCCGGGCGCCGTTCTTCCGGTACCTCGAGCGCGCCGAACACGCCGACGAGACGATCGAGGAGCTCGTGACGGCGGCGACCAACCTCGCGGCCAGGCGCGTCGGCGCCATCATCGTCATCGAGCGGCAGATTGGTCTCCGCAACTACATCGAAGGCGGCATCCCGCTCGACGCGATGATCACCTACGATCTGCTCTCGAGCATCTTCCAGCCGGCGTCGCCGCTGCACGACGGCGCCGTGATCATCCAGGGCGATCGCATCGCCGCGGCCGCGTGCTTCCTTCCGCTGTCGGTGAACCCGCGCGTCAGCCGCGACCTGGGCACGCGTCACCGCGCGGCGCTGGGGCTCACCGAAGAGAACGACGCGATTGCGATGGTCGTGTCCGAGGAAACCGGCACCATCTCGCTGGCGATGGGCGGCGATCTCGAGCGGAACTTCTCCGCCGAGCAGCTCCGCTCGCGGCTGGCGATACTGCTCGGCCACCGCCGCCGCCGCTTCCGCCGCGTCGAAGAGACGCGGAGCTCACTCGCCTGATGCCGTACATCAGTGTCCGGCATCACCTCGGCTTGAAGTTCGTCTCGATCGCCCTTGCCGCGCTGCTCTGGGTGGCCGTGGCCGGCGAACAGACCGTCGAGCGCTCGCTGCGGATCCCCCTCGAGTTCACCAACCTTCCGGCGCAGCTCGAAGTCGTCGGCGACGCGCCGACGGTCATCGACGCGCGGGTGCGCGGGTCGTCGGGCGCGTTGAACCGCATCGCCGCGGGTGAACTGGTCGCCGTGCTGGATCTGCGCTCCGCGCGAGCGGGCCAGCGCCTCTTTCATCTCGGCGGCGACGACGTGCGGCGGCCGTTCGGCGTGGACGTCGTGCAGGTGAACCCGTCGACGGTGTCGATGGCGTTCGAGCCGTCGGGGAGCAAGATCGTTCCGGTCGTGCCCACGGTCGAGGGCGAGCCGGCTGATGGGTTTGTCGTCGGCACGGTAACTGCAGAGCCGTCGACAGTCGAAGTGCAGGGTCCGGTGAGCATACTGTCGAAGCTCACGCAGGCGATTACGGAGCCGATCGCAGTCTTCGGCGCATCGGCGCCATTGACGGAGACCGTGAACATCGGCGTCGCGGACGCCTCGCTCCGGCTGCGCACGCCGCAGACGGCGCGCGTTGCCGTTGTCGTGGCGCCGGCGCCCGTAGAATGGTCGGTCGGCAACATAGCGGTGAAGCCGCGCCACGCGGCAGGGCGGGTGCAGGTCGTGCCCGCGCGCGTCACCGCGTGGGTCCGGGGCCCGCGCGAGGTGATGACGAGCGACGGCGACATGTTCGACGCCACCGTCGACGTCGAAGGATTGAAGGCCGGCGACTTCCAGCTGCCTGTCAGCGTCGTCGCGCCCGCGCGCGTCGGCGTGGTGCGCCTGGAACCGGCCGAGGTCAAAGTGCGAATCAGATAGTGGATGGTGGGTAGTGGCACGACTATTTGGCACTGACGGGGTTCGTGGCAAGGCCGGCACGTATCCATTGGATCCGCCGACCGTTCGGCGTCTTGGCGGCGCCTTGGCGCGCGCGCTCGGTCACGGCCGGCCGACGCGATTTCTCTCGGGGCGCGACACGCGTGAATCCGGCGGGTGGATCGAACGCGAGCTCGCCTTCGGCATCAACAGCCAGGGCGGGTCGCTGACCGGCGCGGGAATCATCCCCACGCCGGCCATCGCGTACCTCACCCCGCGCATGGGATACACCGCGGGCGCGGTGATTTCCGCCTCGCACAATCCCTTCGAGGACAACGGCATCAAGGTGTTCTCGGGCGCGGGCGAGAAGTTCACCGAGGAGCTCGAGCGCCTCGTCGAATCGATCATCGCGGACACGTCGTGGACGGTGCCTGCCGGCGACGCCCCCGCCGTCGAGCAGATCGATTACCGCGCCGAGTACCTCGGGCACCTGCGCGACATCCTGACCAACGTGGAACAGGTGCGCGGCATGCGGCTGGCCATCGACTGCGCCAACGGCGCGACGACGACGATTGCACCGCGGCTGTTCCAGGAGCTCGGGTTCGAGGTGCACTGCATCGGCTGCGAGCCCGACGGTCGCAACATCAACCTGCGCTGCGGCTCCACCGCGCCCGAGCTGCTGGCCCGCACCGTCGTCGACGGCGGCTACCCGCTCGGCATCGCGTACGACGGCGATGGCGACCGCGCGATCTTCGTCGACGAACGCGGCAAGGTCGTGGACGGCGACGCCGTGATGCTCATGTGCGCGAAGCAGATGAAGCGCGAGGGGCGCCTCACGGGCAACGCGATCGTCGCGACCGTGATGAGCAACATCGGCCTCGAGATCGCGCTGCGTGACGCCGGGATCGAGATGGTGCGGTGCCCGGTCGGCGACAAGTACGTGATGGAAGAGATGCTCCGCCGCGACATCGCGCTCGGCGGCGAGCAGTCGGGTCACGTCATCTTCTCCGAGTATCTCTTCACGGGCGACGGGCTCGCGACCTCGCTCAACGTCCTGCGGACGATGGGCGCGACGAGCCGGTCGCTGTCGGACCTGGCCTCCGAGCTGACCACCTATCCGCAGGTGCTCGTCAACGTGCGCGTGGACCGCAAGGTCGACCTGACGACCGTGCCGGAGGTTGCGCGGGTGATGTCCGCGATCGAGTCGCGGCTGGCTGGAAAGGGCCGGCTGCTGATTCGCTACTCGGGAACCGAGCCGCTGCTCCGCATCATGATCGAGGGGCAGGACCAGCGCGAGATCGTGGCGTGGGCCGAAGAGATCGCGGAAGCGGTCAGACGGCATCTGGTGGTGCCTGTGTAAAATCCCAAGCTCGCTTCGGGATTTGTTCTTGGCGAAGCTCTCTATAAACGTCAACAAGGTCGCGACCATCCGCAACTCGCGCGGTGGAACCGTGCCTTCGGTGCTCGAAGCCGTGAAGGTGTGCGTCGACGCCGGGGCGCCCGGCATCACCGTCCATCCACGCGCCGATGCACGGCACATCACGAAAGCCGACGTTCACGAGATCGCCGCCTGGCTGCGGCCGATGACCGGCCGGGTCGAGTTCAACATCGAGGGCGATCCGCGCCCTGATCTGCTCGAGCTGATACGCACGGTCAAGCCCCATCAGTGCACGCTCGTCCCCGTGCAGCCCGGCGAGATCACGAGCCAGGCCGGGTGGTCGGCCGACACGCCGCGCGACACCATCACGCGAGTCGTGGCGGACGTCCGCGCCGCCGGCGTGCGCGTCAGCCTGTTCGTGGACCCGCAGGAGCGTCCCATTCGCTGGGCCGCGGAGATGGGCGCGGATCGCGTGGAGCTCTACACGGAGCCGTTCGCGCGCGCCTTCGAGCGCGGCGAGCCGCACGCGCGCGAGTCGTTCGCCACCTACACGCGCGCCGCGGAGCTGGCCCATTCGCTCGGCCTCGGCGTGAACGCCGGGCACGATCTCGATCTCGACAACCTCGTGGTGTTCCGCCGGCTGCCGTACCTCGACGAAGTCTCGATCGGCCACGCGCTGATCAGCCACGCGCTGTTTGTCGGCCTCGCCCAGAGCGTCCGCGAATACCTCGACGTGCTCGCTCTGTAATGGCTCGCGGGATAACTCCAGGCCGCGGTGACGTAGACTAGTAGGCCGGGTTCCGGCACGCTCCATGAGATCCGACTCCATCGTCTTCGCCATCGCCGGCATGTGCTTCGGCATCATCCTGGGCTGGGTGATCGGCACGCAGCAGGCGTCGAGGCGCGGCGCCACGGCCGTGCAACTGCAGCAGGCCGCCACCTCTTCGCCCGCGCCGGGCGCGGCCGACCCGGCCGCGGGCGGCACGCGCCAGCCGCCGCCGCTCGACCAGGGGAAGGTCCAGAGCCTGGAGACGATCATCAAGAGCGATCCGAAGAACGCGGGCGCCTACGTGCAGCTCGGGAACACCTACTTCGACGCCGAGCGCTACGCCGACGCGATCAAGTGGTACGAAGACGGCGTCAAGCTCGATCCGAAGAACCCGGATGCGATCACCGATCTCGGCGTGAGCTACTACTACGCGGGCCGTACGGACGACGCGCTGAAGCAGTTCGAGAACTCGCTGAAGCTGAACCCGAAGCACGCCAAGACCCTGTTCAACAAGGGCATCGTGCTCGCGTTCGGCAAACGCGACCTGCAGGGCGCCACCGACGCGTGGCAGCAGGTCGTGCAGCTCGCGCCCGGGACCCCGGAAGCGCAGGCCGCGCAGCAGGGGCTCCAGGGCATCGCCGCCGCGCGGGGCCGCGGCTCCGCGCCCGCACCCGCTCCATCCGGCGGGTAGGGCCGTGCTCGGCCGGCTCCTCGAGGTCATCGTCCTCCTGCTCGTCATCCGCGCGGTCTGGCGCGTCGTCGGCGGCATGATCGCCGTCTCCGGGGGCGTACGACGGACCACCGCAACAGGGGAACCGCGTCCGGTCAAGCTGGTGCGCGATCCCGTGTGCGGCACATATGTGTCGCCGGATTCCGCGCTCTCGGACGGCAGGGAATTCTTCTGCTCCGAGAAGTGCAGGGACGAGTACCGTTCACGAACGACGGACGCACGGAGACACGGAGCGTGATTGTGAAAAATACAACTCCGTGTCTTCGTGTCTCCGTGGCTCGTCATCAGTGAAGGTCGCAGCGAATTGAGTACCCGCGCCGAGGAACAGATTCGCGCCGACATCGTCGAGGCCGGCCGGCGCCTGTACGCGCGCGGGTTCGTGGCGAGCAACGACGGCAACATCAGCGCGCGGCTCGACGACCGTCGCATCGTCACCACCCCGAAGAGCGTCTCGAAGGGGTTCATGACGCCCGACATGATGGTGGTCGTCGACTACGAGGGCAAGAAGGTCTCCGGCGATCGCGATCCCTCGTCCGAGCTCCCGATGCACCTCGAGATCTACCGCAACCGGCCGGACGTCAACGCCGTCGTGCACGCGCATCCACCGACGGCCACCGGTTTCGCGGTCGCGGGCATCCCGCTGACGCGCGCGGTGCTCGCCGAGGTGGTGACGACGCTCGGCAGCATTCCCATCGCGGAGTACGGCACGCCGTCGACGGCGGAGCTGCCGGAGGCGGTGCGCAAGTACATCAAGGCGCACGACGGGATGCTGCTCGCCAACCACGGCGCGGTGACGTGCGGCAACAGCGTGCTGAGCGCGCACTTCAAGATGGAGACGATCGAGCACTTCGCGAAGATCAGCCTCGTGGCGCGGCTCCTCGGACGCGAGCACCTGCTGTCGCGCGAGGAGGTCGAGCGGCTGCAGGGGCTGCGCGGCATGTACGGCATCGCGTCGCCGGCGCCGGTGTGCGCCGATCCCGCCGAAGCGGGGCTCGATCAGGCGCTGTGCCAGGTGCTCGAGGCGCCGGCGTCGTCGACCGAGCGGCTCGTTCCCGACGTCACGAGCGCGCTGCGGCAGGCGAGCAGGGACGGAGAAATTCGGCTAACATACGGCGAACTTACGGCGCTGATCGCCGACGCAGTCAAAAATCTGAGAGATTAGTTGATGCCGGGTCCGCGACTCGTCGCTGCGGTGCGTCGCGGAACCCGGCCCACGTACGTGGGGCGGGTCCCGCCGAGCAGAGGCGCCAGGCGGAGGCGGACCCGCCAGGAGTAAAAAATGGGAGAGGCGCTGGGAATGATCGAAACCAAGGGGCTGGTCGCCATGATCGAGGCGGCCGACGCCATGGTGAAGGCCGCCAAGGTCACCCTGGTCGGCTGGGAGAAGATCGGCGCCGGCTACGTCACCGCGATCGTGCGCGGCGACGTCGCGGCCGTGAAAGCGGCGACCGACGCAGGCGCCGCGGCCGCGCGGCGCGTCGGCGAGCTCGTGTCGGTGCACGTCATCCCGCGCCCGCACGCGAACCTCGAGGACACGCTGCCGATCGGCAAGTCGACCGCCGCGAAAGTCTAGGGAACCCGTCCGTCCTTCATGATCCTCGCGCGCATCGTCGGTACCGTTGTCGCGACGCGGAAGGATCCGCGGCTGGTCAGCAGCAAGCTGCTGATCGCGCGCCCGATGGACCCGCACGGCAAATCCGAAGGGAATTATCTCGTCGCTGTCGACACGGTGGACGCCGGCGTCGGCGAAACGGTGCTCATCGTCAGCGGCAGCTCCGCGCGGATGGCGTCGGGAATGAAGGACTGTCCCATCGATGCCGCGATCGTCGGCATCGTTGACACCGTCGAAGTAGCCGCGGGGGATTGATGCAGCTCGCCCGGGTCGTCGGCGACATCGTCGTGACGCGCAAGGACGAGAACCTCACCGGCATCAAGCTGATGGTCCTGCAGCCGATCGCGGCGGACGGGTCGAACGTCGGCCGCACGCTCGTCGCGGTGGATGCGGTCGGCGCCGGCGTCGGAGAAACGGTCTTCTTCGTCCGCGGTAAGGAAGCGAGCTTTCCGTTCCATCCGACCGAGGTGCCGACCGACGCGGGCATCGTCGGCATCGTCGATCACTGGGATCTGGAATCGTAAGGGCCGGCTCGCAGGGGCCGGCTTTAGCCGGCCGATGATCGTATGCAGATCGCCAGAGTAATCGGTACCGTCGTCGCGACGCAGAAGCACCACACGTTCGAGGGTGCGAAGCTGCTGCTCGTGCAGCCGCTCGCGCTCGACGACACGCCGCGCGGCACGCCGCTGCTGGCGGTGGATTCCGTGGGCGCCGGGGTCACCGAGAAGGTGCTGGTCGTCATCGAAGGGCGCGCGGCGGGCGAGGCGCTCGGGCGGAAGGGGGCGCCGGTGGACGCCGCGGTCATCGGTATCATCGACAGCGTGGACGTCCAGGAATGACCGAGCAGGAACTACGGGAGCTGGTGAGGACGACGATTGCCCGCGTCCGAACCGGCGCGGCACCGCCCTCATTCAGTGGAGGGCGGGTCCTTTTGGACCCGCCAGATCGGCACGCGAGCCACGCGATCTTCCCGGTCGCGTCCGGCGCGGACGGTGAGGGTCCCTGCATCATCGAACCCGCCGTGATGTGCAATCACTGCGGCTACTGCAAGTCGATGGGACATTGAGCGCAGCGCGACCGTCCATTCTCCTCACCGGCAGGATTCCTTCATCCGTCGTCGCAACACTGGAAGGGATCGGCGAGCTCGATCAGTTCCGGCGCGACGGCGTCGACGTGATGCCGCACGGCGAGCTGGTCGCGCGCGTCGCCGGCAAGCAGGCGCTCGTCAGCATGATCACGGACGCGGTGAGCCGGGACGTCATCGAGGCGGGCGGCGACCTGAAGGTGATCGCGAACGCCGCGGTCGGCTACAACAACATCGACGTCGCCGCGGCCCGCGAACGCGGCATCGTCGTGACGAACACGCCGGGCGTGCTCACCGACGCGACCGCGGACCTCACCTGGGCGCTCATTCTCGGCATCACGCGGCGCATGGGCGAAGGCGAGCGGCTGGTCCGCCGCGGGGCGTGGAAGGGGTGGACGTTCGACTTCATGCTCGGCGCGGAGCTGCGCGGCAAGCAGCTCGGCATCGTCGGCTACGGCGGCATCGGCCGCGCCGTGGCGGCGCGCGGCCGCGCGTTCGGCATGCGCATCGCCTACACGAATCGCACGCCGAAGAACGATCCCGGTGCCGAGGCGATGCCGCTCGATCGCCTGCTCGCGACCTCGGACATCGTCTCGCTGCACTGCCCGCTGACGCCGGAGACGCGTCATGTGATCGATCAGCCCGCACTCGCGCGGATGAAGCGCAGCGCCTATCTGATCAACACGTCGCGCGGTCCGGTCGTGGACGAGAAGGCGCTCGCGTGGGCGCTGCGCACCCATCTCATCGCGGGCGCAGGGCTCGATGTGTTCGAGGAGGAGCCGAAGGTCGAGCCCGAGCTGCTGACGCTCGAGAACGTCATGCTCGTGCCGCACCTGGGGAGCGGAACGGTCGAAACGCGCACCGCGATGGCGGATCTCGCGGCCCGCAACGTCGCGGCGGTGCTGTCGGGTCAGGCGCCGCTCACGCCCGTTTCGTAGCATAATTTCCACCCACTCGCGGGAACCTCGCTAAACGGAGGATGTCGATGACGCGGCACTGCGCTGGCGTTGCTGCTATCGCGGCATTCGTGGTTCTGGCGGCGCCGCCACTCCGCGCGCATCACGGCAACGCGAGCTTCGACACCTCGAAGCGGGTCACGATGAAAGGGACGGTCACGGAGTGGATCTGGGCCAACCCGCATTGCTTCCTCAAGATCGATGCGAGGGACGACACGGGCGGCGTGCGCAACTGGGCGCTCGAAACGCAGAATCCGACGGCCATGACGCAGCGCGGCTGGTCGAGGCAGGCGTTCAAGATCGGCGATCAGGTCACCGTGGTGCTCGAGGCGGTCAAGAACGGCGCCGCCATCGGCCGCATCGTGAGCGTGATGTTGCCGGACGGTTCGACGCTCAGCGCCGGCAATCTGCCGAACACCACGCCACCGGGTCAGTAAGTGGAACTGCCCGCTTCCGCCGCGCTGCGTGCTGCCAGCTGCCCGCCGCCAGCTGCCCGCTGAACTATGATCTGTGGCGCGAATTTCACCTGAGGAGCCTATGACCAAGCGAATGATGACAGCGGTGTTCCTGACGGCGGCCATTGCGCTGCTGGTCGGCATCAAGGTTGGCGGCCAGGGCGGAAGCCGGGCGACGACCGCGAGCGCGCTGCCGCCCGCGTCGATTCCGACGTTTTCGACCGAAAACCTCGGGCGCATGGCGCACTTCTACGTCGGCGGCCATTACGTCGGCGCCCCCGGCAAGGAGCAGATGGACGGCGCGATGTACGTCGAGGTCTGGGTGCCGAAGCAGGTGCGCCAGCCATATCCGATCGTCATGTTCCACGGCAACGGCCAGACTGGCGCCGTGTTTCAGCAGACGCCCGACGGCCGTCCCGGTTGGGCCCACTACCTGATCGACCAGGGGTACGTCGTCTACATGGTTGACTACCCGGCGCGCGGCCGGTCGCCATACGTGCCTGGCGTCGACGGGATGCTCGGCATCCGCTCCGCAACCGAGCTCTCGCAGATCTGGACGGCGCCCGCGACATCGGGGGGCGACTTCCCGCGCAAGGACAAGTACACGCAGTGGCCGAGCAATCACCCGAAGAAGGGGATGGTGGGCGACCCGGTCTTCGACAACTTCATCAAGGGCCAGATGCAGTTCGTCAACGACCAGGCCGCGCTGGCCGTACCGGCCGGCATCGCGTTGCTCGATGCGATCGGCAAGCCGGTCATCCTCCTGACGCACTCGCAGGGCGGCGGCATCGGCTTCGACGTCGCCGAGAAGCGCTCGCAGTTCATCGCGGGGATGGTCTCGATCGAGCCGGGTGGTCCGCAGATCGGCAACGTCGACACCGCGAAGGTCGCCTACACGCGCACCAATCCCAACTCGTGGGGCCTGACGACGAACAAGTACGAGTTCGATCCGCCGATCAACAGCCCGGCGGAGCTGAAGACGCATCTCGAGCCATCGGAGCGCCCCGGCGACGAGGTCGGCTGCTACATGCAGGACCAGCCGGTGCACAAGCTGGTGCACTTCCAGAACATGCGCATCCTGTCGATGTCAGCCGAAGGGACGTATCACCGCGTGTTCGACGTGTGCATCCCGAAGTGGCTCAACCAGGCGGGCGCGAAGGCGGAATTCGTGCGCCTCGAGGACGCGGGCATCCACGGCAACATGCACGAGATGTTCCTCGACCGGAACAGCGACGAGGTCATCAAGTTCATCGACACCTGGCTGCGCAAGAACATCGCTACGAAGGCGACTTCCGGAACCCGGTAGGGACGTAGAGGCGGACCTTCAGGTCCGCCTCTCCCCAAACACCTTCTCCAGTTCGTACGGCGTCGTCACTTCCAGCTGATCGTACCGGCAGTCGTTCGGCTTCTTGTCGGGCCGCCACCTCAGGAAGATCGCCGCGTGCCGGAATCGATCGCCCTGCATGTGGTCGTACTTCACCTCGCAGACGCGCTCGATCCGAAGCGGTTCCCACGACAGATCCTTCCCGGCGCTCCACCGGCTCTGCCCCCCGGGCATCCGCGTGCCCGTGTGGCTCTCCGCCTCGGCCCACTCGCGCCAGGGGTGTTTCTCGAGCGCTCTGTCCCGTAACGGCTTGAGCTCCTTCGCGAGCTCGCGCCGCGTCGCCATCGTGAACGCGGAGGTGACGCCGACGTGATGCAGGACGCCCTTGTCGTCGTAGAGCCCGAGCAGCAGCGAGCCGACGAGCGTGTTCTTCCCGTCCTTGTGCCAGCGAAATCCGGCGACGACGCACTCGGCGGTGCGCGCGTGCTTCACCTTGATCATGGCGCGCTTGCCGGGCTGGTAGAGTCCGTCGTCCGGCTTGGCGATCACCCCGTCGAGTCCGGCGCCCTCGAACCGCGCGAGCCACTTCACCGCGAGATCGCGGTCGCGCGTCATCGGCGTGAGATGGACGGGCGGCTTCACCGTGCCAAGCAGCTTCTCCAGGCGTGCGCGGCGTTCGCCTTGTGGAACGTCGCGCAGGTCTTTGCCGCCGGCGGCCAGCAGGTCGAATGCCACGAAGCGCGACGGCGTCTCCTTCGCCAGCTTCGCCACCCGCGATGCCGCCGGATGGAGCCGCATCTGCAGCGCGTCGAAGTCGAGGCCGTGCGGGGTCGCGATCACGATCTCGCCGTCGACGACACACCCCTCCGGCAGCGTCTCGATCAACGCGTCGTGCAGCTCGGGAAAATAGCGATCCAGCGGCCGCTGATCGCGGCTCTGGATGTAGGCGTCGTCGCCGCCGCGGAACACGATCGCGCGGAATCCGTCCCACTTCGGCTCGTACAGGAACGGCCCCTCCGGCGGGAGCTCCTCGGCCAGCTTCGCGAGCATCGGGTCGATGGGCGGGTCGATCGCGAACGCGGAAGAACGTTTGGGCGGCATCGCGCTGGCAGGATATTGTGTTCCAGGAGGCCGCGCCTGGAGATTTACCTCGTCGACGGCACGTACGAGCTGTTCCGCCACTACTACGCGATGCCGTCCGCGCGCGACGCGAAGGGTCGCGAGGTCGCGGCCGTCCGCGGGGTCGTGTCGTCGGTGCTCGGCATGATCAACGGCGGAGCGCAATACGTCGGCGTCGCGACGGACCACGTCATCGAGTCGTTCCGGAACGAGCTCTGGCCCGGCTACAAGACGGGCGAGGGGATCGAACCCGACTTGCTCGCCCAGTTCCCGCTGCTCGAGGAGGCGCTGGCGGCGCTCGGCATCGCCACCTGGCCGATGGTCGAATTCGAGGCGGACGATGCGCTGGCGGCGGCTGCGGCCGCCGCCGCCCGCGACCCGCGCGTCGAGCGCATCGTCATCTGCACCCCCGACAAGGATCTGGCGCAGTGCGTCCGCGGCACGCGGATCGTCCAGATGGACCGGCGCCGCCGCACGATTCGCGACGAGGCGGGCGTCGTCGAGAAGTTCGGCGTGCCGCCGGCGTCGATTCCCGATTACCTCGCGCTCGTCGGCGACGCGGCCGACGGCTACCCCGGGCTGCCCGGATGGGGCGCGCGATCGGCGGCGGCCGTGCTCGCGAAGTTCGGGCACCTCGAGTCGATTCCGCGCGACTGGCGCGAGTGGAAGGGGGTCAACGCGGCTCGGCCGGGAGCGCTCGCCTACACGCTGGAGCAGCAGCGCGATCGGGCGTTTCTGTTCCGGGGGCTGGCGACGTTGAGGACGGATATTGCGTTGTTCGATTCGGTCGAGGCGCTTCGCTGGCAGCCGACCGGGGCGACGCCGGCCTACCTCGTCGCCCAGGCGCCGCCCGTCTGACTCTACTCGACCCGGAAATCGCGCGAGGTGACGGGCTGACCGTCCACGAGCACGTCGACCTTGTAGTCGCCGACGGGAAACGCGCTCGCGCTCTTGAACTCGAACGCGGTCGCCCCGGCACCCTTGTACGAGACCGGCCGCTCCTCTTCGCTGACCATCTGGCCGTTGTAGCTCCATCGCACGCCGATCGTCGACGAGCCGGTGGCGTCGGTCAGGACCGCCGCGTAGATCTTGTCCTCCGGCTTGAACCGCGTGGTATGCGTGCCGATTGTGTTGTCGCCGTTCAAATGGCTTCCGAGCTGCAGCGTGCCGACGTGGAGCGGCGGCCGGCAGGCGGCAAGGCCAAGTGCAATCAGGACGAGCGCGGTAGCTCTTCCGTGTGACCGCTTCATGTTTCTACTCTAGCGCGCCTAGCCGGGTCGCATCGACGTGACGCTGATATCCTGAAACGATCCCATGCGTGCGAAGCGTCCCGCACCGCAGGTGGTCGAGAAGGTGATGCGCTCGCTGGCGCAGGCGATCACCGGCCTCGAGCTGCCCGCCGTCGAGAAAATCTCCGAGGAACAGGCCGAAGAGCCGTTCCAGATCCTGATCGCGACGCTCCTCTCCGCGCGTACCCAGGACGCGACGACGCACGCGGCGTCGACGCGGCTGTTCCGCCGGGCACGGACGCCGCGGTCGATGGCGAAGCTGCCGGTGAAGGAGATCGAGAAGCTGATTTATCCCGTCAGCTTCTATCGGAACAAGGCGCGCCACGTGAAGGCGTGCTGCCAGATGCTCCTCGATCGCTTCGGCGGGCGGGTGCCGTCGACGATGGAGGAACTGGTGATGCTGCCGGGCGTCGGCCGGAAGACCGCGAACCTCGTGATGATTCTCGGCTTCAAGAGCCTGCGGAACATCTGCGTCGACACGCACGTTCACCGCATCTCGAACCGGCTGGGATGGGTGGTCACCAGGCAACCCGACGAAACGGAACAGGCGTTGTACACAGCGACGGACGCGCGCTGGTGGCCCTACATCAACCTGTACCTCGTGACGTGGGGACAGAACGTCTGCCGCCCGATCGGGCCCCGCTGCGGGGATTGCGTGATAGCGGCTGATTGTCCAAGAATTGGGGTTCAGAAGGTTCAGAGGGTTCAGCAGGTTCGAAGGAGCGCGAGATGACTGATCGCTGGCCGGCCGTTCTCCTCGTCATTGCGCTTGGCGTCAACCTTTCGGCCCAGACGGAGAGGCCCGCTCCCAGACCCGCTGCGCCAGCGTCTGCCGCGGCGGCGGCAAAATCTCCCGGCGCCGGCCCCGTACTCGTGGTCGAGACGCTGAAGGGGACCATCGAGGTCGAGACGTACCCGAACGAAGCGCCGAAGACCGTCGATCACATCCTCGCGCTCGTCAAACGGAACTTCTACAACGGACAGCGCATTCTGCGCATCGTTCCGAACCAGCTCGTGCAGTTCGGCGATCCACAGACGCGCGACATGACGAAGCAGGCGTGGTGGGGACGCGGCTTCGACGCCGGCAGCGGCAAGTCGATCGGCGTTGCCGAGTTCAGCAAGAAGCGGCTCCACAGGATCGGCTCGGTGTCGATGGCGCACCCCGGCGACGCGCGCGAGGCGGACAGCCAGATGTTCATCTCGCTCTCCGCGCAGCCGAAGTGGAACAGTCAGTACACCGTGTTCGGCCAGGTGATTTCGGGGATGGATGTCGTGCGCAAGCTGGCGGTGACGGATCGGATCGTCAGAGTAACTTTGCGACCGGAACCGGCTTCGTAGGGGCCGCCTTTGGCCGGCCCGCCACCAGCGATCCAAGCTCCGGGTACGCCTCGACCAGCGCCTCGGGATATTCGCCTTCAATCGGCTGCCCGAGCTGCGCCTTCAGCATCACGGCATTGACGACCGACTTCGATGAGAAATGATTGTTCGTGTAGAGATACGACTTCTTCACGAGCTCCTTCGCCGCCTTCGCCGTCTCCGAGAATTCCTGAAGCTCGCCCGCTGTGTAGAGGTAGTTGTACCGATCCTCGCTCTTGTCGTGCTTCCACCATTGCGCGGCGTTCCTGCCATGCAGGCGCATGTAGTAGAAGCTCGTGACGTTTGGCAGATAGTTCTGCCGGATGGAGAAGCGGAACTTCGGCTCGTCGATCTGCACCCAGGCGGCGCCGAAGCCGTCCAACAGCGAGAGGGTCTCCCCGATCGCGTCGCTCCAGCTGCGATGCCGCAACTCCACGGCCATCGGATACTCGGAAAACGCGCGAAGCAGTTGCGCGAGGTACTCGCGCGATTCCGGCGCGTCCTTGAAGCTCGGAGGGAACTGCGCGAGCAGCGCGCCCAGCTTGCCGGCCGAGGCGAGCGGTTCGATGCCCGCGCGGAAGTCGTCGATGTCCGATTGGGTGACCTGCGCGAGGAGGTCGAGCAGGGGACCCTCGGCGCCCGGCGCCGTCTTGAGCGCGGCCTCGCGAAACATCTTCGGGTGGGTGAATTTCTGATAGAGCTTCAGCGAGAAGTCGAAGCCGGCCGGCGTGCGTCCGGCCCACCCTCGCGTCACCTCGGCGCGCGGCTGGCCGTAGAAGGTGGTATTCACCTCGACCGTATCGAAGTGCTCGGCGTAGAAACGCAGCTCGTCGAATCGGTCGGTTCCGGCGCGCTTCGAACGGCCCTTCGGATAGAAGAGGCCGTTCCAGGTTCCTTTGCCGGACGGGTAATTCCAGCCCGACGTGCCGACGCGCACCTCGCCCATGCGGCATCTTACAATCAGGGATCGGGGATCAGGGATCAGGGATCAAGAGCTTTTGATCCCCGATCCCCCGAAGCATGCTGACCATCAACGAGATTTTCTACTCCGTCCAGGGCGAATCGAGCTACGCCGGGCGGCCGTGTGTCTTCGTTCGCCTCACCGCCTGCGACCTGCGGTGCTCATGGTGCGACACGCCGTACGCCTTCCACGAGGGAACGAAGCGCCCGCTCGACGAGGTGCTCGAGGAGCTGGACGCGTACGCGTGTCCGCTCGTCGAGGTGACCGGCGGCGAGCCGCTGCTGCAGGAGGATGTATATCCGCTGATGGAGCGGCTGCTCGAACGCGGGCGGACGGTGCTCCTCGAGACCGGAGGCCATCGCAGCACGGCCCGCGTCCCCGACCGCGTCGTCACCATCCTCGACGTGAAGTGCCCCGGCAGCGGCGAGTCCGCGAAAAACGACTGGAGCAACCTCGACCGCCTTCGTCCGCAGGACGAGGTGAAGTTCGTCGTCAAGGATCGCGCGGACTACGAGTACGCCCGCGACGTCATCGTGCGGCACGGCCTCGCGGCGCGCGCCGCGGCGATCCACCTCTCGCCCGTGCACGGCGTCATGAACCCGCGGACGCTGTCGGAGTGGGTGCTCGCGGACAACCTGCCCGTGCGGGTCCAACTGCAGCTTCACAAGTACATCTGGGACCCGGCGACGCGTGGAGTCTAGCCCTCCGACGAGCTCAGGGGTACCCCGGGCATCGTCGAGGGGTAAGGCGGTCGTCCTGCTGAGCGGCGGCCTCGATTCGTATACCGCCGCCGCGATTGCGCGCCGGGACGGATTCGCGCTGTACGCGCTCACCGTGCAGTACGGGCAGCGCCATGCCCATGAGATACAGGCTGCGCGCGCGGTCGCGGGCGCGCTCGGCGTCGCGCAGCACGTCGAGCTCGACGTGAACCTGTCGGCTTTCGGAGGGTCGTCGCTGACGAGCGATCTCCCCGTTCCGAAAGATCGGCCCATCTCGACAACCGAGATTCCGTCTACCTATGTTCCCGCGAGGAATACGGTGTTTCTCGCGCTGGCGCTCGGATGGGCCGAAGCGATCGGCGCGACCGACATCTTCATCGGCGTCAACGCGCTCGACTATTCCGGCTACCCCGACTGCCGGCCCGAGTACATCGCCGCGTTCGAGCGTCTGGCCTCGCTGGCGACGGCGAAAGGTGTGCAAGGGAGTGCATTCCGCATCCATGCGCCTCTGCAGATGCTGACCAAGGCCGAGATCATCCGTACCGGGCTGGAGCTCGGCCTTGACTACGGCCTGACGCGCAGCTGCTACGACCCGGATCCGCACGGGCGCCCGTGCGGACGCTGCGACAGTTGCACACTTCGTGCAGCCGGCTTCGCGCAGGCCGGTGTGGCAGACCCCATACTCAGCCGATAAGGTATTGGGAAAATGCGGTCTTTCTGGTCTCTCTCCCTGCAACGTCAGCTGGCCATCGCGATCGGCTTGCTGCTCGTACCCGTGGTCGCCGCGGCGATCTGGTCGGGCCTGAGCGCCTTCCGCGAGCGCGCGACCGAGCTCGGAGACCAGACACGCATCGTGGCGTACACGACCGCCGCGTACATCAATCGCGATCTCACGTATCTCGACGCCACGGGCGTCAGCCTGGCGGTGAACCCCGTCGTTCAGACGCTGAACCAGCCATCATCGGAAGACCTGTTCCGCAGGGTCACCGTCGGCCATCCCATGGTGGCCTGCATCGATCTCGTTCGCCGCTCCGGCGATCTCGTCGCGCGCGCGATGGCTTCGCCGCTCACCGCGATGAAGGACCCCGCAGGCGACTGGGCTGCAGAGGTGTTCCGCACCGGTCAACGGACCTTCTCGCCCCTCCACGTCACGCCGTCGGGCACCAAGTACGTCGTCCTCGGCTTTCCCGTCCGGGACGATGCGCAGCAGCTGGTCGGAGCGGTCGGCGTGTTCGTCGACCTGAAGACGATCCAGGATTCCCTCCATGCGCTTCCGGTTTCCGCCGGCTCCGTCGTGACGGTCTCTGATCGGGACGGCCGCATCCTGGCGCGAAGTCATGAGGCCGAGCGCTACGTCGGGCAGCTGATGCCCGTCGAGCTGCGGCAGGCCGGAGAGATTCGCGATCCCGTCGAGCGGACCGGCGTCGACGGCGTTCGCCGCATGTACGGCGCGGCGCGCGTGGGCAACGCACCGTGGCTCGTGAGCGTCGGCCTCCCGATGTCGCTGGCGGTCAACCGTGCGGCGTCGCTCTGGGCACGGAGCTTCGCGATTCTCGCCTTCGGTCTCGCCGGGTGGTTGATCGTCGCGTTCGGCTTGTCGCGACGCCTCGCCAACTCGCTGACGCACCTCGAGACGGCTGCGCAGCGGGTCGGGTCGGGCGACTTCAGGCCGATCGAACGGCAGCCGATGCCGACGCGCGAGTTCGCCGGGCTGCAGGACGCGTTCGATGTCATGCTGCGCCGCTTCAACGACACGCGCATGGCGCTCGACGGCCAGATGGGCGAGGAACGGCGCATGCGCGAGGAGCTGCAGTCGCTTCAGCGTCAGGTCATCCGCCAGGAGCGTCTCGCCGCGGTCGGCCAGCTCGTTTCCGGCGTCGCCCACGAGATCAACAACCCGCTGCAGGCGATTCTCGGCTTCGCGGAGCTGCTGCAGATGCAGGCCGACGTGCCGGAATCGGTGAAAACCGATCTGCGGCTGATTCAGAAGGAGAGCGCGCGCGCCTGCAACATCATCCGCAACCTCGCGATGTTCGCGCGCCAGCAGCCCGGCGCGGCGGCGCCCATGCGGTTGACCGACGTGATTACCTCGGTCGCCGAGCTGCGGCAGCGGCGCCTCGCATCCGAGCAGATCGAGCTGCGCGTCGAGGACAGCTCGACGCAGTACGTGTCCGCCGTGCTCACCGAGCTCCAGCAGGTGCTGCTGAACTTCGTCGTCAACGCGGAACAGGCGATCCGCGCGTCCGGGCGACTTCCCGGCCGCATCACCATCCGCTCGCGCGACAACGCCGGGCGCGTGACGATCGAGGTCGAAGACACCGGCCCGGGCATCGCGACCGACAACGAGGCGAAGCTGTTCCAGCCGTTCTTCACCACGAAGCCGGTCGGCCAGGGCACGGGGCTCGGGCTGTCGATCAGCTACGGCATCATCGACTCGCTCGGCGGGCGCATCGGCTACCGCCGCGCGCCGGCCGGCGGCGCGGTCTTCTACTTCGACCTGCCCGCCGCGTCCGCCGAGGCGGCGCCGCCCCCGGCTGAGGTGATTCTGCGAGAGTCGCCAACGGCGACCGGCAACGCGGAGAATGTTCCCTGGCGGACTGCGGCCGGCCCGGAGACGGGCACGGGCACGGGTGTCGGCGGAGCAGAGGGAGTGCGTCCGAATGCGGAGGGGACGGGTTCCGAGGAAGCGGCGGGCCGGTTGAGAGCGGCGTTGATGCCGCACATGAAGCGGTTGATGCGGGAGAAGCTGGTCCGGTGGTTGAGCGCGCAACGCGGCGAACTGCTGTTGAGCCACGAGCGCGGAACCGAGCAGGTTTTGGAACTGCAGTCCCGGCTGGATCAACTGAAGAATCAGTTACAGGACCGTCTCATCTCCCAGCAGCAACGGATCGCCGAGCTCGATCACGCTCTCAAGGCCCGGGAACACCTCATTAGAGAGCTGCTGCGCTCGCGCGATCGGGCCAGCTAACTAACCAAGCCACCCAGCAGGCGGCGGCCAGACGGGTCCCCGGGTTCCTTTGTTGTTTCTTCGGGAGTCTTCCCCGGTCGCTTCGCCTGGCTGCGTCGCAGGCGTTGCGCGTTACCAGACCTTGCGGAGATTCGAAGGGAGAATGTT
>Ga0137418_10001258_pt1 | contig 23285 bp, 20 predicted proteins | sample CZODoug3_1_2_16f_FD_122242 | JGI IMG/M metagenome (GOLD analysis project Ga0137418, IMG submission 122242) | Vadose zone soil fungal communities from Angelo Coast Range Reserve, California, USA - CZODoug3_1_2_16fungal (Hybrid Assembly) | ecosystem: Environmental > Terrestrial > Soil > Vadose...
ACTTCTCCGTCCAGCTTGACCACCCCGTGCACCACGGCAAGGTAGTCGCGCTTCACCGTTCTCGCCTGGAGCTGCCGAACGAGCTCCGTGTGCGCCCGCAAAGTTCTTGCCACCACGAGAAGTCCGCTCGTGTTCTTGTCGAGCCGATGCACAATGCCGGCCCGGGGAATCGCCGCGAGCTGCGGCGAGCGGTGCAAGAGCGCATTGAGCAGCGTCCCTTTCCAGTTGCCGCTTCCGGGATGAACCACCAGCCCCGCCGGCTTGTTGATCACCAGGATGTCGTCGTCCTCGTAGACGACGTCGAGCGCGATGGATTCGGCGCGAAACGCCGTGTCCGCGGGAGCGGGCTGCGACTGGATCTCGACGCGCTCACCGCCCCAGATCTTCTGCTTGGGTTTGGCGGCGTGCGAATCGAGGCTGACGTGCCCCTCTTTCAGCCACCTCTGCAGGCGATTGCGCGAATGCTCGGGAAACATCCGAGCGAGGGCCTTGTCCAAGCGCAGGCCCGCAAGCGTATCGGGAACGCGTCGCGTGACCCTCGCCACGGTATAATCCGCCGTCTCATCCGCGAGTTCCGCCATGAAACGTAGTGTAGCTTTATTCGCTCTTTTGTTGGCGGCCTGTTCCTTCATCGACAAGCACGACCCCACGGCCGGATATTCGGCCGAGAAACTTTACCGTGAGGCGAAGGAGGCGCTGGATGGCGGTCAATACGACCTCGCGATCAAGCGCTACGAAACGCTCGAGTCACGCTTTCCCTACGGGCGCTACTCCCAGCAAGGTCAGCTCGAGATCGCCTACGCCTACTACAAACAGAGCGAGCAGGCATCCGCGGTCGCTGCAACGGAGCGGTTCATGAAGCTGCACCCCAACCATCCGAATGTCGACTACGCGTACTACCTGAAGGGTCTGGTTTACTTCAACGAAGACCTGGGATTGCTCGGCAAGGTATCCCGCCAGGATCGAACCGAGCGTGATCCCAAGGCCGCGCGGGAATCATTCGACGCGTTCAAGGAGCTGGTGCAGCGCTTCCCCGAAAGCAAGTACACGCCCGACGCGCTGGCGCGCATGAAATACCTGGTCAACGCGCTCGCCTCCCACGAGGTTCACGTCGCCCGCTACTACATGAAGCGTGGCGCTTACGTCGCGGCGTCCAACCGCGCGCAATACGCGCTGAGAAACTACCCTCAGGCGCCGGCCCAGGAAGACGCGCTCCTCATCATGATCCAGGCGTACGACGTGCTCGGCATGCACGAGCTGCGCAACGACGCGGAGCGGGTCTTGAGGAAGAATTTTCCCGACAGCGCGCAGTTGAAAAGCGTGCTCAGCCAGCTCGGCCGCTGACTTCGGGTCGGCCGCCGTCCCCCGTACCTGCGGGCCGGAGCGTCTTCCGATCGGCGGCGACAAACGAGAGAACTTTGTCGAGCTCGCGCACGAGCTTCATTGGCGGGAGGCCCGCGAGGATTCGCCGGCCATAAGGTTTCGAAAAGAGCCTTGGGTCGCAGATGACGAGCACGCCCCGGTCGGCTTCGTCGCGGATCAGCCTCCCCGCCCCCTGCTTCAGGGAAATGATCGCCTGAGGCAATTGGTAGTCGAGGAAGGGATTGCCGCCTTCGCGCTCGAGCGACTCGAGCCGCGCTGCGAGCACCGGGTCGTCGGGCGGCGCAAACGGCAGCTTGTCGATGACCACCAGCGACAATGCGTCCCCACGCACGTCGACGCCTTCCCAGAAGCTGGCGCTTGCGAGCAGGACCGCGTTACCCAGCCGACGGAAGCGCTCGAGCAGCTCGCTGCGAGAGCCTTCGCCTTGAAGCATCAGGGGAAATCCCAGCGCATGGCGCCGGAATTCTTCGCGTAACAGCTCGTGCGCGAGCCGCATCGCGCGCAAGGTCGTGAACAAGAGAAAAGCTCGTCCGCCGCCCGCGCGGATCACGGGCAGCGAGGCTGCGACGACCGCGCGCGTATGCTCGTCGCTGTTCGGATCCGGGAGCTTCTTCGGAACGTAGAGCAGAGCCTGGGCAGCGTAGTCGAAAGGGCTGTCCCAGCACGCGGTGCGTGCGTCGTCCAGGCCCATCTCGCCGCGGTAGTGGCTGAAATCGCCGGCGACCGCGAGCGTCGCAGAGGTAAAAATCCATCCGCGCGGGTGACCGTCGAGCTGCCTGTGGAAAATCCCCGCGATGGAAAGCGGCGTGGCATTCAGACGAAGGGAGTGACTGAACACCTCGACCCAGCGCACCAGATCGGCGCGGGTTTCGTCGCGCCAGCGTTCGAGCAAGGCTTGCGCGTTCCGAGCGCGCTCGGAGCAGCGCGCAAGACCCTCGCTGCGTTCGGAGAGCGCATCGAGGGCTGCGCATACCGAGCGCAGCGCGGAATCGAGCGCGGTGAGCGCATCCGAAAATACGCGCTTTCGCCCGACCGATGCCGCGGTGAAGCGGGCGGCTTCGCCGGGCAGCGCGAGGCGCAGATCCCGGGCCGCCTTGTCCAGCGCGGCGGTGAGCCGCGGCGGATCGGGCATGTCCTTCGCGGCGGAGAGCGCTTCGGCGCGAATGTCCCGCGCGAGCTCGATGAGTTGTCCCGTGGACAGAGTCTCGCCGAAAAAGAGCGTGGCGGTTTCCGGAAGCTGATGCGCTTCGTCGAAGATCACGCTATTGCAGGCAGGCAAAAGCTCCGCCATCCCTTCGTCCTTGAGCATCACGTCGGCGAAGAACAAGTGATGATTGACGACGACGATGTCCGCGGCGAGCGCCTCGCGCCGCGCGGCCATCACGAAACAGTCGCGAAATCGAGGGCATGACTGCCCCAGGCAGTTCTCCCGGGTCGAGGTGGCAAGGGCCCAGGCGGGAGCGTCCTCCGGCACGTCGGCAAATTCACTCTTGTCGCCCGTGCGGGTGGCGCGCGCGAAGCTCACGATGCGCTGCAAGTCCCCGAGGACCTCGCGGCCGGGCGGCCCGCCTTCCCCCAGGTTGCGCTCCAGATGATAGTGGCACACGTAGTTGGCGCGGCCTTTCAGCAGTGCCGTGGTCACGGGTACATTGAGAGCCGCGCGCACCGTCGGAAGGTCGCGATGGTAGAGCTGATCCTGGAGCGTCTTGGTGCCCGTCGACAGGATGACCTTGCCGGCCGAGAGCAGCGCGGGGACGAGATAAGCAAAGGTCTTACCGGTGCCGGTGCCCGCTTCGCAGACCAGCACGGCGTTGTCCCGGATCGCTCCGGCCACGCGATTCGCCATGTCCAACTGCTGCGATCGCACGCGGTATTCCGGGATTCTCGCTGCGAGCGGCCCGCTCCGGTCGAAGACAGCATCGAGCTGTTCCCGCATCTCGCCGCCGGAGCTAATTGATCTGTTCAACCTTGACCCGAATCTTTCCCAGGGGGCTCGCCGCTCAAGCCCCGCGATGTGATGCCTCCATGCACTATAACGTCCAAGCTCCTCATCCGGGCTGAGGCCGGGTCTGCATGGAAACAGGCGCAGAGTGCCTTTACAGCCGGTGCCCCATGGTCTAAGGTACTTTGATTATGCGCTGCAACTACCTGTTTTTCGGCATTTTGATGCTCTCGGCTTGCGCCGCTCCCCCTCCTCCGCGCAACCCGGAGATGGTCTTTCAGGCGCTCGCCAATGCGGGAGTGCCGTACCGACGGGGCGGAGATTCGCGCGAGAATGGCTTTGACTGCAGCGGCCTGGTCGCGCACGTATACAAGGAAGCCTTTGGCATCGAGCTGCCGCACAACGCCCTGGCGCAAAGCCGGATGGGCAGACACGTGACCCTGTCGCAGCTCGAGGCCGGCGACCTGGTGTTCTACAACACCGAGCGCCGGCCCTACTCTCACGTGGGGATTTTTCTCGGCGACAATCGCTTCATCCACGCACCCCGTCCGGGCAAGGCCGTGCGCGTGGAAAATATGCGCGGAGCGTACTGGGTCAGGCGTTTCGACGGGGCGCGACGTATTTCCGTTCCGGAGTAACCCGGCCGCCTTCCATCGGGTCGCCTGCTCCGGTGCGATTCAACCCGCCTGCAGCTCGAAAATCACGGGAATGTCCACGGTAAATTCCCGCCCGCGCAGCGCGGGCGGAATCTGGGTCAAGGACTTGCCTCTTTTCACCATGTCGAGCGCCTGGTCATCCAGGATCTGGTAGTTGCTCGAAGTCTTGACGTGCGTGCTCCTGATCATTCCGTCGGCGCCGATGACTACGCGAATCTCGACTCGGCCCTGCCAGCCTCTCTCCATCGCTTGTACCGGATAGCGCTTGTAACGCTTTGCCGCGTCGATCAGGGCGAGCCGATACGCGTCGAGCAGACCCGCATCGAATCCCTCGATCGAGGTCTTTGCAGCGACTTCGGCCGGGGATAATTCGGCGACACGCGATGCCTCCGACAGCGGCGCCTGCTCGGCGTTCGGCGGACTCGGCAGCGGCGCGAACGCCGGCTCGGCGACTTGCGGAGCAGAGGCAGGCTCCGGCATCGGCACTACAGGTCGCACTTCCCGCGGGCGCGCAGGGGCCTCCGAGGAAGCACGGGCCGACGGCGCTTCGGCCAGCTCCGCCCTGTGCGCAAAGCGGGCCGTCAAGGATTGGGTTCCATCCGGATGCGGGCTTGACCGCAGACCGGGAAACGCGAGCAGCAGCATCGCATGCAGCGCAATCGAGAGCGCGAAGCATGCGGACAGAGCGCGCTGCTGAGCGTCGTCGTGGAACAGTGCCGCCTTGCCGTCGAAGACCCGCATCGTCCGAATTTACGCGGATTTCCGGTAGAAGTCTTGATACCACTCGGCAAATCGCCTGACGCCCACTTCGATCGGAGTCTGCGGCTTGTAACCGACCGATTTGTGCAGCTCGCCCACATCGGCAAAGGTCGCCGGCACGTCTCCAGGCTGCATCGGAAGAAGGTCGAGCTTCGCCTTTCTGCCCAGACACTGCTCGAGCACCTCGATATAGCGCATCAGCTTGACCGGCTGGTTGTTGCCGATGTTGAAGATACGCCAGGGAGCATAGCTCGTCGCGGGATCCGGGCGATCACCGCTCCAGCCGGCCGCGGGAGCCGCGGGGTTTCCCATGACTCGGATGACTCCCTCGACGATATCGTCGACATAGGTGAAATCGCGCACCATTTCGCCGCGGTTGAACACCGGTATCGGGCGTCCGGCGAGGATTCCCTCGGTGAACTTGAACAGCGCCATGTCCGGGCGACCCCAGGGACCATAGACGGTGAAGAACCGCAGTCCCGTGCACGGCAGCCGGTAAAGGTGAGCGTAGCTGTGCGCCATCAATTCGTTCGCCTTCTTGGTCGCCGCGTACAGCGAGACCGGGTGGTCGACATTGTCGTGCTCGGAAAACGGCAACCGGGTGTTTGCGCCGTAGACGGAGCTGCTGGACGCGAACACGAGGTGCCCGACCTGGGTGTGCCGGCAGCCTTCGAGCACATGCATGAAGCCCACCAGATTGGCATCGACATAGGCGGAGGGGTTCTCGATCGAGTAACGCACTCCGGCCTGCGCGGCCAGATGCACGACCGCGCCGAATTCACCGGCGGCGAAAAGCTCGCCCATCGGCTTTCGCTCGATGATGTCGAGCTTCTGAAAGACAAACCCGTCACGCTCGAGCAGGCGCTCCAGGCGCGCCTGCTTGAGCCGGACGTCGTAGTAGTTGTTCAGATTGTCGATGCCCACAACCTCGTCGCCGCGATCGAGCAGTTGGTGCGCCAGCGTCGAGCCGATGAATCCGGCGACCCCCGTAACGAGAACCTTCATTTTCTGTCAGTCTCCAATGAGTCGATGCGGGCCTCACGCGTCCCGGGTCTTACGATACACGCTCGCCCAACTGGGCACCCTCTTCCCCGTAGCCGTGAGGATTCGTGCTTTGCCATCTCCATGCATCGCGGCACATGTCGTCGAGGCCGTATTCCGCCTTCCAGCCAAGCATCTTTTCGGCGAGCGATGGGTCGGCATAGCACTCGGCCACATCCCCCGCACGGCGCTCGACGCTCTCGAAGGGGACCGGTCGGCCGCTCGCGCGCTCGAATGCGCGCACCGCCTCCAGCACCGAAATTCCGCGCCCGGTGCCCAGGTTCACCGTGATCCCCCGCCCCTCCCGCAGCATGGTTTCCATCGCTGCGAGATGGCCACGCGCCAGATCGACGACATGAATGTAGTCACGTATCCCAGTACCGTCACGCGTGGGATAGTCGCTGCCGAACACCCGAAGCCGGTCGCGAACGCCCGCGGCAACCTGAGCGACATAAGGCATCAGGTTGTTCGGAATGCCTTGCGGGTCTTCACCGATCAATCCGCTCGGGTGAGCACCCGCGGGATTGAAGTACCGCAACAAGGCAATGCGCCAAGCGCCGGGATTGGAAGCCGCGAGATCCTCCAAAATCCGCTCGACCATCAGTTTCGAGCGGCCGTAAGGGTTGGTGGGAGCGAGCTGCGCGTCTTCGCGGATCGGCACCGAGGAGGGATCGCCGTAGATCGTCGCCGAAGAGGAGAACACCAGCATTCCGACTCCCGCCTGCACCATCGCGCGGCACAGCGTCAACGCGCCTTGCACGTTGTTGTCGTAGTATTCGATCGGCTTCTCAACCGATTCGCCCACCGCCTTGAGTCCGGCGAAGTGGATCACGGCATCGAATCGATGTCGCGAGAATATGTCCCTCAGCGCGTCCGAGTCGCGCACGTCCGCCTGTGCGAACTCGGGCGTCCTGCCGGCGATCCGGGCGATGCGCCCGATCACCGCGCGATGGCTGTTGCACAGGTTGTCGAAAATGACGACCTCGTGCCCCGCCTGCATCAGCTCGACGCAAGCGTGGGATCCGATGTAGCCGGCCCCGCCCGTCACCAGCACTTTCATGGCAGTGAGCTCTCGTTCACGCTCGAAATAGATAGCATGGACCGAAGTCTAGCGGATCAGACCTGCTTGCCGAAAGCGCAGAGCCAGATAGTGCGGAACGCGAGCACGAATGGCGCACCTCTGCGACCCCCGTCGCGAAGCATCGCCCGGGGTACTATCCACGAGCCCTTCGCGACATCGACGCTTGCGTCGACCTCGATTGGGGACGGACGGAATGAAGTACTTGCGCTCGCCTCACTACGCGGGGATCAGGTCCCCAGCGTCGTCGGGGGCTTCTCCCGGGTGACGAGACGGCTGAACACGTAGGCTACCCCTAAGCCGACTAAAGGCCACACGACCAGTACCGCCACCCAAGTCATCCAGCTTATAAGGTTGTGGCCCGAAAAAGAAACGAACCAGTCGGTCGCGCCGGGAATCTGGCGCGACACTATGACAATATCATGATGTTGCCGGGCCGGCCAGTCAAGCGCGGCGCCGAGGCGAGCAAGGGGCCCGCCTTCATCGCGCCCTCAAACGCAAGAATTTCGGCGAGAATTGCACCTCATCCAAAAGAAAAGGTCAGGGAACATGAGCACGGTCGCTGTCGTCGGACTCGGCTACGTCGGTTTGCCGCTCGCGGTGGCATTCGGCAAGAAGTTCCGAACCATCGGGTTTGACCTCAGCGCCGAGAAAGTGGAGAACTACCGACACCACCTCGATCCGACGGGTGAGGTCTACGGCGAAGAGTTTCGTGCCGCGGATCGGCTCACGGTCACGACCGATCCGGCGCAGCTTGCCGACGCCGACATCATCGTGGTCGCGGTTCCCACGCCGGTCGACACCGTGCGCCAGCCTGACTTCCGACCGCTGATCGGTGCGAGCACGACGGTCGGCAAATACATGAAAAAGGGTGCGATCGTGGTGTATGAATCGACCGTCTACCCGGGCGCGACCGAGGAAGTGTGCATTCCGGTGCTTGAAAAAAATTCCGGGAAGACCTGGCTCAAGGACTTCAATGTCGGCTACTCGCCCGAGCGCATCAACCCCGGCGACAAGGAGCACAGGCTCGAGACCATCGTGAAGGTCGTCGCGGGCGATACACCCGAAACGCTCGACAAGGTCGCCAGTCTCTATCGCGCCATAGTTGAGGCCGGTGTATATCCCGTCTCGAGCATCAAGGTCGCCGAAGCCGCCAAGGTCATCGAGAACACCCAGCGAGACCTGAATATCGCGCTGATCAACGAGCTGGCGATCATTTTCAACCGCATCGGCATCGATACCCTAGAGGTTCTCCAGGCGGCCGGAACCAAATGGAACTTTCTCCCGTTCCGCCCCGGCTTGGTCGGCGGCCACTGCATCGGCGTCGACCCCTATTACCTCACCTACAAGGCGGAGATGCTCGGCTACCACCCGGAGGTGATCCTCGCCGGGCGGCGCATCAACGACAACATGGGAAAATTCATTGCCGAGCAAACCATCAAGCAGATGATCCGCAACGGCAATCCGGTGAAGGAGGCCAGGGTCAACGTACTCGGACTGACCTTCAAGGAAGACGTTCCCGACCTGCGCAACTCGCACGTCATCGATGTGATCAACGAGCTGAAAAGCTATGGCGTCCAGGTGTTTGTACACGACCCGGTACCCGATCCGGAGGCAGCGCGCCATGAGTACGGGCTGAAACTGATTTCCTGGGAGAAGCTGCCGGTGGCCGACGCGATGGTGGTAGCCGTCGCCCACCGCCAATTCCGGAACATGGGTGCAGAAATGCTGGCGCGCAAAATCGTGAAGAGCGGCTCCTTCATCGACGTCAAGTCGCAGTTCGACCGCAAAGTACTCGCCGCGGCCGGACTGCACGTCTGGCGAGTGTAACAACCGCCGGCGCCCCGGCAGCCCGTGGACGTCGGCCGCTTGCGTGCAGTGCGCTGACCCAGCCCAGCCTCGAGGGCGGTTCAATGAACCGCGGTCGATGCCGTTCTGATCACAAACGCAATTGGCCAGCCTGGATGCGATCATAGAGCGCCCTGTCGAGCCGCGCGAGCGCCTTGCGTTCCGGGTCGTTGAAATAAATTACGTCGGAAGTTGCGGCTGGATCGTAACCTTCGCGCGTTAAATCGCGCTTCGCGTGCTTGAATGTTGCAGTTATTTCGAGCTTGTTCCGGAGACGCAGGAATAATGGCCGTGCGTACGCGGGCAGACGAGCTATCAGGTGCGTACGGAATGCCGCGAGATTCAACTCGCCGTCGGTGACCAGCGCGGCCATACCGGCGCGGCCGTCGGTGCCCGGAACCGCCACTCCATAGACGCTCGCCTCTCTGACGCCGGGAAACGCGCAGATCGCCTCTGATACCTCGGCAGTGGAGACATTCTCGCCCTTCCAGCGAAAGGTGTCGCCGATTCGGTCGATGAAGTAAAAGTAGCCATGGTCGTCCTTCCGCATCAGGTCGCCGGTGCGAAACCAGGCGTCTCCCGGCTCAAACACGTCGCGGAGGATCCTCTCTGCGGTGGCCATCTTGCTGGAGTAGCCCTCGAATCGGCTACCGACGTTCGACTGGTCCGAGAGAATTTTCCCGATTGCTTCTCCGATTTCGTTCCGGGCACAACGAACACACAAGCCCTGTTCGTTGCGGATTGGCTCGTTTTTCTCGACGTCGAACTTCACCAGCGCGACCGGGGCGCGATGCGCGAGAAACGACGGAATGCGGCCGATGGCGCCCGGTTTGCCCTCGACATTGAACAGCGAAACGTTGCCTTCGGTTGCAGCGTAGAACTCCAGCACTCGCGGAATGCGGAACCGTGACTTGAAGTCGTCCCATATGTCGGGTCTCAGCCCATTGCCGCAGCACATCCTGATCCGGTGCTCCGTTTCATGCGGGTGGAGATCGGTGTGTAGAAGGTAGCGGCACAACTCTCCGATGTACTGGAACAGTGTGCAATCCCAGCGGACGATGTCGTTCCAGAACTCGCGAGCAGCGAACCTTTCGCGGATGACCACCGAGCCGCCTCCAACTAGAACCGCCCCGGTCGCCAGCACGCCGCCGACGCTGTGATACATCGGCAGGCAGTTATACATCCGGTCGCCCGACCCGGTGTCCATCAGGCCGGCGAACCAATGGCTCCATTGCATCAGCCGGGAATGGCTGACAATGGCGGCCTTGGGCAGCCCGGTTGTACCCGAAGTGTAAATGTAGAGCGCCCGGTCTTCGATGCTCAGCGGTCGACGCTCGGCAACGCCAAGTTTTTCACCCGCACGCCGCTCGACGTCAAAATCAATACGCAGGAATTGATCGTGGTCGGCGCCGTGCACCCAAATTCCCTTCTTGTCCTTTAGGTCCGTCAGCGCGGCGATAAGCGTGTCGACAAAATCAGCGCCCACGATGATGTATCTGGGCGCGACGACGTTGATGCAGTGCGCGAGCGAGGGGCCGACATTATTAGTATTCAGCAGCGAGACGACGCCGCCAACACGCGTGATCCCGAGCCAGATCGCCATGTATTCAGGCCGATTCGGCATGAGCAGGCAAACGGCTTCGCCCTTGGCGAGACCCTGGTCGAGCGCCCAGCGGGCATATTGATTCGACCGTTCCGCAAGCGCGCTGTAGGTCAACCGCTCGCTGTCGGAGAGCAAGGCAGGGGCCTCGCCGAACGTGTCGGCGAGTTCTTCGATCACGACGGGGAAAGTGCGAAGCGGATGAGAGGCGATCGGGGCAGTCAGTTCGAGCGCGCGCAACCACTCTCTCGAAGCGGAACGCGCGCCTGGCTCATCGCGCTCGGTGTTGCTCACGCAGTATTGCCGGCGTCGACCGTGAGCACAGTCCCGGTGACGCTTTTTGCCTTATCGCCGAGAAGAAATTCGACCGCGTGTGCTACATCGTCGATGTCGGGTAAATGGCGAAGCGCACTGCGCCGCGCGATCTGCTGGAGCTGCTCGCTTTCGAGCCGCTCAGTCATCTCGGTGCGGATGAAGCCGGGCGCCACTGCATTGACATTCACGCCCATGCGCCCAACCTCCCGCGCAAGCGATCGCGTAAAACCGATCATCGATGCCTTGGTCGCCCCGTAAACTGCCAAGCCGCTATATCCGGTGAAGCCGACGATCGAGGCGATGTTCACGATCCGCCCACCGCCGTGGGCCATCATGGAGCGCACCACGTATTTCGTGAGGACGATGGGCGACAGCGTATTCAAGCGCACGAGCTGCTCGATTTTCGAGTTATGCATAAGAGCGAGAGCCCCGTCGAGAGCGATAGCGGCATTGTTGACAAGCGCGTATATCGGCCCGAAATCCTTTCGTAACGTCCTCACCAACATGGGAATATCGTTGATCTCAGCCAGATCAAACGGGACGAATTGAAGCGAACCGGGATGGTCGCGATGGACTTCCTCGATCGCCGACTTCAGTTGGCTAGATTCTTTCCTTGCAATTGCGATCGCGCGGTACCCTGCTAGTGCGAGCCCTCGAGCGATGCCCAGGCCGAGCCCACGGCTTCCACCCGTCACGAGGACGTTACGCATTGCGACGCGCGGTTTTGCCGGTCGCGGCAACGGCAAGTGACGGAACGAATTTGATCGTTGCCGGCACCTTGTGCCGAGGAAGTGCTGCGCGACAGAGCCGAAGGATCTCGTCCTTGAGTTCCTCACCACGTCCCTTCGCTGAGTCGGCTTCCACGTTCAAAACGACGTCCGCGATGACAAGCGTGCCCGTTATGGGGTTTTTTCTGGCCCGCACGAGCGACATTTGGACCCCGGGGTGAGAATTGATCACCGCCTCGATCTCTTCTGGATGGACCTTCTGGCCGCCGACGTTGATGACCCCATCCCCTCGGCCGACGAAGTAATAGCGATCACCACGCAATTCGACCAGGTCTCGAGTGTCAACGAAACCGTCCGGGTTAACGAGGGTCTCGCCCTCATTGCCCAAGTAGCGGGCCGCAGTCCGCGCCGAGCGGATCCGAAGGGATCCATCCTCAACCTTCATCGCGACATCAGCGCCTCGCTGCCCGACCAGACTTGCCGGAAAACCCGCGAGACCATCGCCTACCTCGAAGCCCACGCCGGCCTCCGTCGAAGCGAACGCATGGACGATCGTGGCCTGCGGATATTGAGCCCGGAGACGCTCCAGGATCGCCTGGTTTGCGATCTCTCCGGACAAGCGAACGTATTTTGGCGCGAGCCTGTGAGCCGACGAGCTTGAGAGGGCGGTCCACCAATGGGTCGGGGTTCCAAGGATATGGGTCGCTGCGTGCGAGCCAGTCCGGGTCAGAAAAGCATCCGTCGATTCTGTAGCGCTCGACAATACCATCGATCCGCAGCCGAGAAGAGTGCGTAGAAGAACCTGCAGGCCGCCATAACGCCGAATATCGTAGAAGGTGCTCCAGACAACCTGGGCGGTCGGCGTGCGGACACCTTGGATCGCTCCTGTCAGACTCGACAAGGTGTGCACGACCATCTTTGGCAAACCCGTCGTGCCCGATGTCAAAAGGATCCATTCCGTCTCGTATCGGCCGCTGCGCTCGGGAACAACAGAAGTGATTCTCGGGCTGCAGGCGACGAAGGGCCCTACGCTCGGCGTGCCGGCTTCCGGTAGCACCCGATCGGACACGACCGCGTCCACAGCCGCGGTCGCCATGACGATGGGGACATGCTCTTGTGGCAGATCGGGAGGGCAAAGAACAAGCCGGCGCGCAATGCCGTCGAGCTCGATGAATGCCAGCGCGGCCGTGAGCTGATCCCTGATTGCGACGAGCACTGAGCGACCATGAAGCTCCTCTATCCGGCCATCGAAGCTCGAACCTCGCGCCAAGTCGCCCAGAATGACGCTGGCATCAGCCCCCCAGAGGACGCGGTCGGACAGACGTCCTGCTGCGCTCGTCAAGGCCCACAGCGAGCTGCCGTCACTTTGCGGCATCTTCGTAGAGCTTGATGAAATCGCCCAGCGTCGCAGGGTGGTTAGCGCTCTCGGCGGCACTGAACGGATCAATACCAAGCGTATCCTCGAGGCGGGCGACGATGATTGCAAAGCACAGGGAGTCAAGGCCCGACTCGAGAAGCGTCAAGCCATCGGACAGCGGTGCCAAGGTCTTGTTTTCCTCCGTTGCTACTTGCTTGAATTGGGACAGCACAGTTGATCTCACAGACATGATACCGTTACTCCGAAGTAGTTTTGTTTGAAATAGCTTTAGCGAGGTACGAAGAACTCAGTGTAGGAAGCGATGCGCCCGTCCCGGACTTGCACCAGATCGACGAGGTTGGTCGATACCGTGGCGCCGGTAATCCTTGAGCGAATCTTGGCCCGCCAGTGCACAGCGGCCGCCGCGTCTTCGATGATCATAGAGAGTATCGCCTGGTCGCTCATCTGGAAGGTCTTGATCAACAGAGCGAGCCATGTGCGAATTTGATCGAGGCCGGTGGCCGAAATAGCGATCGGACTTGTTTGGCTCGTGCCGGCGATTTCGAACTTGGCATCATTCGCAAATGTCTGGCAGACCCCTTCGAGGTCACCCGCCACCCTCGCGGTATAGAGCTGTCGAAGCAGGCGGTCGATCTCGAGCCTATTCGTCAAAGCGTGGCTCCTCTTCTTGCGGCGTCACCCGAGTGCCGCCTTGAATTCAGCACCGATGTCTTTCATCGCGATGCGCGCGTACGGAATGACCCCCGCCATTCCGTAGAAAAGATGAATCATACCCGGGTGGCAGGTGTAGTTCACTTCGATTCCGGCGCGCGTCAATCTGTCGGCGTAAGCTCGGCCTTCATCACGCAATGGATCGAATTCCGCGGTGTGGATGTGCGCCGGGGGTAGGCCGTCGAAGTCCAAAGCGCGGAGAGGTGAGATGCGTGGATCAGCCGGGTCGAGGCCTGCCGGGACATAGTGTTCGAGATCCCGATCCATCGTCGCCTTGTCGAGCAAGTAACCTGCTCCGAATGCCGACCGCGATTCCGTCTCTGCACCAAAGTCCATGATCGGACACAGCAGCAACTGCGCAGCGAGTTTCACTCCTGGCGCCTGTTTCGCCATTTGGCACACGATTGCGGCAAGTGTGGCGCCCGCGGAATCTCCGCCAACTGCAATTCGGTCCCGGTCAATCCTTAGCTCCGCCGCGTGCTCAACAACCCAAATCGTGGCCACGTATCCGTCCGTGACGGCGGCGGGGAACTTATGCTCGGGCGCGAGTCGATAGTCTACCGACACGAGCCGGAAGCCTGTCTCGTTGGCGAGCCGTCTGCAAATGCCTTCGTGCGTGTCCAGGCTCCCCGCAACCAGACCGCCTCCATGGAAGAAGACAAGCCCCGGCAGCCGGTCAGCACCTGTTTCGACCGGCGAATAGACGCGAATGCTGATAGGGCTTTCTGGTCCCGGTAATACGAGTTCCTCCACGCTACCGATCGCTACATTGCTCTCGGAGAAATTCATCAGCTTCCGAAAGGCGTCCCGCCGTTCGCTCAGGGAAAGGCTCGATGCATTGGTCGAGCCAGCCGCCGTCAGCATGTCCAAAATCCGCCTGACGTGCGGATCAAGAGGCACACACGGTCCGATTTGGCACGCGAGCTGAAGTCAGCCGAACGCCAAAGCGTTGCGGACCGCGGCTGGCCATTTGCGAGTATCGAGGCCGTGCTTCCAGAACAGCGCTACCGCGAGGCGGTCCATACCGAACGCGACGCAGGCGGTATGAGCGACCTCGCCTGCTTCAGTGCGCAAACCCCAGGTCGTTCCAAAATGGTCTTGATGATAATTGAAGCTCATACATGCAGTCGGTTGCTCTGCTGAACGCACCGGGACGAGCAGCTCAAATTTAAGCGATGCCTGGAGCTGGCTGACCGCCATCACCTGGCCAGTGCGGCCGAAGAAAGGGTCGCTTGCCGTCGCGACCCGGTGCGGCAGCGCCAGTTCGTCCGCCAGGCGTTGCCCCTTATCTATCCAGCGCTCCCGGAAACGAACGACCTCTTGCGTAGAGCCGATATACACGTACTCGCGCATGCGAAAGGACTGCAGGCGGTCGAGATGCTTGGAGGGCTCCCGCCGAAAACAATCGCAAGCCACATCGAACCGCAGGCCGCCGGTCGGGACGGGGCCACGGCTTGCTGCCAGCGGGTAGACGGGATAGCAGGCGGCCGGGGAGAGAACAAGATCGGAAGCAGCCAACGAGGCTGTCCAGTCGCCGCCCACCTCATGCCGGTCGGCGGCCCGGCGGATTTCGGCTTCCGTCCCATGCAAGGCGCAAACGCAGCCGAGCAGGTTGGGAAAGCTTTTCAAATAGCCTGATTTCTCCAGTTGTTGGCGGCTCATGACCGGCGGAAACCTCAAGACCTCCGACGCGGGTTCCCGATGGCGCGAGATGAAAGCAGACAGGCGGTCGATCACCTCTTCGTAGAGCGGAGTTCGCGCGTACACACCATCGATGTTCATCGGCCGAAACAGTACCGCAGCCAACGATTCGAACGGATCGTTTGGTTCCATCGAGGTTTCCCGCGTCTGGTTCGTGATGTCCACGCTCACGCTGGCCGGTCTGCGGATACAGTCCTAGCCGCCCAAGGATGCGGGAACCGGGCTCATCAACGAGCTGGCTGCGATGTTCGCGAGGATGCGATCGTTATTGATCATGATGGGCGAGGACAGGACGTCGCGAAGATAGCGGCCGACGGTATATTCGCCGTCGTTCCTGTAGCCGGACAGGCCGCATGCGCGAAACGCGGCCATCACGGTCGAGACCGCCAGCTCCGACGCCTCGACCTTGGTCAGATTGATCATGGTCTGGAAGTCGATCGAAGCGAGCTTCTGCTCGTCGCGCGACGCCTGCTCGAATTTCCGCAGGGACGAAGCCACCAACCCGCGGAGTGTCAACAGCGAGGAGTTTGCCTTCGTGTAATGGGCTGCGCCAGGCGGAAGCTGGCCGCTCGCCAGGCGAGCGGCACTGCGTATGAAGAACTGAGCGCGCTCGACCGCCCCGGCCGCAATTCCGGCCCACACGCTCGCCCACGCTAGGTGGGCGACCGGTGCCATGGTCTGAACGTGAATAATCTCATAAGGGTCGGGCAAAATCTGGTCGGCCTCGCCCGAGGCCCGGAGCGTAAATCCGGAGCTGCAAGTGCCCCGCATCCCCAGCGTGTCCCACGTGACAAGCGGCTCGAGCGAATAGTCTTTCTTCTGGAACGCGACGAGGACTTGATCCGAAGCCGCGGCATCAGCCGTCCGGCGGGCGGTCGTCACGATGGCATCCGCGTTCGCTCCATAGGAAATGACCGTCGCGCGTCGTTCCAAGCTTATCCTGGAGCCGCTGCGTTCGATCGGAGCTTCGCTTGAGCGCACGTTGCCGCCGCCGCGGCCTTCCGTGGTCGAGGAGGCAAAAAGGAGTTGCTCGGCGCAAAGGCGGCGCAACAAGCGCTCATGCCAGGCGGTGTTCCGCCGATGCCGGAGCACACAGGCGACCATGATCTGATGCATCGCATAGATCATGGCCGACGAGGAGCATGCCCGACCGAGCCGGTAACAGATGTCGACCACGGTGGAGAGGCTCGCACCCTCCCCGCCGAGATCTCGAGGCACCATGATCCCCAACAAGCGTTGCGCTCGAGCGGCGCTGAACGCCTCCTCGGGAAAGCGCGCGTCGCGATCGACGCCCGCAGCGTTTTTCTCAGCGATCGCGGCGACGACTTCCGTGCGGGTTTTGAGATCTTCCGCTGCAAGCGTGCCTTCCGAGCGATCGTCCGCGCCTCCTTGAAGCGTGGACGCGCTGATACCGCCAGCATCGTGTATAGTCACGTTCCTATTCGTCCATGCACCAGTGGGTCGCGATAAATGTCCGATGGTTCACTGCATCGCGTTCTCTGATGCAGCGATCCAGTTCGTGCGAATCGTAAACTATGCCATGCCGGCTCGCAAGCAAATCCGAGTCCGATAGTGTGCCATTCCTATCAGAATCAACGTTTTTTCAATATACGAACCATACCTCCGACCCGCTCTGCGCGTGCCTCTGCCGCAGCGACCCTCGAGCCTACTCGACCATCGACAAAGTGACGGAATGCCAGATCAAAGCACCGCGTTGCTGAGAGATCGACTGGTAGAACTGGTAAAGGAACTGCTTGCGAAGCATTCGATCACCCGACCGGTATCGGTCGATGAGCAGCTTACCCAGGCTGGTTTGAGCTCGATCGACATGGTCAACCTGATGCTCGGCGTGGAAGCCGAATTCAATATAATGATACCGGCGACCGATATCACTCCCGCGAATTTCCGATCCATCTCGACCATCGAAGCATTGATCGCGCGAATCGATCCGCGCGTGACTCGACGGTGACTCGCTAGCGGCCGTTCCGGTCTTGCTGAGCGGCCGCCGCCGTAGGCCTGCGCACTCGGTTTTTCGGCGGCTCGATTTTCCGCTCGGTTCCACATCTAGATCACCCGGCGGCGTGCAGGGCACTCACCAACCCGGTGACGTCGTCGGGCGTCGTCTCGCCGCTCGTCACACAGGCCCGTATTACTTCGCGCCCTTCGAACTTTGCTGCTGCGACCCAGGCGCGGCCCGATGCGAGGACCCGGCCGACGATCGACCGCGGATCGCCGAGCCCGGGTGGCGGTTCAACGCACAACACCCCCACCAGCGAATTGTTCGCTATCCCCCAGCCCCGAGCTGAGAGCTTCTCCTTGAGCAGCCCGATCAGTTCAAGCGACCGCTCCACGTGCTCGCCATAGCCGGCCCATCCGGCGGCCGCGAGCGACAGGAACAGGCGCAGCCCGAGGAAGCGCCGCGACCACTGCACCGTCGTGACGTAGGGGTCAAGGCCGGGAAAATTGGAAGGCATGAAACTGACCGAGACTTGAAACGCATTCGACAGCACGGGTGCGTGCCTGGTGATGATCATGCCGCAGCCCATCGTTGTCGCAAACCACTTGTGGGCATCGATCGTGACGGAGTCCGCCTGCTCGATGCCGGCGAGCGTGCCGCGCAGATGGTCGGATGCGATCAGCGCGCCGCCCCAGGCCGCATCGACGTGGTACCAGAGTCCCTGGTTCCGGGCGATCTCGGCACACGCCACTAGAGGATCGATCATTCCGGCGTTGGATGTTCCGGCGGTAGCTGCAATCATGACAGGTACACAGCCCTGCGCGCGGTCGGCTTTGACCGCGTTGGCCAGGGCATTCGGGTCCATGCGCCCGGATCCGTCCGTCGCCACGAGACGGGCCGCGGACCGTCCCATGCCCGTCTGGTGCGCGATCTTGAGCCAAGCCAGATGGCTCTCCCTGGAGACGTAGAACACGGGGGCGCCGTGGAAGCCTCGGACCCCCTCCGTCGCAAACGCCGGGTTCGCCTGCGTCAAGGCGCAAATGAGCGCCGTGCAGTTCGCCTCCGATCCGCCACTGGTGAAGTGGCCGGCGCTCTCCGCCGGGAGTCCCGCGCGCCGGGCGATGGACCGGATGACATGAGCTTCGATTTCGACCGCCACTGGGGACGTCGTTGAAGTCGCCAGCTGAGGGTTGAACGTCGCCGCAATGCGATCCGCGCACTGCGCCGGGAATGTCGGAGCAGGATTGAACAGCCCGAAATATCGCGGGTGCGTCACATGGACGAGGCCATGCTCCATTTGCTCGATGGTCCACCACAGGAGATCGTCGAGCGGACGGGGCGTTCGAAAGTCGAAGCCTGCGAGCTCGCGCCTGAAGGAAACAAGATCGAGGGTTGGCGTGACGGAGCCTTCGGCGACGCGCTCGTTGGCGCGATGCAGTGCTCGCGTCAGAAGATCGTCCCAACGCTCGCGGTCTTCGCGCGCCGGAAACAGAACCGAGACGCGCCCGGATTGGTCGCGAGGATTCTTCAAGTGCGTCGGGCCGCTGCCGCCTTGTCCAGCGCTTGACCGAGGTCGGCGATGATATCGTCCGCATGCTCGATTCCGATGCTGAGCCGGATCATCTCGGGCGTGACTCCTGCCTTACGCTGCTCCTCGGTGGTCATCTGCCGATGCGTGGTCGAGGCCGGATGACATGCCAGTGACTTCGCATCGCCCAGGTTCACCAATCTCTTGACCAGCTTCAGGGCATCGTAGAATCTCGTCCCGCCGTCGAACCCTCCGCGAATGCCGAACGTAATCAGAGAGCATGCCCGGCCGCCGAGGTACTTTTGCGCCAGCTCATGATGTGGGTTATCGGGGAACCCTGCGTAATTGACCCACTCCACCCTCGGGTCGCCGCGCAGGAACTCGGCCACTCGCCTCGCATTCTCGACGTGACGGTCGATCCGGACAGCGATGGTCTCGATTCCTTGAAGCAACAGGAACGCGCTCAGCGGCGACAGGACGGAGCCCACCACCCTCTGGTAGACGCAGCGACAGCGCCCGATATAGGCCGCCGGACCGAAGTGCTCCGTGTAGACAAGACCATGATAGGACAGGTCCGGCTCGCTGAACATCGGGAATCGCCTGGCGTGCTTCGCCCAGGGAAACTTGCCGCTGTCGACGATGGCTCCGCCGAGGGTCGTCCCATGCCCACCCATGAATTTCGTCAGGGAATGCACGACAATGTCGGCTCCGTAATCGATCGGACGCAGCAGGATGGGAGTGGCGACTGTGTTGTCCACAATCAATGGAATGCCATGCTTGCGGGCTACATTCGCCAGAGCTTCGATGTCGCAAATGTTTCCCGCCGGGTTCCCCACGCTTTCGCAAAAGATCGCTCTCGTGTCCTCATTCACCACCTTCTCGATGGCAGCCGGATGATCGGTCTCGGCAAAGCGAACGTTGATCCCGAACCCTGGCAGCATGTGAGCAAACAGGGTATAGGTGGTACCGTAAAGCTGCGGAACCGAGACGATGTTCCTGCCCCTCTCGCAAAGATTGAGCACCGAATAGTGCATAGCCGACTGCCCGGAGCTCACGCTGAGCGCTTCTAGTCCCCCTTCGAGCGCGGCAACGCGTCGCTCGAGCACATCACAGGTCGGATTGCCGATCCGGCTGTAGCGGTATCCCTCGACCTCGAGATTGAAAAGCGCTGCTCCGTGCTCAGCGCTGTCGAATGCATAGGCCACGGTCTGATAAATCGGGACGGCAACAGCCTTTGTCGTGGGTTCGACTTCATAGCCGCCGTGGACAGCAATCGTTTCGTTCCGCATCTGAATCCCCCTCGTGCTCTGCTAAAGAGCTGCTCCAATTCAAGGTCCCGCGATGGCGAGAATACCATCTGCCTCAAAGAATTGTTTTATTGAAGAGTCCCCGAAAGTGAATCCGGTAGAATAAGGGCTTCCCGGCACGATTGACCATGTTCGAGTTGGGCTTTCGCCAGTGCCTTGCCACGTTTGACTCGCTGCGTATGATTGCTCGCCGGCCTTATCAGCTCTCCTTCCGGTTCACTTTCGCGTGAGAAGGCAACGATTTCATGATCCCCGAGTCGGTCGCGGGCGGAAGCCGTGAACATCGCCGTCCGACCGACCACCCCGCGTGACGCCGTGGCGCTTTCGGACTTCCTGGGCCGGGCGCTCCAGTTGCGCGCGGGGGCGTCGCTTCTGGACGAGAAGCACATGGAATGGAAGTACTGGACCGCCCGCCCAGACTGGGAGGGGTCGCGCAGCTTCATCGCCCAGCATCATGGCGCCATTGTAGCGCACGCGGCTTTGTGGCCGATGCGCGTGCGCGTTTCCGGTCAGGAAGTCACTGCGCTACACGCAATCGACTGGGCGGCCGATCGGAGGTATCCAGGAATCGGGATCCGGCTCCTGCGGCAGGTCGCCGCAAAGGTACGCATGATGGTCGCAACCGGCGGCAGCGCGATCTCGCGGGGTATCCTTCCCGTAATTGGTTTCCGTCCACACAGTGAGCTTTACCAATTTGCCCGCCCGGTGCGGCCGCTGGGACAGGCATTGACCACGGCTGAGCGAAGTTGGAAACTCTCGGCGCGATTGCTGCGAAATACCTTCTGGCGCCTGTCGCATCCGCTGTCGCTTCCGCGCGGATGGTCCGTGACCCCGCTGGCCCCCGAAGAGGTTCCCGAGGGGTTGTGGCCTCGGCCTTCTCCCACTACAGCCGTAACCGCCCGGAACACAGGCTTCTACAGGTATATTGTGGATTCTCCCTCCGCTCCGCACGTGCTGTTCGGCTTGCAGAAGGGCCGCGAGTCCGCGGGCTATTTCTGTCTCGCTTTCGCTCCGCACGTGGCTCGCATCGCGGATTTCTGGCTGCCATCAACCAAGGTCGAGGACTGGTGTGCCGGATTCCAGACCGCAGCCGTTTTGGCCGCTCGCGAAAAGGACGTCCACGAAGTATCGGCCTGGGCGTCCACCTCATTGGGCAAAGAAGGGCTTTCCCGCGCCGGATTTCTGCTGCGCGAGCGGTCAGCGGTAAGCCTTTTCGGCGATGCCAAGATCTTGGAGGGACGGCAGTTGCATCTGCAGATGCTCGACAGTGATGCCAGTTTCTTGTCTCAAGAAGCTGTATCCTACCTGACCTGAGTTGAGGAACTATCCTGGTCGCTGCCCCGATGACGGACGTTACATTGACACCGCCGGAGCCAGGCGCTCCTGTATAAGAAGGCTAACCATCATCTTCAAGATCTGCTCACCCGCGAAATCAACGCTTCGTTCAGAAAGGGGCTTCGTGGGACACACCATTGCTCAACCAACGGAACAACGACGGTTGTCGACCATGCGTCACGTTCCTTTGTCTACTAGCGAAGCTCTGAACAATCCCTCATATTCGTCATTCCCGCGCAAGCTAAGCTAGAAATGATTTCAAGAATTTGGAATGCTGTTGCGCGGTATAGCTATGAACCTCCGTTTCGCTTGATGACGCGGTTCATGCTTAAACAATTTCCTGTTTCCGTTCAGACACGAGTCCGTTGGGATATCTCCGACCGGCCCGCATATCTTCTCGGACTGGCAACAGCGGCTGAACAAGCGGTTGTTGATCGACACGTTACCGTTGTAATAAGCTTCCGTCCTTTCGGCGGCGATGTTATGGTGGCGCTGGAGTACGGCGCAACGCGGCGCCCCAAAGGAATATGAAACCGGATCCGGAAACAAAACCCTCGAAGCTGCGGCACAACGCCCGCAGCGGGGGAGCACCGGGTGGATAAATCACCCGGGCCACCGCCGGCGGCCGAGACCGCTATCACGGATGAGCGCGAATTCCGCCGCGCGCTCGGCGCCTTTCCGACCGGTGTGGCGGTGGTCACCGCGCGCTGCGCCGACGGACGCACCGCGGGGTTGACGATCAATTCTTTCACGTCGGTGTCGCTGCGGCCGCCGCTGGTGCTGTGGAGTCTCGCGACGCGCGCGCAAAGCCGGGCCGTCTTCGAGGCGGCAAGCCATTTCGCCGTCCATGTCCTTACCGAGGACCAGCGCCCGACTGCGGACCGCTTCTGCGCGCCCGCGGCGGACAAGTTCACCGGCCTCACGTTGACCGCCGGGCTCGGAGGGGCGCCGCTCCTCGCATCCCTCCCCGCGGCGTTGTTCGAGTGCCGCAGGATTGACGCTTACCCCGGCGGCGACCATCTCATACTGCTCGGCGAGGTCGAGCGTTACAGCTACTCCGGCCTGCCGCCGCTCGTGTTCTACGGCGGGCGCTTCGCCGGGGTTGCCGAAGTTCCGAAGTCCCTGTACCTGCAGCCCGAATTCGATGAGTGGCAGACGTTCTACGACTTCGATTTGCCCTGATGTCGAGATGGGTGACGGCGCGAAACGTCGTATGAACACGCTGAGCAAAACCGAGCGCGGCTCCGTCCTGGCGGATCTGGGCAACGTGCGCTTCGAGAACACCGACGAGGGCACGGCGCATTCGTCAGCCGAGGCCGGTCCGGTCGGCCGAGTTCGTGGCGATGCTCAGCGTAGGCTGTCCGACAAGCGCCGTCACCCTCACCCCGCGTCCCGCGGCTGGCTGGTCAATGTCGGGGGTCGAAGGGCTGTCGTTAAGTGTTGAACTGCGATGCAGGGCCTTCCACAGCGACGTGCGTGCGGCACGACCCGCTGGAAGTTCGGAGCTGGGCGCTGCTCCTGTCAGCAGTCTGGTCAGGGTCTCTCCATCATATGCTGCTGTCGAGTTGGCGATCGCGGCCCGCGTGGGTCCGGAGGCGCGATTGAGCGGCCTCACGACCCTTGCCACCCTTCAGGGATTCCGGGTTAGCGAGGTCGCAGCCGGGGCACGCCTGGTTTGGGAAGCGGCCGCAGCGGATAGGAGCGTTCCGCTCGCGTTCTCGGACCTCGAACTCTGGCATGCCGCGGGTCTCGGCCCCGGTAGCACCCTTTGTGCAATTCACGATGGGCAGGAGAAGCTGGTAGGTGGCTTTGCCGTGCAGCGCTGGCCGAGCAGAGCGTTGCCGGGGCACTGCATTCTCCGCCTGGAGCGGCTCGGCGAGTCCATTCCGGAGGGCGCGGAGCCTGCCACCGTTGGAGCAGTGCTAGCCCTGGCACGGCGCACGCCGCGCGTGCTCCGGGTGGTCGCGGAACTCCACGACCGGGATGCCGCACGGCGCGCGCGTATTGCCGGCGCTCTG
>Ga0137418_10001261_pt1 | contig 23265 bp, 23 predicted proteins | sample CZODoug3_1_2_16f_FD_122242 | JGI IMG/M metagenome (GOLD analysis project Ga0137418, IMG submission 122242) | Vadose zone soil fungal communities from Angelo Coast Range Reserve, California, USA - CZODoug3_1_2_16fungal (Hybrid Assembly) | ecosystem: Environmental > Terrestrial > Soil > Vadose...
CTCCTTGACCCGCTCGAGGACCGGATTCTCGACGAAGGTCGCGTAGCCCGGAATGACGAGAGTCACCGTATCGCCCGGGTCCAGCAACACGTCCAGGTCAGCGACCTTCTGAGTAAACGTCACGAGCATCGGTCCTTGAGCGGTGGTGACCTTCACGAGGAGCCGGTTTCCTTCTCGCTGCTTGCGTACCACCTGACCTTCGATATGTTCACCCGCCCCGCTGCCGGCCTTCGGAAGGTACGGCGCAATCAACGCGGGGCCCCGGTTCGCCGCGCCGAAGCCGACGACCATACCGACGAGCAACGTGCCGACGAGGATAAGCCATCCCCTCATGTAACGGTCGCCATCAGCGTGGTTTGGGCGGTGCTGGTCGGGGCGGTCCTGGCCGGCGTGGGGGACGGGCCGGCTTTGGCACCGGCGGAGCCGGCGCGGTCTTGCGCCGCGCCCAGCCCTCAATGTTCTGCCGCGACGCTCGGCCCTTCACTGGCCTGAGACTATCGCGCGGCAGTGGGTCTTCGGCAAGCCGTCGGGTGCGGCGTGCTACTGTCGCCGCACGTCAGCCACGTTCCGCCTCGAGCGCGAGACGGTCCACTTCCGGCGCCGAGATAGCCGAGGTACGCGCGCGTGTGCGTGACGGCGTCCGCCGCGCGTCCCTGCCGCAGGCGCAGGGCGACGAGCGCGCGGCGGGGCTGCGCCGCCGACGGCGCGGCCTCGACGAGAAGCTCGGTCCGACGCTCCTCGTCGAGCGCCACACTCTCGATCCAGGGGATGCCGAAGAAGCCCGCGCGCACCCGGACGACGACCGCCTGGCCCGGATCCACGTAGCCCGCCCACACGCCGTCCTTGCCGGCGATCAGTGTGATCCGCTCCAGCGTTCCGTCCGCCGCGCGCAGATCGATCCATGAGACCGGAAAGTCGAGAGGCGTGTTCACCGTGGTCACGGCGACGAGCTCACGCCGGGTGCTCGACGGCGAGCGGGCCGTCGAGGCTGCCGTTGAACGACAGCGCGGTGGCGTAGATGCCGTAGAGCGCAACGGCTGAGATGGCGACCACACGGAATGCGCGCTGCACCCCTCTCAGCGCCGCGCTCGCCGGCGCCACACACCGGGCCAGCCGGGTGAGGCTCAGCCACAGCAGGGCGATCGTCGCCACGACGAAGGTGACGACCAGCACGCGCCCGGAGAGCCGCGCGGGGCCATCCTCCAGGAGGCGCTGCATCCACGCCGGCGGCGTTGCCGTCATCACGCGTTGCACACAGATGACGGCCCACAGCGCCATGAGCACCGTGCCGACGACGACGCCGAAACGTACGGGGGAAGGCGCCGACGCTTTGGCCACAGGCCGAAAAGCTCGGCGCGGACCGGGGGCCATCGGTGACAATCGGCCGGTGGTCCCCGGCTTCTCTCCCATCGTGCTCGCGCTCGACTTCGACGGCGTCCTCTGCGACGGCCGCCCGGAATACTTCGAGGCCGCGCGCCGCGCCTATCGCGAGACGTGGCCCGCCGCGCGTGAGGTCCCGGACGCGGTGGCGGCGGTGTTCGGCGCCCACCGCCCCCTGGTCGAGAGCGGCTGGGAGATGCCGGTGCTGCTCCACGCCGTCGTCGCAGGGGAGCCGGCCGCCGGGCTCGTCGACCGCACGGCGTGGCTGGCGACGGCCCGCCGTCTGCTCGGCGCCGGCGGCCTCGCCCCCGAGACGCTCGGCCAAGCGCTCAATCGCGTGCGCGATGCGTGGTTCGCTCGCGACCCCGACGACTGGATCCGTCACAACGTCTTCTACCCCGGCGTGGTCGCGCGCCTCGTCGACGTCCTGGCGTCGGGCACGCCGGTGGCCGTGATCACCACCAAGGCCGAGCGCTTCGCCCGGGCGCTGCTCGCTTCGCAGGACGCCCGGCTCGGCGCGCTGCCCATCGTCGGCCGCGAGCCTGGCCGCGCGATTCCCAAACCGGAGTCACTTGCTCGTCTCGCCGCTGCGCACCGCCTGCAAGCGAGTGCCGAGGGGCTCTGGTTCGTCGAGGACCTGTTGGAGACGCTCGACGCCGTCCATGCGACGCCGGCCCTGGCCGCCGCGCGCCTGTTCCTCGCGGGCTGGGGCTACAACACGCTGGAACAGCGCGCGTCCGTGGGGTGGCGGCGCCACGTGCGCCTGCTGTCGCTCGGGGCCTGGACGGCGCCCTTCGCCGCCTGGACCGCCTGAGAAGTCCCCGGCACCCGCCTTGCTCGCCGGTTCTCTGGTAGATTGTCGAACGGAGGGAACCGTGATCAAGAGCCTACTGGTCGGAGCCATCGCCGGCGGCGCCGTCATGTGGATCTACGGAGACCGGATCCGGGACTACATCGACGACATCACCATGAACGTGCGCGAGCGTGCGGCGGCCGGCCTCGAGGGCGCGGCCGAGCGCCTGCAGACCGTCGCGGACACCGTCGAAGACGGGTTGAGCGGGACGGCGCGGCGCGCCAGCTGACGTGCCGCGCGCGACGGGCGCCTCGGCCCGTGACTGGATCGCACGGAGCTTCACCCACGTCGAGGACGTCCTCTACGTGGCGCTCGGCGTGCTCCTCGCGGCCGGGGCGCTCGTCCTCCTCGCCGACGCGACGCTGACGTTCGTCGCCAACCTCATTGCCGGCACGCTGCCGGGGCGGATGATCAGCCTCCTGGATCGCGTGCTGCTCGTCCTGATGTTCGCGGAGATCCTGTACACGGTGCAGGTCTCCTTCCGCGAGCACGCGCTCGTGCCCGAGCCCTTCCTCGTCGTCGGACTCATCGCCGCGATCCGGCGCGTGCTGGTGATCACGGCGGAGTTCGGGGACTTCAAGGACGCCGGCGCCGAGCGGTTTCGCGCGACGATGGTGGAGCTGGGCCTGCTGACCGTGCTCAGTCTTGTGCTGGTCGTCTCCCTCGTGCTGCTCCGCGGCCGCCCGACGATGCCCGCCGCGGAGCGCTAAATCACGGTGGCCGAGGACCGCCCCGGGTTTCCCGGGGCGGTTCCGAGCTTTGGGGGGTATGGGGGGCCATTTCTGGGCCCCCCATCTGATCATCCGACGGGGCGCCGCGCTCGAGCCAGTCGCCGAACTCGGGCAGGCTCGCCGCCAGGCGCCATTCGGCCAGCACCTCCAGCGCCATCGCACGCGTCGCGCCGGCCTCGCCGCCGGCGGCGAGACAGCGTTCGAGGAGCCAGCCCTCGAACGCGGCGGGCTCCGGATCGGAGGCGACGGCGTCCTCGAGCAGCGAGCGCTTGATGCCGAGCCCGATCGCGTCGGGCGTCGTGTCACGCTTGCGCCGGCGGCGCCGACCCTCCGACGCCTCGAGCGCGGCGAGCAGCTCGCGGCAGACGGCGGCGGGACGCGCGGTCATCGCGGCCACCAGCGCCGGCGCGGACGGGCAGCGCGCGCGCGCGCGACGACGCGCACGTCCAGCCGCGCGCCCAGGCCGGCGGGGCGTTTCCACCCGCGCTCGAGCGCGGCGACGTCGAGATCCACGGTCGCGAGGTCCAGCAGCCGCAGCTCGCCGGTGGTGCCGGCGCCGAGCGTCGTGATCGTCTTCATCCACGCGCCGCACGCCGCGCAGCCCTCGGCACGTCTGGCCTGGCCGGTCGTCTCGCTCACGAGGCTGCGCAGCCGCGCGTGCTCGTCCGTGCCACAGAACGCGCACCGCAGCCATTCGGCGCGCCAGTCGCCGCCGCAGCGCCCGCAGCGCAACCGCCGCGCGCCCTCGAGGCCCCGCGCCTCCGCCAGCGCCGCCCACGCGCCGCAGATCGGACACCAGGCCTGAGCGTGATCGAGAACGCCGGCGCGCCCGGCGACCTGCGCGCCGCAGCGCTCGAGCCAGGGGTACGCCGCGAGCGGCAGGACGGCGCGCAGCGGCTCGCGCGGCAGCCCGGCGGCGTCGGCGAGGGTGTCGATGCGCGGCGTGTCGAGCGCGATCGCCGCCTCGAGCGCCGCCAGCGGGTCGAGCCGATCGGCGGCGCCGGCCACGGCGGGGGCGGACGCGGCGGCCACGTCGAACAGGCGGCGCAGCCAGGCAGCGGCGAGGCCCGGATCGATCGTGAGGATCGTGCCGGCGAGCAGCGGCGCGGTGACGGCGACGTCAGGGGTGGCGTCGGCCCACGTCGCGCTGCCGGCTTCCTCGCGGACGGCGGCGAGCAGGTCGAGCCAGCCGCGAAATTCGGGGTGCTCCCGCGCGAGCGCGTCCGCCGTGGGCGCCGCGAGCGTCGCCGCGCTCACCGTTCGCGGGGCGACGCGGCGACGCCTTCGCCGCCGCGCGGCTGCGGCATCACCACCGGCGTGCCGGCGTAGGGCTTCGCCCCCTCGTGCAGCTCGACGCGACCGTGGTTGCCGACGTCGGCGCCCGGACCGCCGGCGCGCTGGCGCGTGGCCTCCGGGCTGGTGCAGGCGGCGAGCGACGCCAGCGCGAGCAGGGCGAGCAGGCGGACCATGGTCAGATCGCCTCCGACGACAGCACGATCACCACGCGCAGCAGGAAGCCACCGAGCAGCACGAGCACGGCCGCCGCCCGGGCTTCCGACGAGAGCGGCGTGCGCGCGCGCGCGTGCAGCAGCAGCGGCACCACGATGCCGAGGCCGACGACGCCGAGCACGAGGAGCGCCCCCCACGCGTTGAGCCAGACGCGCGCGAGCGAGCCGAGGGACACGACGAGCGCGGCCAGGGTGAGCAGCTCGAGCACGAGGACGATCATGTCGAAGCGCTGGAGCGCCCTGAGGCCGCCGACGAGGAACACGCGGCGCGAGCCGAGCAGCAGCAGCAGCGCGATCGAGGTGGAGGCGCTCGAGACGAGGAAGACCGCGCCCAGCAGCGTGGTGTCCGACCAGATCGGACGGTTGGTCACGGCCAGCAGGACGCCGGTGTAGGACACGAGGAAGAAGCCCGCCAGGCCTCCGAGGACGGCGATGACCCTGCCGATGAGCCCGGGCGGGCGCAGCACCGCGAGGGGGCGCCGGCGCCCGCCGTCGGCGAGGGCGCCCAGGAACGACAGGAACGCGAAGCCGCCGAAGACGAGGAGCCCCCACGCGCCGAGCGACATCGGCGAATACGTCTTGAGCATCGGCCGCCACGTGGCGGACTGCAGCATCATGTGCCAGAAGCGCTCGGGCCGGCCGAGGTCGGCGATGAGGAGGATGCCACACACGACGACGGTCGGGAACGCGAGCAGGTACCCGAGCCGGGCGAGAGGACGGTCCGACGGCCGTCCCATGAGGTCGAGCATCGACGCGACGAAGTAGCAGCCGCCGGCGAGGCCGCCGAAGAAGAAGTAGAGGATGATCAGCCAGCGCCAGTGCGGAGGCTCGGTGAAGAACGTGCTAGGCATCGTCGGGCCTTCGCGTGCGGAGCGAGATCAGCCCCACCACGCCGATGACGACGGCGCCGAGCGCCGACCACAGCGAGCCCGCCTTGAGGTTGCGTGAGGGCAGCTTGGGATCGGGCGGCAGCCCGTAGACCTCCGGCTTGTCCACCAGCAAGTAAAAGGAGTTCAGCCCGCCGAGCATCTTCTCGTCGGCGCCATACAGGTAGGCGCCGCGCTCGCCGCGGCCGTGCAGCTGCTCGACCCGCGCCTGCGCCTTCTGCTTCAGCTCGCGGATCGTCCCGAAGTTGATCGAGGTCGTCGGGCACGCCTGCGCGCACGCCGGCGTCATGCCCGCGCGCATGCGGTCGTAGCAGAGCGTGCACTTCTGCGCGGTGCCCGAGACCGGGTTGATGTCGATCACGCCGAACGGGCAGGCGCCGATGCAGTCGCGGCAGCCGTTGCAGACGTCGGACTGGATGACGACGGTGTCGAACTCCGTGCGGATGATGGCGCCGGTCGGGCAGACCTCGAGGCAGCCCGCGCGCACGCAGTGCTTGCAGACGTCGGACATCATCAACCAGCGCCCGTCGCGACGGTCCGGCGCGAACTGCTCGATGAACTTCACGTGGCGCCAGTGAATGCCGTCGAGCCGGCGCGTGTTGTCGTAGGAGTCGCCCGACAGCGTGGCGCGCCCGCCGTTGGTGGCCGGCAGCTGATTCCACTCCTTGCACGCGACCTCGCACGCCTTGCACCCGATACACACCGTCGTGTCCGTGTAGAAGCCCATGGGCTCGGGCATTCAGGCCTTCTCCACGTTGCAGACGAAGGCCTTGCCCTCGTGGATCGACACGTTCGGGTCGCCGACGAGCGAGGTCAGCTCGTTGACGATGTCGCCGGTGACCACGCCCTCGTAGCCCCAGTGCCACGGCATGCCGACGTGGTGCACGACGCGCCCGTCGATGGTGAACGGCCGCAGCCGGCGCGTGACGAGCGCCTTCGCGCGCACGTTGCTGCGCGGCGTGCTGACGCGCACCCAGTCGAGGTTGGCGATGCCCTTCTCGGCGGCCAGCTCAGGGCTCATCTCGATGAACAGCTCCGGCTGCAGCTCGGTGAGCCACGGGTTCCAGCGGCTCATCGCACCCGCGAGGTAGTGCTCGGTGAGCCGGTACGTCGTGATGACGATGGGGAAGCGGGTGTCGCCGGGCGCGGCCAGCGCGTTGTCGTCGCGCTTCCAGTACTTGTAGACGGGGCTCGACTGCTGCTTGTAGAGCGGATTCTTCACGGGCGACTCCGCCGGCTCGTAGTGTGCCGGCAGCGGACCGTCCACGAGGCCGGTGGGCACGAAGAGCCAGCCGCGCCCGTCGGTCTTCATGATGAACGGATCGGTGCCCGCGAGCGCGTCGAGGCCGATCGCGTCGGGCCTGGCCTTCGCCGACGGCGGCTTGGTGGCCGCGAAATCCGGCACGTCGAGGCCGACCCACTTCTTCTGCGCCTCGTCCCACCACACCCACTTCTTGCGCTCGCTCCACGGCCGGCCGTTCGGGTCGGCCGAGGCGCGGTTGTACATGATGCGGCGGTTGGCGGGCCACGCCCAGGCCCAGCCGAGGTGCGCGCCGGGCGTGCCGGGCGGGTCGGCCTTGCGGCTGGCCGCGCGGTTCTGGCCCGGCGCCGGGAACACGCCGCAGTAGATCCACGACGCGCCGGTCGTCGAGCCGTCGTCCTTGAGGTCGCCGAAGCCCGCGAGGTGCTTCGTCGGCTCGTCGGTGTAGTAGCCGTTGATCTCCTTCAGGATCTTGAGCCCGTCGGGATCGCCGGCCGTCGGCGGTACCTCGCCGGGATCGTGCGGCTCGGAGCCATCGGGGTCGAAGTCCCATGTGAGGGCCTTGAAGCCGGCGTCGCGCGGCGCAGTCGAGTCCGCGTAGAGCTTCTTGAGGCGTTTCGCGAGCTGGTGAGTGAACCAGAGGTCCGAGCGGCAGTCGCCGGGCGGCTCCGCCGCCTTGTAGTGCCACTGCAGCATGCGCTGTGTGTTGGTGAACGAGCCGTCGTACTCGGCGACCTGCGCCGACGGAAAGAAGAAGACCTCGGTCTTGATGTCGGCGGGCTTGACCTTGCCGCTCTTCACCTCGGGCGCCGACTGCCAGAACGTCGCGCTCTCCGTGACCCAGTTGTCCTTGACCACCAGCCACTCGAGCTTGGCCATGCCGCGCCGCTCCAGCAGCGCGTTGAGCGACGTGGCGGGGTTCTGGCCGATGCAGAGCATGCCCTTCACGCGCCCCTCGTTCATGGCCACGAACATCGGCAGATGCGAGTGGTCGCCGAGGATCTTGGGGTGCCAGTCGTAGCCGAAGTCGTTGTCCTTGGTGGCCGCGGCGCCGTACATCGACTTGAGGTAGGAGACCATGAACTTGGGCGTGTTGGCCCAGTAGCCGCGCGCGCTCGTCTCCGCCGCCAGCCACTCCGCCAGGGTCCCGTGCGTCTTCAGCGCGGACGGATGCGACATGTAGCCGTGAATCGAATGGTAGAGCGTCGGGATGTCGGTCGAGCCCTGGATGGACGCGTGGCCGCGCAGCGCCATGATCCCGGCGCCCGGGCGTCCGACGTTGCCGAGCAGCAGCTGGAGCAGCGCGGCGCAGCCGATGATCTGCGGGCCGTTCGTGTGCTGGGTCCAGGCCACCGCGTAGGCGAACGAGGTCGTCTTGTCGGCGCCGGAGGCGTTCAGCAGCGTCTCGGCGACCTTCAGGAAGGTCTCCTTCGGACAGCCGGTGACGCGCTCGACCAGCTCGGGCGTGTAACGCGCGAAGTGGCGCTTGACGATCTGGAAGACGCAGCGCGGGTGCTGGAGCGTGTCGTCGCGGAGCGCCGGCGGTTTGAGCAGCGACTTCACCAGCGGCTCGAACGGCGGGCCGGGCGGCAGCGTCGGCTTCTGCGACGTGGTGCCCGCGCCTTTCGGCGGGCCGCCGTCGGCGGGCTCGCCCACTTTCTCGTCGGCGGCCTTGTGCTCGCCCGATTGCTGCGTGGGCGCCTTCCAGCCGGCGCCGGCCTCGCCGCCGGGGCCCGCGTACTGCCACGTCTTGTTGTCGTACTGGCCGAGGAAGGCGTTGAGCGGCCACTCCTTGATCTTCTCCTGGTACTCCTTCAGCCCGGAGAACACACCGTCGAGGTCCTCGGTGTCCTTGTACTCGGCCGAGACGATGGTGGCCGCGTTCGTGTAGTTGACGACGAAGCTCTTGAAGAACGGGTCGGTGTTCCAGCGCCGGCTGTTGATCACGTAGGTGACGAGCCCGCCCAGGAACGCCATGTCCGAGCCCGCGCGGATCGGCGCGTGGATGTCGGCCATCGCGCTCGTGCGCGTGAAGCGCGGGTCGACGTGGATGAGCTTGGCGCCGCGCGCCTTGGCCAGCATCGGCCAGCGGAAGGCCACCGGGTGACACTCGGCCATGTTCGAGCCCATGACGACGACGCAGTCCGAGTCGGCCATGCTGCGCGGATAGAGCGTGGCGGCGCCGCGTCCGAACCGTGTCCCCAGCCCGGGGACGCTGGAGGAGTGTCAGATCCTGGCCTGGTTCTCGATCGCGACGATGCCGAGGCCGCGCATGAGCTTCTGCTGGATGTGGTTCCACTCGTTGTCGAGCGTGGCGCCGCCCAGCGAGAAGATGGCCGGCGTCATGTTGACGCGCGCGCCGCTCTCCAGCTGCTCGATGAAGGTCTCGTCGCGGGATTTCTTCACGAGCTCGGCCACCCGGGCCATGGCCCGCTCGAGATCCCACACCTCCCACTCCGAGGCGCCGGGCGCGCGGTGCAGGACCTTGGTCGGCCGGTTCGGATTGACGTGCAGCTGGTAAATGGCGGCGCCCTTGGGGCAGAGCGTGCCCTCGTTGTGCGGGCTGCGCGCATCGCCCTCGATGTTGGCGATCTTGCCGTCGACGGTGTGCACGAGCGTGGCGCAGCCGACGGAGCAGTAGGGGCAGATGCTCGGGTAGGTCTTGGCGTCCTTGATCCGCAGCTCGGCGGCCGCGGCCAGCGTGGGAGCGAGATCGGCGCCGAGTCCCGCCAGGCCGCCGAGGGCGGCGCCGCCGGTCCCGGCCGAGATGCGGATGAAGTCGCGTCGTGAGAGGTCCATCCCGCACCACCTCTGAGTGCAGGGTACCCCCCGACGCAAGTGCAATGCCGACGAGGCCTTAGCCGTACTTTGCGGTTCGCGGCCCGGGCTCATATCGTAAAGCGATATGATCGTACGGTGAGTCAGGCCGAGACCCGACGGGTGGACTACGCGACGCTCGCCGAGTGGCGCTACCAGCTGCGCCGCCTCATCGGCCGGCGCGAGACCGCGGCACGGACCGCGGGGGTCGAGCCCCAGCAGTACGTGCTGCTCCTCCAGATCAAGGGGCTGGAGGCTCGCGGCGCGGTGACGATCGGCATGCTGGCCGAGCGGCTCCAGATCCGGCATCACAGCGCGGTGGAGCTGGTGGACCGTCTCGTCAAGCGCGGGCTGGTGGCCCGGCGGCGCGACGACGGCGACCGCCGACAGGTGGTCGTGACTCTCAGGCCGGCCGGCGAGACGGTCCTTCGCCGGCTGGCCCTCTATTCACTCGCCGAATTGCGAACGGAGGCGCCGGCGCTACTGGCCACACTGCGCCAGCTCGTCCGTGACGCGAATGGCCGGCGGCGTTGAACGACATCATCGAGAGGAGACGTGCATGAGGACAGCGCTCATCGTGCAGGGGATGTTGCTCGTCAGCCTGGCGGCGGCGGGATGCGCCAAGACCGCGGCGACCTCGACGGCCGCCGCTCCGCCGCCGTCGGATACGGCCATGACGGTGCCCACGGGTCCCCGGTCCATGGAGGGCGGAACGCGTCAGGCGGCGGCGGTCGGGTCGACCACGCGGCAGCGAATCGAAGGGTTCAAGATCGCCGACACTCTCGCCGACGTCCACTTCGAGTTCGACAGGTACGATCTCACGGCGGAGGCCACGCAGGCGCTGGACGCCAACGCGGCGTGGCTGAAGGCGAACCCGCGGCACCTCGTGCTGATCGAGGGCCACTGCGACGAGCGCGGCACCGTCGGGTACAACCTCGCGCTCGGGGAGCGCCGCGCCAAGGCGACGCAGAACTATCTCGCCGCGCAAGGCATACAGGCCGGGCGCGTCTCGATCGTCTCGTACGGCGAGGAAAAGCCGCAGTGCTCGGACCACACCGAAGCGTGCTGGGCGAAGAACCGCCGCGCGCACTTCATGGTGAAACAGCAATAGAAATGGGGGGCCCCGATATGGCCCCCCATACCCCCCCGATGTTCGGAGCGCCCCGGGGAACCCGGGGCGCTCCTCTTATATAGCGCGGCTCAAGATGTCGAGTCTTACGTTCCCGACGAGCCGAAGCCGCCGGCGCCGCGGGTGCTGTCGGGCAGCTCGCCGACTTCGACTAGCTCGACGTGCTCTACGCGCTGGACGACGAGCTGCGCGATGCGGTCGCCGCGGGCGAGGGTGACGGGAGTGGAGCGGTCGTGGTTGACGAGCAGCACGCGGATCTCGCCGCGGTAGCCGGCGTCGATCAGCCCGGGCGTGTTCACGAGGCTCACGCCGTGGCGAAGGGCGAGCCCCGAGCGCGGCAGGACGAAGCCCGCGTAGCCCGCCGGCAGCGCGATCGCCACGCCGGTGCCGACGGCGGCGCGCGCCCCGGGCGCCAGTGTCACCGCCTCACGCGCGTGGAGGTCGAGCCCGGCGTCGTCCTCGCGCGCGTAGGCGGGCAGGGGCAGGTCGGGGTCGAGACGCTGCACGAGGACGCGGACGGGGGCGCTCAGCGGTTGGACAGCGCGCGCTCGCGGTCGGTCTGGACCACCCAGTTGGCGAGGCGCCGCACGACTTCCGCCGTGAGCTGGGGCCGGTTGCGGATCAGCCAGTCGAGCCGCTCGGTCTTGAGCACGAGCAGCTCGACGTCGGTGGCGGCCACGACGTCGGCCGAGCGGGGCGCCGAGCGGAACAGCGCGAGCTCGCCGAACAGCTCGCCCTCGCCGAGCGTGGACAGGATCTTCTCGACGCCGTCGAAGGTCCGCCTGATCTGCACGGAGCCGGCATGGACCACGAAGGCCTCGCCCCTCGGGTCGTCGCCCTCCCTGACGATGAGCTCGCCGGACTTGAACTTGCGGCGCTCGAGGTCGCCGAGCGTGAGGTTCTTGTAGATCTCCAGTCCGATCGAGGGCAGGTACGACTTCGACTCGACGGGCAGCCGCGCGTTCGTCCAGCCGCCGAGCCCGCCCTTGAGAATGCGGATGTTCTTGAAGCCGCGCGCGCGGAGCGCCTGGGCGACTTTCTCGGCCGTTGCCTCGCCCGGGCTCGTGTCGTACACGACCACGAGCTGCTCGCGCTCGGCGCTCGGCTCGGCCTCCGGCTGTCCCGCCAGCACGGCGTCGGGATCGAGCCGCACGGCGCCGGGCAGGCGCAGCGGGCTCGTCTCGAAGTCGGTCTTGGTGCGCACGTCCACCAGCTGCGGGTTTCGTCCGCTCTCGATCGCGGCGATGACCTGGGCGGGCTGGATGCGGAAGCGGTTCTTCCACCACCGCCGCCCGAACATGCCGCCGTAGACGCCGACGCTCAGGACGGTGACGCCGAGGGTGGCCCACGCCCACGGAAAGGGCCGCGGCGGCGGGTTCTTCATCCTCGCCTCGGCCTCCGCGAAGACGCGCCTCACGTCGGCGAGATTGGGCTGGAGCGCGTTGGCCTCGGCGAGCCGCGCGACCGCCGTCGCATAGCGCTCGGCGAACAGCGCGTCGAGCCCGGCCTGCCAGGCGTCGTTGAACTTGCTCTGGCCGGGCATCACCGGCGTGCCGGCGAGGAACTTCTTCACGTCACGGGCGGGAATCAGGAAGTTGAAGCCCTGCACGATGGCGCCGCCCGAGGGCGTCAGCGTCGTGAACGTCATGACGCCCAGGAGCGCGGCGTCGTCGCCGACGGCGGGGCCGCCGGAATTGCCGTGCGCGGCCGCGGCGTCGGTCTGCACGATGTCCTGGCCGATCGAGTCCTGCTTGAAGCCGGAGACGGCGCCGTTGGTCACCGACGCGTCGAGCGTCGCCGACTTGTTGAGCAGCTCGTGCGACAGCACGACGCCGGGGAAGCCGATGATGTGCACCGGGTCGCCGATCTGCGCCTCGCGGTCGCTCAGGCGGATGGCCGGATACACGTCGTCCTTCACGCGCAGCAGCGCGAGGTCGCGGCCGGCCTCGGGCGAGGGCTTGCCGTTGAGGTCGAAGGCGAGCGGCGGACTGAACTTGACGACCTCCGCGTTGAGGCTGACGCCGCTCGACAGCAGCACCGACAGCATCGGCCGCGGTATCAGCTGCGCCGTCGCCATCGCGCGCGCGGTGGCGTCGCGACGGATCGAGTCCTCGAGGTCGGGACGCTGGCCGCGCATCAGCCCCTGCGCGCGCAGCGCCGGGTCCACGCACGCCTGGTCGATCGCCTTCTTCTTCAGCTCATGGATGACCCACGGCGGCATTCGGTGCGCGGGCTCGACGACGTGCGCGTTGGTGACGAGGTAGCCCTTGCCGTCGACGAACCAGCCGGTGCCGGTCTCGATGAACGGCGTGGGCCGCACGGTGACCGTCCCGCGCCCGCAGTTCAGCGTGACCTCCCCGCGCACCTCCGCCGTCACCAGCGCGACGGCGGGCTTGGCGAGCAGGATGGCTTCCTGCACGCTGAGGGCGGACGTCGCGGCCGGCGTCAGGAGCGTGAGGGCCGCGAGCCCCAGGACGAGGGCCGCTTTCATCGCTCGTGACCGTATCACGGGAGCCGGGCGCCACACAAAGCGCCGTCCGCCGAGTACAATGCCCGCATGCCGGCTTCGAGCCGCACGGTTGCGAACCTCCAGGTCGCGCTCGCGGGGGAGGCCGACGCCAACCGTCGCTATCTCGCCTACGGGATCCGGGCGCTGGCCGAGGGCCGCGCCGACGTCGCCCAGTTGTTCTTCGAGGCGGCCGGCGCCGAGACCATCCACGCGCTCGAGCACCTCCGGGCCATGGGCGCCGTCGCCTCCACGCGCGAGAACCTCGTCACCGCGGCCTCGGGCGAGGTGCAGGAGATCGACGTCACGCTGCCGCGGATGATCCGCGAGGCGGAGGAGGATGGCCGGCCGGACGCGGCCGCGTCGTTCCGGCTGGCGCTCGAGCGCGAGCGCCACCATCGCGACATGTTCCGCCACGCGCTCGCCACCTTCGATGGCGCCGTGGCGACGCCGGCGTCGTCGTCGGCGGGGTCGATCGCCGCGCCCACGCCGCCGGCCCCGCTCGCGTCGACGCCGGCGACGGCGCGCCGCGTGGAGAGCGCGGTGGCGACGAGCGGCGGCGTGACCGCGGCCAGCATGCGCCGCATGGACGGCCGCGCTCACATGTCGGAGCTCGCGACGGAGCCCGGGCGCATCGAGCGGCTGGCCTCGATCCGCGAGGTCGTGTTCGGCGCGCAGGACGGTCTCGTCTCGACGTTCGCGGTCATCGCCGGTCTCGCCGCGGCCGGCGTCGGTCCGCTCGTCGTCGTCCTCGGCGGCGCCGTGTCCGCGATGGCGGGCGTGCTCTCGATGTCCATCGGCACGTTCCTGTCGTCACGCGCGCAGCGCCAGCTCTACGAGCGTGAGCTGGACCGCGAGCGCCGCGAGATCCACGACCACGCCGGCGAGGAGATCGCCGAGCTGATCGCCGCGCTCTCCGCGCGGGGCATGGCGCGCGCGGAGGCGGCGGAGGTGGCGCGCCGTATCGGCCGCCACCCCGACATTCTGCTGAGCGCGCTGGCGATCTTCGAGCTCGGCCTGGCCCCGCAGCGGCTCGGCGCCCCCGTGCGGGACGCGCTGGTGATGGCCATCGCCTTCGGCGGCGCCTCCGTCGTGCCGCTGCTGCCGTTCGTGCTCGTGCAGGGCCTGGCGGCGCTCGGCCTGTCCGCCGCGCTGACCCTCGCCGCGCTCTTCTGCGTCGGCGTCCTCAAGGCGCGCGTGGCCGGCGTGTCGGCGCTGCGCTCGGGGCTCGAGGTGGCCGTGCTCGCCGCGGCCTCCGGGCTCATCAGCTTCGGCCTCGGCCGTCTCGCCTCGGTGCTGCTCGGCGTGGACCTTCGCGGGTGAGCTTCGCGCTGCGCCTGAGCGAGGACCGCTTGGGCGCGCACGCGCGCCTGACGCTGCCACCGACGCCACGTGTCCTGTATGCGCAGCACCGAGCCTGGCACGCCAGCGGCGCCGCCGCGCTCGAGACCGCCGAGGTCCCGGCCACGTTCCTGCGTTTCGAGCTCCTGCGCGGCGGCGAGGCGCTGCCGGCGACCGGCGGCAAGGTCGAGACGCGCTGCCTGCTCGAGCACGCGATCGACCTCGACCCGGCGCGCGCGTGGCTGATGCGCTGCGACCGCGTCGACTTCGCGCCCGGCGGCGTCGCGCTGCCGCACGGCCACAAGGGCGGCGGCATCCGCTGCCTGCTCGAGGGCGCGCTGGAGGTCACGGTCGGCGATCGCGCGCCGCGGCTGATGCGGCCGGGCGACGCGTGGTTCGAGAGCGGGCGCGAGCCGGTGCTGGCGAAGGCGTCGCCGGAGATGCCGACGGCGTTCGTGCGGGTGTCGATCCTGCCGCAGGAGATCCGGGGCCAATCCTCGATCGTCTACGTGGATCCCGCCGATGCTGCGCGCGGCCGCCCGCGGCAGTACACGGTCTACGTCGACGAGCCGCTTGTCCTGGCGTAGCCAGGCTCCTTTCCCCCAAACGATGGCCGTGCGGGGCGCTTGCCGTATCCAATATTGGGCATTGACGACTTTGCAGAAGCTGCGCGCGAGACGTCGGTCAAGGCTCGTGGAATACCAGCCCAGAGGCCCGCACTGCCCCGTCAGAAGCCGTGAGTAGGCCCGTACAGATCTCTTCCTGAATCCGCTGCGATCGCTGCTCGTGGAGGCGCCGGGGAGGCGCGAAAATCGGGGGGTAAAGTCGGGCAGAGCAACGGAGGACTCGCCGATGAATACCGATGTCTACGTCAGCATCACGCCGATGGCCGAACCCGCTCCTGGTTGCACCGCCGAGCTCGAGCGGCTGGGCGACGAGATCGCCGAGCTCTCGGCGCACCTCGACGCGGCGACCGCGCGGCTTCTCGAGCTCATCCGCGAGTTCGACGCGCGCGCCGGCTGGAACACCGGCTTCCGCTCGTGCGCCGAGTGGCTGTCGTGGCGGGTCGGGCTCGACCGAGGCGCCGCCCGCGAGCGCGTTCGCGTCGCGCGTGCCCTCGCCGTGCTGCCGCGGTTGGCCCAGGCGCTGGCGCGCGGCGAGCTTTCCTACGCGAAGGTTCGAGCCCTGACCCGAGTCGCGACTCCCGACACCGAAGAGCGGCTGCTCGCGGTGGGCCGGGCGGGGACCGCCGAGCACGTCGAGCGCATCGTCCGCGGCTGGCGTCGAGTCGATCGATTGGCCGAAGCGCAAGAGACCGCTCGGCGCCACAAGAGCCGGGCGCTGCACGTGTATCAAGACGAAGACGGCATGGTCGTGATCAGGGGACGGCTGGCGCCGGAGGTGGGCGCCGTGGTGATCCAGGCCCTGACCGCGGCCCGCGAAGCGCTGTATCACAAAGCGCACGCCCAAAACGTTCCCGCGGGAACGTCTGGCGCCGATGTTTCGACGGAGCCTCCCACGATGCCGCAGCAGCAGGCGGACGCGCTGGCTCTCGTCGCCGAGACCGCGCTCCACCACGGAATCGATCCCGGCGCCCCGGGCGAGCGCTACCAGGTCGTGGTTCATGTCGACGCGCCGGTGCTGGCGGACGCGGATGCGCCCGGTCAGTCGGTCCTCGACGACGGCGCGCACGTCTCTGCGGAAACGTCCCAGCGTCTGGCCTGCGACGCGAGCCGCGTCGTGATGCGACACGACCCGGATGGCCGGATCCTCGAAGTCGGTGCGCGGACGCGAACGATTCCGCCGGCGCTGCGGCGCGCGCTGCATCATCGCGATCGCGGATGCCGCTTCCCGGGCTGTGGGCTACGGTTCGGCCAGGGTCATCACATCCGCCACTGGGCTCACGGAGGCCCCACGACGCTCTCGAATCTCGCCCTGCTCTGTCGGCGTCATCATCGCGCCGTCCACGAGGAGGGCTATCAGGTCGAGCGACAGCCCGACGGCGAGCTGAGATTCCGTCGCCCCGACGGCCGGCCTTTGCCCGAAAGCCCACCTCTGCCTGCGGTCCCCAGCGATCCCGTCGGGATGCTACGAGCGCGGCACGAGGAGTGCGGACTTGACGTCCACGCGCGAACGGCGATGCCTGGTTGGCTCGGAGAGCGGCTTGACGTTGGGTGGGCGATCGACGTCTTGCACCCGTTGGCGGCTACTCATGGCCGAGGAACACCTGCCAGTCGCGCTCATTGATTCCGAGGCCGCGGTGGGACAGCTTCATCCCGCGTCCGACGTGGTCCATCTTGGCCGCGATGCTGCTAGAACCGACCCAGGTTGTGGATCCGCGATCAGCCGCGGCAGCGAGAGGGCCAGGATCGCGTCAGCGGCCCGGCCAGCGCGCCTCGTGGTACGCGCGGCGTTGCGCGTCCGTCAGGATCTCGCGCGTCTTGAGATGGGCGAGCAGGTGCACGAGGCGCACCTCGCCGCGCGCGCGCTCGACCTCGGCCGTGGCCGCGCGCACCGCCGCCTCGTCGGCGCCGCCGCCGGCGAAGAGCGCGCGCAGCCGCGCCTCCGCATCCAGCAGCCGCGCGCTCTTCGGGCGTGACTCGGCGAACATCCCCTGCATGAGCGCGCGCACGCGCGTCTCCTGCTCGGGCGTCAGGCCGAGGCGGTCCTTCAGCTCGAGGACGTGCATGGGGCCGGGATAGCCGTGCTGATCGGCGGCAAAGGCCAGGCCGAAGCCGCGGCCGTCGCGCACGACGGCGTCGAACTCGTCGAGGCAGGCCTGCGCCTTCAGGTGACCCTCGGACGGCGCGCCGCCGGGCGCGTGCTGATGGCCGGCGGGCTGAGCGGCGGCGGAGACGGGGACGAACGCGAGGGTCAGCGCGCACACGAGCCCGATACGCATGGCGACCCTCGGGATCAGGCGAACTTGGAGAGATAGCCGCTCAGCGCGGCCTTCTCGCGCTCGCGCGCCACCACGGCCACGTGCAGCTGCTCGAGGTACTGCTGCAGCACCTTGCCGCCGAACTGGGGCTTCTTCTCGTCGAAGAAGCGGCGCACGTCGGCCTCGAGCGCGGGCGTGACGAGGCCGGTCACGCCCTCGGCCAGTCGCCGCATGCCGTGCTTGGGATAGAGGCGGTCCATCGTGTCCCAGTGGGACTTGACGAACTCCCACGCCAGCTCGCGGACGTCCACGCTCATGAGCATGCCGCGCACGACGAACGGCGCGTCCTGCGTGCGGATCTCGCCGTTGATCGCGCGCTCGAGCGTCTGCCGGGCCAGGGCGGGATCGCGGAAGCCGGCCAGCGCGTAGAGGTAGCGCTGCTCCTCCTGCGGCGTGGCCGCCGCGCGGAACCGCTTGAGGAAGTCGTCGTAGCGCGCGGCGTCGCCCGCGTGCGCCAGCACCGCGATGACGGCGGGCAGGACGTTGGGATCGACGGCCGCGGGATCGGCCAGGTACGCGCGGTACACCTCGGCCGCGCGCGCCTGCACGCCCGGGTCGTTGCCGACGATCCCGAGCGCGCGGACCAGGTCGCCGCGCAGCTGCCGCGTCAGCTCGTCCTCGCCGGGGCGCGGCGTCCAGCCGAGCGCGGTGAAGGCCGGCGCCGCCCGGTCGCGCACGAGCGCCTCGAGCCGCCGACGGTCGCCGGGCTCGACCAGCCGGTTGAGCGTGTAGAGCGAGCCCGTGAGCACCGACCACACGTTGCGGTCCCGGTCCTCGCGGAACCGTGCGGTGAGGTCGAGGTACGCCGTCAGCGGCATCAGCCCCGCCACCGCGAGCGCCCACGCGTCGTTGACGAGGTTGAAGCGCTCGATCGGCGCCAGCCGGCCGAGCCGCTGCAGCAGCGCGTCCAGCAGGTCGGGGGCGTAGCGCACACGATAGAAGCCGTGGCCGCCGGCGTTCGCCACCACCGCCGCGGCACCGGCGCCCGCGCGCAGCCGCGTCTCGCGGTCGGCGAGCAGCACGCGCTCTTCGGTCGCCTGGTTGCCGGCGTACACGCGCAGCTGGATCGGGATCTGCCACGGCTGCTCGGGCTCGGCGTGAGCCGGGGGCAGCGGCTCGCGCAGGTAATTGAAGCGCTGCTGCGCCAGCACGAGATGGCCGCCCGCGTCGCGGCTCACCGTCACGACCGGATAGCCGGGCCGGAAGATCCACCCGTCCATGACGGCCGGAATCGGCTGCTGCGCGGAGCGCCCGAGGGCGGCCCAGAGGTCGCCGGTGTCGGCGTTGGCGAACTTGTGCGTCCGGAGGTACTCGCGCACGCCCTCGCGGAAGACGACGGCGCCCAGGTACTGCTCGAGCATGCGCAGCACGGACGCGCCCTTCTCGTAGGTGAGCACGTCGAACATCGCGTCCGCGTCGCGCGGCGAGGTCACCGGGAACTCGATCGGGCGCGTGCTGTGCAGGCCGTCGAGCGACAGCGCGGCCGCGCGCGACACGCCGAACGTCGACCAGCGCTGCCACTCGGGCTTCCACGCGTCGACGGCCAGCATCTCCATGAAGGTGGCGAAGGCCTCGTTGAGCCAGATGCCGTTCCACCAGGTCATGGTGACGAGGTCGCCGAACCACATGTGCGCGTTCTCGTGGGCCACCACGTCGGCCACGCGCTCGAGCTCGGCGTGCGAGGCCGCGGTCTCGTCGACCAGCAGCGCCGTCTCGCGGAACGTGATGGCGCCGAAATTCTCCATGGCGCCCGCCGCGAAGTCGGGAATCGCGAGGAGGTCGAGCTTGTCGCCCGCGTACGGCAGGCCGTAGTAGTCCTCGAAGAACGCGAGCGAGGCGGCGCCGATCTCCTGGCCGAATTTCGCCAGGCGCTTCTTGCCCGGCACGCACCACACGCTCAGGGGCGCCCGCCCCACGTGGGTCGGCTCCGTGTGCTCGAGCTCGCCGACGACGAACGCGACGAGGTACGTCGACATGACGATCGAGTCGGCGAACTTGACGACCTTGCGGCCGTTCTCCGGCGTCTCGGCGACGATCGAGGTGTTCGACACCGCCGTGAGCGCGGGATCGATCGCGAGCGTCACCGCGAAGACCGCCTTGAAGGACGGCTCGTCCCAGCACGGAAACGCGCGACGCGCGTCGGTGGCCTCGAACTGGGTGGCGGCCATGGTGCGCGACACGCCGCTGGGGTCCTTGTAGACCGAGCGGTAGAAGCCGCGCAGCTTGTCGTTGAGCGTGCCGCGGAAGGCCAGCCGCAGCCGCCACCGCCCGCGCGCGGCGGGCGAGGCCAGGGCGAGCCGGCAGCGCTCGGTCGCCTCCTCCATGGTGGCCGTGGCCCGGATGGTCTCGCCCCGGTCGTTCTCGAGGCTCGCCGAGTCGATGGCCAGCTCGATGGCGTTGAGGACCAGCTCCGAGATGGACTCCGTCACCTCCAGGGCGACGGTCTGCTGGCCACGGAATGTGAGCGTCGTGAGGTCCGGCTCGAGCCGGATGTCGTAGCGGGACGGTACCGCCGTCCGGGGCAGTCGATAGGGATCCACGGACGGCTACTGTACCCCCACCCGGCTACGCCGCCAACCGCCCATCCTCCAGCGCGCGCTTGAACTCGCCGAGGTCGTGGGCGATCTGCGAGCCCGCGTCCGCCGACACCAGAGAGGCCACGGCGTGCCCGAACCGCCCGCCCGGCGGATCGTACTGCAGCGACACGCGCACCCGGGTCTGGCGCTCGCCGACGGGCTCGAAGGTGACAGAGCCCGCGTGGTTCACGAGGGTGCTGTCGATCGTGTGCCACGCGATGACTTCGCCGGGCTTGTCGTTGATCAGCTCGGCCTCCCAGGAGATCCGCGTCCCCGCCGGACCCTTGACCGTCCAGCGCGAGCGCGTGCGGTCCAGGATCTCGACGCGCTCGACGTGGGAGAGCAGCCGCGGCAGATTCTCGAGGTTGCGCCAGACCTCGTAGACGCGTTGCGCCGGGGCGTTGACGACGATGGACTCGTCGATCTTCACGCCGAGGTTGCCGACGCTGCGATGCGCGCCGCCGGCGTCGATCCCGAGCTTCTCGTAGACGGGGCAGTGGCCGGTAACGGCTCGATAGCCGAGCGCGGCGCCGACGCCGGCGACGAGTAGTCCGCCCAGCGACAGCCGGCTCAGCCCCCCGATCGTGAGCGCGCCGCCGACGATCGCCGACACGATCCGTTCCGTCTCGCCGACGTTGACCGTGTCGCCGACGTTCATCATGCGCTCGGCTTGGGTCGTCATGGCCTTCCTCCTCTGTTGCTCTAACCTAGTGCACGTCCGGTGCCGTCAGCCGCGCGCGCCGGCGACGAAGCCCGCGAGGAGATCCCAGCCCGAGGAGTGGCCGAGGCGCGTGAGCCGCCGCGCCGCCTCGACCGCGGCCGGCTCGTCGTCGCGCGCCAGCGCCGCCGCGAGGTCGTGCAGGGCCGCCCAGCCCTCGCCGACGAGCAGATCGCCGAGCAGCGCCGCGCCGATCGGGTGGGTGAGTCGCGCCGCCGCCGCTCTCACCGCGTCGGCCGCGTGGCGCCAGCCCGCGGCATCGCACCCACCCGCGCGCGCCAGCAGCGCGCGCGCGAAGAACGCCCCGCCGGCGAAGTCGTCGCCCGCCGGCGTCATGCCGGGGCCGAGGCCGAGCAGCGCCGTCGCGGCCTCGGCCGCGCGGGGCGGGTCGTCGGCGGCGCACGCGCGCGCGAGCGTGTCGGCGCGCGCGCCGGCGGCCTGCAGCGGGAAGGCGAGGGGCGCCCCGGCGAGCCAGCCGCCGAAGCCACGCGGTGGTCCCAGCGTCGCCGCGCGGGCGGCGAGACGCGCGGCCCCGCGCCGCAGCGCCCTCGCCGCCTCCGCCGTCGCCGGCCCGTCGGCGGGGCGCCACGCGACGAGGCCGCCCGGCACGGCAACGCTCACGCTCGCGCCGACCTCGCAACCCTCTGGCATCGCGGCGACATGAATGGCCCGCGCGTGCGGCGTCGCCTCGCGCTCGCCGATCCAGAGCACCTCGCCGGCGGCATCGACGTAGAGCGACGCGGAGAGCGCGGCCAGCACGCGCGCGTGGACGACGCCGTCACGCCGCGCGGCGTCCGCGCGCCAGCCGATGCCGGTGACATCCCCGATGGGCATGAGCGCATTCTAGCGGCCTGCTATGGTGATGGCCTGTGATCATGCGCATGCGATCGCGCGCGTGGCCGGCGTGGGCCCTGCTCGTCGCGGGCTGCGCCGCCGGGGCGCTCGGCGCGCGCGACGAGTCCGTCGAGTCGTTCGTCGCGCGCCACTGGCGCACGCCGCTCCGCCCCCAGGGACCGGCCCCCGCGCGCTTCACGCCGCTCGAGGCGTCACTCGCGCCCGAGGCGTGCGGCACCTGCCATCCCGCGCAGCTCGCCGACTGGCGCACGAGCATCCACGCGGCGGCGATGGGACCGGGCGTCGCCGGCCAGCTCGCCGAGCTGCGGGTGCGCGAGCCGGCGACGGCCCTCGGCTGCCAGAATTGCCACGCGCCCCTCGCCGAGCAGATGCCGCTCGTGCCGGGTACCCTCGCCGACAATCCCGCCTTCGACGCGGCGCTGGGCGCGCGCGGTATCCCGTGCGCGGCGTGTCACGTGCGCGGCCACGAGCGCTTCGGTCCGCCACGGCGCGACGGGTCGTTGGCCAGCGCGGCGCCGCGCGAGACGCTGCCGCACGGCGGGGTGACCCGCACGTCCGCGTATCTGGCCTCGGAGTTCTGCCGCGGCTGCCACCAGTTCGGGCCCGACGGCTACACGCTGAACGGCAAGCCGCTCGAGGACACCTACGAAGAATGGAAGGCCAGCCGCTTCGCGGCCGCGGGCGTACAGTGCCAGGACTGCCACATGCCGGACCGCCGCCATCTCTGGCGCGGGATCCACGACGCCGACATGGTGCGCGGCGGTCTGACGATCACGCTCGACGACGCGCCGCCGCGCGTGCCCGGCGGCGTGGCTGCCAGGCTCGTGGTCGAGAACAGCGGGGTCGGTCACCGATTTCCCACCTACGTCACGCCGCTCGTGCTGCTGCGCGCCGAGCTGGTGGACGCTGCCGGTCACGCGCTCGCGGACACGCGCGTCGAGCGGCGGATCGGACGCGAGGTCACCCTCGACCTCGAGCGGGAAGTGTCGGACACGCGGCTGGCGCCCGGCGAGCGGGCCGAGCTGGTCTACGCGCGCGCGCTGGAGGACGGCGCGGTGGCCGCGCGCTTCAGCGTGGTCGTCTACCCGGACGCGTTCTACACGGCGTTCTTCGAGGCGCTGCTCCGCCAGGGCGCGGGCCGCGGCGAAGACGACGTCCGGCGCGCGCTCGGCGAGACGCGCCGCTCGGCCTTCACGGTCTTCGAGGCGCGTGTCCTGCCGCAGGGGAAACCTTGAGCCGACGCAGCCCTCAGAGCGCGGGCCCGTCCGCCGAGAGCCACTGACCCGAAGCCCGTTGCCGCGCCCCGGTGCTGCTGGCAGACTGCACCGGCAAGCCGCTCGAGGACACCGACGAGCGGACTGCGGCAGGCCGACATTACAGCCGCCTGTATCCAATATTGGGCATTGACGACTTTGCAGAAGCTGCGCATGAGGCGTCCAGCCAACGTTTATGGAATGCCCTCAGAGGCATGCACGTCCGCGCTAGAGGCCGTGAACAGGGTCGTACCGAAAATCATCTGATTCTGGTGCAATCGCTGACCGTGGAGGCGTCCGGGGCCCGCGAAAATCGGGGGTTAAAGTCGGCGCAGAGCCACGGAGGACTCGCCGATGAGGACCGATTTTTGTGTCAGCACCGAGGCCATGGTCGAACCCGCTCCTGGTTGCACCGCCGAGCTCGAGCGGCTGGGCGACGAGATCGCCGAGCTCTCGGCGCACCTCGATGCTGCGACCGCGCGGCTTCTCGAGCTCATCCGCGAGTTCGA